>Ga0315277_10004844_pt1 | contig 17852 bp, 17 predicted proteins | sample YL17G05_15_MG_FD_203695 | JGI IMG/M metagenome (GOLD analysis project Ga0315277, IMG submission 203695) | Sediment microbial communities from Yellowstone Lake, YNP, Wyoming, USA - YL17G05_15 | ecosystem: Environmental > Aquatic > Freshwater > Lake > Sediment | place: USA: Wyoming | collected...
AATGTCAATAACCACGAAGAGCGGCGGCGGAAGAGCATGTCGGGACAAGAAACCCCGCCGCACCTGGATACCCCAGTTCATCCACATCGGTTTCGACGGGAAGCGGACCGAGACCGAGATCTACATCGACGCGGGCGCCCGGCCCAATGCCGAAGATGAACGCTTACACGATCCACCACATCCTCATGCGCTTGGTCAGCAAAGAGGAGTTCGAAAGGAAGGTGCCGGCGCCGTCCTTGGAAATGCTGAGATCGTCCGAAGCGGCTACAATTCCTCTATTACGTCGATGACCCGGCCATCGGCAAGACGGCAGCGGTAAACGTCCCTGATCTTCCCCGTCCGCGGGTCCAGGGCCCTTGTTCTCCGGATGACTTCCGTGACCGCGATCCTCCGGCCTTCGATGATCGCGAAGCGTGGCGTCTCGCCGCTCTTGTAGCCGGAATAGAACTCGCCTTTGGCCCGGATCATGAAAGGATTATAACATGTTGTCAAAACCGGACGGGGACGATATAATAACCGGAGGGACGCATGCCGAATCTAAATTTAAAAAGTTCTGCGGCCTTTATGATCCTCGTCCTCCTGGCCGTCCAGGCGCCCCTCTTTTCCCAGGCGGGAGAAGGGTTCTTCGACACGGCCCCCGCGGCCCACAAGGACGTCCGGCTCACGGTCTTCTATCCTTCGATCGGCTCGATCAAGGCCGTCGCGGCGCTCAGGAAATACGCCTGCCTCGACGTTCCGGACCTCGTCGTTATCGGCGTCTACCACGAGCAGGAGGCGACGAAGTACGCGGAATCCCGGCAGTACGTCAAGGACAACGGCTTCGACTGGTTCCGCTTCCATCCCGTTTCGGCGGAGATCCGCGGGGACGTCCTCTTCAAAAAGAACGCCTGCACGCCCGAGTTCGAAAAGATCTTCAAAGGGTCCGACGGCATCATCTTTTTCGGCGGCCCCGACATCCCTCCCTCCATCTACAGGGAAAAGACGAATCTCCTGACCGTGATCGAGGACCCCGTGCGCCATGACTTCGAGCTCTCCGCGATATTCCACCTCTTGGGCGGGCTCCAGGACCCGGCGCACAGGGCACTCCTCGAGGACAGGCCCGGCTTCCCGGTCCTGGGGATCTGTTTGGGCTGCCAGAGCCTGAACGTCGGCACGGGCGGAACCCTCATCCAGGACATCTGGTCCGAGGTCTACGGAAGGCCGGACGTCGAGGACGTCCTCGCTCTCGACCCCGAACAATGGCACAACAACCCCTATGACCGGCTGTACCCCCAGGAAAAGCTGATGGCCCAAAACTTCCACAAGATCCGGCTTGAAGAGCATGGGATCTTCTGTTCGGAGATGGGCTTCGGGACGGCCGACCATCCGCACATCCTCAGCTCCCACCACCAGGCGCTGGAAACATTGGGCAAGGGGCTCAAGGTCATCGCCACGTCCATGGATGGGAAGATCGTCGAGGCCGTCGCCCATGAGAACTACCCCAACGTCCTCGGCATCCAGTTCCACCCGGAGAACCGGATGCTCTGGGAGGGCGAAGCCCAGTTCAAGCTGTCGCCAAAGGACGCGCCCTTCAGCTTCAAGGGCCTCCTCGAAGCGACCCCGTTGAGTTTCGCGTTCAACAAGGGCATCTGGCGGTGGCTCAGCCGAAAATTGAAGGTCCGATAGGCATCGAAGGTCCGGAAATGTCGCCCTTGACATTATCCTACTATTTTTATAGTATATACGTAGTATTGACGAAAGGAGCTCTCATGAAGCGTTTTATTGTTCCGAGAGTGTCACACTGCAAGAGCGGCTGCCAACGGGCCTCCCGAGCATGAGGTGAAACGGCTCCTGGAAGAAAATAATAGTATCCGCAAGGAGGCCTCATGAGAAACCCGGTTTGGGCGATCATCCTTCTTTCGATATTGGCAGCCGCGTGCGCGAAGTCGGCCAAGGCGCCGCGATCCCGGGGCGTCCTCTTCAAGGACGACATCGACTTCCTGACGAAGCGCTCAAAGGTTGTCGTGCTTTCGGACGAGATCGGGAACGCCCGGGTGGCCGTGAACCCCGACCTGCAGGGCCGGGTCATGACCAGCACGGCCGGAGGTCCGGACGGTCCGAGCTTCGGCTGGATCAACCGCGAGCTCCTCGCCTCGGGCGTCAACAACGTCCACATCAACGCCTTCGGCGGCGAGGACCGTTTCTGGCTCGGCCCCGAAGGCGGTCCGTTCTCCATCTTCTTCAAGAAGGGCGACCCCTTCAACCTCGACCACTGGTTCACCCCGCCCGCCGTCAACGAGGGCTCTTTCGACATCGTCTCAAGGGAGGAAGACGCCGTCCGCTTCAAGAAGGCCATCCGCCTCGTCAATTATTCCGACGCCGTCTTCGACCTGGTCGTCGACCGCGAAGTGAAACTCCTCGGAGGGCCTGAAGTCGCGGCCTTGGGCCTAACGGTCCCCGGCGGCGTCAAGATGGTCGCCTTCCAATCCGACAACTCGGTCACGAACACGGGAACGGACCCCTGGACCAGGGACACGGGGCTCCTTTCCATCTGGATCCTGGGCATGTTCAACCCGTCTCCCGCGACGACCATCGTCATCCCGTTCAAGCCGGGCCCGGAAGCCGAGCTCGGCCCGGCCGTCAATGACGCGTACTTCGGGAAGGTCCCGGCCGGCCGCCTGATCGTCAAGGACGGGGTCCTCTTCTTCAGCGGCGACGGGGCGTTCCGGAGCAAGATCGGGCTTTCGCCCAAGAGGGTGAAGCCTTTCGCCGGGAGCTACGATGCCGCCGAAGGCGTCCTGACCCTCGTCCACCTGACCCTCCCGGAGAAAGCCGCAGATTACGTCAATTCCATGTGGGAGGTCCAGGAGGACCCGTTCGCCGGAGACGTGGTCAACAGCTACAACGACGGACCGGCATCTCCGGGCGCCAAGCCGCTCGGACCGTTCTACGAACTCGAATCCTCCTCTCCCGCGGCCGCCCTCGCCCCGGGGGCCTCGATACGCCACGTCCACACGACGATGCATTTCCAGGGAGATGAAAAGTCGCTCGACACGATCGCCAGGCAGGCGCTGGGAGTGGGGATCCAAGAGATCAAAGAAGCGTTCCACAAGTAGACGCAGCCCAAAATTGACGATAGGACATGAGACGGAATTGCGGGTATCACCAGGAGTCGGCCTCATCGCTTGAGAAGAATGAATCCCAGCGGCATTTTTAGGACATAATCTTTAGGTTGCATCTTTCGGGTGGGGGCCGAGGATCACAGAAAAGAGAAGACGCAATTCTTGTAGCCGCAACCTTCAGCTTGCGTCTTACCGTAAGCGCAGCCTAAAGGCTCCAAGCCAACCTGACAAATCGCGGTTGATCACGTCTTGCAAGAGGAGCATATACGGGCGAAAGATCGTAGTCAACTGCCGGCGCATCTCTTGTGCCTTGATATTCAGATAACTCAAAGCGAATTTGCTTCATTTTTGCTTGTAAAAATGGAAACCACCTTATAGTGTTCGCGACCGCTCTCGCCAGTCAGAAAAAGATCGCCGCTGCACAACCATGCGTGCGCGGTGATTTGTTCGGGCGCAAGTTCGTCTTTTGCGACACCGAGATAGAGGGTACCTGCAATTTTACGCCGGCGCAGCAAAATCATTCCCGCCAACGCTTGAATGAGACACGTGCTCTTCCACGGTGTCCGCGAGGCCACCGCTTTTACCGCCCACCCAATACGCGTCGCCTCCGCGACATTCAAAGTCTTCGGGACATTAAAGGTCTCGGTTTGCGTCAATCCCAATCGAGCGGCGATGCGGCGAAACGGCAATCGCCCAAGGGCTACGCGCATCACGCCCAGCCAGATGAACGCTTCGATCAACTGGCCGCGTTCGCTCCAGCTCCGGGCGTGCAGTTTACGTAGATTGCGCGTCCACGACATTGATCATACTTTCTTGTTCCAACTCATTGAGAAAGCGCAGCACATCGGCGGTGATCTGTTCCGGAGTGCCGTTAAATTCCCGGCACAATTGCCGGCACAATTCCTCCACGCGGCGCGGCGCCTCGATCAATTCCCAGATGCGCCGGCCAATCGCGTCAAGGGCGATATAGTTGTCGTGTTTCAGGTTGAGGATCACGAGGTCTTCATCAATCGCATTGCTGGGCAGGTTTCCCGCTTGAGCGATGACTGTGGTTGATTCGATGGACATCGCTTATACCTCACTAAGAATGGGATGTTCCAAAAAGTTTTCATCCAAGTATCTGAATCGGCGCATCGTATCGCCATGCGCGGCGATGAGACGCTGGGCGAGATCGGGCGATAGTTCCTGGCGCCAGGAGCCGACTTGCCCGCGCCGGAAAAACTTGCCTGGGGCGACGACCGAGCGTTCGTGAAAGCCCATCGCCTGTTCCTGGCGCTGCAGTTCGGCGAAATCGGAAAATGCCACGGCCTTGCGGACGCGCGCAGCATCAAAGACCATGCCACAAAAGCGTACGACCGCGCCGAAAATCGCTTCGGGATCGCGGCGCAAATCCTCATAACGAACGATATGCGTTGGCAAGCCGGACACGTCGAGCCAGCTCTGCACGTGCCCGCTCCATGAACCGAGCCGCTGCCGCAATTGATCGGCCAGTCCGCCGAGTGACCGCGATAGCGCATGGTTGGGGTCGCACAATTTTTCGACGGCTTGCGCGATGTCGCAGCCCCAGTGATGCGCGCACGACATCGCCAGATCGAGCGGATTGCGGATGATATACACGACCCCGGCCGTGACTTCAGCAGGAAAGAGCGGCTCATCACGGTCCGTGCGGCGCCACGCGTCGTGAACTTTCATAAACAGCGTGTCGATGGCTTCGCGCGCCAGACAGCGATAGACCTCTGGGCGCAATCGCTCAATGAGGTTGTCACTCAACGCGGACGCCTCGATACCCGCCCACTCGTCGAACCAGACGCGGGCGCTCGCAATCGGTCCGCCGTCGAGTTGGTTGATGTCGGCCGGCGAGTCGCCGTCGCGCCAATAGTTGGTGAGCAGGGCGCGCAGCCAGGTGTTGCCCGACTTGGGATAGGAGGCGAGCCAGATTATTTTAGCCATTCAGGATCACGTTCATGACTTCCCGCACTGCCCAGAGCGCGCCAGGACGTTCGATGCGAAAAACGGCGACTTTTTCGGCGACGGCGGCCAGAAGCGGGAATTGTCCGGGATGTTCCTGGGGAAGCAAAGGGCCATACACGCACGTTTGCATCGCCGCAAATTTCTTCGCGCCGGTCAAAGTGTGAACGCGCAGATCGTCGCCCGTGTGCGTCTGGAGAAGATACAGCGCGCGCAAGCGCGCGGGCTGCGTCGCCATCGCGGCTTGAGTCGGAATCGCCGCTTTCATTCGCCGCCATTGATGGCGCGGCAAGCCGGTGATATCGTGTCCCAGACCGGCGGCGGCATCTTCGCTCAGATGAAGGAGCGGGACGCCGGGCAAAACCTGGACCTGCCCATCGTCCCCCAGACGCAGGGCGGTAATGTCGTCGGAAAGCATGGCACAATCATGTTGCAGCAGCGCAGCGAGTGTCGTGGATTTTCCGGCGCCCGATTCGCCCGAAACCGCGATCGCACCCTCGGGTGTGATGGCGGCGTTCGCGTGCAAAACAAGCAAGCCGCGCTGGCGCAAAATCGCGGCCAGCACGGCATCGAGAAAATAGAAACAGAGCAGTTCGTCCTCGGCGGCGGGATTGCGCTCCAGCATGACGCACGTGCCGCCCTCAGCAAGAAAACGCCCGGCGCGATTGCCGCCGCGAAACAAAAAGCGCCCCGGCTCGGCTTGCCACATATTCCCTTCGGCGTGCGGCGCGGCCAGCGTGCGCGGCACCGCGCCCTCGGCGACATTCACATCCGGCATCGCGCCCGCCGGTGCAAGCGCAAGTAGCGGGCAGGGGAAGGGCACGCTTAGCGTGAGACCGTACGCGGTGTAGGTGTAGGGCACGGTGCTTGGTTCGGTCATTGAGAGGACTTGTCACTCTGACCGAAGCGAAGGGTCTCGCTCACAATGACAATCTTGTCCGCCAATTCAGCCACGCTCCATTGGCCGCGCGGGCGACGCAAGCGGCGCAAGGGAATGGTCTGCGCGATGGCTGACGCGCGGCGCAAGTACGTGGTGAGGTCGAGCAGGGCGTCGGCGATGTGACTGTTGTAGGTCAGCGTGCCGATCGCCCGAAAACGCTCCGCGCCCTTCAGTTCGCTCATTTCGATTTCGTCCTTGTGGTGAATGGAGAGCCAGTAGATTGCGCGCAAGGGTTGCGGCGCGGTGGCGAGTTGCGAAGTCAAGACACTCAGACCCGAAGAGGTTGGGAAAGCCTTGCGGGTTGCGGCGCCCAGTCCCAACTTCTCCACCGCATCTTGCCACAGTACGATTTCCGGAAACGCGGGCAGGACGACGAGTCGCCCGCCGGCGTCCATATCCACCACCGCCAAGTCATCGGCAAGCAAACGCCAACCGCGTTGGAGCAGTGCGGCCAGCAAAGTGGACTTGCCCGCGCCGGAATCTCCGGCGATGAGAATCGCGCCTGTCTCATCCGCCCAGCCCATATCTTGTTGCGGGAGAGAAGGGGGAGACAAGGCGGCGGCGTGAAACGCGAGGCTGCCTCGCTGAAAGAGGAGCGCGGCAAGCGGAGTCATTCGCAGAAACCGCGTCACCTCTTCGTCGTGAGCATCCGGTGCATGGTCGATCGTGATGACCGCGCCATCGCTCACAAGATATCGCGCTACATCCGGCACATCCAGCAAAAAGCGGCCCCGCGCGGCTTGCCAGAGCACGCCGCGCGCTGTTGCGCCTTCCAGCGCGGAGGCAACCGGAGCAAACTTGGTTTGAAAGTCAGGCAAGATTTCGAAACCATACGCGCGAGATTGATTCGTCTCCTCTCGTTCTAGCCACTGGTTCCAGGGCCTGAATCGTCATTGCCGGCCGAACCATAATACATCGTCCGCTTGATGTCAATGCGGGTGATGACGGGGGCGTGCCACGCGGGCTTGGGCGCGCTCTGTGCGGCGCGCTCCGCGTCAGCTTCCGGCACGTCGGCAGTGACGGCGGTGGGCTGAACTTGTGCTTTTGTGTCCATTCGTTATCCTCCTTTTGGTTGTTATGCGTTTCAGATTTGCTAGGTGGCTTTCGCGAATAACTGCAGGGCTAACACGATGGCGTTCATAAGATAACACACATCATCCTTCACGTCCAGCAAAAAGCGACCCTGCGCGGCTTGCCGGAGCACGCCGGTCGCCTCTGCGCCTTCCAGTGTGAAGGCAACCGGAGCAAAACAGGTTTGAAAGTCAGTCAAGATTTCGAGACCATACGCGCGAGATTGATTCGTCTCCTTTCGTTCTTGGCCCTTGACTGTCCCTATAACCCCATCAAATTAAGTTTCGTTGGTCGGAAAGAAATTATCATTCCTGGACCCTACAAAAAACATCGTCCGCTTGATGTCAATGCGGGTGATGACGGGGGCGCGCCGGGCGGATTTGGACGCGCTCTGTGCGGCACGCTCCACGTCAGCTTCCGGCACGTCGGCAGTGACTGCGGTGGGTTGAACTTGTACTTTTTTGTCCATTCGTCATCCTCCTTTTGGCTTGTGAATACTGTTTACATTCCTTAAATGTGCTTGTCGTTAACGGTTTATTTTTCTTGTCGGTTACCACCTATTATTTAAACTCTTCGTCGGTTGCTGGACTGCCCGTTGCCCATTGATTCACAAACAGCCCCGCCATGATGCCGCGCGTCAAGACGGTGACGGACTTGTGAAACGCCTCGGGCGTGTCTTGCGTTTGGATCATCTGCCAAACCTCGCGCATATACGGCACATCAACATATTCAACAGCGGAACCCTGCGCCAGTTCATCGAGCGCGGTTTCGACTTCACTCGCGCAGGCGCGCAAGCGCGGGACCAGATCGCCGGCTTGACGTCCGCGCTTGCGGTTGAGGCGCACCGCGTCGGGCAGGCGGTCTTTCATCGCGGCGCGAATCAGCCAGCGGTCCAGCCCGGTTTCCGTGTCCATAAAAACGGGATCCGGCACGGAGAGCGTGAACGCCAGCACGCGCGCATCGGCGGTGGGGTCGCGGATTTCCAGGCTGTGGGCCGCGCCCATCTGCGCGTGCAGGGCGCCGCCAAACGAACGCCCCGGCTGGAGGAATTGAAAGCGCTGCGCGTGCGGCGTGCGCGGTGGTTGTTCGTCCGGGTCGTTCAACCGCCGCTCCAACACATTCAACCGCAGCGCGAAATCGGGCTGGATGGCGGACGACTTGCACCACTCGCCCTTAGACCTACGCGCGCGCCGGTAGGCGTTCAACAAGGCAATGGGCGCGTATCGTTTGGCCATCTCTTTCGCCCACTTGCCCCAGCCGAGCCGGCGCAGTTGAAAAGCAAGGGATTGCGAAAACACATCCCCGGTCCAAGAGATGCCGGCGTTGCCCACCTGCCCGGTGAGCAAGGCGCGGCAACCCAGCATTTGTGCGGCCTCTTCCAGTTCGAGAATCCAGAAAAAATTTCCGGCGGCGTGGGCCGGTTCGTGGTGAATCTCCAACGTGCGGCGGATGGCTTGGATGGGCGTGATGGATGCGGCGGCGATGGTGTGCAAATCCACGTTGCCGGCAAACTGGGCGGTCGCTTGCGCGAAAGGCAGTTCGTCGCCGAAGCGTGCGCCCACGTAGATGCCGGTGTCGGACACCGGCACAGAGGTGAACGCGGTCAGACGTTGGCCATCCGCGCGCAGAAAACCGGCGGCGGTCGCGGTGACGGCGCCGGAGTCGAGTCCGCCGCTGAGCGTGACGGCAACCCCAGACCTCACCCCCAACCCTTCTCCGCTCCGCTTTGCTTCAAGGTGAGGGGTGCGGAGGCGTGCCCGCACGGCTTCGTCAAAGACCTCGCGAAACGCATCCACGTAATCTTCACGGCGTTTCAGGCGCAGTTCAGGCGTCTGTTCGATGAACCAGTATTGGCGCGTGTCCAATTGTTCGGGGGTGGCGGTGAGCGTGTGCGCGGGCGGCAGGCGTTTGAGCGGCGTGTGAATCGTGCGTTCGCCGTGATAGGCGGGCCACGAAATCAGCACCTGCGCCAGGTAGAGTTCGTCTATCGGCATTGGCGCGAGGTTCAACGCGAGCAACGCGCGGCGTTCGGACGCGAAGGCAAAGACACGCGCGTCGGCGTAATAGTACAGCGACGTGTTACCGAAATGATCGCGCGCCAGAAACAACTTGCGCTCGGCGGGACCGTAGGCGGCAAATGCCCAATCGCCGTAGATGCGCTTGACACCGGCCTCGCCCCATTTTCGGTAGGCATGAAAGAGCAGGTCGCCGTCGGTTATTGCGGACTTTTTATTGCTGATGGTTAATTGCCAATCCTCAATTAACAATCGCAAATCAGCCATCAGTTCGTCGCGGTTGTCCACGCGCCCGGCGGCTGTGAATACGAGGCCGCGTTGCGCATCAACATAGGGTAGATGTTCGAATTGCGCTTCGGGCGTGGCGAACGTGCGCGCCTGCCCCAGCCCGGCGCAACCCTCGAACCATACGTCCCCGCCGTCACGCGCCCAATCGCGCATTGCACCGCGCATCGTTTCGATTGTCGAAGCTGCGACGGGTGCACCGTTGCGGTGAAATATGCCAAAGATGCCGCTCATGATGACTGGAAAGGCGAGTTAATATTCATTGCCATTTGTAAGGGCTTTTGGCATGGATGTTAACTTATAGGAAAATTATTTTTAATCATAAAAAATTGTAAGCAATAAACAAACATAAGTCAACAAAAGTCAACAGAAATCGGGGGCAGTGGAAAGATCGTCCGCATCGCGATACGGTTTTTTTGTGGAAAAAGCCTGCCCTGAGAAGGTATTTTATTAATGGAAAAATTGTGGATTCGGGTTTGCTCGATTTCCGCGGCAGCCAGGGCTTCTGGAATGCCTATCCTTCCTACCGCAGCATTAAAAGTTCTTTTTAAACATCGATCGAATCGGATGCCATAGCCGTTGCAGACCGATACGCAAAGTCGATGGGTTTGCCAATTGATAACGCGCGATCAGCCAACGGCGCTCCGGGAAGATGGCATGCCATGTCAGCCGAAGGGCATCCATCGGGCGATCTACCAATATTAGCTGGTAGAGAAAACGAATGGGGCTTCTCGACAGGCGGCGCCCTTCAGCCATGGAGCGTAGTGAGACAAAGCGGCGCAGGTTGCGCTGCACAATCAGCGAAGGCGACAATGTTTTTAGCGGCAGTTCCGGTTCGTTCCCAAACCCCTCGTTTACCAACATTAGTACTATCCAAACCGCATTACGGACGCGCCATGTGCGCGCCCGTTGTGCAACCAAGTTCCAGTCAATGCAATATTGGCGGCGCGCCATCTCCACATCCAACAGCGACCGCAAGCAGTTCCTGCTCATTTGATGGTTGACAGCGGCGTGCACGCAAATGTGCAAGATCATATCTTCGGGCGCTAACTGCCTGGCGTTAAGGGTTGGGAGAGGAATCGAACGCGACCAGATATCGGCTTCATCGATGCATGATGTATAACGCAACCATTCGCCGGGAAAGATGTTCCAATGCAACTCCACTAGTCCGATGCCCGGTCGATTTCCGAACAACTGGGTTTCTCCGTTAAATTCCTCTTGCAGCGCTGCGGGACGGTCGACTTTGTCCTTTGCCTTGTAGCCCAAGTCGGCCAACGCCAGCAATGTATGGGAAAGCTGCGATTTCGGCACCCAGAGGTCAATGTCACCCATGGTGCGCTGTGCCGGCTTGGGGTAGACGGTATGTGCCAAGGCAATTCCTTTGAGCAGCGTCACCTGAATGCCGGCTGCGTTCAATTGTTGCACGATGAACTCCAGTTCATTGGTCAGATTGAGGTTGCGCCCAGCGTTGGCTATGTACAAAAAGCGCAAACGGCTCATGAACTCCGCAGGCAAACTGGCTTGGTCGGGGTGATCATGCAACCGCTCCCACAGAATCGGAGCCAGACCGTGACGGGTGGATGAAGCGAGTATCTCCGGCCAGGGATCCGGTGTCGCTGGAAGCGTTGGCAACTCTTGACCGCTCAGTGCGGCCAGAAGCCAGTCGGCAGTGGACTGAATTGGTTCCGTTTTACCCATTTTTAGCTCACGGCGTTAAGTCTCACCCAGGCATATCTGACCAAATTATCCTGTTTTAGTCTGAAGGTCAGGCGGTTTTTGGGCCTCCGCCAGCCTGCTGTAGACACCGCCCAGTCTCATCAGTTCGTTGTGGTTGCCTTGTTCAATCACTCGTCCCCGCTCCAGGACATAGATTCGGTCGGCATGGCACACCGCCGACAGGCGATGGGCAATGATCAGCACCGCACGTCCTGCGTAGCGCTTGGCCAAGGCATTGTGGATGGCCTGTTCAGTATGCGCATCCAACTCGCTGGTGGCCTCGTCCAGAATTAGCAGATCGGCGTTTATCAGCAGGGCTCGGGCCAGGGCGATGCGCTGGCGTTGGCCTCCGGAAAGACGCATGCCCCGCTCCTGTAGGATCGTTTCGTATCCCTCCGGCATGGCCAGAATAAATTCGTGGGCCTGGGCAAGCCGGCAAGCGGCTACGATATCGGCATCAGTGGCCTCAGGCCGGGCGAAGCGAAGATTTTCCCAAACGCTGGCGTGGAAGAGAAAGATATCCTGGCTGACCACCGCGACCCGTTGCCGCCAGGTACGGATCTGAAGCTGACGCAGATCCAGACCGTCCACACAGACAGTGCCCTCGGTCGCATCATAGAGCCGGGTTATTAGGTTGATCAGGCTGGATTTGCCTGCACCCGATGAACCGACTACGGAGGTGACATGGCCGGTGCGGATGGTCAGGTCCACGTCCTGAAGCACAGCCGGCTCCGCGGGCGCGTAACGGAAGAAAACATGTTCCAGGGTCACGCCATTGCGCAAGCCTTTGTAGGGTGTGGCGCCGTCGGGCAAGGCCAGGCGTTTGGCAGTGGCAAAAAACGTATCGATCTCCTCCAGCACCGGGCCGACCTGCGTGAGCTGAGCCTGAAAGCCGATCAGTCCGCTCACCGGCCCCAAGAGGCGGAAAGTTATGACGAGGAAAAGCGCCAACTGGGGGACAATCGCCGCTTGTGAGCCGACCATCAGGAAGGAGGCTGCCAGCAGGAGCAAGGCCAGAGCCGCCGCATTGATGAACGTGAAGAAAGGCCGGCTGAGGCCGGCCAGTTTATCGGCCCGGTACTCGGAGGCGTGTAAGGCGTTCAGCGCCTTTCGGCTGCGTTCCAGACTCCACTCACAGCGGTCGTATAAGCGGATGATTCTCATCGCCGCCAGGTTTTCCTGAACAATGCTGAACAGAGCTTTGTTTAAATCACGAGCCCTGCGGCCAGCTGCGCGCAGGCGGACGCTCAACAGCGGACGCAAGCCCAGCGCGATCGGGACCAGCAGCGCCACGGTAAGCAGGGTCAACGGCCAGGAGAGTAACAGCGCCAATCCGGTATAGGCGACCAGCACCACGATGTTTACGATAGCCTGACTGATGGAGAGTACCAGTTGGCCGACCTGGCGGCTGTGCTGACCGACCACGACGAGCAAGTCGCCGGCGCGTTCCTTTTGCAAGTAGGAGACCGGCAATTCATGTAGGTTACGCAGTATTTGCAGCTGCAACTTGCGTTCTACCGCGCGGCGCAAACGTAGCCCCTGCAGGTTTTGGAGATACTGCAAACCGCTCCTGACCAGCGTGATGGACACCAGTGCCAACGCGGTAATCCGGATACGCGCCGGTACGGAAAGGGAGGCAATCGCGCCGATAAAATCCCCCAGCCAAGGGATGCCGGGCAGGATGTTGCCGCCGAACGCCCCGGCACCCAAGAGTACCAGCACCCAACCGAGCCCCACCCCTTCCATGGCAACCAGCAGGACGGCGACCATCACCTGAGAGAGGAGTTGCCACCAGTACTCAAACAGGATGCGCAGCAGGCGCCGGTAGGCAATCCCGGATTTGAGCATGCGGCTACTCATGGTGAATTACCATGCATCTTTGCTTTAAATCTGCTGTCTTTGGGACATGTGTGAAGAAATGTGGAATATTTTGGCTCGAAGTGCATTTTAGCTGATAAAAGCATGGATTGTTTCTCTGTAAAATCTTGGTTTTCCTGCTCGTCTTTAGAACGAAAGCCTCCTTGGCCCATCAGTTTCGGTAGTGTAAACTATTATGTGTGAAATTGGAGAGAGAGGTGGAAGAAAAGGCTCTTTTCCTTTATAAGGATTAAAAGCGACATTCTTATGAAAAGAGAAAGAGCCCATGAAAACTTCTCTTAGCGTAACAGAGCTCAAGAATGTTTTCAAGGAGATTCAACGACAGCCGGAACGGATCTTTGAGATGATGCGGACGGAGATGACACACGGCATCGGCGAGTATTTGACGGAACTGATGAGAGCGGAGTTGAGTCATTTTCTTGGCCGGGAGCCTTATGAGAGAAAAGAAGGAGAGACGAACCATCCCAATGGCTCCTACGAGCGACAGTTCACGATGAAACGGTTTGGGGAGGTGACGGTCAAAGTTCCTCGGGATCGGGAGGGCGAGTTACAAAGCGATGTCCTGCCGCGGAGCAAACGATATGAGGACGAACTGAGGAAAGATGTCTGTCTGATGTACTTGACGGGGGTGAGCACGCGGACGTTGTCGATGATCTCGAAACAGTTGTTGGGACGGAAGATCTCGGCGGAAGAAGTGAGCCGGGCGAACCAGGAGCTCATCGAGGCCGTAGAACAGCGGCGGATGCGGAGTTTGGAAGGAGAAAAGATCAAGTATCTGCTCGTGGACAGGCTGATTTTTGCGATGCGGGCCGGCCGCAGCGTAGAAACGGTGCCGGTCTTGGTGGCGATCGGGGAGAGAGAAGATGGCACACGCCTGGTGCTGGGCCTGCAGGCCGGCGACAAGGAATCAGCTGCCAACTGGCGGGAGTTCTTCAAGGACCTGAAGAGTCGGGGGCTTCGCTGCGAGGGCGTGACGCTGGGCGTCATGGATGGACTTACGGGAAAGGAGTTCAAACGCCGGACCAATAGCATGGAGATCGTCGCCGGGGAGAACGCCTGTTATCGTCTCCTGGCCTTCATTAGCCTAAAGATGGAGATGCATTGGAAAAGGAATCCCATAGGAAAAGCAGCCTATCATCTGCCGATCTTCCAAAAAGTCCCTTTAGCAGAATTCACACAAAATGCTTGACAGTACCGGCTGCGACTACGAGCCTGCGGCGCCTGATGCACGTTGACAGCGCGCGCCGCCTCCCATACAATGTTCCCGTGTTAAGAGCAAGGTTCTTCTGTCCGCCCGGCTCGATGGGCATCCGTCCTCATCTCATCGGCTACGTCAACCTTTTCAGCGGGCTCTGATCCCGCCGCCGCAACTCTTCGTCGAGTTCTTTCCCCAAGAAACCCATTCCCAAGGAGGCATCATGAAAAAGATCGTCATATTAGGCTCAGGCCTTGTGGGCGGGCCGATGGCCCTCGACCTGGCCAAGGACAAGGATTTCAAGGTCACCGTTGTCGACGTCAACGTCCAGGCGCTGGCCAGGCTGAAAAAGGTCAAAGGGGTCACGGCCATCCAGGAGGACCTGTCGGACACGAAGACCGTGAAGAGGATCGTCCAGAGGCAGGACATGGTCCTCAGCGCCGTCCCCGGCTTCATGGGGTTCAAAACGCTCCAAGCCGTCCTCGAAGCCGGCAAGACCGTCGTCGACATCGCCTTTTTCCCCGAGGACGCGTTCGAGCTGGACAAGCTGGCCCGGAAGAGCGGCGTCACCGCCGTCGTGGACTGCGGCGTCGCTCCCGGCATGAGCAACCTCCTCGCCGCCCATGCCCGGCAGAAGCTGGACGAGGCCACGAACATCGTCATCTACGTCGGCGGCCTGCCCGAATACCGCGAGTGGCCCTATGAATACAAGGCCGTCTTTTCCCCGGCGGACGTCATCGAAGAATACGTCCGGCCGGCCCGCTACATCGAGAACGGGCGATTGGTCATTCGCCCCGCCCTCTCCGACCCGGAGCGCATGAATTTCCCTGTCGTCGGGACCCTCGAGGCCTTCAACACCGACGGTCTCCGCACCCTGGCCAGGACCCTCGACGTCCCCAACATGAAGGAAAAAACTCTCCGCTATCCCGGCCATATCGAGAAAATGGCCGTCCTCCGGGAGACGGGCTTCTTCGACGGCCAGGAGATCGAGATCAAGGGCGTCCGGATCAAGCCCGTCGACTTCACGGCCAAGCTCCTCTTCCCGAAATGGAAGCTCCACGAGGGAGAGATCGACATCACCGTCATGAAGATCATCGTCGAAGGCAAGAAGAGGGGCAAGGCCGTGACCTACACCTACGACCTCTTCGACCGCTACGACGAAGCGACCGGCATCCATTCCATGGCGCGGACCACGGGATACACGGCCACGGTGGCCGCCCGGATGATCGCCCGGGGCCTTTACGCGCGCAAAGGGATCTCCGTGCCGGAGTTCATCGGCCAGGTCCCTGAATGCGTCCGGTTCATGCTGGCCGGCCTGAAGGAGCGCGGCATCGTCTATCGCGAAACCATCAAGACCGGAAAGTAGGATGTGATATACTATGCCATTGTCGTTTCTAGTCTTTTGGAGAAAATAATGAAGAAATTAATGGTCCTATCGTCGGTCCTAGCGGTCCTGGCCGTCGGGTGCACCCGGAAGGCCGAGAACGTTACCCTCAAGGAGGGCACGCCGGCCTACCAGCTGGCCAAGGACTTGAGCGTTAAGGTCCCGTCTTTGGACCCAGCTGCCAACAATGTCCTCGTCCGGGCCAAAAACTTCGAGATCACGACCGCCGAGGTCATTCAAACGATCCAGGACAACGTCGGGAGCCGCACGGCCCAGCTTAAGGACATGGATGCGGGGCAGCTGAAGAGCATCGTCGAACGGAGCGCGGTCCAGCTCGGGGAGAAGAGGCTCCTCCTGGGCGAGGCCCTCAAGGCCAAGGCTGTCGTCCCCCCCGGGGATCTCGACAAGGCCCTCAAGGCCGAATACGACCGGGCCGGCGGCGAACAGGGGTTCCTCAATGCCCTGAAGACGAACGGCATCTCCATCGACCACGTGAAAAAGAGCCTTGAAGAGCAATGGCTCATCAACAGCTTCCTCGAAGCAACCCTTGCGAAGGAGACCCAGATCAAGCCGGAGGACGTCGAGAAGGCCTACGGAGAGGACAAGACCGCTTCCGTCAGGCATATCCTGCTCTTCACCCAGGGCAAGAACGAACAGGAAAAAACGGAGGCCCGGAAGAAGATCGAAGACATCCTGGCCAAAGCCAAGGCCGGCGAGGACTTTGCCGCCCTGGCCAAGCAGTTCTCCGAAGACCCGGGTTCCAAGGACAACGGAGGGCTCTACCAAGACTTTGCCCGCGGGGCCATGGTCAAGCCGTTCGAGGACGCGGCCTTTTCGGTCCCCGTGGGCCAGATCAGCGGCATCGTCGAGACGACCTACGGCTACCATATCCTCCAGGTCGTCGATCGGAAGAAAGAAACCCGGCCCCTCAATGAAGTCAGGGCCGAGATCGAGGCCAGCCTCAAAAAGAGCAGGCAGGTCGATACCTTCTCGACGTACATAACCAAGCTGAAGGAAAAGGCCGGGTTCAAGACGGCCGGCTTATAAGCGGAGGTCCCCGCCGGCCGTCGTTCCAAACGATATCCCCGTTGTCGAAACTCCAGTCGTTGCCGAACCAGCCGATCGCCCGCACGCCGTCGGTACCGGAGCGCCGCGAGGAAATGGGCGCGGGCTCAAGCGCCTTCTTTGACTTTGTAGACCCGGTCCCCTTCCCGGACGTGTTCCTTCACCTTCATCCCGGCCGAACCGCCCTTCTTCACTTCGGGGACCGACAGATGCTCCTGCTGCAGGGACTCGACCGGTTGCGTAAAATCGCTGGTGTGCCCTTTGATGCGGATGGTCTCCCCGACCTTCAGGCTTCCGGCCGTGACCTCGATCACAGCGACGCTGATCCTGGGGAAATAATGGGTGATGTGCCCGATTTCTTCTTCCATCATCCCTCCTGATATAATTATTAATAATATCAGGAAGCCGGGCGATTGGCAAGGTTTTTCACCCCGCCGGGCAGAAACCCTCCCCTCGGTCTCGCCCTATTGATTCAGACGGCCTTCTTTGAAGCTTTGGTCCGCGGCGGCCAGGCATTGCCGCAAGACCTTGGTCACCTGGTCTCTTGCATAGATATAATTTCCCGGCAAGGGGAATTTGCCGGCGGCCCGGTCCGCGTTGAGCTGGTCCACCTTGGACCAATACGCCTGGTGGCAGCTCTCGTAGTCGTTCATGTATTTCTCCGCGAGCTCGAGGTCGCGGTGTGTCTTGGCGGAGTCGATGGCCGCGGCCACGCGGACAAAATCATCCGGGTGCCACTTCGAATCCCCGGCGTACTCCCCCGCCCTGTCTTTGAGGGCCTTCTTGTCCGCCACGGTTACGATGTCGGCCGGCGCCGTGCCGACGGGAGCGCCCAACTCCTCCAGCTCGTCACGGAGGAGCCGTATCTCCTTCTCGACCGCAGCGCGCGATGCGGAGATATTCCGGAGCCACACGTCCGATTCGGCCTCGAACTTGGCCATCATGGCCGCCGCCATGCGCTTGATGAAGTCGGCATCCGCCAGCTTCGCGAGAACCCGGTAATCTCCCTTGACCTTCCATTCTGCGGCGGTGAGCATGATGACAAAAGACCTGAGATCATCCATCAGCTTGTCTCTTGACTGGTAAGTGACGCCTTGACCGGTCACGATGGCCAGGGTTTCCCCGCTCTGGAGCTCTCGTTCGACACGACGCAGCTCCCCGATCTGGGCCTCGAGGAGGCCCAGCTTTTCCGTTTTTTCCTTGACCTTGGCCCTGGCCTCAGCCTGATCGGTCT
>Ga0315277_10004845_pt1 | contig 17848 bp, 21 predicted proteins | sample YL17G05_15_MG_FD_203695 | JGI IMG/M metagenome (GOLD analysis project Ga0315277, IMG submission 203695) | Sediment microbial communities from Yellowstone Lake, YNP, Wyoming, USA - YL17G05_15 | ecosystem: Environmental > Aquatic > Freshwater > Lake > Sediment | place: USA: Wyoming | collected...
CTGGTGAACAATTACAGTATAAGTTATTTGTTAAATCAAACTTGAATGTTGGTGATCAAGTCGGTCTGTTGGGAACAATGCCTATTAACATAACTCGTCTAGGCGTCGATACACTTGCATGTGAAGGATTTTACATTAAAACAGAGCAATGTATTTGTGAATTTCGTGACAGTACTGGATGGGGAAGTTATATTGCTTATGCACGGAGTTCTGGTCTTTTACTGATGGAAACTACAGGTAGCGAAGAGCTGATTCTAAAGAATATAATAGGACCGATCAATCAATCAAAATAGAAAGGGCAGGGATCAAGGTTTAGAATCGATCGAATTCACAGAAGCTTCAGCAATCAAAAGCCTAGGCAGATGGTTGGTCCTTGAAGTTTGAGGTTGGGTGTGATCCTGAATCTGAAGAATTCAAGGAATATTGGAGCAGAAATGGATACAGTCAAGAGTTCAAAGGATTCAATCATGATAGACTGTATGAAATGGTTGTAGACGATATCAAGAGCAATTTTCCTCGGCTCATTGTTTGGAGAGAAGACGGCAAGATTGTGGGTCATGCAGTCTGGCATGAAAGCAACACTGAAGAGCACAGGAAGGGTGGTTCTCCCAGAGACAAAGAAGACAGAATGGCACTGGAAAAGCTGTTGGGTGGGAAGAAGGACTTTGTTGAGCTTCATGAATGGTGGTTGATTGAGACATATAGAGGAAAAGGCTACGGGAATGAATTTCTGGGCTTCTTTGAAGTCCACATGAAGAGTAAGGGTTACGTTGATCTAGTGTTTTACGCTGATCATCCAGCAGCAATGACTGCATTTCGAAAGCATGGCTACAAAGAAGGAGGATACTTGCAAGGGTCAAAGGAATACGTCTTCTATCATTCACTTAAGTGAAGCCATTAGAATGAAATGAAAGAAAGAGAACAAACAGGTTGTCAGGAATGGTTGACATACAGACAAGAAACATGTATTACATATTAGTCTACAATCCAAAGTTTGATAGGAGAACAGAAGAGAGTATCGAGACTTTCCGTAGAAAATACGACTCATTTGCAGACTACTGGGAACCTCACATACCGTTCATGTTAAAAATTCCTTGCAGTGAAATTGAAGAAACAGAACTGACTGGACACATCAAATCGATATTGAAGAAGTGGAAGCCTTTCCATATTCGTATAGGAGGATTTGTGAAGTCTTGGGATCACTGGTTGTTGCTTCTATTGAAGGAAGGAAATGAAAAAGTCATTGCTCTACACGATGAACTTTATACTGGGATCTTGTCGTCTTATCTGAGAAGAGACATTGAGTTTATCCCACACATCGGTCTGGCGTTGTTTGTGAGAAAAGATTCTGGGTTTAACGTCATGGATCCAAAAGTAGTTGATTTTGATGAGAAACTATATCATCAAGCATTAGCTGAGGCAGAATCTATGAAGATAGACAGCTCTAATATTGTTGACAGACTATTTCTAAACAGAGTGATCTTGAAGAGAAGAAAGAATGAGTTGTTCTACAAATTCATAGATAGGAAGACCTTCAAACTATAATGAGGACAAGCAGAAGTAAGCGATAAAGGAAAAAGATTTCAGGGATTCCATAGAAGTTTTTCATCGTATTACGAGCTACCTAGACAACATAATTCCAATGTTGTAGAATATCTTAGGGACTATGGAGGTTTTTTCCTCGATTTCGGTATTCCTATCCATCTTTGAGTTCTATTCATGTATTCACGATATGTAACTCCATACTTCTCTATGAGGAAGGGTTCCTCAACAACCACTACATACCAGCGTAGCAAAAGGAAATCTACAATTGCCACTAATAGAAAAACCCAGGAAAGACAGGCTATACCGATACCTACGTTTACCAAAAACATGCCAAGATACCCAGGATTTCTTGAAATACTATAAACACCTCTAGTGACTAGCTCATTTACTGGTGTGGTGGCAAAATTCAATAACCCTGTGACTACAAAGAACATGGCTAGCAAATAAATGAGTAAACCAATAACGAACCAAAAAGTGTCTAGTTTCAATGGCAAAAATATACTATAAGCAAATGGTAAGAGTATAACTAAAGAAGATAGATTGCTTACTGTTTTCACCTTCTCAGTAAAACTTGAGACCTCTTCAGACGCCCTTCTACCCAATATCTTGGGACCAAGAATGGAAATAATTATGATAGGGAGAGTGAAAATCCAAGCATTCCATAAGCCTAACTCAAATTCTGGTACAAGTGACATAATTCTCTTTATGTCGGTTTTATCTTAAAGCTTCACATCATAACCAGCTTTTCGTTCCAAGACCAATCGTATACAAGCCTTAGAAGTAACTTCTATCAGTCTTTTTAAGCCATTTTTGGTTTTGCGGAAAAGTTATAGCCGAATCGAAACCAATAATACCAAACTGCTGATACCCGAGGCGGATTGAATGGACGACAAACTTGTTGCACTTTGTGGCACGTATTGCGGAACATGTGCCTTCTTGAACAGAAAGGAGAAACCAAGTTGTTCTGGATGCGGCACCCAGAATGGGCATCCTTTCTGGGGCGAATGCAAACTGCACGCTTGTGCAACAGGCAAAGTTGAGCATTGTGGGATGTGCGGAGACTTTCCATGTGATTTGTTCGTGAATCAGTTTGACCCTGCACACGGGCAGAAGAGTGTCTTTACTAGGGCTGGACTCTTGGCATATCGAAAAAGAGTTGGAACTCAGAAATTCATAGAAATGTCCGAGAAACTCGACAAAGATGAACAGGGAAAATAGCCTATTTCTCGGAGACTCTGCGACACATTCTCGGAATAATATGACTTAGATGCTGATAGCTTTACTGCAACCAAACCATTTACGATGCGGAAAAGTTATAGCTGAAACGAGATAGACTACATAAATCGGTGTCAATAGTGGTTGACATACAAACAATTTCTATTGCAGTTGCTTCTGCAAGTGTTGTAGCTGGAGTTGTGTATTATGCTCTTCAGCTTAGACATCAGAGCAAGACGAGGCAAATGAGTTTGCTTATGAATCTCTATTTGACTTGGGGGAGTGACGATATGAAGAAAGCCTTGCAGGATGTCTTGGCTCTGGAGTTTAAGGACTTTGACGATTTCATGAAGAAATATGGTCAAGCTTCTCAAGCTTGGGTAGATATAGACAAGGTTGGCTGGTTCATAAATGGGATAGGTTTCCTTGTGCATGAAGGATTCGTGAACATCAAGTTGGTTCTGGGTCTCTTTCATGCTCAAGGGCTGGTGAAGTTTTGGGAGAAATTGAAGCCTATTGTGGAAGGTATTAGAAAGATGTTTGGTTTTCCAGAATCATATTTGTGGTTTGAATATCTGTACAACGAAGCAAAGAAAAGAGAACAACAACTCCAAGCAGGTGCTAAGAATGGTTGATATTCAGACTGTTTCTGTAGTGTTAGCGTCTGCAAGTGTGATAGCAGGAGTTGTCTACTATGCTCTACAAATTAGACATCAAACCAGAATCAGAAAGACAGACCTGATCATAAGACTATATTCAAGGTTGCATAGCAACGAATTCGACGATGCATACCCGAAAATTATGAGTCTGGAATTTAAGGACTACGAGGACTTTGTGAAGAGGTACGGTCGACGGCATTCTGGGAAAAGCCCAGAAATTGACAAAGCAATCTCCACTGTTAATGGATTCTTCGAGCTGGTTGGCACTCTTCTCTACAGAAAGCACATTGACCTCGGCTTAGTCTATGACTCCTTTGGCAGCTCAATGATCAAGGAAATGTGGGAGAAGATCAAGCCACTGGTGGCAGGGATAAGAAGAGAACTCAATGAACCGATCGGGGGGGCAGGATTCGAGTATCTCTATAATGAGATTGTGAGAAAAGAACCACAACTGAGGAAGACTTGGGCGAAAGCATCTCTCCTGTCAATTACAGATCCCAAATTGCCTAACGATGCTCTAGGTGATAGGAATGGTTGATATTCAGACGGTTTCTATAGCGATAGCCTCTGCAAGCGTTGTAGCTGGAATCATATATTACAGTCTTCAACTCCGCAACCAGAATCGTCAGATGGAACAACAGAACAAGATTAGACAAGCAGACCTTGCCATCAGGATAAACCCTTGGCTCAACATGAGTGGTGTTGAATTCACACAGATGGCCCTGAAATTTGCAGCTTTTGAGTACAAGGACTATGATGACTTTGTCAAGAAGTATGGTCCACTTACTTCAGATAGCCCAGCCTCAATGGCATTTCATATAGCAAGCAATTACTTTGAAGGAGTAGGTGTTCTTCTTAAAAGAAAACTCATAGACGTAGTTATTGTGAGGGACTACTGTGGTGAAAGTGTCGTCTATACATGGAAGAGAGTTGAACCTTTGATAAAAGGGTGGAGAAAACAGTTCAATATGCCACAAGCATGGGAGCCTTTTGAATATCTCGTCAATGAAATGAAGAAAAGAGAACAAAAAGCAGGTGTTGAGAATGGTTGATGATAAATTGTCATCTTCTGGTCAAGCACCACCTCTCACGGGCGAAGAAATTGAATCAATGCTCAAAGAGAACCAATATGTGCGAATTTGCACCCACAACAAAGATGGAACGATACACGCAGTCCCTGTCTCTTACAGATACATGAACGGTCAAATAGTGATAATGTCTATCGCCAAAAGTCGAAAAAACAGAAACATCGAACGAAACAACGATGTTACCGTGCTGATTGACACCTTAGACCCATTGAGAGGCATCATCATTTACGGTACGGCAGAAATAGACCATGACAATGTTTACGAACAGTCGGTCTTAGTTATGGAGACCTTTTTCCACAAAATGCCAAAAGAAAAAGTGCAACGTATCACAAAAGCCTATCTAGACGCTTTTGAAAGCGTAATAGTGAAAATCACACCCAAACACATCACAACCTTCGACTACACCAAAGATGTTGCATGGCAAAATTTCCTCAAAACCTACCTTCAAGAATAAAAGAAGAATGGAAAGAACCAAAGATACTAACAAGGACTGAGAAGAAGTAAACAAGATTCTGTCTGTTATTAACACGATAAGCTATTTTGAACTTCTTTTCTATCTGCCAATCTGACTATGAAAGCTCTGCTTGTGTCATTTCTTGTTTCTAGCCATAATCCAGTAGTGTTTTTCTCCACCTCTAACCAAAATCTGATCAGAAATTGTTTGAAAACCAGCATTTTTCACAAACCGTAAAGATTTCTCAGGGCTGTATTGGCTCCAGAACATTGTTGTTCCCAGATATTCATCAGTTGCTTCCCATTCATCTGGACCCATACAGACAAGCATTATCCCCTCAGGCTTCAATATTATGTGGAAACTCTCAAACAGTGAAGAGTGCTTCTCTCTTGGAACATGAATGATAGAGTAAAAGGCAGTTAAGCCATCAAAGGAATTGGCTGCAAAATCTAGTTTGTTCATGTCTTTCTTGATGAATGCAGCTTTGGGCACATTCTTTCTTGCCAGTCCCAGCATGTTCTCAGAGAAATCAATCCCTGTTACACGAAAACCGCCTTCTACCAAGAATCGAGCAACAGGAACCCCAGCACCACAACCAACATCCAAGACTTTAGCGTTCTTAGGAAGTAAAGCTGCAAATTCCTTCAATTCTTTCCGATGGTCAAATCTGTTTCTTTTGGTATGGTACTCTTTGGCTATCTCATCATAGCCTTTCCTTACAACGCTTTCCTTATCTGCCATCACAATCAACTTGATCTCATTTGACAGTGTAAATGAAAACCTTCCTATTATCAAGTCTTTAATACTCATCTCACCTAATCTTGTCTTCTGGGTGTCAATGGTGGTTGATGTTCAGACTGTTTCTATAGCCATTGCTTCTGCAAGTGTTGTAGCTGGGATAGTCTACTATGCTTTCCAAGTTAGACATCAGACCAGATTGAGAGAGACAGACCTCGTTGTAAGGCTATATTCAGCTTTCAACACTGATGATTTCTTAGAAGCCTTTCTGAAAGTCAGAAACTTGGAGTTCGTAGATTATAGGGATTTTGTGAAAAAGTATGGTTCACCTTCTTTGGAGACACCAGTCAACGTAGCTATATTCAGAATTGGCAATTATTATGACCAAGTTGGTACTCTTCTGCATAGAGGGCTGGTTGATGCTGACTTGGTTTCTGACTTTTTGGTGCTCTCCACAATTGGTCAGTGGAATAAGCTAAAACCCATAGTAGAAGGATTCAGAAAAGAAGCTGGCGGAGGGCAGTACTATTTCTGGTTTGAATACCTCTACAATGAAATGAAGAAGAGAGAACAGAAACTTCAGCAATCAAAGGCATAGGTGGATGACTAGTTCTTGAGGCTTGAGGTTGGTTGTGATCTGGAAGCGTTCAGAAGATACCAAAGGAATAGTGGTATTCACGAATACTTCAAGTGGGTTGGAATCACTGATGTCGTCTATGGGGAGCTTGGACCAATTGAACTTGCTCATATCAAGAGAGATCCGTCTCATCTCATTGTTTGGAGAGAGAACAACGAGATAGTCGGTCATGTCATATGGCATGAAGAACGAGTTGACGGTTTCGCACTGCCAGGAGAAGAAGAAGTAAGAATAGTTCTGGAAAGGCTTCTTGGAGAGAAAAAAGATTTTGTTGAACTCCATGAGGTCTGGCTAGAGGAAAAGCATAGGGGAAAGGGCTATGGCAAGAAATTCTTTGAGTTCTTCGAAGACTTTGCTAAGAAGAGGGGGTTCGAATCGATAGTATATTTCTCTGGTAATGCTTCTGCCATAAACATATGCAGAAAGAGAGGATACAAAGAAGACGTCCTGTCCTATCCAGAAAAAGAGAAATGGCATGTCTTCTATCTCCCACTGAAGTGAAATTAGTCGCGCGCGCCTTTTCTTTCTGTCTGTTTGCGGTTTGTTGCTAAGCCTGCCGAGTGAACATTAGATTTATTGTACTATCTGAAAAAGCATTACAGTTAAAGTGTACGCGCTTTGTCGTTTCGATGTACTATCAATAGCATACTGAATTGAGACCATTTTATCTCTAGAAATCTCTTGAAAACGGAGTTTTCATCTTCATACAGACTCCTTAGGTATATTATGAGGAAGCACTTATAGAACGTGTCGAGAAATGTCGGTTGGTGGCTTTGGTGCATAGTTCAGATGATGCTGAAAGTGCTGCTGAAGCTGGGCATGTACATAGTGGGCTATTCATTCCTTCGTTAATGGTTTCCTATTTCGCCACAAGCCCCCTTGGCATAGTAACAGGACTCTTTCTGCTTAGGATGGCGGAAACATTCAGGGTTGACAAGGGGGTCATGGGACAGATTAACACGTTTTCTTCAATTGCTTCAGTTGTTTTTGCTTTGTTGATGGGTGTTTTGAGTGTCCGGTATAGGCACAAGTCTTTGCTGCTCATAGGCTTGTCGTTTCTTGGTGTTTCGGCTGTAGGCTGCTATTTTGCTTGGGATCTCAACTCGATTTTCATATTGTACTCTCTGGGTGGAGTGGGGGTTGCTATGGTCTCACCGATGGCAATTGCGTTAGTAGGAGACAATCTGGCCTTTAAGAAGAGGGCAAACGCAGTTGGCTGGGTTCTGGCGGGAGGATCATTGGCCTACTTGATTGGTGCACCGATCATGGGAGCATTAGCAGGCTTTGGAGGTTGGCGCATTTCCCTCCTGGGATTTGTCATACCTTTTTCAGTCTTAAGTCTCCTATTCGCCTTCACAGGCGTGCCTGCACAATCATCTGATCGCAGCTCCCTGATCAAAGGAGACAGCTATCTCGAAAGCCTCAAGGAAATAGTGTCAAACAGATCTGCGGTTGGCTGCTTGATTGGAAATGTCTTCCGCCAAGCAGCATTCATGGCGATCTTGCTCTACTCAACATCGTTTTTCATTGAGCGTTTTAGTCTGACGGAAGGTGTTGGTTCCTTTGTAATTCTCGGTGCGGCTTTGTTCTATACTTTGGGAATCATCGTCGCTGGGTCAATGGTGAATAGGTATGGAAGGAAGTTCTCAACGGTTTTGACTGCTCTCTTAGCGGGCTTGTTCACAATATCCTATGCCTATGTATCTAACCTTTTTCTCTCATTGGTCCTGAACTTCATAGCTGCCTGGTTCATGGGCATGATGTCTTCAGCGGCTAGCAGCTTGACTCTTGAACAGATCCCTAGATTCCGCGGGTCGATGATGTCAATAAGCTCAGTGGCCACGAACCTAGGGGCCGCGGTCGGCGCTGCGGTTGGAGGCTTGGCGCTTGTCTGGTATGATTACGACGTTTTGGGGGCCATTCTTGGGGGAATGGGCATAATTGCCGCAATAATCTTCTTTCTCGTGACGAAAGATCCAACTTGTGGAAAGACTTAGACACAAGACGTATGAGTAGGCCTCTTTTTCGAACTATGGTGCAAAGTTTGCGGTTGAATGCTTGAGGTGAACATTAGATTTATTAGTGATACGGTAAACGCATGCAGGTTAAAGTGGCGCGGCCGAAACAGATCAAAATAGACTTATTTGTCACAGCCACCAATTCAATGTCAAAGTGATTGTATGATTCAACTCGTCCCTAAGACCGAGAAAGAGTTTCAAACTTACCTGCAGGAAGAAACGGCAAGATATGCCGAAGCCAACGTCAGGGCTGGGTACTGGAAAAAGACCGAAGCCCTGAAAAAATCCATCGAAGCGCACAATCAACTTCTACCTCAAGGGCTAGTAACTCCAAGACACCACTTATTCACAATAACAACCGACAACAAAAAGTCCGTCGGGACAATCTGGATAGCCGAAGACCACAGATCAAAAACACCTACAGGTTTCATCTACGACCTATTCATCAAAGAACCATACCGAGGCAAAGGCCTGGCAACTCAGGCAATGCTACTTCTAGAGGAAAAAGCAAAACAACTTGACCTAAAAGTGCTTTACCTTCACGTCTTCGCCTTCAACACGAATGCCAAAAACCTTTACGAAAAACTAGGATATCAGATCACTTCCATGCACATGGCAAAGCAACTATAACCACAGCGCGCGCTACTAACCTACTAAGACCTATAAGAAACAATAGACATAGATAGACTCGGTAAGAAGATGCCAAAGAAAAGAGCACACGCAGGACTCAAGAAGAAGAAGAAAAGTCCAGAAACATAATCAACGCGCGCTTTGAATCAGAACACGTGTTCACAACAGAGTCTTTTCGTAGATGTCGGCTTCGTTTCCCCAAGGTAAGGTAATAGTGTCTGTCTTCGAGTAGCCCAGTTTCGCGTAGAAGTTTGGGTTTGGGCGTAGAGTTTTATCCCAAACCGAAAAAAAGGAAGGCCACTTCTGTCAAGTTGTTATCTCAACTCAAAAGTATGGATAGTCTTGAGTTTTGGATGTTTCTTGAATAAATGAGCGTTCACTAGCTCTATGGAATTAACAGTCATTTTTCCAAACTCTGTATCCCTCAGCTTTTCTAGGCCGCTAACTAGTCTGGTGAAATCTTCTTTCTTCTGAAAGTGCATTATGCTGATGTGAGGCAAAAAACTTGGATAGTCAAATTTCCTCTTTCTTATCTCGGGTATTACCTGCAGTCTTCTAAATATCTCTTCAATCTTGCCTCCGTCATGAACCTCCATAAAGACAACATCAGGAAAGATGTTGAGTTTAGAAAATACCACATCAAATCTGCTGAATGGTTGCAAGATTTCTTTCGCTTGATAGATTATTCTCTGCAGGTTCTCAATCAAAACATCGTCTTCATATTCTTCTGATTTTGCCAAGAATCCAAGTCCCGCGACAGATATGTGAAAATAGTCTTTTGGGAATGGTGCGACACATGCATTAGCGGATAGTCTGCTTTGAATCTTAACTATCTTCTCAATCAGTTCCTCATCTCTAATTCTTACATGAAAAGTCAGATACTGATTTCTTCCTTTAGTCCATTCATTGTCAACCCAATATTTCGTTACATTCAATTGAATATTCTTTCTTCTTTCCCAAACATCTGTGAATCTGTTGTTCATACATTGAATTGAATAGTCTTTTTGCCTAAGGTCTTTTTGAGCGCGCGCTTCCTTTCTCAGGGTATTGTTTGCAGAATTGCCATCAGAATGGGACATTAGTTTTATTAGTGGTACTGTCAGAGGATGCCATTAAGATATGACGCATCAAAAATCTTCATGAGGTTGCCACTACAAGCTAGCGCGCACGTTTGTGTGCTCGGCTCTTTGTTTGTGGCCGCATTCTGGGCAAAAACGTGCTGAGATCGGAATTCTGTTGTTGCAGTTAGGGCAGATTTTTAATACCAGTTTGATTCGTAGCAATGTCCCGCAAAAATTACAGTATGCTGAGTCTGGGTGAACTTGTCTGCTGCAACTTGGGCAGGTCAAGTATTGCCCAAGCAAGGGAAGGGGAATCAGAACCCAAGCTCCAACATTCAATCCGTCCACTTCGATCCAATAGAGAACGTCCTGTCTCTTTTCTCTTCTCATTATCAGTGTCGTCTCTCCGCGAAAGCACTAGTAGCAATCTCATCGTCGATAGCAAAGAAGATTAACAAAGAATGCAGAGGGAAAATGAAGCTTGACTGTAGAGGGAGGTGAAAACGTTGACAACGATGACTGTTGAACTGGACTTGGACCGAATGGAGAAAATGAAACAAGAAGTGCTGGAGCTGATTGGAAAAATGGTGGAAGAATATGGAAACGTTTCTGTTATAGAACTAGAGATGGCGTTGATAGAAGGACTATTGAAAGTGAGAGAAATTGGCATAAAAAAGACGGAAGACGAAAGTGAAGAATCCGACGTAGTTTAGGGACGGCTAGTGCTTATATTTTCAAAACACGAAAAATCACATATACTATTCTATATGGGAAAATACGTGTTTTGACTTCAATCGAAACGTATGCGCTGTCAACAGGCATTAGTAGTTCAAGCAGAAACGAGAAAAGAAGGTATAGAGTTTCTGTTTTCATATGAGAAGAAGGCGGTAGCGTGGGTTACACAAGAGGAAAGACAAGAGAAGAGCTGAAGAACCTTAAGCCTGAGAAAAAGAAGGAAAGAGAAGATAAGCGAAAGAAGAAGAAACTCGCCCGACTTGAAAGACAAAAGCACGAATAATCGCTTCTTTCGTCGGAATCCTCGGTAGCTTACACTCGCTTTTGAACGTCGATCTATCGGTCTCATCGCAATAGGTGGTGCTCCGGCCGGGATTCGAACCCGGGTCCGCGACTTTCTCCCCGTTTTCGAAGAGTCGAGAGGCCGCTATACTTGACCGGACTATACTACCGGAGCACTGGACTAGACTACTTGCGTTTGCAGTATATTTTCATTCCGTCACGTTCAACATGTATCCGAACAGAACGCGGGCCGTCGATAATGCTACTGACGGCTTTTCATTCATTGCAGTTTCTTGATAATGGATATCAGGTCTGCCGGCGTATCACTCATGTAATCGGCTCCCGCACGAACCAGTTCGTCTTTTGATGCCAATCCGCCCAGCACGCCTATAGCCACGGTTTTGAGGGCGTGAGCCACTTTTATATCTGAGACGCTGTCACCTACAACTATCGCTTCCTGCGGCGTGACTTTCAACAATTTCAGCACAGCCTCCAAATGCAATGGGTGAGGTTTGAGTCGAGGAGCCAGCTCTCGCGTAATCACTGCTTGGAAATAGTCGTCAAGTTCGAATTTCGACAGAAGATGATCTGTGGCTTTTTGCCCGTTTACAGTGAGCAGTCCAAGTTTGAGTCCCATCTTTTTCAACGTCCGCAGGGTTTCAACTATTCCAGGAATCAGACAGGTAGAATTTACGTTCTCCATTTCATATTTGTCGAGAATCTCGAAGACGTGTTTTTTCAGTTGACGATAGCCTTTTCCTCTCATTGGCTGATCTCTTACGTAAGCCTCGAGCTTGTTGAGTGCCTCAAAATAGCTTTCATTTGGTGAAAAAAACGACGGCGGAATTCCCTGTCCTATCAAGAACTGTGTCACTTCTGCACGCGCCGCTTTGGAATTCACTCTGTATTCCACGATTGTGCCGTGCAGATCAAAGATCACAGCCTTAATGGTCATCTATCTCTATCGCCTGCAGTCTTCCGTGTTGAACTCATACCTTATCCTCCAATGTGCCTATATACTTTGGTTGATTTCTGCGACTTTTTCGTCACAACTCCTGACCCTGAACAAAATCAGGGCATTTTCGGCAAGGCTTAAATGTTGGCTATCATGCACAACTACGCATTTAGGAGTATCGTGGTGCGGAAGGAGGTTTTTGCATGAATCCAGTTCAAGTGATCGCCGTTGAAGGTCTACCTCTCATAAGAAAAGGGAACAACTTGGCTCAACTCATCTGTAATGCGGCTGAAAAACAGCACACTCCAATTCAAAACGGAGATGTTCTTGTTGCCACACATGTGGCTGTTTCGAAGGCTGAGGGAAATATTGTCAATCTTGACAAGGTTGTTCCTTCCAAGAAAGCCAACGAGATAGCCAAGAAAACTGGCAAAGACCCAGCGTTTGTTGAGGTCGTTCTTAGAGAATCAAAGGATATCGTGCGCATGAGAGACAGCGTCCTGATTACTGAAAGCAGACAAGGGTTTGTCTGCGCCAACTCAGGGGTTGACAGATCCAACGTCGAAGGTGAAAGAAACGTTGCACCTTTACCGAGAGACCCTGATCTATCTGCCAAGAAAATCAGACAGGAAATGAAAAAGCTCACAGGCTGTGACGTTGCGGTCATCGTTTCTGATACGCACGGGCGTCCATTCAGGATGGGTGAGGTGAATGTGGCTGTGGGTGTTTCAGGTTTGAAGCCGATCAGAGACAGACGGGGAGAAAAAGACCTGTTTGGATATGTTTTGAGAATAAAGCAAACCGCCATCGCGGATGAATTGGCATCTGCAGCCGAACTTGTCATTGGCCAAGCGAATGAAGGAATTCCTGTGGCCATAATCAGAGGATACAACTATCCAAAATCTGACACGGCAAAAGCAACTGAACTCGTTCGCTCAAGAGAAAAAGACCTGTTCAGATAGAGGTAGATTGATCGATACTTTCTCGCTCAGTGTAATTCTTTTCCGAGCATATCTAAGACTGTCTTGGCCAAACGAACCTTGTCATCCAAGTTTTTCATGATGGTATTGGTTGCGCACACTCTCAGCCCAAGCTTTTCGATCCGTTCCCTCTGTTCCTCATCCACCGTGTCTATCACGAAGCCATCGAGAAAATCCTTGTAAAGCAAGGCCACTCCGTAAGCCGAGACATCCAAACCCAGTCCCCTCATCAACTTGTCGGCTGGCCCCTTGATTGTCGCCCCCTTGACTATTGGACTAATGCCGACTATGGTTGCGTTTGTTCTACTCAGGGCGTCTCTGATGCCCTTAAGCGAAAGAATTGTACCTATGCTTACGATGGGGTTACTGGGGCACACGATAATTCCGTCAGACTGCATTATCGAGTCGACAACTCCTTCCGCAGGCACAGCGCTTTCAACACCCTCAAATTCGACTCCATGAACTTGATCTTTGGCTCCTCTTCTGACCAGATACTCTTCAAAGTGCATTCTGCCTCCGTCTGTTGAAACGTACGTCTCAAACTTGTTGTCTGTCATTGGAAGTATTCGTTGTTCAAGACTAAGAGATTTGCAGAGAAAACTTGTAACCTCAGACAAACTAAGCCCTTCTCGCAGAAGACGAGTCCTTTCGATGCTGGTTGCAAGGTCTTTGTCGCCTAGATTGAACCAAGCTTCATGTCCATAGGTCGTGAGCATTTTGAGACAGTCGAATGTGTCGTCTTTGATTCCCCATCCCTTTTCTTCGTCGACAATTCCTGCCAACGTATACATGACTATGTCCAAGTCGGGAGAAACATGTAGACCGTGAAATTCAATGTCGTCTCCCGTGTTGACAATGATTGTCAACTTGTCTGGTGGAACGTTTCTGACGAGTCCTTGGAGAAATCTGGCGGCACCGACTCCTCCCGCGAGTGCTGTTATCATTTTCTAGTCCTCAAAACACTTGTAGACAATGCACATCATCTTTCTCCAGTTTCTTCTCTCAGTGCTCAGTATTCCTGAGTTCAAGCGCCACAGGACTGCAAATCCACATGCAAAACATAATATCAACTGGATGGGCGGCTCAACTGTGGCCGTTTCACCAGCCTGCGATGTGGACACGTTCCACAGAACTGTCCCTGGAGCCAGAGTTTCTCCTGTGTATTCGAAAATTACTTGGTAGGGCGTCTGTAAGGGATGATTGAAGTATTGCGCATTCACTCCGTTGTAAAGTTGGCCGCCCCATCTCCAATCTTGGTCCAGAAAAGCTATGTTGCCTTGAATTGACCATGCTTTGCTGACCTTGACCCATTCTCCGTTTTTCAACAGCTGTGGCTTTTCTACTAGCACTTTCCAATGGTTATCCTCGATCGGCTTGGAACTTATGACTCCAAACTGAAAGAAGTTGACATAGTTGCTGAAAGGAAATGGTTTGTTGATCACGTTTCCACCGTAGAATTTGGGTATAATGTTTTCACACTTCGGAATCTCTGCAATCTTCACCGATTTGATCAGCATCGTGTTCTCGCTGATCGTGATGAAGTAGGAAACAACTCCTTGGTCATCCCACTGTGCGCGCAACGTGACAGGAGTAGTCAATTCCACTCCTGATAAACGCCAAGTGTAAGCGTAAACAAGTTCTTCGTCGCCAGGCTGAACAGGCCATGTTTCTTCCCTTGTTTGACGGAGGCCCAAATCTACGAAGAGACTGCCTGAAGAATCAATGGCAAGAATCGTGTAGAACCCGTAATCCACGTTTTTGTACTTCGTATCCTGCGCCTGGACAAACATGCCCGCGCCCAACCACGTGTCTTTTGAGAAGTTGGTCTCAGTTGACAGAAAGCCAACTGTGACGGCTGTTCCATCAATCGTGCCATAAGTGTTCAAGTCCTCCGTGTTAATATGAAAACCTGCTAAATACGGCTGATTCGAGTTAAGCCTCACGACATGATGATTCTCAATCTCTTCAATGGTCAAAGAATTATCGTATCCGTTAACACCAGCGCTAAGAGCAGTTTGCATGACGAGCAACAGTGCAACAAACGCGATCACCCATATGATTCTCAAACAAACAACTCCAGCAATCGGTCTTTCTCTATACAGATAAAAGAGTAACGCAACATTTAATTTCACTGCAAATCACCTTAAGACGTATGGCATTGACTTGCCCGAAATGCGGCAGAAACGTCCCAGATGACGCGGTTTACTGCCCATACTGCAAGCACGGGCTCAAACCTTCTGCCTCTACCATGAATGTGTCTGTTGCAGGTATACTAATGCTGATTGCCGCAATAGCGTCTTTGATCATTTTCTTGCTGTCGCTAGATGCGTTGTTGGAAATTTACAGTTGGTATCCTCAGCTGATAGCACAAAAATGGATTCTCTACGACCAACTCTTCACAGTTTTTTCATTACTCACTTTCATATTCGGTCTCCTCGCAGGAGTTCTCTCCCTGAGCCGGAAAAATTATCCATGGTTCATGGTTGCAGGAGTGCTCTGTACCATAGTTAGCGGGGGCATCTGGGTCACGTCAATGCTTATACCCAACTACAAACTATCCAGCTCATTCCTCTACTATTTCCTGCCGATTTTTCTCCCTTCACTGCTTGGAACATTGCTGGTCTTCCCCAGAAGAATCGAGTTCAAATGATTTCAATTTCCCAGCGAAATCTGTCTTAGGGCGTTCTAGACATAGGACTCATGCTAGGTACCTAGGGGGTAGGGGTGTTTTGATTGAAATCCCACGAAAAAGCCTCATCAAGAACTCCACACACTGATTTCGTACCATCCAAAGGTCTTTCAACATGACAGCCCCAGATATCACTTCAAGGACCACCTGCTATTTCTAATTCTCAGGCCATTACATTCTTGCCGCCCTTGAGTGGTGCCAGAGATGGTTCTGAAAAAAATAATACACGTCAAGCCCTAAACAACAGAAAAGAATTTGCATTTGACCGCTTCATAACCCAGAAACTCGAAGAGCTGAAGCCTACCTCCTAGGGGGGGTAGGGGTGTTTTTGAACGCTTTTCAACCAAAAAAACCTAACCCGCAAGCAAGCATGCCAAGTCGACGACGCTTTAGAGCCTACCTAGGAAAGGGGGTAGGTGCTATTGACTGGAAAAACAACGAAAAAACAAAAGGAAAAATGATGTGGGAATTGAAAAAAGTTTAGGGGAATTAGTCTTCAGGCATTTCGCCGCCGGGTGGTTTCCCTGCGCCGCCTGGTCCTTCTTTTGGTTTCGTGGATGCGATTACGTCGTCTATCCTGAGGATCATTGATGCGGATTCTGTGGCAGATTTGATCGCCTGTTCTTTCACTATCAGTGGTTCGATGACACCTTTTTGTTTCATGTCTTCGATTTTGCCGGTGAACACGTTTACTCCTTTGTACTGTCCATCTGCTTTTTCATGTGCGGACCTGAGTTCCACGAGTACGTCTATCGCTTCGAGCCCGCCGTTTTCTGCTAGAGTCTTGGGTATTACTTCAATTGCGTCCGCAAAATTCTCTATTGCAAGCTGTTCTCTTCCGCCGACGCTTGTTGCGTATTTGCGTAGTTCTTTGGCTGCTTCGATTTCTACCGCGCCGCCGCCTGCGACCACTTTGTTGCTTTCCAAGACGTCTGACACGACTGATAACGCATCGTTCATTGCTCTTTCTGCTTCGTCCACCATTCTTTCGAGCCCAGCGCGTATGATCAAAGCCACTGAGCGTGGGTCTTTACATTTTTCGACAAAGATCATTTTGTCTTCGCCGAGTTTGCGTTCTTCCACAAGTCCCGCCATGCCTAGGTCTTGGGCTTTCAGGTCGTTTAGGTCCGTGCTCATCTTGCCACCTGTAGCTCTTGCAAGTTTCTCCATGTCCGACTGCTTCACGCGTCTTGCTGCAAGTATTCCTTCTTTCGCCAAAAAGTGTTGAGCCATGTCGTCGATGCCTTTCTGGCAGAAAACGACGTTAGCACCAGACTTTTTGATCTTTTCCACCATTTCCTGAAGCATCTTGTTTTCTTGATCTAGGAAGGCTTTCATCTGGTTTGGATCACGTATTCTGATTTCGGCGCTCATCTCTGTCTTTTCTATCTCTAGAGCTGCGTCGATTAGTGCGATCTTTGCTTTCTCTACCATTTTTGGCATTCCTGGATGGACTACTTCTTTGTCTATCACCAAGCCTTTGACGAGCTGAGATTCGAACAGGCCTTTTCCAGTTTTCTTTATGACCTGAACGTTGTCTATGTCTGCGACGTTTTTGTCTCCTCGTTTCTCTACGATCTGCATTACGGCGTCAATAGCCATGTCGGCGAAATGCTCTTTTGCGTTGCCAATTGCCTTGCTCGACATCGATGTGATGGCAACTTTTCTGAGGGTTGCGCGGTCGTCTTCTTCGACTGGCCATGCAACTTTGTTGATTGCTTCAACGGCTTTCACGGCTGCTTTGCGGTAACCGCTGACTAATATCGTTGGATGAATATTTTGGTCCAAGAGTTCTTCTGCTCTCTTGAGAAGTTCACCTGCCAAGACAACTGCGGTTGTTGTTCCGTCTCCCACCATATCGTCCTGAGTCTTTGCTATTTCCACCATCATTTTAGCTGCTGGGTGCTCGACTTCTATATCCTTCAGTATCGTTGCGCCGTCATTGGTAATGGTTATGTCCCCGAGACTGTCGATGAGCATCTTATCCATTCCACGTGGTCCTAATGTAGTTTTGAGGACTTCTGCGATAACCTTCGCAGCCATTATGTTGTTTTTCTGAGCTTCTTTACCTCTGTTCCTTGTTGTTCCTTCTTTCAGAACCAGGACTGGTTGTCCCGACGCTGTCGTTGTTAAGTAAGCCATACATACCCTCCATTTAATAC
>Ga0315277_10004847_pt1 | contig 17844 bp, 17 predicted proteins | sample YL17G05_15_MG_FD_203695 | JGI IMG/M metagenome (GOLD analysis project Ga0315277, IMG submission 203695) | Sediment microbial communities from Yellowstone Lake, YNP, Wyoming, USA - YL17G05_15 | ecosystem: Environmental > Aquatic > Freshwater > Lake > Sediment | place: USA: Wyoming | collected...
GCTCAAATTGATCAGGCCTTCGGAGACGGAACTCAAGGCTGAAATTGAGTTGCTGATTTCCAACCTCAAAACCCCTTGATTTTTAAGCATTTTTCCCTTTTTTCAGATCCCCCTAAATAGGTGGAATTGGCATACGGAATAATTTTTTAGTAATTATCATTTTTTCCTTGACAAGGTATTGGATTTTGTGATAAAATCTGGAACAGTAAAATGAGGGGACAGATTCAGACTCTCTCTCTCTCTCTCTCTCTCTCTCTCTCCATAAGTCTATCCTCACCGCAAAGACGCAAAGAACGCGAAGAAAATTTGGGGAGCAGGCACTCCTGCCTGTTTCTGCTAAATCTCTACTCTTTTTCCATATCCGCGAATCATCAAAACTACTTTCAAATCTTCCAGCTAAAAGAAGGAGGGATCAATGAAAAAGACAAAAAATGGACTTGGAATTCTGGCAATCATCTGCCTCTCCATCGCCATCTTCCTCGTCCATACCAGATGCCAGGAGGAGGAATCCTCTGTCGCCAACAAAGCTAAGGAAACCAGCGCTTCCGATCCTTCTCAGCCTCAAGGCTTGAAGCTCGGCGCCAAAGAATTGATTGAACTCAGGACTGAATATTCCAAGACCTTTGATAATGGCGATGGCACCAGAACCGTGTATATCGGGATTGGACCGGTTCATTATAAAGACCCCATCACCAATAAATTTGAAGACATTTCATCATCACCTTGGTACCTGATGACTAATGATACTTCTATAAATAGCTGCGGTAATTATCAAAATGGAAGTGGGGGATATATTTGGGTTGGCTATTCGCCTGGAAATCATTATGAATGTTGGCAGAATACTTGCGCTGATTATGATATTCTTGGATGGAATTCAGGCTATTTTGGAACCCCCCAATTACTTGACATACCTGCATGCATACCTAGTGCGAATATAAATTATGCTACCTTTTACGCATTCTTGAAAACTTATGATAACAGTGGGTATGGGGGGCCACTAGGTATTGGCATTAACAGAATTACTACTAGCTGGACAGAAGCCAATCCTTCTGGCATAAGAACTGTTAATGATGGGAATGGTGGACACACAGCTGGTAATTGGAATTATTGGGACTCATTTAATGTTTTAAACAGTGTGCGAAAATGGAAAGATGGACAACCATTTTATGGGTTTGCACTTTCAGGCTACTACTGCAGCCTCCCTTACTGTACCAGTTGGTGCTTGGTGGGATATACTTCGTCAGAATATAATAGCAATTGTGGAAACCCATTTGGCACTTGCACCGCATATTTAGAAGTATCATATTCACTTCAATGCACCCCTGGCTCCAGCTGTTGTGATAGCAGTGGCTGTGGGTTGCCTTCGGGATTAAGCTGTAATGATGGCAAAGCTTGCACGAGCGGAGATCATTGTGACGGCTCCGGCAAGTGCTCAGGGACTTATCAATGCACACCTGGTTCCACCTGTTGTGATGGCAGCGGATGTTATAGGGCCAATGGATATTCCTGCAGCGATGGCAATGCCTGCACCATTGGCGATTATTGCAACGGCTCTGGCAGTTGCATTTCCGGATCTTACAAATGCACCCCTGGCTCCACCTGTTGCAATGGCAGTGGATGTTGGTTAGCAACTGGTAGCTCCTGTAATGATGGCAATGCCTGCACCAGCGGGGAGACCTGCAATTCCTCTCACCAGTGCACCGGAGGATCCTATAAATGCACCCCTGGCTCCACCTGTTGCGATAGTAGCGGATGCTGGTTACCATCAGGCAGTTCCTGCAATGATGGCAATGCCTGCAGCAGTGGAGAGACTTGCAATTCATCTCACCAATGTTTAGGGATTTATCAATGCACTCCCAGGTCTGCTTGCTGTGATGCTTCAGGATGCAAACTTGCTGATGGCACAGCTTGTGCAGCAGGTGGGCAGTGCTTTAATGGAAGCTGTGTAACGATTTGCGCCTACAAGGTTATTAAGCCCAATGGTGGCGAAAAATGGACTTCAGGAACCAGGCGCAGAATTAAGTGGACCAGTTATGGGCCGCTTTGCGGAGATTCCACCACTTATGTCAAGCTTCAATATTCAACCAATGGCGGAAAGCGCTGGAGGAGCATCAAGAAGATGACCCTGAACGATGGAATTCAGAGATGGAAGGTGCCGGATCGGGCCACCAGGAAGGCATTGGTCAAAGTGACTGATTATGATACTCCCGCATATTTTGACATCAGCGATAAGAATTTCAAGATTTTGTCAGCGTCCGGAACCACATCTTACTCAAGCGCGGAGAGCGGACAAAGCCCGGAAGAAGCCGCGGAAACCTCCAAGATTATGCCGGATGGATCGGAATTGGATTTAGAGACCGGACTTGTGGATTTGAATCCAGAAGATGTGGCTGGCGAGACCGATAAAGAGGAAAAATTCGGTTGCAGCATTGCCAGCGGAAACTCGGATTCGGCGGATCTCGGGTCAATAATGGTGACTTTTGGCTTGCCGATTTTGGCTTTGTTTTATCTTAAGAAAAGGAGCCGGAAGAAGTAGCCGGTAAAGTTTAAAGGTTTCAAGGTTTAAAAGTTTAAAGGAATCGGGGCTTGCTTCGGCAGGCTCAGCACAGGAAAGCCGCTCGCACATTAAGAGGAAAAAAATTCTCTGCGATTTCTGTGTCTCTGTGGTGGAAGAATCTGCTTTTATTTTTTCAAGAGGGGTTCCGGGGAGGATAGACTCTTCGGCATCGGGAATTTTTTAGATAAAGCTCAGTTCATGAATTAGTTGAATTTCAAGCCGCGAAGCGGACCACTTCCAACTCGGCTTTAGCGCCGGCTTTCTTTAAAATTTTGTCCAGCCGTTCCATCACCGGGTCTTTGATCAGATATTCCTGGCAGTTCCGGCACTGCAAAACCGACAGGCTTTTGACAATGACGATGGAATTTTCACCCACCTTGAAAGGAAGGTCAGTGACCGCCGATGCCAGATTTCCTCCGCAGATATGGCATTTCATTTTTTCTTTCTCCTTTTTAAATCGTTGCCCCATCGCGCAAAACCGAGCCGAAGAGAGACAGTTTCTTGATTTTATTGCGCCGGCAAAATTCCGTGATGATTTGCGGGTTGATTTGATTTTTCGGGCTCATAGAAAAATTATACCTCATTTTTTCCGATCATCAAAGGATCCGGGTAATTTTTGAGCAAATCCGGGAATTATGATACCCTTTGACCGATGAAATACGGGCTGATCTACAGTCATAATTTTGCCCAATTCAGCTACGGGGAGAATCATCCGTTCAAGCTGGCTCGCGGGGAGAGGTTTTATCAGCTTCTGGAGCGGAACCAGCTGTTATCGGATCCGGAGATAGATTTGATCCGGCCGGGTCCGGCGCCGGAGGAGCTTCTTTTGGTTGCGCACAGTCCGGCTTATCTGAAAGCCTTGAAAGAAGCGGATTCGGGCGAATTTAAATTGGAGATGCTCCAGTACGGGCTGGGGAGCGAGGACTGCCCGGTTTTTCCGGGCGTTTATCAATTTTCGCGGCTGGCCGTGGGCGCCAGTTTTGAGGCGGTCTATCGGGTGATGGAAGGCCGGCAGAATTTTGTTTTCAACCCCGTCGGGGGATTTCATCACGCCAAGAGGAGCTATGCCGAGGGGTTCTGCTATGTGAATGATGTGAACCTGATCGCGCGCCTGCTTCTTCTTCAGGGATACAAAGTCGCGTATCTGGATTTTGACGCGCATCACGGCAACGGGGTTCAGGACGAGTTTTATTCCGAGCCGAATTTTCTTTTTGTGTCTTTTCACGAAAACGGCAAATATTTATATCCGGGCACCGGGTTTGAGACCGAGATCGGCCAGGGACCGGGCGCGGGCTTCAAGGTAAATGTGCCGATGGAGCCGGGCGCCGATGACGAGATCTTTTTCTATCTTTACCAGGAGATTGTTCCGCCTTTGCTGGACGCGTTCCAGCCGGATTTCGGAATCGTTTTGTTCGGCGCCGACCCAATGCTGGCAGACCCGCTCACTCATCTCCGGCTATCCAATAATTCCTTTGCAGATGTGGCGAGCGATTTAAACCGGAGATTTAAATCCTGGGTCGCCCTGGGCGGGGGCGGATACAATCTGGAGGAGACGGCGAGAACCTGGGCGTTGATCTGGGCCACGGTCACCGGCCAGGAGGATGAATCGGAGCTGGCAACCCTCGGCGGGGTGTTTCTGGGAAGTTCGGAATTAGGGGCATCCAGCTTCCGCGATCTCCGGAGTTTCAACAGCGGTCCGGAAAAAGACCGGGCAATGGAGGAGGCCCGGAGAGTTGCCGGGTATCTCAAGCGGAACATCTTTTCCAAAGTGGGCGCCAAATGAACAGCAAATTGCAAGAAGCATACAAGTCCCGGCTCCTGAGTCCGGAGGCCGCGATCAATCAAATTCGGCCCGGCTCCCACATCTTTGTCGGCACTGCCTGCGGGGAGCCCCAGGCGCTGACCCGGGCTTTGGCGGAAAAAGGGGAGCGGATAGAAGACGCGATGTTGTTTCATTTTCTGACCTTAAGCCAGGCGCCCTATGCCCAGGCCCAGTTCGCCTATCGGTTCCGTCCCAACACCTTTTTCATCGGCCCGGGCACGCGCGCGGCACTGGCCGAAGGAAGAGCGGATTACATTCCGATTATGCTGAGCGAGATTCCGCGCCTGATCAAATCCGGCAGGATCAAGGTGGATGTGGCCTTGATCCAGGTCTCGCCCCCGGACGAGCACGGCTTCTGCTCCCTGGGCGTGAGCGTGGACATCACCAAGGCCGTGACCGAAGCCGCGAAAATGGTGATTGCCCAGGTCAATCCGAAAATGCCGCGCACGCTCGGGGATAGCTTTGTGCATCTCAACGATCTGGACATCGTCATTGAATCAGAGGAGCCGATTCTGGAATATTCTTACCCGGCCGCGGACCCGGTTCAGAGCAAAGTCGCGGAAAATATCGCCAAGCTGGTGGAGAATGAATCCACCCTGGAAATGGGGATCGGAACCATTCCGGACGCCGTGCTCAAATTCCTCTCCGACCGAAAGGACCTGGGCATCCATACCGAGGTTTTCTCGGACGGAATCATTGAGCTGATTGAACAAGGCGTGATCACCGGCCGGAAAAAGGCGATTCATCAAGGAAAGATTATCGCCAGTTTTGTCATGGGCTCGGCCCGGGTCTATGAGATGATCAACAATAACCCGAGGTTTGAATTTCATCCCGCGGATTATGTCAATAACCCTTTTATCATCGCCCAGAATCATAAAATGGTTGCGATCAATGTGGCGCTGGAGGTGGACTTGACCGGTCAGGTCAATGCGGATTCCATCGGCGCCAAATTTTACTCCGGCATCGGCGGTCAGGCCGATTTCATCCGCGGAGCCGCGCTCTCCGGCAACGGCAAGCCCATCATCGCCCTCCCGAGCACGGCCCGGGCCGGAAAGGTGAGCCGGATCGTGCCCATGCTCGCCGAAGGCGCCGGCGTGATCACCACGCGCGGAGATGTCCACTATGTGGTCACCGAATACGGAATCGCATACCTCCACGGAAAAAGCATCCGGGAGCGCGCAATGGCTTTGCTCAACATCGCGCATCCGGATTTCCGGGACGAGTTGTTAAAAGCCGCGAAGGGTATGAATTATGTGTATGCGGATCAGAAACTGCCTCCCCCGGGCGCGATTTATCCCGAGGAGCTGGAAACCTTTTTCAATGCCAAAAGCGGAACCCGACTTTTGATCCGGCCGATCCGGGTGGATGATGAAGAATTCCTGCGGGAAATGTTTTATGATCTATCGGACCAGAGCCGATACCTTCGTTTCTTCAGCCCGATGAAAACGCTTCCGCATCCCAAGGCCCAGCTTCAAGTCCTGATTGATTATGACGAGCGGATGGCGCTCGGCGCCTTTCTCGGAGATCGGCCCGGAGAAAAACTGGTCGGAGTGGCCAGATATATTATTGACCGGAGAACCAATCTGGCCGAGGTCGCGGTGGAAGTCCCGGACCAATGGCAGGGGCAGGGGGTGGGAACCTTTTTGCTCAATTACCTGATCCAGATCGCCCGGGCCAAAGCCGTTGCCGGATTCACCGCGCTGGTTCTGGTTGAGAACCGAAAAATGATGCGCATCCTTCAAAAAACCGGGTACAAGCTCAAAACCAGATTTGAAGAAGGCGCTTACGAGGTGGAGTTCAAATTTGAAGACCTGGCTGAAAAATAAATTGGAGGCGAGAAAATGGCGATCACAATAAAAAAAGTGGACACTCCGGCGGATTTGAAAAAATTCATCAATCTGGCCGGGAAGATCAACCGGACCGATCCCAACTGGGTGCCGCCCCTGCTCTTTGACATCTCGCACCGGCTGGATCGCAAAGCCAACGCCTATTTTGATCACGCCCGGGCGGAATATTTCCTGGCTGAGAAAAACGGAGAGCTGGTCGGCAGAATCACCGCCCAGCAGGACGACCATTATTTTAAGCACTGGAATGAGAAGGTCGGCCATTTCGGATTTTTTGAATGCATAGATGACCAGGAGGCTGCCAATGCTCTCCTGGACGCGGCCGCGGACTGGCTCAGGAAGCAGGGCCAGGTCAAGATGCACGGCCCTTATAATTTCACCATCAATGACGAGTGCGGCCTGTTGGTGGACGGCTTTGAAACTATGCCGATGTTCCTGATGACCCATAACCCCGGATACTACCGGGCCCTGGTGGAAAAATACGGAATGACCAAGGCCATGGATCTGCTCGCTTACCGCACGGAAGCGAACACCGATCCGGACCCGGCCGTGGTCAACTTCGCAAACCTGCTCAAGCAAAAACACGAGATCACCATCCGGAATATGAGCTTCTGGAACTTTGACCGGCAACTGGACTGGTTCGTGGAAATTTACAATTCCGCCTGGGAGAAAAACTGGGGAATGGTCGCGCTCACGGAAAAAGAGCTCCGCGCTCATGCCGCCGAGCTCCGATTCCTCGCCCTCCGCTTCCCGCAATTGAATTTCTTCGCCCTCTCCGCGGGAAAGCCGGTCGGGATGAGCATCACCCTTCCCAATTTGAACGAGGTGATCATCAAGCTCAAGGGAAAAATTCTCACCCCCAAAGTCGTCGGCCTGCTTACCCATAAATTTGAATCCTGCCGGGTGTTTGCGCTCGGGGTGAAGGAAGAATATCGCCGGCTCGGGGTCGGCGCGATTTTCTATGTTGAGACCCTTAATGCCGCCCGGAGGATGGGATTCAAATGGGGGGAGATGAGCTGGATTTTGGAAAACAATCAGCCGATGAGAAAAGCCATTGAGCGAATGGGAGGCTCGGTCTATAAAACCTACCGCATCTATGAGAAAGCGCTCTGACAACTAAGATTACACCTCTCCCGTCAATTCCGCTTTGCGGTTAAAAACTGTTTCGGGTTGCGGGTTCCGAGTTTGAATTCAAAATCACAAGAAATTCTTTGCGCTCTTTGCGGTGAAGATTATTATTTTGAGAACAGGGGGAGGTTTCCATTTTTGGCCAGATATTTCTTGATTTGCTTGCGGACCCGGCGCGCCAGGCTTATTGCGTTGCGCGCCTCTGCCAGAGAAATCGGCTCATCAGCCCCGGGATACCGGGCAACAGTGGCGTAACCAGTCAGTTGCCGCTGTTCCGAAACAGTCAGGCTGATCTTGATTCGGGCAGGCAAAAGCGCGATCAGTTCGGCCAAATCATGGGTCTTAGGGAAATCAATTTTGAAAGAAACCAGGAGCGCCTTGAGGTATTTTTCAACGCACTGCTGGGCGTGGAAGCAAACCGTGTCGGTTGGGCAATCCTCACCGAGTTTGAGGGTATGGCTGGCGTTGGTCAGGTCGTTTTCCGCCTTGGCAAGCCATTCATAGACTACCTTTGATACCGGGTCATCTCCGGGCATACAAGACCTTTCCTTCCAGGTATGCCGGCCGCTCAATAGTCCCGGGGATTTCTTTTCGCCAGGCAAACTCTTCCGGGGTGGTGACGATGATGTCTTTGGCAAGACGGATGTGGTTGAGCGCGACTCCGATTTCAATCGCCACCCGGCGTTTGGACTTTTTGACCGGCATCACCACCAAAAGGTCCACATCGCTGTCCGGGCCGGCTTTGCCGCGGGCGAAAGACCCGAAGAGAATAATTTTTTCCGGATCAAACCGGGCGACAATTTTTCTGACCATATCCTGGATCTTTTTTTGCCTTGTCTTTTTCATCTCAATTTGGATTTTATCCTATTATACGAAGCTTTCAAAGTCTCAGCATTGGCAGTATCTCCCCAAGAAAGCCTCTTGCATTTCTTATCAACCGAGCATTATTCATATTTCTTTTTGTCGCCGTGGTTTTTATTTTTTATCTTCGGAGTATTTTTGAAGGGGTAGGGGGACGAACCAATCGGTGAATTTGAAGATGGGCCGGAGGGTGTAGGGGACGACATTGCGGAATCTTTTATTAACCGCGATTCTGGCCTTGGGGGTGAAGAGAAAGGTGTAGGGCTGATCCTGGGCGATGATTTTGTGAATCTGATGATAAATCAGGGCGCGCTTATTGCGGTCAAATTCCACCCGGCCCTGCTCAATCAGCTGGTCCACTTCGGGGTTTTTGTAGCCGACATGGTTGGACGATCCTTTGACATCTGCCATTGAGGAATGCCAGATCTGATAGGGGTCGGTGTCAAAGTCCATTGCCCATCCCAGGGTGGAGGCGTCAAATTTATGGTCCTGGATGTTCTGGAGGAACACGGCCCATTCCAGTTGTCTGATTTCCATAATGATCCCGGCCTTGGCCAAATCTTCCTTGTAAATGGTGGCGATTTTTTCCGTGTCCTGATTCCCGGAGGGCATCAGGAACTCAAACCGGAAGTCTTTGCCGTCCTGATCCCGGACGCCGTCTCCATTATGATCCGACCATCCGGCCTGGTCCAATATTTTTTTCGCCTGTTCCGGGTCATAGGGGAGGGGCTTGATGGTTTGATCGTAGTATGGGGTGTTGATATAGAAGGGTCCGCTCACCACTTTTCCCATACAGAACATAATATTTTTGAGAATTGCTTCCCGATTCAGGAGCAGGGTCATCGCGGTTCTCACCCTTTTGTCGTCAAACGGGGCCCGGCGCAGGTTCCAGCCGATGTATCCGAACTGGGGGTAATCGTATGCGATCTTGTTCGCCTTTTGGTAAAACTCCGGATAGTTGGTCTGCTTGGTCCACTGGGTAGGGGTCAGACTGACGGTGTCAATCTCGCCCTGTTTGAAGGCCTGGAGCGCGACATCTTCGTTGGTGATGATTTTAAAAACAATTCGGTCCGGATAAGGCTTTTTTCCCCAGTAGTTTTCGTTCCGGACCAGCTCTATTCTTTTCCCGGTTTCCCATTTGACAAACTTATAAGGGCCGGTGCCGACGATGTTCCGGCCGAAGGGATGCTTATTGAAATCGGTGTTGTCATCCAGGATATGCTTGGGAACGATTAACATCGGGGATGTTCCCAGGATTTCCAGGGCCTTGAAATAAGGCTGTCTCCAGCGGAAAAAGACCGTATAATCGTCCAGCTTTTTATACTCAATGCAATCAATGTAATAAATCCGGGAATGCGCGGCATCAACTTTGGGGTCCATAATTTTTTGCAGGGTGTAAATGACATCGTCAGCCGTGAACGGTTTGCCGTCCTGCCAGCGGACATCTTTTCTCAGATGGAAGGTATAGGTCAGTTTATCCGGGCTGATTTCCCAGGTTTGAGCCAGGAGCGGCTTGAGCTCCTGGGTGTCAATGTCCAGCTCCAGCAGACTTTCCATTACCAAAGAATCCACCAGCTCCGCATAAATATCCGTGGCCGTGACCGGGTTCAAGGTGCCCGGCTCGTCCATCATCGCCCGCACCAGCCAGTCGCCCGGCGCCGGGTCCTCGCCCGGGCTGGCCAGGACCTTGTCCACGCTGCCCGGCTGGTTCTGGATTTCCGAGCAAGCGCCTCCCGGCTCCGGTGTTTCTGTTTTCTGCGGTCTGGGTTTGCAGGAAGCCGAAATCAGGATCAGAACAAGGATCAGAAGGGAGCGGCCTTTTTTCATCTTTCCTCTCTCGCCTTTCAGGGTTTAGTTTCGTCCAGTAAATTTTCAATCTGCTTTTTCAGGGCTGAGTTCGGATGATGTGCAAGCGCTTTTTCCAGGGATTCCCGCGCCTTTTTCTTATCCCCCAGCTTGAGATAAATCTGTCCCAGATGCTTCAAAATTTCCGGGTCCTCCGGGATTTTTTCCTCCGCGCGCCGGATCCATTTCAAGGCCTCCCGGGATTGACCCTTCTGAAAATAGAGCCAGCCGATGCTGTCAATGATGGCGCCGTTTTCCGGCTCTTTGGCCAGGGCCTTTTTCAGATAGGCCTCAGCCTGATCCAGGTTGATCCTGGCGTCCACCCAGGTATAGCCGATGAAATTTAACAGCGCCGGGTCATCCGGTTTTTTATTGAGCGCGAGCTGGGCGAACTCCAGGGCTTTTTCAGGATCTCCCTGGAGGGAATAGACAACCGCGAGGGAGTAGAACAGATCCGGGTCCTGGGGAATATGATTGAGGGCCTCTTCCAGGGTTTGGACGGCCTGCTGGTATTGCTCTTCTTTCTGGTAAATTTCAATCAGGATGAGCCAGAAGGTTTTTTTCCCAGGATGTTTCGCGGTCAGGTCTTTGGCTTGACTGACGGCCTCTTCTTTTTTTCCCTGCTGATACTTCAACCAGATGATCTGGGCCTGAGCATCCGGGTAGAGATTGGAGTCAGCGGGAATCCGGGAAAACCATTTTTCGGCCTCGTCCCAATTTTTTGAATCCATTTCAATTAACCCAAGATTGTAAGGCGCCGGCTCTGATTTCGGGTCCAGTTGCAGAACCTGAAGATATTCCTCCCGAGCCTTGACCAGATCCTTGTCCTGAAGATGAAGGTAAGCGGAGAATAACCACGGTTCCGGGGTCTGCGGATTGGTTCTTTTTGCCATTTCCAGTTGATCATCCGCTTCCTGCCTCTGCCCCTGCTTGAGCAGAATCTTGACCAGCTCCAGCCGGTCCTGAAGATTGGCCGGCTCCAGGTTCAATTCCTCCTGATATGCCCGAATCGCTTCCGGGAAGTTTGGCCGGGAAACTTCCAGGCCGGCATATTCCGCCCAGGCTTCGGCATCTCCGGGAGCAGATTCTAAAAGCTCCTGGTATGCCTTTTCCGATTCCTCCGGCCTCCCGATCCGGATCAAAAGCCGGGCATATTCCTTTTTGAGATAAATCTGGTCCGGATATTGGTCCAGGTAATTTTTTAAAACCACCACCGCCGATCGGCTCAATCCCTGGACTTCGTAGATTCGGGAAAGCTCGCGATGAGCTATTGGATCCTCGGGCGCGATTTCAATCAGCTTTTCCGCAATCGGCTCCGCCAGCTCGGGCTTTTTTTCTGTCATATAAAGTTCTATCAGGAAAAAATACGGTTCCTTCCAGTCGGGACTTAAATTCAGGGCGAGCCGGGCCTGCTCCAGGGCGGGGTCAAAGTCGGACGAGATGGCATGAATTTGGGCGAGCTTGAAATGAAGATAAGCCGAGTCCGGGTCCAGCGCCAGGGCTTTTTTCATCAGCTCCTGCGCCTCTTTGTTTTTGCCGTCAAACATTAACTGGAGGGACTGGCTGAAATAGAATTGAGTCTCGGCTTGGGGGGAAAGCTGGCTGAAACTGGGCTGAGGATAGACCGGTTTTGGGGAAAACTTTCGGACCAGCTCGCAGCCCAGGACCACGCTGAAAGCGATCGCGAGCGAGATGATCGCGGCGGTCAATTGTTTGGAGCTCGGAGTCATTCTCATTTTGAATTTAGCACAAGGTTGGAATAAAGCAAAATTCGGAAGGTTGATAGGTTGATCGGTTAATAGGTTGATAGGTTGATACGATATGAGGAATTACTTATCAACTTATCATCCGATCAACTTAAACTGAGGGCCTGATCCGCTTCCTGGGCGAAAATCTTTTGAGAGGAGAAAATGATCACCTGGGTTTTGCCGCTCAAGCGCTTGAGGGTCTTGGCCACGGTGAGAAAACGACTTTCATCCAGCACCAGGTACGGATCATCCAGCAGGATGGGAAGCTGATATTTTTGAATGGCGATTTCCAGCAGGGCGAATTTCAAAGAGAGATAAACCAGGTTGGCCGCGGTTTTTCCCAGTTGAGAGAGCTCCTGCTCGTGATCCATCTCGGCCAGTTTGACCAGGATCTGGTCTCCGTCCTTTCGGAATTCCAGGTAGCGTTTGGAAGAGAGGGTTTGAAGATAAAGATTGGCCCGGCCCAGAATTTGTTCAAACATTTCTTTGGACCCGAAGCCAAACAGCCTTCCGCCGCTGTCCAGAATCTGTTCCCAGAAGGGCAGAGAGCCTCTCCGAGCCGGAGCCGTCATCTGGGTTTTGCCCACATCCGGAACTGCGGCCGCGGTTATGGAAGGAACCGCCTCTCCGGGCCGGGCCGCCTGGCCCGGGGGCCGGATCAATCCCAGTTGTTTTGCCCGGGTGAGAGAGCCCTCCAGCCGGGCGATTTCTCTGCCGATTTCCGTTTTCTCCATTCCGGCCACGCCGGATCCGCGCAGTTTTTCCTCCAGAGACGGAATTTTATTCCTTAATTCTTCCTGCTCCCGGCCGAGTTTATCCAGGTCCAGCTCAATCAATAATTCCTTCTTTTTGCGGGAGAGCTCCTTCTTATTGTCCTCCAACTCGCGAAAGGTAATAAGCATTTCTTTCAGTTCCCGGGTGTCATCGCATCGGGTTTGCTCCAAAAGCCGCTTAACGATCGCGCCCCTCACCTGATACTCCTTCACCACATTCCGCTTTTGATCTTCCAGCCGCTTCAGATGATCCTTGAGATCGGTTCTTTTGCTCTCCTCGGTCAAAAAATGCCACAGGGCAATTCCGGCCAGGATCACTCCGGGCGCCATTAAAATTCCCAGATATTGGAAAAATTCAACCTTCAGCACCGCCCTTAAAATCAAGCAGAAGATCCCGGCGCCGATCAGGCCGGCGCCGATTTTAAAAAATCCCCGCTCATAGAACTTGGGCTGACCGAGATAATAGCGGAGCTCGTCATCCAAGGCCACCATTTTTTCATCAATCGCCTCAATATCCTTGGCCCGATTAGTCTCAATGGAATCATACTGGGCAATTCTTTGGTCAATATTTTCCGGAAGATTTCGGAAAAACCGATAGTTTTCCAGCTCCGTATTCAGGCCCTCAATCTCTTGATCATACTGTTTGATCTTTTCCTTCTCTTTCTCAATGTCAAAAATCTTGGCATTATAGCCATCAATCTCAAATTGGGTTTCCTCGGCCTCCTTGATCTGGTCCAGTTGCGCCTTAAGCTCATCCAACCGCTTTTGCTTGTCTTCCCAGCTCAAGCCATCATCTTCTCCCATGAGGTCCCCCGGCATGCCCAGCCCCGGAACTCCGGGCATTCCGGGCATCCCCGGCATCCCCATATATCCGGGTGCGCTGAATCCCGGCAGATCCGGTATTCCCGGGATTCCCGGTCCGCTGAATCCCGGTTGACTGAGGCCCGGATAGTTCATCCCGGCCGGATTATAAACCGCCGGTCCCGGGGCCGGCTCGGGTGGAATTTCCGGACCCGGAGTGATTGCTTCCTGGCTCTTTTCAATTCCCGCATAGCTCGGAAGCCAGAACCGGCTTTCTAAAAACAAAGTCTTATAGTCCTGATATGCCGGCAGATTGAGCTCCTCGGATAAAATCGCGGAAATCTCGCTCGGCTCCCCGCTCAGCCGCTCAAATTTTTCCTGGCCCGGAGCCCGGCGGGAAAGACTGATCGCGTTCTGATTAAAATCCTTGAGGATCCGATAAAAAGTCTCGGCCTGCTGTAAAGTCAGGCCGGCCCGGGAGGGGCCGGTGCTTTTCCAGGTCTGCCAGTCCTTTTTCAGGTCAACGATCCGGTCAGGAAACATCAGTTCAATCAGGCAGTCAAAGAGAACGGTCTTGCCCGACTCGTTCTGTCCGAAGATGAGATTGAACCCGGGCTTGAAGGGGATTTTCTGGCTCTGGGAAAATCTCTTGACGCCTTGCAAAACCAGGTCAACCAGCTGCATCTTTCAACCCGTTCACCGCTGTTCCTTGATCTTGGCCGCCTTTCCAATCCGCTCGCGGAGATAGTAAAGCTTGGCCCTTCTCACCTTGCCTTTTTGTTTCACCTCTATCTTCTCCACGATCGGACTATGGAGCGGAAATATCTTTTCCACGCCAATGCCATAAGAAACTTTCCGCACCGTGATCGTGCTTCTCGGTCCCCGATTCTTGATCCCGATCACGGTTCCCTCAAAGATCTGGGTCCTTTCCTTGTCCCCTTCCTTGATCCGCTGATGCACCAGAACCGCGTCTCCCGCCCGGACCGCCGGCAAATCCTTCCGCAGCCTCTCCTGCTCAAACTTCTCCAGCTTGTTCATTATTCACTCCTTTGACTTTTTTTATTCTGCACTTAAAGCGCCTTTCTGTCAATCTGTAGGCGCGCAATTCATTGCGCCCATCCGCGCGGGCGCGATCAATCGCTCCCCTACGCCCTTTCTGTCAATCTGTAGGCGCGCAATTCATTGCGCCCCTCGGCCCGGGCGCGATCAATCGCGCCCCTACGCCCCGCAAGAAAAGAGCCGATCCAGGATTATCGCCGAAGCGGAGCGCACGCTCAGATGATTATAATCTCCGGCTCCCATAATCGGCCCCAGCACATAATCAACTTCCTTCTCCAGAAACTCGCGGGTCAAGCCCCATCCGGTTCCAAACAAAATCAGCCAACTCTGATCCTGATCCCGATCCATTTTTTCCCGCAAGGCCGGAAAGCTGATTTGATTTTCCAGTCTCCGGGCCGTGGTGCCGACCAGTTTCAGGGCCCTTCCGCTTTCTTCCCGGATCAACCCCTTCACTCCCTCCAGATCCGCGGCCACTCTCGCCAGTTGAAACGCTTCCTTGCGGGTCGGGTTGTAGGCCGCGCCCGGGCCGGTGATCCAATGCTGAATCAATTTTTCGGCCAGTTTCCGTTGAAGCGGGAGCGGATTGACCACGAAATATCCGGCCAGGCCATAGGTTGCGCAGAGCCGGGCCAGGTCGTGAAGATCGTGGTTGGTGATCGCGCTCGCCACCACCTCCCCTGATTTGTTGTAAACCGGGTGATGTAAAAGAGCCATATATACCTTATCAAGTTTCATTTTTCCTTTCTGTGCGGGCGACTTTAGTCGCAATTTCTCTAGTTCTCTATCAGTTCTTGCTTGATCTTAAGCAGTATTTTCGCCTCTTCCTCATCCAGCAAAAACCGAATCAGTAAATCCGGTCTTCTTAATAAAGTCCTGCGCACAGATTCCTTTTTCCGCCAGGCTTCAATTTTTTTATGGTCTCCGCTCAAAAGCACTTCCGGCGGCTCCTGGTTTTGGAACAGCCGGGGCCGGGTGTATTGATGCGGCTCCAGCCGGCCGGGGAAAGAATCGTTTTTCGGAGAATCCTGATTTCCGAGCACGCCCGGAATCAGCCGGCTGATCGTTTCCATCACCACCAAAGCCGGAATCTCTCCTCCCGAAAGCACATAGTCTCCGATGGAAAGCTCCAGATCCACCAGCCGGTCAATGGCGCGCTGGTCTATTCCGGCGTATCTTCCGCAAACCAGAATGATCCGGCTGAGCGGTTTGAGCTCCAGCGCCCATTGCTGGTCAAATCTCCTTCCCTGCGGAGAAAGCAGAATCACCGGCGCCGGCTCTCCGTCCGGACGAACCTCCGCAATTGCTCTCTGCAAAAGCTCCGGCTTGAGCACCATTCCGTCACTTCCGCTGAAGGGCGCGTCATCCGCGGTTTTATGTTTGTCTGAAGCCCAATCGCGCAGGTTGAAAATCCTGATTTTGAGCAATCCCTTGTCCTGCGCCTTCTTGAGTATGGTTTCCTGCAAGGGAGAAGCGAAAATCTCGGGAAACAATGTGAGAAGATCAAACTGGATCATAGTTGATAATCCCCCAGGCTGATGATGACAATTTCCCCGCGCTCCAGGTCAACCTTTTTGACCGCGCTTTCGGTAAAAGGAATCATTATTTCCCGGCACTCGCTCTTGATCACCAGGAGATCATTCCCGCCCAGGCCGGGATTGGTTTCTTCCAGCCGGATCACCTGGCCGAATTCTTCCCCGCTTTCCAGAACCACTTTCAGCCCGATCAATTCAAACCAGTAAAATTCCCCCTCCCGGCATTTGGCCAGTTGTTCCTTTTCCACCAACACCTGCCAGCCCCGGATGGCTTCCGCCTCAGTCCGGTCCGGGATTTCCTTGAGCCGGACCACAAACGAGTTCTGGTGCGGACGGATTTGCTGGATCTGAAATTTTTTCAGCTCGCCCGCGGGGGAGCAAAGCCAGAGGTATTTGACGCTTTCAAAAGTTTCCGAGAACGGGTTATAGGGATGAACCCGGATTTCCCCTTTGATCCCGAACGGACGGCCCACCTCTCCGAGCAGGATGTAATTCCCGCGGTTCAGGTCTTCTCGCCCGGCCTTGCTCATCTCTCAACCCGTTCATTCCACCAGTTCCACCGACACCCGGCGCTCCGAGCCGCTGGAAGCCGCGGACAGAAGCTTCCGGATCGCCTTGATGGTTTTTCCCTGTTTGCCGATCACCCGTCCCCGGTCCTCCGCAGAAACCTTCAACTCAAAGATCAAGGCGCCTTCTTTTTCCAGGGCGATCACCTCCACCTGGTCCGGATTCTGGACCAGGCTCTTGACCAGAAATTCCAGCAATCCTTTGGTATCGGTCTTCTTCGGCATCTGAATCCCAAGTGGTTTGATTAAGCCTTGGGCTCGGCGCCGGCGCTTTCCGGCCCGGTTTTTTTGGACAACTGAATAATGCCCTGCTTCTTCAAAATCTGATAAACCGTCCGGGTGGGAGTGCCCCCCTTGCTCAGCCAGTAAAGCGCCCGGTCGCTCTTCAATTCAATCTTGGCCGGGTTGGGCACCGGGTCATAATACCCGATCTTCTCAATAATCCTTCCGTCCCGGGGAGAGCGGGAATCGCAGACCACGATATGAAAAAAAGACCGCTTGGGTTTCCCGACTCGGGACAATCTGATCTTAACTGACATTTTCAAAATCCTCCTTTTAATCCCTGCGCTAATAAATTTTTCATCTGCTTGGGTTTGATCTTCTTCATCATTTTTCTCATTTCAAAATAACCTTTCAAGACCCGGTTGACCTGGCCGACCGTGGTGCCCGATCCTCTGGCGATCCGGATCCGCCGACTGCCGTTGATGATCCGGAAATCCAGCCGCTCCTTTTTGGTCATGGAATCAATGACCGCCTCCACCCGCTTGAGCTCCTGGTCCGCGGCGCCGATGTTCCCGATCATCTTCATCTGCGCCTTCATTCCCGGAATCAGTCCCATGACCTCTTCCATCGGTCCGAGCTTTTTTATCTGGATCATCATATCCCGGAAGTCTTCCAGCGAGAAATCAGCGGCCAGGAGTTTTTTCTGGAGCTTCTCGGCCTGCTTCTGGTCAAAGGCCTGCTCCGCTTTTTCCACCAAGGTGAGAATATCGCCCAAATCCAGAATCCGGCTCGCCATCCGGTCCGGATGAAAGACCTCCAATGCCGTGAGCTTTTCCCCCACTCCCACCAGCTTGATCGGCTTGCCAATCACGCTCTTGATGCTTAAGGCGGCGCCTCCCCTTGCGTCTCCATCCAGCTTGGTCAGGATCACGCCGGTCAGGCCGACCGCGTTATTGAACGATTCCGCCACATTCACCGCGTCCTGGCCGGTCATTGCGTCCGCGATCAGGAGGATTTCGCTCGGGTTCAGGATTTCTTTCAGGCGGGTCAGCTCGGCCATCAGGTCCTGGTCAATGTGAAGCCGGC
>Ga0315277_10004848_pt1 | contig 17844 bp, 35 predicted proteins | sample YL17G05_15_MG_FD_203695 | JGI IMG/M metagenome (GOLD analysis project Ga0315277, IMG submission 203695) | Sediment microbial communities from Yellowstone Lake, YNP, Wyoming, USA - YL17G05_15 | ecosystem: Environmental > Aquatic > Freshwater > Lake > Sediment | place: USA: Wyoming | collected...
AGGCGGCGTTCATTTGGGCAACATTGCCGAAAGGACGATTCGTATACTCTAGAATACGTGTGTGACAGAAATGCGTGTCACTGATTATGAAGGTTCTCAAGCACTAACTCGATCCGGAGGATTGTTCTCAAGCCTATCGAGACCGCGTTCCCGCATGATCTGAAGCGAAATCTCTAGGAGCGCCTTGACGACGGGATCAGCCGAGTAGGGCCCCTTCAAGTAGATCTCAACATCTCGGCGGGTGATGACTCTCATTTGTCGCACTCCTTGAATGTGTTGACTTTGAAGAGACCGAACTTCGGCCTGTAGTCACCGATGCCGACATAACTGCCGGCGTAGTCGAGAATCTCTTTGAGTGCTGTAGCGTCAACCTGATCGTCTAATGCGCGGATCTTGAAGTTCAGTTTCCACTTCTTGAATATTGGACGGTAGCGAATGACTCGGCTTCTCATCACTGTTACAGAGCGAGCGTCAATCTCGTACTTCTGAGGAACAATCTTGATTTCCTGCGGGTCAACCTCGACGGAGCTGAGCATGAGTTCCTTGTACGTCTTCTTACCACGCCCAGGGATCTTGAAGTTAGTGCTGCCCTTGCGGAGCGTACCCTCAATCCAAGTAGAGGGAACGAATACGGTTCCATCCTCACTCTTGTAGAGAGCCTTTTCTGCATCAAGGGAATAATCAGGCTTACCACTCTGCCGTTTCGTAGAATCGTCATTGATTCCTGCTGGAGAATGCATTAATAGGGAACGCAATCCTTCCAGTTCAACATCAAATATTTTCAGAATGATTCACCTCCACGCCAAACCATACCCCGCCTGACCCTACCGGACCTCGCCTAACCGAACCTTGCCTCGCCACGCCTCGATTCGGTGTCACCGATTTGTGACCATGAAATATACGCCACACCCTACCATGCCACACCATGCCAAACCCCGCCAAACCTAGCCTTACCATGCCACACCTCGCCTCATGATTGTGAAAAAATGAGTGAGAGAATCCACACCACACCTTACCATGCCAAGCCGGACCGTGCCTTACCGTAGCTGGCCCAACCGAACCGGACCCAACCACACCATGCCCCACCAGAACTACGTTCTTAGTTGATACGTTCGCTCGTTGACGCGAAAGAAACCTTGACCTTCATCTTCTGCCTCGATAGGATGCGGTTTCATGCGAATGTAATGCGGTCTACCATGCCCTGAACCGCTCATGCCGTAACGATCTCCGCTTTGGTTTCCCAGATGAATCTGTCGTCCCAGTTCCAAGAATCGTCTTTGATATCAAAGATTACTGAGCCGATACGATACTCATTCACGGGACTGATTCGACCCATATACGGCGTTTTTAATTCCCAACTTGGAACTACCATTCCTAAGTGATGCAGGTATCCAGCATACACGTAATAGTGAGCGTGACCTCTCAAGATGATGTTTCCCGGATTCTTGTTTAGAATTGCTAGAACTTCTTCTCTAGCAATGCTTGTGCTTTGATATTGCCATGTGCTTTTGCTTACGCTGATGAAGTGGGCAATATTGAAGTACACATCCTCGACTTTGATGTCAAATACTGGCGGAGCTCTAGTCAGATAATGCGGATGCATGACGGCACCGATTTTGTCAGCAACCATCTCGTCGAGTCTACGTACGCCCCTATGATATCCCGATCCATCCACGCAATAGAACTTAGGCGACCCCTTGATGTCACGGAGAAGCTTCGCAGCAATCTTAACCTGCCTGTCTTCGCTTGCGGTTCTGTCGTCACCGCGCTCCTTCGGGTTTGCGCCGTCGCATGTGTCGCCCATTACGAGAACTATATCGCATTTTCCAGCCGCATCTCTGACTTCGCAGAGGCGGTCATATAGTTCCGGTCCATCCGATTCTTTTCGGTCGGCGGCACTCATGTAGTCTGGGTGATTCAGACCGTACTCGCTGCCGACATGTAAGTCACCAATTTCTAAAACTTTTTTCATTTTCCCTACCTAACCCTACCGCATCCCACCATACCTCGCCTCACCGGACCCGGCCTCGCCGTACCATGATTAGAAAAATTTCTCAACCAGATAATCCATTATCCGATACTCATGAACTGATACCGATAGCAAACGCTATCGTGAGCAGACGCTATTTAGAACTCGGATTCCTGCGGCAAGAGCAACCCGCATCTACTGCAGATGAGGCAATCATCCTCCAGGAGTCGTTCGCCAAGCTGCGTATAATCCTCTATCGAGGCTGGACGGTGGCCTTTCACCCAACAAATTAGCTTCGGAATCAAATCTAAAGCGTACCCGTCAATGGTGAAAGAAGAAATCAATTAACCAGGACACGAGTGAGCCGATTCCTGCAACCGCGGCGGTGAGTATGGCAATCAGAGTTCTCCATTCCTCTCTCTGTTTAACGTGTTCCCGTTTATGGTTCTCAACGTGCTGGTTGAAACGTGGGATTATGCCGGGCTGTTCTAGGGTGCCAACGAGGCAGCCTTGAATCTCCTTCACATCCTTCCGAAGTAACCCAAACTCCGAGCGTAAGCCACCATCATCATAAATAGCCTGGTACACTTGCCGAAGCATATCATGATTACTCAGTTTCCCGTTTGGCAAGTCTCAAGCCTCAACTTAGTACAGTTGAATCTCCAAGAATCGTGAGCAGTCCTCATATCTAGGGTCTGGTTTTGGTGGCCAAGCCCCGCCACTTTGCTCATAGAGTGCCTTCATGTCGATGGCGATGCACTTCCATTGACCCCAGAAGCGCATCAAACGAACGATACGAGGAACTTTGATGTTGATAATGACGGTCGGTCGTCCCATGAAGCCGGGCATGCCCATTGACTGACTTGACTCTACGGGTGTGGGAGCGTTGTCGGGGTTTCTGTTGACCCAAACAAGCGGAGCGTCGGGTGGAAGCGGTGGGTCTTTCGACTTCGAGTAATTGTCTTCCGCGTAGCATTCACTCATGTTTAGCACCTTGTCTTTGTCTCGGTCGATGTAGATTTCCAACTGGCAAGGCACCGGATTCTCTGCGCTTGCAGGATCGAACCTTACCGCGTCTTTGATGTAGTAGGTCTGAAACCGTTTTCGCTTAGGCATTTCTCAATCACTCTTCTTACGACCATGCATGGCATCGTCCAACGCCAAGGCAGGTAGGAGGATATACAGAACGAATGCTGCAATGATACCGCTGATCATTATGGCAACGGCGCCCCAATGAATCATCACGATTAGTTCCACGCATCCTTGCGAACGCGACCGCAGCGATCACAGTACCACCATCGCTCGCCCTGGGGATTCAGGTCTGTCATGACGAACATCGGATCCATCGGTTTCGCATGACCGATCAGTCTGCCATGCCGACATCTCGGGACGTAGATGTGAGCAGGAGTCAATCGGGCAGAAGCTCCTCAACCAACCATTTCAGCATGTAGATTTGCCCGCCCTTGGGAAGTTTCCTAATTGCTTCCTGCGCGGCCTTGGCATCCTCAAAAGCAAAAGTCATGCCTCATGCCTCATATGGAACGGCCACGTTGTACCAACCGGCCTGCAAGAGGACGGCGAGAGTCCCGAACCCCATATCAGGGATAGAGTTCCAGAGCACGTTTGCGTAGACCGCAGGATTGCCGCTCTCAACAATTTCAAAGACTATGATGATGAGTTCCATGATGCCGACGAGAATCCCTAGGGCGAGACCTCTACCTATTCTACCTTTCAGGCCGAGGACGTCTTCAATGTTCACAGTCAGCAGGATCGCCATGAGAGCACCGGGCGTTGTGAGATGGGTAGACCCGTCCATGGTGCCCTGTTGCCCCGGATAGCATTGGTATGTGATGCCTCCAATCGTCTGAGGATAGCAAGCGTACCAGGCAAAGTGCTGAACGCCAGCCGCCCATATCCAAGCGCCCATTACGAACAGGGTCGCGTAGACGCACCAAGCGAAGCTAGACCAGTAGAGGCGATCGACGACATGTTTGTGCTTCGACCAGATTCGACCGGCCGCGTAGCTGCCCCACATCCAAGCTAGGCCAATCAGGAGATATTGTAGGTATGGTGCCGATCCTTCAGTTTCGCCGAATAGTGCCTTGATTGGGTCAGTCAGGAACCATGTCCAGACTTTCCCGATATAGTCTTTCTTGGCGTCCTCAGGTGTGACTATGATGACGTGCTGCCAGACGCCGATTTCCTGAATGACCGCTATGCTCAAACCAATAATGATTAGGATCGCGATGATGAGTCCTGTTCTATTGCTTTTCAAAGTCGGAACTTCCTAAACATGGATTGCTTGTACGGGTAGAGTGCAGCATCGTATCGACCGAGAGTACGTTGATGACACCTAGCACATTTGAGGAATGGTACGAATGGTGCTGGAAGATACCAGTGAACGCAAATCAAAGTAGAATCCCAAAAATAATCTCAATCGCACCCGCAACCATACGGCAGATCCGAACGAAATGGTCAGGCCACCAAGGCTGATCCTCATAGACGAGGATTGAACCGAGTCCATCAAGGATCATGTAGACGCCGAGGACGACACAGACGAGCTTCAGTGTGAGTTCGACGGTCAAAGTTTACCGTACCTCATCAGCAAAACCGTCGCATACAGCCTGAAGCGCTTCTGACATTGTACTCCGCCGGGGTACACTATCGGCTTAGTGTACTCGCAACCAGTACAGTAGCGTTGTTCCCTCGCGCCCTCAAGATATGATTCGGCGCGACTTTCGGCAATCTCATATCGAATTAGGGCATCTTGACATTCGTCATCATGTAGCATCATGTTGAATAACACCAAGTCTGAGGCCGTGGAGGCATTGGATCGCCCGTACTCGGATTGCATGTATAGTAGGGAATCACAATGTAGCTCGGACAATCACAATACGCTCGCCAAGGCGCGTTACTCTTCCCGCACCTAGGACAGATCCAACCTTCGCCACTCATGTTTGTCCTCTCGCGCCAAAATAGAAGCTCAACGCACTGACGAATCCAACCGCGAAAATCTTCGCCAAGTCCCCAGCGATTGCGGATGTGCTAGGCACCGTAACAGCTAGGAATCCGAAGAAGACTGCACCAGAGAATCCGCAGAGGCCGAAGATCACCCGTTGATCACTTGGATCAATTGTTTTGATTGCCATTATTTACCACCGAGCGGTTTTGGGTTTGCTGATGGTTACCGAGATGTTGATGCCGATCTTCTTCAGTGAAGTCTTCTTTGTCATGGTCAGTTTCTTGCCAAGTGCCTTGTTGATTCTACGCCGGACTTCAGCGAGGCCAAGATAGCAGATGAAGAATGCTTCCATGCAACCAAGTTTTGCCCAGAACATCGCCCAGAAATCAGTCTTCGTCATCGCATTCTGTTGACACTCAAGGTCCTGCGAATAGCAGTCTGTGGGTTCTGGCGGATTTGGGCCGGGTCCAGGACCAGGGGTTTCATCGAATTGTTGCCAGTTATCCGATTGTGGACCTGTGAGTTTCTCATAGTCATACGGGAAGTATTGGTAGCCTTTCGCGCCCTGAAGTGTGCCCCACGAGTTGAGGACAATGTAGTATCCCACGTTTCCGTCTGGGCCTGTTAGGTAATCATCGTAGCCGACAACGAGTAGTGCATGGCCGCCGAGTAATTCCTCATTCGCTTTAGGTACAGGCACCCAACCACCATTATACTCGCTCTGAGTGAAGCTAGAATAGATGGGTACGCCAATGCGCGGCAAGCCAACGGGTACGCCGTCAATCAGTACGGGCCCACCAACAAGTGCGGCCTTCAGTTCGCTCCATCTGAGGCGCGTCTGATCGCGGTTAGTTGTCCATTCAAGACCCTCGCCAAGTGCCTCTTGACTTGGAGGTGTCGTGTAATCAAATTGATTATATGGCATTGTTGAGTCGAGGCAAACACCATTCTCAGCCAAGATGACTCCAATATCTTCCATGTATGCGCCTGAATCCTCATTCTCCCAACCATGCAGTTTCCGACAAAGATAATACAGCATCGCTCGCGCGAACGACCCCGGGTACGTGTCGGATAGGATCTCTTGGAAGGCTTTGTCAGCACAGCCAGCATTCGCGGTACAGGATCCTTGGGAGCCTTGATCGAAAACCTTGAATCCACCCGCCTCAAGAATTGGGCGATAGTCTACCTTTGAAGGCAGGACTACGCGAAAGGGTCTCATCTTGCGCTTGAACTGTTCAGGACGTGGTTTCGTCAACTTCACGCCGTAATTGCGTACCCCTGGTAGACCAGCATCTTTCTCCTTAAGAAATCTCTTATTGAGAGAGTCATAGTAGATGCTGGGCTGGAAATGCTTCTTCCAAATCTTATGCAAGATCCTTTTCAGAACAAAGGGCGCTTTCATTTCTCAAATCACCGTCAATTAGTCGCGAACCCACAGCACCGCCAAGACTACTAGGACAGCCTCAACGACCAACGTGACGACTACACCTAGCACGAAACTTACCCAATCCAAAACGCAATCACTAGGAACGATATTTCCTGGGCACGCGCCGTCGCGCCAAGACTTGACTTGCCTCCCGTCAGAGGGTGCCCAGATCACGACTTCCGCGGATGTGTTCGTGACTATGAAGGCGGGTCTGATGGTAGAACGGCCACGCCGTCAAGACGTGTAGGTATCGTTCAAATACGAGTGAAGTTACCTACAAGTCAAGCCTCTCTAGTTATCAAGAGAGAGGCAAGGCATTTAGGCCTACCACCAAACGTTCTGAAAACAGACCGTGAACTATCGAAAACGGAACATTGGAAAACTGAACATCACTCCCGCTTGCACTCGCAGGGATTGTTAGAGTATAATTATTGTCGCGGTCAGAACTTGGGAGGCCTACGAGCGCAAGTTTCGGGACTGTTACTTCAAAATTGGTTGTCCACACGCGGGACACACTCTCTTTCGTTCTTTCGGCCCTCTCGCCTCAGGAGTACACATTAACATGATCTGCTCGTCAAGAGTCAAAACTTCACCAACGCAGGGTCAATATGTGCAAGGCCACGATGAAGAACCACCCCAGGATAGAGATTGTATCGCTTGTCACCGAGATCGTAATAATGGCCGACTGGAACTACAACTTCACTGTTCTCGGGATCACGGAAGGCTTCTCGCTCCGCGTCTCGAATGGCTTTGCTGCGACTTTCCAACTCGGAGATTATCACAGAACGTGGACGCCGATCACCGTGGGAACGAAGTTTGCCCACTAGTCGATTCAGCCATTGCTTCCTTCTAGTTCGTCTGTCTTCTCTACTCATTTGATACTCACGTCTGAAAAAACAGCCGTCAACGGGCACCGCGTGGACTTGCAGCCGCGACGGCCGCTCAACCAATGCGGTAATTCAGAGTCTACAGCAAGTAGGAGACAAGTCTGATGACGGGGTTATTTGAGGCTTTGACGGATGTCCCCATGAATCTTATACACGCCTCTGTCGCCAAGACGTACCACGCGTCCAGAAGCAAGGAGAAACCGCATGACCTGACCGACACGTCTTGATCCGTTGTTTGTCCATCCTAGTTTCTCCGCGATCTCTTGGCCCGTTGCGACACCGCCAAGTTCAGTCAATGCTCGGATAACTCGAATATCACGCCTCATGGCATTGTCTCCGGCCCTTGGTACTGCCAGATGCCGGTTTGCCAGCTTCGCCAGTTCCCATTCGCGCTGTAGCCGCGATGTATGATGTGGTCAATGAGGTCGCACCAACTGTACCGTTCCTGCCTGAGAACTGCCCGAACCTGCACCTCAGATAGTCCCGTGTAGAGGCTGATCTGTTCCGACGTTGCCATGTCCAGAAATTGTAGTGCTTCATAGACGAGGTGCCGGTTGCTTTCACCATGACCGTTAAATCGTGGACCAGTCATGCTTGATCTCTCTCAATTCGTACCGATGAAACCCGAAGGCGCGTCCGCCCATCCGATGCGATGAAGCACCAACCGGGCCGCAACCGGAGAATGCAGGGAAATGTGATCTCAAGGAGTGATTCAAGGATCTGTGCGGCTTTGCCTTTCACCTGTTCCACGCGCCACTTGAAGCGGATCAAGTATTCGATTGCAGTACCATGCTCGCTGAGACGACCCTGAACAGAAGTCAAAATCTCGAACCCCAAGCAATAATGAAGACAAGTAAGGCCCACATGAGACACAGAATCAAGTAAACATCTAGGAGCATTCGTTGTCTAGGACTCATGTTGCGGCCTCCGGTTTCTGGCATTTCGGACAAGCAGGCGTCGCCATGTCCTCGTCAGTGTCGAACCACTGCCGGCAGAAGCGACATTGAACCAAGTAGGTACTCAAACTCCAAGCGCCTCTACTTGCTGAATTAACGCGGCGAGTTCCGGGTCTCGGGTACGCTCCTGCACAATCATAGCTTTCTTGAGACGCTCAACGAGTTTTCTGACGAAATCCGAGTATCCCTCTGCCTCACGCGGCGTCGCAGACACAACATCGAATGCTGTTCTGAGATCCTCAATGACGATACGTGCCTCCAGTTTGTCGATCTTCGTGACTTGGACACTGATGGGCTGCATATTCACGATCTGAATAGATGCGGGTCGGTTCCGCTCCGTCCAGTCCTGCATCGCCTCAGCCATAGCATCCTCATAACGTCGAAAACCTCGGAGTTTTGCGACAAGTTGGAAGTTGTCTCTCACAATTCTAGGCACGCGGTAGGATATCATGATACGTGCTGTGGGGCCTTCCTTCCTTCCTTCCTTCCTTTCCCTTTCAAGAAATCTTTCTTTCTTTCTTTCTGGGCTTTCTACAGTTTGGTCGAAAGGCTCTAGGGCGGTCATGGGGCAGCCTTCCTTTTCTTTATGAGGTCAGGGTAGAGGCTGATGGTGAGGGTGAATCCGGCTTTGAAGTCCTCTGAGAGGGTGATGCCTCGCTTCTCAATCGCTTTGAGGAAAAGGTAGGGACTGAACCGTTTCATCCTCAATCAGCCTCCGTCAGAAGTCTCATGTTGCCCTTGAGAGCTCGAGCCCATCGGGATTCGGTGTAGGTGCCTCGGCCACGGCAATGATTTCCATTCACCTTGTAGATCGTCAACGGGATACGATGGATTAGGTGGGAATTTGGTCCTACCTGACGCCAAAACACGAAATCCCCGGAGATGATTCGATAGTGTTCACCGACTCCGCGCATCTGCTTTGCGACTTCAGGGTATGCTGCTGCGAACTCTGCGTAGTCGGCAACCTCCCAATCGACATTGAAACGAGAGCCACGCCAAGCAACAGGCTCAACGAAACCACACTGAGAACATTTCCGATAGTAGGGCATCTCAAGCAGCCTCCGTCATCGGCGTGGCCTCCGTGGAACATAACACACATGCTCGTTGTAGTGCTTCTTGCAGAAAACTTGGGCGCACTCTAGGCATCGGAACTGGGCAACGAGTTCAAGTAGTGGCTTGTGGCAGCGAGCGCAGATGACCTCTTTGAAGGTGACGGAACTCATTTCTTACTCGGCCTCTTGAGCTTCGATAGTAATGCGGTGAGACAAGGGCGGCAAATGTAGAGGGTTTCAACTGCGATCATGTTGACCTCTTGGTGACGAACCCTATCGCAGAGGTCGCATACTTTCGAGCGGACAACGCAGCCACGTGACATCATTCCTCTCTCCATCGGCATCTCGTGGATGTGCAGGGTGTCCAACGCAGGCACCAAACCGGGCCTTGAAGCCTAGCGGTGCCGTTCAATGCGGGATGATCACAGTAGCAGTCGCCGTCAGCTTTCCGCAGCCACTTGCAAGACTTCATGGTAGCATCCGTCCACAATTTTCGCAGAAGTAATTTCCTTCCCGGCCCCTGTAGTGTTGGAACCTCCCACAACCGGCACACCAGATTTTCCTCGAAGTCGCCGCGACATGAGTGTGGTCAGAGTCGCTCATTTCTTCGGCCTCTTGAGTTCAGACAGCATCGCCATGAGGCATTGTCGGCAAAGTCGGAAATACAATTGTCCATCATCATACCCGTCGAGATTCGAGTGCGAAAACCACATTTGCAATAATACTCAAGGTCGTCAGTCATTTCGTGTTGTCCTCCAAGATCCTGGCGAGGATGTAGACCGTTTGTCTTTTGCCAGTCCGTGTCCAAACCCGCGGTTTCTTCGTGTCAATTAGGTGTCCCATCTGTTCAAGTTCGGTGCATCGGGGCCGCACCTTGTAGATGTCCCACCCGAGTAGGTCGGCGATGTCGGCGGGGCTGGCGGCGCCAAGTTTCCGCACCGCCTCAAGGACCGCATCCTGCTTCTCCGCGAGGCGACGCTTAGTTTGCTCCCAGGAATCAAGTTGAGTCTGCTTGTACCCGCAGCGGACAAGATGCCCGAACGGGGGCGTATGGTGAAACTCAACAGACATGCTTTGTGCCATCGTTAGGGCCTCCAGCGTTGAGGAGGACGGATCTGCCATCGACGTTTCCCCATCTAACCGGGGCACCGCATCCCCTTTTGACGGTGCCGTCTTTGCGGATCCAATCCTTACAGACAAGGCCAGCTTTGGGTGCCTCGCTTGGTGGTGCTCGTCGTTCTATCGCAAGCCGCGTGGTGAGGTTCTGAATCTCTGCGGTGAGTTTGTCGAGGGATGTGGCGAGTTTGTTCATGACGGCGACCGCTTCAGCGATTCGGTGATGAATCTCAGCGGCTTGCTTCAGGAACAGGTCTAATCGTTCCGGATTGGTTAAATCAATCTTCTTACTCATCTAGGTGGCCTCCTTCTTGGTGGGATGCGAGAGCGGTGCGAGTTGCTTGTTCAGGATCGCTTGAGCTTGCTCTTGCGTGATTTTGCGGAGAACCTTCAACTTGCGAACGCGGAACTTCCCGTCAGCTGCGAGTGGTACGGCGATGATGTCTCCGGCTTTGAACTCAACCTCAAGTAGTTCCACGCCACTCTTGCCGAAGCTATCCGAGAGGCACCAGTCCAGAGTGGCTACGTTGAGGCCTTTGTCGCAGAGGATCCTTTCATCCTCGGAGTATTCCTTGACGGAGTAGGTCTTGCCGACCGCGTAAGGCGCGTGTTGGTAGGGACTGGCACCATTCTCAAGATACTTCCATGCGCGAAGTTTCCTGTCGGGTGGTTGAAGTTTGAGAAGATACAATCCGGGAAGTGGTAAACCACCGGCATCTAGGAAGTTTGCTCCTGAGAGGTCTGCTCTTGAGAGGTATGCTCCTGAGAGGTCTGCTCCTGAGAGGTATGCTCCTGAGAGGTATGCTCCTGAGAGGTCTGCTCTTGAGAGGTATGCTCCTGAGAGGTCTGCTCCTGAGAGGTTTGCTCTTGAGAGGTCTGCTCCTGAGAGGTATGCTCCTGAGAGGTTTGCTCCTGAGAGGTCTGCTCTTGAGAGGTATGCTCCTGAGAGGTTTGCTCCTGAGAGGTTTGCTCTTGAGAGGTCTGCTCCTGAGAGGTTTGCTCCTGAGAGGTCTGCTCTTGAGAGGTATGCTCCTGAGAGGTTTGCTCCTGAGAGGTATGCTCTTTTCCCTCCCGACTCGCCTCTCCACCACAACGCGTGTAGGCGAAGAACTTCTGAGAGTTCAGAGGCATCCATCTAGGTGGCCTTCACTTTCACGTCAGCGTCTTCCCTAGCGACTTTCTCAAGGACGGTGGCGAAGTGTTCCAAGAACCGTATCGTCTTGCGGAGGTACTCGATTGTGGCGATATACTCCGCTCGACTCAGCTTCTCAGTTTCAGACAAACTAACATCAAAGAACAGTGTACTCTTGGTGTCGCGGTTATAATTCGGCTGGAACGGGTTCGCGCTCATTCTGGCGGCGTGGCTGTGCTTGAATGCTTCGCCAGCTCATCCGCCAGTCGCCTCGCCAGCGTCTCAACCCCTGAACCCTCATGGGCGAGAACCGCATTCAGTCGGTGCAGTTCAATTTCCTGATAGGCGGTCTGGACGACTAAGCCATGCACCCAGACGCGGCAGGACTCAGCTATGAAGTCGGACGCATGCTTGCTCCTGTAGAATGGACCGAACAGGGCTTTGAGATCCTCAACTGGGAACCGGACTGTCAGTCGCTCAGACTCTTTCTCACCTGCGTCCGAGGCGGGCAAGCCTAATCAGTGCCTATCCACATTCGCATGTGCGACGAGGTGTAGGAACCGAGCCGTAGCGGCATAGCAGGGCTGACAGAAGAATGGGTTACTGCCCTGTGCTAGGTAGATGCTGGGAATAACGTAGACAATCAGTTTCCAGCGGTGACATGTCGAACACCAGCCGAACAAACCTAATCAGCCTTGACCTCTCGCACAGTCACTCTCACATCATGTAGCGCGACCCTGTAACCGTCAATGGTTATCTCCTCAACTATCCGGCATTTGTGGCAGACCATGAACTCGCAAGCGACGGGCAGCTGACCCTCCTCTATTTCAAGAAGTGTTTGGAAGATGTCGATCTCACCTCGACATTTCTCGCAGATCATGCCTTATTGACCTCATACTCTCTCTCGTAGAACGTTGCCGAGTCAACCTCATACTCGACAGCGCCCGTATGGTCACATTGAGAACAGCCCTTGCCTTCCCAACCGGGACAAAGTTTCTCAATGAAATATCGAGTCATTTAGGCATCCTCTCCGCAAGAGCCACAGTCACGGCGAAGGAACACAACAGGATCGTTACGCGGCTCAGAGTATCGTTCGCCAGTCCAACTCCAGCGCCCATCCAATCCCCTTAGCGTAACGCCGCCAGACTTGCACCGTCGATACGACTGAATCACCGTACACGTCCGAGTGATTCCGTCCTCGAATCGCCACTGCCAGACGGAAACCTCAGTCACCAACCCATCAGACCTGAGCCTCGTTTCAAGAACCCCAAGCCGCTTCCTCGCAACACAATGACCGAACCCGTACTGAAAGAACATGGTCTCAACTCCTCTGAACCGGCACACCCACTTTGTGGATGCACACGCTTCCGTAGCCTGCTTTGACACTGAGCTCAGCCCAAATCTCACGCCCACAACGGGCGCATTGGAACCGCCTCTCAAGTGGAGTGTCATCGTCCAGTTGCTCTTCGATTCGCCGTTGAAACGTGTCAGGATAACCCGCCTTCCAGATTCTCGTCACCCCATACTTTCGCACCAAGTCAGGCATCGTGGTCTTGATGATTGACTCAATCTCAGGTCTTTTGCGGAGGTTCCAGGAATCCTTCTTCAACCGCCAAGCCGCCGAGACCACCTGGAAGATCGTGCTCTTTGCCACGCGGCCCGATTCCTCTTCTGTCAGAAACTTTGCGTAACTGTCTAGGAATCGAGTACAGTTCTCATCAAAGTCACCATAGCACCCGTATCGCGGCAAGACCAATCCTGGATGCCAGAAGACTTTCGGCAACTCAACCGCCCTACCAACATTCGAGATCCAACCAAAACCCATCACAATCACCTTACCGTACGTATGTCGGTATCTCCTAATAAGTCTGTCGCTATGTCGGTAAGTTCATAAGGAGGTTGCCCACATACTAGGCGCCGAGGAAGAATGGCAGATCTACATGTCGAGGTTCCCGACCCGCTAGACAGCAAGTTCAGGCAAGCAATTGCCAGACATCTAGGCGGTAAGAAAGGCGACTTGGCAAAGGCGGTCATTGAGGCTCTGGAACTCTGGATCAAACAGAAGAGTTGACTTGGTTGACGGATGGCATAAGTTACATACCAAACTGGAGACTTGTCGTGATTGAGGCTTTGGGCGGGAAGTGTCAGAGATGTGGGGTCGCTAGGAATCTCATGATTCACCATAAGGATAACGACCGGAGAAACAACAGAGTTGCGAATCTTGAGATCCTTTGTACTGGATGCCACGGGCCCACACGACGATACAGGCGAAGAGGATGGCTCCATCAAATCTTATCATGGTTCCACGCTCAAGTCACGTCTCTACAAGAGTCCTTACTGGGACAAGCCGAAGGGCAAGGCCGGGTTCTGTTAACTTGTGTGGGTGGGTCGCCCCGTTTTCATGCCCTGTTAACCGAGAGGGGGGTTTGACACTTATGCCCCCAAAGGGTTTCACGAGCATAAGCGTCCCAACAAAACTCATCGTGTTCATCCGCAAAATCGTTCAAGACCCCAACACACCATACGCTACCATCTCAGATTTCGTCAAGGAGGCAATACGCGAGAAGATCAGCAAAGCCCAAGGCCGACTCATAGGTGCTAGAGGCGGCTGAACCATCAAGGAGAGAGTGAAGGAAACGTGAAAGAGTTGACAGGAGACAGAATCCGACTTACCGGCGCGGAAGTGATTGCACTCATTATCCGCAAAATGTACGAAGATGCGAGAAGACAAGGAGAACCTCGTTATTGGCTACGAAGAAGAGTCCAGGGAGGCGAACGAACCCCCGAACAGGGAAGATTGGAGTCGTTTGAACGAAAGAAACATGGCCGCTTCATCGTCCTCAGTCAAGGAACATGTTGGCCCCTGATCCAATTCCGCAAATATAGGAGACGCAAGATGGTGCGGATGGAAACATGAGCACATCAATCTGTGATCCATGCTGGCGGAGAAGCACATCAGGCTACCTGCCTTGGGTCGGATTCAGTTGCGACGGCTGCCCAAAATCCTCGAACAAATCATCATCTAAGAATCAAGGGGAAGCAAAGATCATCGACTGAGAGGAAGGTGGAAACATGAGGTGTGAGTATTGTGGTCGAAGCACGTGTCGAGGCCCATTCAAGTACAAATGTTCAGAAGACAAAGAGGGTGGTTCTGCTGCAAGAAGTTCCATGATGAGGCGTGTATTCACTGAGGATGGAAACATGAGCCTCAAAGAGTTCTTGCGAAAAAGACTGATGCTTGGCAGTCAATGTCCAAGCGTCGAGGAGGAAGCAGAGAATTACCTCAGAGAACTCGGAGAATGCATGAAGGCAAAACTCAGCAAACTCGCAGATCTAGTCGCTAGTCGTGACAAGACCCAGTATGTGAATCCATCATACTTCGCAGGGTACGGAGACGGCGCGAACACCGTGCTCAAGCGTCTGAGAAATGGTGAACTGGAGGCAACGGAAACATGAGGCGAGTTTGTGGGTGGTGCCGTCAAGAGAAACAGATATTCAAGATCGTGCCTTCATGTTGGCTCCAATATGGCTCAAATCCCTTCCTCTGCCGCGAGTGCGCCGATTACACACACCAAATACTCACGCAACTGTCACGGATGGTACACTGACCATGATGGAATTGAATCCACCGACCACACGATGCGACTTCTGCGGCAAATCCACAATCGCGTACACCGAGAGAAATGGGAGGAAGATGTGCCTTCAATGCGAAGCCAACACGCACCGATGAGAATGAGGTTGAGGAGTGAAGGGACGGAAACATGAGCAACCGTTGTGAATGGTGTGATCGCCCAGATTGCGAGTATTGCGATGACGAGGGAACGGAAACATGAGGCGAGAAGAAGAGGTCCGATACCACCTAGAAGTGTTACTGGCCATCAAACCATCAACAGAGTTTGGTCACATAAACAACACAGCCCGAATATCCGAGTTGCGGTGGGTGTTGGGTGAAGCCGAGTAGAGCAGATGGAAACATGAGTAAGAGTAAGTGTCCGCATTGTATCCTCAGGCGGATTGAGAAGCGTACCCGCATTGAGTTCTCAACGGATTTCAAGGCAGGCTTCATGCTTGGAGTGGTTCTCTATCCAGAACTTGCCAAGGTGCGAGGGAGGTGATAGATGAATGAAGATGGTCTTCAACGTTGCATTTAGAGAGGGCAGCCTCAAGGCATCAGATTTCATGGTCGCGGCAAGAGATATAGAGTCAGCGATTGCGAGGGCAAAACAGATTCTTACACGAAACTACAAAAGCGACCCGGACGCATGGGAGAACCCTGCGAAGGTCTGGGTTTCTGATGTAACGCTGTGCAATGAGGTTGAGGAGTGAGGATGGAAACATGAGCTGTGAGGACTGCGACAAGATCATCGGCGCTGAGAACTGCCACGACTGTGATAGGGACCTACAGATATCATCTAAGAATCATAAATGAGGGGTACATCCTCGTCTAGTTCTCGGAAAACCGTGGTATATCCCGAAAGAACGAGGCCAGAAGGTTAGCCGAAATTCGTGGGTGAAACGCTAAATATGGCGAGGCAGATTCGGAAAACCTATAGGCAAGGCAAGCACGAGATTGGGGAGGTGAGAGAGTGAGCAAATATAGTCCTGAACTCGGTCAAGTCGCTTTCGGTAATACTTGGGCCCCAATCGAGGCAGATTGGGCAACTGATGGGTTACGATTGCTTTCTGAGGCTTTATGCGAAACCCTCGGAGAGGATGCCGACCTTTCCAATTCGGGAACGGACTATGAGAACGAATCGTTTGCCATGCGTAAATATTGGTGGGGTAAAGAGGACACCCCAGAAGCGCAACTAGCGAATTTCGAGCATAAACCTACCGGCCTAAAGATTCATTGGTACAAGTATCTTGGTAGGGGAATGTCAGCCAACACACAGAGACCGAAAGACTGGCCCAAACTCATCGCAAGTCTAATCCTTACCTTGAAAGAAAAAGGTGCCCCGTGATGTCTTGGGTTGATGAGTACCTCGTCAGCGCCGAGAGGCGGTCTCTCTCGCCCCGTAGTATCGAGTGTTACAAGCGCGTCCTACATTCACTCGTCAATGATTGGCATTTAGACCTCTCTAGTTGTCAAGAGAGCGATCTCTTACGCGTCTACGATGGTATGCGAGCCAAATACAGCCCATTCACGGTTCGCTTGAACTTGACGATTATGAAGATGGTGTTGAAGCATCTAGGCCGCAAAGAACTCGTTGAAACCATCGAGTACCCGCGCCTCCCCGACCGAACGGAGAAGATTATGGCGCAAGTCCTCAAACCCGAAGAGTTAGAGGCACTCATTCGTGGTGCCCCAAGTCTACAGGATCGCCTAATCATTGAGTTACTCGACGAACTCGGTGGCAGACTTGGTGAGCTCTACAAACTCCACATCAAAGACATCGGCTTCGAGGACCTCATCGACAGATCCGGTAAGAAACGGACAACCGCCATAATCACATTAACAGGCAAGACGGGAACGCGCCCGAACCGCATCTACAACTGCATCCCCGACCTACTAGCACAAATCAACAATAACCCCGAACACGACAACGCCGACGCACCACTACTCCGCCTAGTATCAGGGAAACCAATGACGGGCGATGCCTTCTATCAGCGTGTCAGAAAGATGGGCCTAGATGTGTTGAAACGAAAGATCCACCCCCACCAGTTCAGACACACCACAGCCACACGACTATCCAAAGGACCATACTCGGACTCAATTCTTCAGAAACGATTCGGATGGAAAACCCGTGGAATGATCGATGTTTACAGCCACATCTCAATGAAGGATGTAGACGAGGTGGAACTCGCTCAACATGGATTCAAGACTGACAATGAAGCCCCAGATGCAATCATGCAACCGCAAGTCTGCCCCAAATGTTCCGCACTCAACGCCCCAGTCGCCCTCTACTGCCACAAATGCGGCATCGTCCTATCAAGTAATGTAGAGATTACGGAGGAAGTTGTCTTGAAGGTCCTCCAGAACGCGCCGCTCGTCCTCAGAGTCCTGAAACTGATGGAGGAACGAAACTGAGGAAGAGGGAAGTATCCAAGTAGGTAGCTTACGCTAGATGGAAAAACAGTCCGAGAAGAGAGCTATCGCCACGCATCCGCGAATGTGCTTAACGCTAGGAGAAACCGTTTCGCCTCGTTTCGATCTGCGAAACCTGAGAGGGAAACATTCAAAGTGCCGTCGATAAGACGGAACTGCTTCACGCCATTGACAGTTGAGATCTCATACTCTTCGCCTGCACGAATGCCGCCCATTTGCACCAATATTTATCACCGTAACCTAGTTCGGAGGTTGCTGGCCGCCACTTCCACCACCGCTTGTCCCTGCGCCATTGGAA
>Ga0315277_10004849_pt1 | contig 17844 bp, 16 predicted proteins | sample YL17G05_15_MG_FD_203695 | JGI IMG/M metagenome (GOLD analysis project Ga0315277, IMG submission 203695) | Sediment microbial communities from Yellowstone Lake, YNP, Wyoming, USA - YL17G05_15 | ecosystem: Environmental > Aquatic > Freshwater > Lake > Sediment | place: USA: Wyoming | collected...
GCGGGAGCTGGGCAACGTTCACCAGGTCCGGGCCGAGTTGCGCGACGCGACCGGAGACCGGACAGGAGCGAAGGCCGAGTTCGAACAGAGCCTGGCGGTCTTCCGGACCTTGGGCAAGAACTATGAACTTGCCTGCACGCTCGGTTCATACGGCCGATTTCTCAAGGGAATCGCGGACAGCTCCTGGCCGAGCGTACTGACTGAGGCGCTCGGGTTGTTCGAGAGCCTGGGAGTCGAGCCAAGGACTAAGGAGACTGAACGGCTGCTGGCCGTAGACGAAGGACGAGGGACGAAGGACGAGGGACAGGGGAACGCCGGCGTGCTGGAGCAGTTGACCGCGCTGGCCTGTGCGGGCCTGGACACGGCCCGGTTCTGCCAGGAAGTGCTTTCAGTGGTTGCCGAGCGGCTGCCGGCTGAGGCCGCCGCAGTCCTGCTGCGCGATGGCCGGGTCTTCCAGCAGGGGCGGATGGAAGTCGGAGAAAGGGACCGGGGACGAGGGACGGGGGACGAAGAACAGACCGGGGTCGGCAGAGTCAGCATCCCGCTTGATGTCGGAACCGGACGGGTCGGCACGCTGGTCGTGCGCACCGGCATGACGCCTTCGCGAGTGAAGCCGCTGGCCGACCTGATCGCGCTGGGCGTAAGTCAGGCGCAGGCAAGGCCGGCGTCAGTGGGGATCGGGGATCAGGGGTCGGGGGTCGGGACTGAACGAAGGTTTCCGGGAATAGTCGGAGCGGGGACGACATTGAAGCCGGTCTTCGATACGATTGAGCAGGTCGCCCCGACCCGGGCCGGAGTTCTCATTCTCGGCGAGTCTGGAACCGGCAAGGAACTGGTGGCGCGAACCATCCACGCGCTTTCCGACCGCAAGGCCGGACCGCTTGTGGTGGTGAACTGCGCGGCGATTCCTGAGAACCTGCTCGAGAGCGAGTTGTTCGGCATCGAGCCCGGCACTGCCACGGGCGTCAGCGGCCGCAAGGGCCGGTTCGAGCTTGCGCGCGGCGGCACGGTCTTCCTCGATGAAATCGGCGATATGGGGCTGAACCTGCAGGCCAAAATCCTGCGGCTGCTGCAAGAAAAGACCTTTGAGCGGGTCGGCGGCAGAGAGCCGGTCGTCACCGACGTCCGCGTTGTCGCGGCGACGAACCGGAATCTCGAGGAGGCGATAGCTGCCGGCCGGTTCCGGTCGGACCTGTTCTACCGGCTGAACGTAATCACCCTGAACCTGCCACCGTTGCGGCAACGGAAGCAGGACATGCCGGCGCTTGCCTCCTGGTTCGTCTCGAAGTTCAGCCGCGAGTACGCGAAGCCGATGCAGGGCGTGAGCGATGACTGCCTGGCGTGCCTGCTGAGCCATGACTGGCCCGGGAACGTGCGGGAACTCGAGAACACGATTGAGCGCGCCGTCATTCTTGCCCGCGGCGGACTCGTTACTGCCGCGGACCTGCCAGCATCGATGCGCAAGGCCGGGACGCCGGAACCGGAGTGGCGCGCGATACGCAAGACCGTGAAAGAGGCGGCAGCCGCTCCGCTGGAGACCGGAGCCATTCTCGCCGCTCTGGAGCAATCCGGTTGGATCGTAAAGAATGCGGCAACGGCGCTGCACATCAGCCGGCGCGAGATATACCGGCTGATGAAGAAACACAACATCCACCGACCATCGGATAGAGACTCCGAATCCCAAGCCCCTAACCCCTAGCCCCTTGACCCCAGCCCCGCGTCCCTCGTCCCTAGTCCCTCGCCCCTAAATCCCCGCCTCTGCCCATGTGACATCCCCTCGTTCACTATAACTACAAATGGTAGCGGCGGTTAGCCCCGCCCTCTTCCGACGACGTCTCGGACCATGTGCCAGGAATTGGCACACTCCTCCAGACCTAGCTTCACCAAGCTACTGTCCTCCCGATAGTTAGCATGTCATCGGGCTCTGGCATGAAACGTGGAATTACCCGGGCATGACTTACTCAGACAAGCAGAGGCCGGGAACCCGGAAAGTCCGAAGTCCGAAGTTCGAAGTTCGAACTTCGGCGTTCGGAGTTCGGCAGACCCGGCCGGGAATTCGGAGCAAGACAGGCCCGACTCCTTCGAATGAAGAAGCAGAACGGGCGATGCTGCTGAAGGAGCTGACTGACCACTGCGGAAACTTGACGCTCGCTGCGCAGGCGGTCGGGTACACGCGGGAGATGTTCGTCAGCGCCCTGCGGCAGCACGGCATCGTGAGGTAATGTAATGGCAAGAGGAGGAAAGGTGAAAAACACATGTATAGCGCTGCTGGCATTGCTGGCGGCAACGAGCGTCCTGGCCGGTGACTTGTCCTCGGTCGGGCAGTACGCCCAGGACCGAATCATCGTGAAGTTCAATGTCCCGGTGTCAATCGGGCAGCAGAGCGGCCCGGTGCAAACCGGAATCGGGGAGATTGATGCACTGAATCAGGTCTGGCAGGTCGCAAGCGCCAGGAGACTGTGCCCGGCCGCGACCGGTCAGCTTGCCGAGCGCATGGGAATGGACCGGCTGTACGTCCTCACAACTGCCGGCCCGATTGACGTCGAGCGGGCGGTTGCCGACTACGGCGCGGCGAGCACGGTCGAATATGCGGAGCCGGACTTTGCCGGTCACGCTTGCGCCACCGTGCCCGACGACCCTTCATACGGCAACCAGTGGGGCCTGAAGAACACCGGCCAGAACCCGGGCGGCTATGGCGCCGGGACTGCGGGTTGCGACATTGACGCCGAGTTGGCCTGGGACATCGAGCGGGGCAGCCGCGACGTCATCATCGGCCATCTCGACACCGGCGTTGACCTGGACCACCCTGATTTCGTGGCCAACTACCAGGCGAGCGTGTTCTGGCGGAACATCGCCGAGATTCCCGGTAACAACATTGATGACGACGGCAACGGCTTCAAGGACGACACAGTCGGCTGGAACTTCGCCTACAACAACAATAACGTGCAGGACGACGTCGGTCACGGCACCCACACTGCCGGCACCATCGGCGCGCATACCAACAATACCACCGGCGTCGCCGGGGTCTGCTGGTATTGCCAGATAATGCCGATTAAGGTGCTCGACAGCACCGGCTTCGGCTGGTATTCATGGTGGATTTCGGGGATTGACTATGCGGTGAAGAACGGCGCGCGGCTCGTCAACATGAGCATGGGCGGGACCGACTCCTCGAACGCGTTGAAGGACGAGATCGACTACGCCTGGAACTCAGGCGTGCTGCCGATTGTCTCGATGGGCAACGACACGCTCCATGACGACAGCACCAAGTTCTACCCGGCGGCCTTCGCCAACGTCATTGCGGTCGGCGCTACGGCCAACAGCGACGAGCGCATGACAAAGGGACACAAGGGCTCCATCGGCTGGAGCATGTGGGGTTCCTGGATTGACGTGTGCGCACCGGGAAACGCCATCTATTCGACGTTGTGGGACAACACCTACGGGTACTACTGGGGCACCTCGATGGCCGCGCCCCACGTAACTGGAACCGCAGCCTTGATGCTCAGCCGTAACCCGGACCTGACCAACTCCGAGATAAAGAACATCCTCCAGTCAACTGCCGAAGACCTGGGTGCGCCCGGATTCGATGTCTACTTCGGAGCCGGCCGCATCAACGCCTATCAGGCGCTGCAGCAAGTCCAGTGGCTGCCAGGCTGGAATGCGGAGACTGTGCTCGTCGCGAACTCAAACGGGTACCTTGAGCGGGATGCGGCGGTTTCCGGCGAGTTCGTGCATCTGATGTACATCGACGGCGACGGTTCGAGCACCGGGCTGTATTACCGCCGCAGCACTGACGCAGGCCGGACCTGGGAAGCGGCCCGCCAGCTCACAACCATGGTCGGCAACTTGAGCGACTGCCATCCGCAGGTTACGGCCGGCGGCAACAACGTGCGGGTCGTATTCTGCGACAAGCGCGGAACCCACAGCGCCATCTATCAGAAACAGAGCACCGACAACGGTGCGAACTGGGGCCAGGACATCGTCGTCAGCGACACAACCGTGGACGCGTCACGGCCGGATGTCTGTGCCGCGGGCGACACGATCCACGTCCTATGGGACTGCGGCTATCGCCGGAGCGTGAATGGCGGCTCTTCGTGGGACGCAATCAATGCCGGAGTGTCCGGCCAGTCGATTGCCTGCGCGAACGGCAGGGTGTACGCCGTAGGCCATACGCAGGTCAGCGGCGCGTACAAGCTCTTTTTCCAGCGATACAACGGCACTAATTGGGAATCGGCAGTCCAGTTTGCCTCGAATGGCACCGCCTGGCCCAATCCGGACGTGGCGGCTGAGGGCAACAACGTCTACATCGCCTGGGACCAGGAACTCGACAGCGACGGCACACCGGAGGAAATCCGGTTCCGCCGGAGTCCGGATGGCGGGGCCGACTGGTCAACCGACCAGCGCATGGCCAACATCGCCGAGAACTACGTCTATCGCAGCCCGCGTCTGGCAGCGGCGGGTGGCAATGCCTACCTGACATGGTACGGGGACAGGGACAAGTACTGGTCGGTCGACATCTACTACAAACAAAGCGGCCCCAACGGAGTGTACTGGGGCAACACCTACCGTCTGACCTACAACGGCTACAACGACTTCGACGAGCTCCCGGCAATTGCGGTAGCTGGCGACACTGTGCACGTGGTCTGGGACCGGATGGCGAACGGCACAAGGTCGCTCTACTACATCCGCAAGGGCATTGGCCAGCAGGGTAGTGTCAGCGAACGCCGCGGAATGCCGATTGGCGATCGCCGAATCACGATCGCCCCGAACCCGGTTACGACCGGCTTCGCGACAGTCCGGTTCTCTGGTTCACCGTCCTTCGTCCATCGTTCATCGTTATCCCTCTACGATGCTTCCGGCCGCTGCGTTCAATCTGCAATCTGCAATCTAAAATCGGGAATGCGGCTTGACCTTCGGTCAATGCCGGCTGGCATCTACTTGCTCAAGGTCGACGCCGGCCTCACGCAAAGAAGCACCAAGCTCGTGGTGCAGCACTAGCTGGCAGTTAGCAGTTAGGGGTTAGCAGACTCAGGGGCGACCTTCGGGCCGCCCCTGTTCCTCGCACTCGACCCCTGGAATCCTGGACCCCTCGCCTCTCCGCCAATCTACAATCATCAATCTAGAATCTAGAGTGCCCCTGATGGCTCGCCGGAAAGCTCGCCGGGCATCTCATCAGAGAGTTCATCCGAAAGCTCGTCGGGAAGTGCTTTGTGTCTCTCGAAGTATGTCGCGGTGTACGTCTGGATGTATGCCGGATTGTGTCATGCGCTGCGTCGGCAACTGCGTCGGTGACTGAATAGCGAACTGCGTCGCGGACTGCGTGCGCAACTGTACGCGGCGTTGTACGACGCATTGTTTGCGAAGTTGTTCGAGACATTGTTCGAGAAAACGTTCACGTCGTTGTTCGAGTCATTTTCCCGGCAAAAGTTCCTGTGATTCAATGAGTTAGTGTGTCCGGCGCTGTGTCGGCGACTGCGGCCCCCTAGGCGGTCTCCGGGCCGCTCCCCCCACGGAAAAAGCGATTTCCCCAAGCCCCGCACCTTATGGGCTTCCGCCCCTCAAGGCGGTGTACGCGACTCGCTTGGGTCGTCGCACGTGCACCTGTCACCCCGTTGGGGAAATCGCATTTTCTTGAGCAAATCCGGCTGTGGCGGACATACAGATAGATGAGAGCCGAAGTGACCCAGAGGTCGAGTGATCCAGTGGTCAAGTGAACTTCGGCGAACCGAATAGAAGCACGAGAAGGCCGGGGGAACCGGCAAAAGGGCGGATGGGGACTGTACCGCAGCGAGTCCGACGCAGCTGCTCCGAGGGACTGTCCCCGAAGCCCAAAGGAGAAACGTTATGGATAGCCTGCTGAAGCAAGTACCACTGACCCAGGACGTCACCAGAGTCCTCGATGAAATCCGCGCGGGCGCTGAGAATGCGCTCTACGGCGCGGGGCCGGATGTGTCCGAAGAGTTGTTCGCGAAGCACGTGGTGTCGCTTGTCGAAGGCGCGGGACTACCCGTGCTCCAGACAATGCACTACCGCTGGTTCCTGCGCGAGCTCTCCCGCCTGTGGCGCACGCGCAAAGGCCGGGACCTCGCATTCCACCTCGAACTCTGCGTCAGAAAGTGGGTTGGGCTCGGGCATGAACCCAAGACGCTCCAGTTCCTCGTCTGCGAGTCCCACGAGAGACTGAAAGCCCAGAGCCTTACCACAAAGACACAAAGTCACGAAGAGGAGACTTCGGGTTCCGCCCTAGTCCCCAGCCCCCAGCCCCCGACCCCTGACATCGAAACCGCCAAGGACGCCAAGACCTCCAAGTCCGAACACTCTATCCCTCGATCTCTCGATCCCTCGATCCCTTGGTCCCTCGGTCCCTGAGGAGCTTTCATGAAACCGACGGACAGACGCAGCATCATCTCCGTCGATTGCGCGGTCAGGCGCTACGCGGGTTCAATCCGGCAGGGCTCATCGCCCTGCCGGGCTGACCGCAACGCCGAAGGCCAGGCGGAGAACTACCGCGAAGCCGCGGAGCACGCCGAACTCCGCGCCGAACAGGTCCGCCACGTCATCATGGCCGCCGGCGTCCCGCTAATCCAGTTCATGCTCTACCGCAACTTCGGCCTGCACGTGGACAAACTCTTCCGCGACTACTCGGGCGAATCCCTCCGCCTCATGGTCATGGACGCAATCGTACGCTGGTCCAGCTACGGGTGCAAAACGGATGTCCTTGCGGAGATATGCCTGAAGGTCTTCGCGCTGGACGTCAGCAATGAGGGATGAACCGTCGACCTCTGTTAGAATATCTAACTAGCTATTGACAGAAAATCGAACGCCACTATAATAGCTGACTGCAAGTAACGGAGGCAAGCAATGGACGCTACACACCAACAGCTCGCGCATAGGGTGAAAGCCCTACGCGAGGACAAAGGCCTAAGCCAGGAGACGCTGGCGCGGAAGATCGGCATCTCACGGTCGGCCCTGTCGCAAATTGAGACCGGTGATCGCCGGGTGACGACCGACGAACTGGCGAAGCTCAGCGAAGCGCTGACCACTCCGGCAGGCGTGCTTCTCGGCACCGAGACCGAGCCCGAAGTCTGCCTGGCGCGGGACGCCATGCCTGCGGCGGCGGAATTGCCGATGCGTATCAACGTACCGCAGAAGAATCTCGCGAAGTTCCGGGAGGTCCTGCTCTACGTTCTGGGCAGGGTCGGGTCTCTGCCCAACGTCGGCGAAACGGTCATCTACAAGCTGCTCTACTTTATCGACTTCGACTACTACGAGCAGTACGAGGAACAGCTCATCGGCGCGACCTACATCCGCAACAAGTTCGGTCCGACGCCGGTCGAATTCGGCAAGGTGGTCGAGCGGATGGAACGCTCCGGGGAACTGGAGCGGGTCCGGAGCACGTTCTACAAGTACCCGCAGACCAAGTACCTGCCCCGGCGTGCGCCAGACCTTACCGTGCTCTCGGCGCAGGAACAGACACTGATTGACGACGTGCTTGCCCGGTTCTCGAGCATGACCGCGGCCCAGCTCAGCGCCTACTCACACGGCGACTTTCCGTGGCGCGCGACCACCCCGGGCAAGGCCATCGAGTACGAGACGGTATTCTACCGCATCGCCCCCTACTCCCGGCGTGAATACCCCGATACCGATTAGCTCGATTGTCGCACTGCCCGAGTATCTCCGCGACCTCAAGACTCTGTCGCGGCGGTTCCGGGGCTTGGACGAAGACGTCCGGATCTTCGTCGAGAAGCCGCTGACCTACTTCCTGCGCGGCGAACCGGTCGCCGGCAGAAACGAACGCGCGGCCGGGCTGGGATTTGAGTACCCGATCATATACGTCGCCAAACGGCTCGCCTGCCGCGCTCTCCGCGGCCGCGGCTCGGACTCGGGCCTGCGGCTCGTCTGCGCCTGGTTTCCCAAAGAGGACTGCCTCGAACTGGTCGAACTCTACTACAAAGGCGACAAACCGGTCGAAGACAAAGCCCGTATCAAACGACTCTACGCCCGCTAGTCAGCTCCCAAAGGCCGCTAGCCGTTAGCCGTCGGCTGTCAGCTGTCGGCCGTTGTACGTGGACTAGAACCGCGACCCCCCGCGTGTCATGAATCGCTGCTGCGTCGCCGGGAATTCCCGCGCCGCGCCTTGACTCAGTACCCCTCGCCGGTATCCTTGGCCCGTGACCGCGCCCAAAGACTCCGGCTACCTCATACCGACCGAACGGCTGGACAACGCGATACTGGAGATTCGCGGTCGCAAAGTAATGCTGAGTCACGACCTTGCCGCCCTGTACGGCGTTTCTACCAAGGCGTTCAACCAGGCGGTCAAGCGCAATGCCGACCGCTTCCCGCCCGACTTCATGTTCCAACTCACGCAGGAGGAAGCACAGGCTTTGAGGTCACAATCTGTGACCTCAAACGAAGCCAGTTCAAGGTCGCAATCTGCGACCCTGAACGGCAGACCTGGACGCGGCGGCCAGCGCTATCGGCCCTACGCCTTCTCGGAGCACGGTGCGGTCATGGCGGCAACCATACTGAACTCGCCGCGGGCGGTAGAGGTCAGCGTCTTCGTAGTTCGCGCCTTCGTCCGACTGAGCCGTGTTGCCGCGGACCAGCGCAGGTTTGCACTCAAACTCGCCGAAATCGAAGCCAAGCTGGCCACGCACGACCGGAGCTTCCAGGTGGTCTTTGCCACCATCAAGCAGCTCATGCAGCCGCCCGAACCGAAGAAGAAGCGCATCGGGTTCGTCACCGACGACGACAAGCCGGGCCAGACCGGCTCCGGTTCGGACTTCATCGCTCGCGACCGCCCAGCCCGCAAGCACCGAAACCGCTGACCGACTGCCGCCCGTTCCGCCACTAGACCCCTAGAATCCTCGACTCCTAGACCCCTTTGTGTCGCCGTCAGCTGCCAGCCGTCAGCCATCCCGCCCGCCACTACTAACTCCTAACTGACTAACTGCCTAACTCGCGGCGGAGCCGCGCGCGGCTATTTCAGTTCGTGGGTGTTGTGCTTCTCAGTGCGGGTCGGACTCGGGCGACGGCGAGTGGGGAGCTTGGATGCGGCAGGGGTCATGCCGTTGGCCTCGGAAATCGGCAAGGCGCCGGAACCCATGCGTGGCGCGCAGGCGCGCAAGTCAGAAGGCAAAAGGCAAACGTCAAAAGTCAAAGTACCCCGAGGCGGAATCGGCCAGAAACGAACCAGCACTTGGCGCTGGGCGGGCAGGGCTTCATGTTGTGTCACCGTTTCCCGGTTACAGCCCCGGATTCTAGCCTGATAAGCACAAAATCGGGAGGTGTCCCGACTTCTCCCGACGCCGCCCGCCACCCGCGCCCTAGTCCTGCCTCGCATACGGATACACATTCTTGATCTCGCGGTTCAAGTAGCTTCCCTTCGACGGCGCCGCCATGAGGCCATCGTATACCTGCTGCGGCACACCGCTATAGACATAGTAACCACCGGACAGGAACCGAACGTGAAGCTCCTGAGCGTTCGCGTCAAAGCCGATGGCTTCGATGTTCGACGAATCAACGTAGACCATCTCAACCATTGTTCTCCTCCTCTCGAGGTACGTCTGTCTGATGTCGCCAGTTGTCTAGTGCATGGGCATAGAGAGCGCGGTCCGGCCTAGGTTGTTTCCAGGCGCCGGGCATGTCCGGGTCGTCGCCTTCTGGCTTGCGTCCAGCTCTGAAGAACCGGATTCTCGACGGGATGGGCATGGCCTCGCCTACTACTATGCCCTCACCGGTTCTCAATGCCGGAAGCATAGCCGCGAGCGCGCCTATGTCGTCTGGCATTGTGCTCTCAACGCGACCTTTGTCTTGGGTATTCGACAGCCTGAGGGCTATCATCGTCCCGCACTGACTTAGCACCGATGAATCCACTTCCGTCGGTCGCTGACTCACGACGCACATCCCCACGCCGTACTTGCGTCCTTCCTTGGCCACCCTTGCGACCGCTCTGTGAGCGGGGCTATCCTGTCCCTCGGGCAAGAACAGATGCGCCTCTTCGAGGACAACCAGCAATGGCTGCTTGCGCCCTCCTACTGCGAGGTCTCGGCCCCAGAACAACATGTCATAGACTATCCTGATTAGCGTTCCGACTATGGCCGGGAGGATCGCAGACGGGACACCCGATACATCAAGCACCGTTACCGGCCTGTCGTGCCCCACCCACCTTGAGACTAAGACATCGAGGTCCTCCTTGCACTTGCCGTCCAGGTCGGGGTCGTACAGCCCTGGTTTCAGCAGAAAAGAATAGCGCGAGTCCATGATACGACTGCGGCAGAGGTCTAGCTGTTTTCTGATATTCCTGGGAGAAGGATTCAGGTATGGCGCTGCCGCACCGAGGGCGGCTGGAGGGAAGCGAGCCGCTAGGAGATCCTCAGCGTCCCCTTCCTCTGTTGGGAGGCATGGGTCGACTCCGCCCCTCTGGTTGAAGGTCTGATTCTCGTACTTGTCCAAGTCGAACCAGAGCTTTCTAAGGCTGAAGGGTATCGGCGAGTCAGCCGTGACAATGGTGTTAGAGGGTGGCTGTCTGACGTGCCGCGATGCATCCTGTTTGCGCTTGGCGACCTCGTCGCGTATTGCGGCCTCGCTGCCCGGCTGCATATCGCCAAGTGCAATCGTCCTCAACTCATCGAACGGAAGGGCCCAGAACGGAACATGCAAGGACTGCTCGCCCTTCGACACGTCCGGTTTGAGCTTGAATACGTATGCATGTTCTCCGAGCGCCGTTGCATACTCGCCGTGCGGGTCAATCACGAGAACACGCGCAGACGGGTACTCCTGCGTTGCGATCGCTTCCAGTAGTACGGCGACGAGGTTGGATTTCCCTGAGCCGGTCGAACCGACGATGGCAGAGTGCCGGTTCACAAGCCGCCCCAGGTCGAGTGCCCCCTTGATGCCGGACGCGGCCGCAATATGCCCTATTGTCACGCTCCGTTCTTCCTGCACTGACCCGTAGATAATCCGCATGTCGCTCTGGGTCACAAGATGGACGCGGTCGCCTATGGTCGGGTACTGGCTGATCCCGCGTTCGAACCTGTTGCCAATGGCCTCACCAAAGAGCGCCACCTGCAGAAACTTCCGGCCTTTCTGCCGGTGTGGCGGGGCACCCTCCTGACTGTGCTGCTCGTCTTCTTGATCGACTATCGGGGAAGCGCTCACATAGGTGCACACCGCAAAGAGTTGCGTGTACCCGACGGGTATCCGCACGAACCCGCCGACCTGTCCCACTCGGTACGACTGTCCGTCAACCATCACGATATTGGGCAGGTCAGTGAGTGCCACGGTAACAATGTTGCCCTTTACAGAGTCTACTTCGCCGATGAGCGTGTGCGCGTCGACGTTCACGTTTCGTCTCCTGACTCACGGGCTATCGTCAGCAAGAACTTGCAGAACCACTCGAAGTCACCGAGCTTCATTTGCCCCTGCAGGCTTGGATTGTCCGGATCGGCTGCTCCTTTGCCTTGTTCGGGCGCCGCTTGGCTATCCCAAGACAGGTCCATGTAAGAGTGGGTGCTGGCATCAACGGGACTCAACAACCTCCACTCCGCCCACTGGCCTTTGATCACTCCGCCGTTCGGGCCCACAACGACGAAGTTTGGCCTGGCCTGCGCCCTGCGTACGACATCGGCGTCAGGGGTCAGCGCGTCGTGCATGAGTGCTATCACGTGTGCACGTCTCATGTTGTCAAGCGCCGTGAAGATAGTGGAGTTAACGTGCTCGTCTCCGAAGCTGTACCCGCACGTCATGAGAACGGACGCATCTCTATCTACCGTTCTCGCCAGAAGGTCAAGCATCGCGGTGTAAGGCATCTTTCGTGACTCGTCGTACTTAAGCCTCGACGGGAGGATCATCTCGCCCGTTGTCGAAGGCTGCGTTCTGATAACCTGCACTCCTGCCTGCCGCTTCTTCAATTGCCAGTTGACGGAACCGTGTATCTTCCACAACCGCGTCCATCTCGGTGAGGAGCAGAGTTCGGTGCGCTCCAAGCTGTCCGGGCAGAAGAACGGCTCATACGCGCCGACGAAGCCATCGAACAGCGGGACGCCGGCCCGCTCCAAAGACCTTTCGATGAGCACGTCGTAGTTGATTGTGAAGATCTCGAGCGGCAAGCTGCGTTCGCATCTACTGACCCATGATGCGAAATCGTCCTGCGGCATGTGGTCGGGGATGGTTTTCCCCTCCAGGAGGACCGCCTTGGCAATAGCTTGGCGGATGCTCTTCTCTACGTCCTTCCACTCGGCCTTGGTCAATCCGGACAGTTGGTCGCTTGCGCCCATTCCCTCGATCCGCGTCTGAATCGTGGACAGGATGTTCTCTATGTTGACGAATCGGCTCTCCTCTTTGCAGTGCTGCTCAAGATTCGACCACGCTTCCTTGTGCTTCTTTCCCAGGGCACAGACTGTGTTCCTACACTGGTCGGTGAGACCCCCGATACCCGGGATGAGCGGTATGACTTTCCGCTTCTGGCCTGGTGGCGGGTCGGGCGCTATGTTGACTCCCGACGTCCCCGCACCAAATAGGAAAGCAAGGGGCTTGTCAGCCGCAGCCAGCTGGTCTCGAATGTCCTCGACAACGCGCTGTGGATCGTGAGTGTAGACCACCGACTTGGCCTGGCCGGATGCCACCTCTTGGGACTGCTTCTGGCGATCGTCGGATGTATTCGTGTTTGCCTTGACCGCCATGTCAGCCCTCCGCTTGGATTCCCTTCAACCATCCGAGCACCGCCCACGTGGCTTCGAGGTCTTCGCGGTTGTACACAAGTATCTTATCCATCGTATCCCTCCTGAGTTGCTCGTCTTCGGTTTCGACGGCCTTTATGTACTGGGCGATTGACCAGCTACCGCCGGACTCTTCCAGCCTCCGCTTGTACCCGGCCAGTCCCTCTATCTGCTTGATGCTGTAACTGTACGTCGGCAACACGTAGGCGTCGCGAGTAACCTTGAGCAGGTCGCAGAGGTTCGCCAGCACTCTGGCGGCGATGCCGTCTCTGTCGCCGTAGCGCTCAACGTACTTAGTCACGTTCGTCCTCTCGTACGTGGCCCAATGAACGAACGGAATGTCGCCATAGTCGCGGAACACGGCTGCAGCGAGGTCGAGAAACCGAGTCCAGCCGTTGCGGTCACCGTCGGCCCCGAAGTCCGCCACGGCCTGTCGGCATTCACCAGGCCTCGCGCCAAACACCTGCAGGCCCCAGAGGTATATCTTCTGGAGTTCGTCCATCTGGGGCGGCAGGCCTTCAAGGTCAAACATCACGCAGTTGTCGCTCTGGGGTATTGCCGGAGGAGCTAGCCGGACCGGGCGGTTGTTCGTCAGGGCTTCGGCGTGCCTAAGGATTGACACGGCTGCCTTGGGACCGATGCGTACCATCTGGTTCCCGCGTGGCTTCTTGAGTTCGGCCAACGTGCCCGCGTCAAAACGCTCGGGCAGCTGGCGGAAGTCATGTATGCCCATCTCGCGAAGTACAACTGCCATTCCTTGGTCAACGTCGGGGAGCACCGACGGGTCCCGGCGCTCAGCCGCTTCTATCCAGCAGTGGCCCCGATAGGCGCAGCCTTGGCACTTGGCCCAACCTACCGGCTCATACGTGGACAGGCCATTGCGGAGGACGTTCTCAACCCTGAGCAGGGTGTCGAAGGCGTGGCTTCCCTTCTGGTATGGAACAGCGTGCATCGTCCCATCTCCGGCCAGAACCTCCTGTCGAACCGGAGCCCGGCCAGTGTTCGCTTCCAGCAGCCAGCCGTAGAAGTCGAGTTGCTCAAGTATCTCCGGATGGTCCTTCTCGGTAATGCGCCGGGAAATCTTGCAGTCCCGGACCACATAGCCGTCCTGTTCCCGGAGAAGGAAGTCGGGTATGCCGAGAAGCTCTAGCCCCGATGCGAAGGGGGCCTCTGTGACGAGCACGGGCTGGTAGATGCGGTCACTACCTTCACGCAGGGCATTCTGCGTGGCCTGGATTCTCTCGGAGATGGAACCAGCGGATAGATCGAGCACAGGCTCAAGCATGCGACGGTGGGCATCCTCGTGCCTGCGGCCAAGCAGCATCAATACTTCTGCGTAGGGGTCTGGCTCTGCTGTGGAAAGTCCGCGTCGCCGGCAATCTATTCGACGCAAGCACCTCTCGGGTCGATAGACGGCGGTGATGTCGGACGCAGTCAGGCGATTCACGCAGACCTCATCAGCCTCGGTCGAAACCCATGCCGGACACCGGCCCCGCACCGCCACGACAGAAGGATGCAAAAGGACGGCAGGCAGAGGTTTGGCCCAACACAAGTGAGGTTATAGCCGGGAAATAGGCCAAAGTCAAACAAAGGACAGCGGTCAAGTGGCCGAGTGGCGGGCTGCGGGAAAGACGGGGCAGGTGCAGAACTGGAGGCCGGTGCGCGAGCAGGGCCGGCGGCTGTTGCGGCTGCTGGAACGCGGGCCGGAACGGGCGCTGTTTCGGAGCCAGGAACCGACGCGGTTACGGGCGCAGGCACAAGAGCCGTTGCGGTAGCTGGAACTGCAGCTGCTACGGCACGAGGACCGGGTGCGGTTCAGGGCGCAGGTGCTGAGCCGAAACCAGGTGCTGTTGGGGCTCGAGTACCGGAGGCCGGTGCGAGGGCCGGACATGGGGCTGGAGCGTTGGCTGTTGCAGTGGCCGGAACGGCTGCAGTTTCCGGGGCTGTGCCGGCCGCAGGAACGAGGGCTGTTTAGGGGGCAAGGACTCCCCCAGCCGTACAGGGGACGGTCGCGCTACGCGCGAGGTACCAGTTTCCAGTTTGCAGTTGGCAGTGTCAGAGTGACGGAAGTATCGGACGGGAAAGGACTTGGGAACAACGAAGAACGATGCACGATGTACGAATGAACGACGCGGGATGTTACGTTTTGGGGTCGTGGTTTCACTAATACCGGTGAAAGGAGTTGCACTATGAAGAGCAACAAACGCAGAGAGAACCCGAATCCCACGCCGGAGTCTTTGGACCCGGTGGGAGAGAGCATCAAGCGGCGGGTGGCGAGATGGGAGGCGAAGTACACGCCGGAGCGAGTGTCCGCGATTCTCGCGGCCAAGTCCGAGCAGATGCGCGAGCGGTTCCGGGTGCAGACCGAAATGCTGGGTCGCGTCGAGCAGCGCGTGGCCGAGGTCACCGACGCGGCCGGCATACCGGTGATGATGCGGATTTGGTACAAGAGCTTCGGCCGCGAAGTCTGCCGAATCTGGCGTACGATTCCGTCATCCTGCCAGGAGCTTGAGTACGACGTCATCCGCTACAAGTGGACGGCGCGGCCTTGAGCCGGCCCTGCTGGTCAGTGTGAAGGCCGCGGTAATCGAGCTGCTCGACTCGTCGGACTTCCCGCGCAAGGACGAGGAACCGCGAAGCGGGCAGTGAACCACAGATAAACACGGATGGACACTGACGGAGCCACGAAGACACGAAAGGCACGAAACGGCCGGACATGGAGAGATCAACCACAACGACACCAGGACACGAAGGGTCCGGATGCGGAAGGTATCAACCGCCGCAGATGACGCGAATTCAACCAGGGCGGCTTGGGCTTGAGCTTGCCAGCGGCGTGTTGACAGGACCGAACTGAAAGGAGGAGCTGAAGGTGAATGCGGCCACGAAAGCACGGGGTCACGAGAGTGTGGCGCCAGCCGGTGATGACACTCGGTTTCGTGCTTTCGTGGCTGAGCTATCCCTTCTGCCAGAGGCCCTAATCCCGACATTGAAAGCCACGAAGACACGAAATAGGAGGAAACGGAACCTTGTCCCTCCGCACCCATTAGTTTCGTGTCCTTCGTGCTTTCGTGGCTCCTATGTCGGTTCCCGGGAGAGGGCGAACGTTTGACATGAGACCAGAGATGACTACATTGAAGGAGGAGTAATGATCGAAAGCGAAACTGAGAAACCGCGCGGGTCGTGCCGGCCCGGGGACCCGGACGAGGAGTCCGTGGCCCGGATGCTGGACGGCCACGCGGCGGCGGAAGTGCTGGATAAGAAGTACCGAGGCAGCTTCGTGGAGCACGCTATGAGGTCGCTCCATAGCCGTGACCGGGCCGAGCGAGTGGTAGAGGACACGTTTGCTGATGCCTTCACTCAACTGCGTGATTTCGAGGGCCAGTCGTCCTTTTTCACCTGGCTGTATGGCATCTTCAGACACAAGCTGCTGAATGAGCACAGAGCCGTGGCCGTTGCGGCCCGGCGCGAGGTCGACTTCGAGTCGGAGTCGGCAGCGCGGTCCGGCGACCCGGAGGACCAGGCTGCAGCCCAACCCCGGGAATCCGGCTGGATCGACCTAATCGAGCAGGCCGTGACCCTTGGTAGACAGCGCACCCCGGAAAAGGACCATGAGGCGCGCGACCGGCTGCTTGAGGTGGTCAACGACATCCACGAACTCCTGTCACCGCAGACGCGAGAGGTGTTCTACCTGGTCGTTGCCGGGCTGTCGTTCGGCGAGATCGCCCGGGTGCTGGGCACGAGTGAAGCGAACGTCAGAAACCACGTGAAGCGCGGGAGAGCGATACTGAAGGAGAAGCGCGACGGGAGGACGACGTGACCAGAGTAGCAGTCGCAGTCGAAGGCTGGAATGCCGAGGCCGCTATCGGCTTTGCGCTGGCGGCGCGGCGGTTTGCCTCCGCGGTCACGCTTAGCGCCGGCACTGAGACGGTTGACGGCAAGGACGACATCGAGGTCCTCACGCTGGGGCCTGAGCCCGGCGAGGAGGCCGTGCTGACGGTCAAGGGCGATGACGAAAGAGAAGCGTTCACGGCTCTGCTTGCCAGGCTGCTGAGTGTCATCGAACGGCCGGAGCAGGGCCGCTGCCTCACGCTCGAGCCCGGAGCGAGCAGACGGCGGGGAATGCTGAAGGGACGTACCCCTTCGACGTCTCGACGACTCTGTGACCACGAAGTCGTCGTGCTGGACACCATCGAGGAGGTCGCGCCGGCCCGGCCGGGGCGTAAGAAGCACGCCCAGCGGACACCGGTAAGGAAGCCGTTGCACAAGAGCAAGCCGCGCAAGCGTAGGAAGTAACTCACTTTCGTCCGATGCACGCGAGACCCGGGAGACCGGGTCTCGCCCGTTTCCGGCGCTCGGTCTCACTCCATGTTACGTTCGAGACGGCTGACTCCACTAACACGTTGATGACACATAACAGAGCGACCACACCAACCAACGCAGCCCAGCTCGTCGCTGAGGCAGCACGAGCAGACGAGATGCTGGGCCTGAACCGCAGCGCGAAGGCCCTGGTGCCCAGGACCGAGAAAGGACGCAGGGCGCTGGTTCTGCTCGTGGCCCAGGAGAAGCAGCTTCTCAGCTTGAGGCGCAGGCTGATGGAGGCGGCGCTGACAGAACTACTGTGGCAGTACCTGGATTATGTCGAGGGAACCGACACGGGTTACGTGGCGCGGCAGCTCATCGTGGATATCGGAGCAGGGCAGTGACCAATTCCCAATTGCCAATGACCAATCAAGGCCGAGTGACCAAACTACCAATTGTAATTGTGCAGGGGTACGGGCCGGCAGCAGGCTCAGGCCAAGCCTGGCCCGGACTCAGGCCGCAACCGGCGTCCACCATGGTAATGATGCCAATCTCGTTGCCGAAAGGAGGTGATTAACATGCCAATCGACCCGACCAAGCGAATCGACAACTGGAACACGAAGTACAACCTCGAACGCGTCAACGCCATCCTGACCGAGAAGCGACCCACGATGCTTCAGAACGTGTCCGCGGTCGCGCCCCTGATCGCTGCGATGGAGTTGCAGGTGAAGCAGGTCTGCGATGGAGCCGGAGTGCCGACCATCCATTACCCCTTCTACCTCTGCTTCGGCCGCGAGATGTGGGCGCTGAGCCGGAAGGACATCTCCGG
>Ga0315277_10004850_pt1 | contig 17840 bp, 15 predicted proteins | sample YL17G05_15_MG_FD_203695 | JGI IMG/M metagenome (GOLD analysis project Ga0315277, IMG submission 203695) | Sediment microbial communities from Yellowstone Lake, YNP, Wyoming, USA - YL17G05_15 | ecosystem: Environmental > Aquatic > Freshwater > Lake > Sediment | place: USA: Wyoming | collected...
ATGCTGATGTTGCTGTGTTTGGCAAAACAAATCCCACCGTTGAAAATATCGCAGCTTTTGCGTGGAATAAGCTTGTGGGTAAATTCAGCAAAGCGTCACTGCATTGTGTTACTGTCTGGGAGACCGATAAGACATATAGTTCATATTACGGCTAAAGTAACAGCAGCTAATGTGATTGCGTGGTGTGTCGATGAACTATGAGCAATGAACTTAGGGCATATAATGCTTTGTTGAAAAGGCTCGCCGTCATTTCGACCGAAGCCCCTGTTTCTGCTTTCTTGCGAAAGCAAGAACGGGGGCCTCGCAATGACAAAAAAATCAGGTTTGTGTCATTGCGAGGAGCACAGCGACGAAGCAATCTCTACCCCGTTAGAAAAGAAAGCCGTTTTTCTAACGGGGTCTACTTTGGCAACAAGCCCGAAAGCGGGAATCCAGAAGCGTTGAGTCAGTTGAAAGTTCATTTTGTTAGAAGCCCTTATTGTGTCGAGAAGATGGATGACCAGGTATAAATTGACTGGCGGTGCCTTACTGTTTGCGGCATCTTTTTTTTTATACGGGCTGGCAAGCCCCGGCAATCTCCCGGGCGATACGGAGCTTCGCTGGTCGGTTTCACGCCAAATCCTCCGCCACGGAGTTTTTTCGCTGGAGGACCAGGTCAAGACGCGAAATTATGCCGTTGGTGTGGACGGGAAGCGTTATTCATTTTCGGGTCTCGGACAGTCGCTTTGTCTATTGCCTTTTGCGGGGATAGGTTTGATTTTAGAAAGGGTCACGCCAATCGACCCTGGCACGCTGGATCTAATGGCTCAGTTTTTAGCGTCGGTAATTTTATTTCCAGCGATAGGGGCAGCAGGCATCTGGCTTTTTTATCGTTTGGTACTTTCATTAGGTTACAGCCGGAGAAATTCGCTTCTGGCCGCGGCGGTACTGGCCTTCGCCACGATGCACTTTCATTACTCGGTAGATACACAGGAACAGACACAAGAAAGCTTGCTATCGGTTTTAGCGATATTTCTGATGGTTAAGTACTACCGGCAGCGACGTTTTGTTCACGTGTGGCTTTTCTGCATTGCGCTCGGAATGTGCCTGTTATTTAGACCTGCTTCTGTGGTAACGGTCTTGCCTGTATATCTTGTTGCAGCAGCGAATGAGGTCATAGGGTCAGGCAAAAAAGAGATATCGAAAATAATAGCAAAATGGCTTTTAGCCGGAGCTTTGGGAACAGGGGGATTTATAATCATCTGCGGCTGGTATAACCATATCCGATTTGGCAGTGTTTTTGAGAGCGGTTATGGGCTGTCGATACCTACATCGCTGGCCGGCCATAAATTGTTTGAAAGTCCGCCTCTGCCGACACTGGCGGCGATGCTGTTCAGTCCGGGAAAGAGTATATTTCTTTATAATCCGGTCCTTTTATTATTTCCGCTGTGCGTGTATGGTTTTTACCACAAACATAAGGTAGTGGCCCTGACTATATTTTCAGCCATCCTGAGCAGTTTCATATTTCATAGCTTTTATACGGCCTGGGCGGGTGATTATGCCTGGTCGCTCAGGTATCAGGTGCCGCTGCTACCTTTTTTAGTTTTGCCGTTGGTGGTTCTATTCAGCAGACCGATGAGAACGGTAGTAAAGATTCTCGTCATATCGCTAATCTTGGTAAGCAGCGTCATACAAGCGGCATCGGTGGTATATAATTTCAATCTTGAGTTTGTGCAAAATCCCAATCATTGTATCATCCCGGACAGGTGGGTCTGGGACTGGTCGCAGTCGCATTTGCGGATGCGGTTTGAGAATATTATTCGGCACATAGCCGGCAAACGAGATTTTAGCTCCGTAAAGGTGACAGATGAAGAGCCGTTGCTGCTAAAATATAATCACAGTGAAGAATCTGTGCGAAGGGCCTACGCTGTGAATTTCTTTCCGTTTAAGGCCGGTACTATGCTGCCCTCGAATTCAAAGAAGCTGTTTTATCCTTTATTGTGTCTCTGGCTTATTTTGTGGATGAGTTTTTGTGTGGTGGCAGTCGAACTAATTCATTTCTATGCTGGTCAGAAAGCGGATGGCGGAGGGCAGATAGAGGACGACTGAGCGCAATGCTTTGGCGGCGAATGTTCCTTTTGTGCTTGAACACCCTCTAACATTTCATATTATTTTTGACCAGAAAATCAAGCATAGATTCGGGATGGATAGTCGTCCTATAAAAATGGTCTTCTTGGACCTGATAGAGGGATGGCAGGTGGGTGAACCTTTGGTTTCTGGAGGCGTATATGGTTATTGACCCAAAATGGACATTTGAGGAGGTCCGGCAGAAATGGCTTCGCTAAAGCTATGTCCTTTATTTGCCGATACTTATAGCATAAGAAGTCTGTCGGTCATCCCGCACCAAAACGTAGTAAAACAGATAAGTTCTCATTTGCTTATAGCTGTTAAGTGGGATTGTGGTTTTGGTGCGGGACTGACCGTAAGATAGTTTCCGCAAAAGGGGTCAAAGGAACAGTAAGGCTGTATTTATTTTTTTTGCGCAGCTCACGGGAACGGAGTCCAGCCAAAATTGATAATTGATTATCGATAATCGTTTATTTACCATAGTTTTGCTAATGAAGTTATCAGCCAGAAGTCTTCTACTTTCTTATCTTGCCGGAATCAGTAGATGAAAGCATTGGTAACAGGCGGTGCAGGTTTTATCGGGTCTCATCTGGCACAGCGACTGCTTGAGAATGGCAATCAAGTGGTCGTTGTCGATAATCTCAGCACGGGTCGGCTGACGAATATCGAGGGTTTCAAAAAGCATCCCGGATGTGAGTTCGTTGAGGGCGACATCTGCGATGCCAAATTGATGGAAGCACTTGCAAGGCGTAGCGACGTAATCTTCCATCTGGCTGCGGCGGTCGGGGTCAAATTGATAGCCGACAGCCCTGTTCATACGATAGAGACTAATATCGGCGGCATCGAAAAAGTGCTTGAAGCGGCTAACAAATTCGGCAGGAGAATCCTGCTCGCATCCAGCAGCGAAGTTTATGGCAAAAGCGAAGCGGTCCCCTTCCGTGAAGACGATGATATTGTGCTGGGCAGCACGAGTTTGCCGCGATGGGCCTATGCCTGTAGTAAGGCGATAGATGAATTTTTGGGTCTGGCTTTTTATCAGCAGCATGGTCTGCCTGTGGTAATCGCCAGATTTTTTAATACCATCGGGCCACGGCAGACAGGTCGGTATGGGATGGTAGTGCCGCGGTTTGTTCGCTGGGCGATAAAGGGTGAGCCGGTTTTGATATATGGAACGGGTAAGCAAAGGCGATGCTTTTGCTGCGTTCAGGATCTTGTCGAGGCCGTCATCGGCCTGATGAATTGCCCGCAGGCGGCAGGTAAGGTATATAATATCGGTTCGAGCGAAGAGATTGCCATCGAGGAGCTTGCTGATAAAGTTATTGAGATGACGGGCAGCAAAAGCAAAAAGGAATTTGTGCCTTACGAAGTCGCTTATGGCAGGCCTATGGAGGATATGATGCGGCGAGTCCCGTGCCTGGAGCGAATCAAAAAGGCAATCGGCTGGGAACCGAAGACAACGCTGACCGAAACATTGCGAGTGATTATTGAAAGCGAAATTGGTCATTTGTAATTACTGACTGAAGGCGGAACATTATGAAAAAAGCATTGGTTACGGGCATTACAGGTCAGGACGGCTCATATCTTGCGGAATTGCTGCTGGAAAAAGGTTACCACGTCTGGGGTCTGATGCGGCGAAGCTCCTCATTTCATACAGGCCGCATTGACCATTTGTATAAAGACCCGCACGAGCATCCGCGGCTAAGATTGGTTTACGGAGATTTGACCGATGGCGGTAACCTGTCGGCGCTCATAAGTGAGATTAAGCCGGATGAGGTTTATAACCTCGGCGCGCAAAGCCATGTTCGGGTAAGTTTTGATATGCCTATCTATACGGTCAATACGGATGCGCTTGGAACGCTCCGGCTGCTCGAAGCTATCCGTTCCGGCAGGAAGCGACCCAGGTTTTATCAGGCCTCCAGCAGCGAAATGTATGGCAGGGCTGTGGAAATACCGCAAACAGAGAAAACGCCGTTTTATCCTCGCAGTCCTTACGGCTGTGCGAAGGTGTACAGCTTCTGGCAGACCGTGAACTATCGAGAAGCTTATGGTTTCTTTGCGTGTAACGGCATATTGTTTAATCACGAATCACCGAGACGTGGAGAGACATTTGTTACCAGGAAAATCACGCGAGCGGCAACACGAATCAAGTTGGGCCTGCAGGATAAATTATATCTTGGCAATCTGGATGCGAAGCGGGACTGGGGATTTGCAGGCGATTATGTTGAAGCGATGTGGCTGATGCTCCAGCAGGATAAGAGCGACGATTATGTTGTGGCAACAGGCGAAAGTCATTCGGTCAGGGAATTTGTGGAGAAGGTTTTCAGCTATCTGGGTCTGGATTGGCGGAAATACGTTGAGATTGACAAGCGGTATCTTCGGCCGACCGAAGTTGACCGTCTGGAGGGTAACGCGAGCAAGGCGAAGCGAGTCCTCGGATGGAAACCGAAGGTAAAATTCAAAGAGCTTGTGCGTATGATGACCGATGCCGATATGGAGCTGGCGGGAAGAGAAAAAATTTTGAAAGACCACGGCAAAGAGTGAGATTGAACAGTTTTGCAGTGGTCTTGACAGTTTCAGGTTTTTGTGCGGAAAATCTGATGGTTCACTTTGGCCGGACGAAAGGATAAAAAATGACGAGGAAAGATTTTCTGCGACTATTACCGCTTTTCATACTATATTTCGCGGTCTTTCTGCTTTTCGCACACCGTTCGCTTGATTACGGTGACGAGGGGCGATATGCAGCTTACGCCGAGAACCTTACCAGGGGCTTTTATGCCCCACCGGATACGCGTTTTCTGTGGAACGGGCCCGGCTATCCGCTATTGCTGACCCCGTTTGCATTTTTTGGTATTCCATGGATTTTTGCCAAAATGCTGAATCCCGTCTTTATATTTCTGGCAGTTTGTTTCATTTATGCCTCTATTAGAAATTATATGCCGGAAAAGCCCGCTCTTGTTTTTGCATACCTATTCGGCCTTTATCCTCCCTTTTTTGCAGAGCTTCATCTATTGTTGACCGAACCCTTTGTTTTGATGTTGGTAACTGGTTTTGCGCTGCTTACCATAAAATGGTTTGAAAGTGGAAAGTTCCGTTTTATGTTTTTTGCCGCTGTCATCTGTGCACTTATCGCCTTGACAAAAGTCTTCTTTGCTTACACCGCATCAGCGGTTTTGCTGTTGTCGCTGGTGCTTTCAGTATGGAGTCGGACTGCCCGGAAAGCCATACTGATATACGCAATAGGACTGCTGCTTTGCGTTCCCTATCTGGCATATACTTATTCTCTCACAGGCAGGATTTTCTGCTGGGCAAATTCCGGCGGGACGGTCCTTTACTGGCTGTATAATCCTTATCCCGATGAATTCGGCGACTGGAAGTCGGAGCAGGATGTGGCAGCCCGTCCGGAATTGGCACGCCACAGGCCTTTCTTTGAACAGCTCGAAGGGCTTGACTTTGTGCAAAGGGACCGGTTGTTGAAAAAGAAAGCCCTCGAGAACATCGTCAATAATCCCGGCAAGATGCTCTTCAATTACGTCTCTAATTGGGGGCGATTATTTTTGAATTTTCCCTTTTCATACAAGTATCAGCATCCGCGGCAACTGTTATATCTGGTGCCTAACGGCTTGCTTTTGGCTGCGATGGTATTTTGCATCTATCCTCTGGTGAAATTTCGCAGACGCTTGCCGCCGGAAATTCTCCACGCCTGTGGTCTTTCAGTGGTGTACCTGGTGGGCCACTCTTTAGTGTATGCACAGGCAAGATTTCTCTGCACTGTAGTGCCGTTTATCTTTGTAGTAATCACCTACACTGCCACCAACCTTATAAAATTACAAGCATCTGACCAGGAGAAATTATATTGAGCAATTTTTTCAAGGACAGGCGAGTTGTTGTTACCGGCGGCGCCGGCTTCCTTGGAGGTTATGTAACCGAGGGGCTGCGAAGACGGCGTTGTAAGCATATCCTTGTGCCGAAGATTGAGGACTACGACCTCGTTAAGTTAGAAGACATAACTCGGATGTATGAGGATATGAAGCCGGATATTGTCATTCACCTTGCGGCGGTCGTCGGCGGCATCGGCGCTAATCGCCGGCATCCGGGGGAGTTTTTCTACAAAAATTTGATGATGGGCGTCCAGCTCATTGAGCAGGCGAGGTTACGGAATATCGAAAAATTTGTAGCGATTGGCACGGTTTGCGCATATCCGAAATTTACGCCGGTGCCGTTTAAGGAAGAGGACCTCTGGAACGGCTACCCCGAAGAAACAAATGCACCATACGGACTGGCCAAAAAAATGCTGCTGGTTCAGTCGCAGGCATATCGGCAGCAGTACGGTTTCAATTCGATATTTTTGCTGCCGGTAAATCTTTACGGGCCTGGTGATAATTTTGACCCCGCCGGCAGTCACGTAATACCGGCGCTGATAAAGAAATGTACGGATGCTGTTGATAGTGGTGCACAGTATATTGAGTGCTGGGGGACAGGCAAAGTTTCGCGTGAGTTTATTTATGCTGCTGATGCTGCTGAGGGAATACTTCTGGCAACAGAACTTTATAATGGCCCCGAGCCGGTCAATATCGGTGCGGGATTCGAGATAACGATAAAGGAGCTTGCTGAAAAGATTGTCAAGCTGACAGGGTTTAAGGGCGAAATTCGCTGGGACAGCTCTAATCCGGATGGTCAGCCGAGACGGTGTCTGGATGTCTCAAAGGCAAAAAAATACTTCGGCTTCGAGGCAAAAACCTCCTTTGACGAAGGGCTTAAGGCGACAATAGATTGGTATAAAGCAAACCGTAAACAGTTGTAGGACACTCATAGTTGAGTGTCTGATTTCTGACCTGCGAGCGGAGGGTATAGCACATATCTGTGACAATAACAAACCCAAAATTAGTGTGGCAGTATCTTGCGGTCCTTTGCAGCGGTCTTGTGCTTTATGCGGTCAGTTGTGCACCGGGGGCCTTGTGGCAGGATAGCGGCCTAATTCAGTACCGGATATGGCACAATGACATCGAAGGGTTTCTCGGACTTGCCATTTCACATCCGCTTTTTTACATACTGGCAATCGGGGCAAAGTCTGTGCCGCTCGGCGAATTTGGCTACAGGGTCAACCTGGTTTCGGCGGTCGCGGCGGCTGTCGCTGTTGCGAATTTGTTTTTATTTGTCCGTCTGTGGCTGGGCAGAAATTTCCCCGCCGTAATCGCCGCAGCCACTTTAGCTCTCTCGCATACGTTCTGGGCTCACGCAAGCATCATTGAAACATATACCCTATGGGCGGCATTGTTTTTTGCTGAATTGATAATGCTCCTGCAGTACACAAAAACCAGCCGAGTGGGCTATTTGTATTGGCTGGGATTACTTAACGGTCTTGCGATTGCAGACCACATGCTCGCTTCTATGCCGCTCTTGTGCTACAGCATATTTCTCATTGTTTTGTTGCTGCGGAACCAGATACGACTCAGGCATCTGGGTATTATCGCTCTGTGTTGGATTATTGGTGCGCTGCCTTATGAGTATCTGATAATCAAGAACATAATACAAACCAAGGATATTGTCGGCACTTTGGCTTCCGCTGCTTTTGGCAATAGCTGGCAGGGAGCTGTGCTTAATACTTCCTTGTCGGCGAGAATTATAAAAGAGGACCTGCTGTTTATTCTGCTCAATTTTCCCACGCCGAATATCGCGTTGTTTTTTGTGGGCTGCTTCGCGATATTTAGATTTTCAATGAGCCGGGCCCTGAGGAATGTTTTGTTGGGGGTGACTATTTTATTTTTTGTTTTCGCATTTCGATATACTGTGCCTGATAGGTACGCATTCTTCATACCGTTTTACTGTGCGGTTTCGGTCTTTATAGGTTTGGGGACACATCTTTTTCAGAGGCACAGGAGCGGCAGAGTTTTTGGGCTTCTGGTTCTGGTTTTTAGTTTGCTGCCCGTTGGTGTATATACGGCTGCGCCGGCACTAGCAGAAAAGATGCAATTTAATATTGGCACAAGGAGTGACATTCCTTACCGGGACGATTATAAATATTTTTTGCAGCCCTGGAGAACAGGTGACAAAGGAGCGGAGCGTTTTGCACAGGAGGCGTTGGAGGTAAAGGAGAAAGAGGCCGTTATTTACGCCGACTCGACCACCGTTGGTCCTTTATTGTATGTTCAGGAAGTGAAGAGGAAACGGCCTGATGTAAAGATTATTTCAAGCGTTATAAAAAGCGAAAATGCACCGGGGTTTGATGAGCAGACCATCGAGCAATTGCTGAAGGAGCGGGCGATATATGTAGTTTCACGCAGACCACGATACTGTCCGGCGTTTGTGCTTGATAATTACGACTTAGTCCCGGCAGGCGTTCTGTGGCGCGTGGTTGAGCGGGGGGAAAAAGGGTCCATAGAGCAGCGGAGACAGGAGAATATGCACACAGGCAAATTTGGGCGGATTGTCTTTGTGTTTGACGAAATCCAAAAAGAGACAACACTGGTTTCACGATACTGGGCGTACCGTGTAGGACGCTATGGGTGAATACCAGGTGAGCCGTAATGATTGCCGAAGGGACGAACCTGCTGGCTCATGTCAGCACTGAAAATGTTGTGAGGATTTACCGAAAGATAAAAAGGTGGGGGCAACAATATCGGCTCCAGGAGACCAAAATTATAGGACGGTAAGGGCAGCCCGGAAAATCGCAAGAATTGTTGCTGATGCGTAGAGGGGGACTGCGCAATTTGCCGATATAGAAAATTGTATGAACATAATCTCCTGTGTGTAGTGCTGTTTATACGGTAGATAATTTGGATACCGCGATGCCGACCGTTCAGCAGTAAGAGCGGAAATTGTGTGCAGTAGAGCAATTTTGTTTTTCGGTACGATTGTATGCCGGGACTTTTTAGAATCTGCTTGTTGTTTTGTGCTTTTGCGTCGCCGCCGACCTCACGCAGCAGCTTTGCGCCGCCCCTTCCAACGACCGGCAGCGGCATAGGCGTGACTTTTCTGAGAATGCCGGAACTGGTAAAAAATCAGGGTGGGAAAAACATACCACTCGATGCCGAAGTGGTTTTTAAGAACCTTTCTCGTTATGACGCCGTCTGGTTGTCTCAGGATATCACGTGGAACAACCGCCCTGCCTGGAACCTTCTTCAAAAGAAATCCCCCGGAAAATTGATGCTCGGCTACGTGTGTTCTCTATCATCTCAGCCCAGAACCTCGTTCGAGTACGTTTTTGACTACGATTATATAAACACATATCATCCCGAGTGGTTTTTGGTAAAGGATACAAAAGACCCCCTCAAGGCCGATCCGAGGAATCCGGATAACAGAATTCGCTGGGCTCCGAGCGACAAGAATTCATATAGCTATAACCGTTTCTATCTCGACATCGGCAATAAGGAGTTTCAGGATTGGGCGGTACAGCGACTGCTAAAATATGTTTCGGGCAAGGCGGGGGAATTCGATTATACTTTGTGGAAAAACAGAAATCTCGATTATTCCTACGATGGTATTGCCTTTGATAATGTTGTGTTTCGCAGCATCAGAGTAAGATTCAACAAGCCGTATCCAAACTGGAAATATGCAGATGATATAGACGGCTGGAAGAATGCTTTTCTGACCTATCTGGGAAAAGTTCACAAAGCGCTTGCCGCCAACGGGTACCTTCTGGTGGTCAATTTTAGTTTCTATTGGGAACTGACACGGGAGGAAAGTGACCTGTATGATTTGGCGGACACTGTTGATGGAATCATGCACGAGTGGGCTATCGGTTATGGCACAGACGGCGCTGGCCGGGTAAATCGGCACTGGAGCGGCGAGACGTGGTTGCGGTACATTGAGCGCCACGAAGCGATTCTAAAGAGAGACCTGATTGATTGGTGGGCTTGCTATCCCTCTACGGACCCCAATTTAGGCAGAGAGCAGTTCATGTATGCGTATTGCTCGTTTCTCTTGGTGAAAAGACCAGGTTATTCCCTTTTCTATGCGAGCAGTGACAAGGGCCTGCACAGGAATGATAAGGTGCCTTGGTATGGTGAATACGATTTGCCCATAGGTCAACCGCTTTCGGAGCGGTATTTGAAGGACAATTGCTGGTTCCGCGATTATACGAACGCCAGAATTGTTGTAAACCCAGCGGAGGTGTCTCGCAAAATTGCTCTTGACAGAGATAAGCAGTGGTTGGAGGAGAGGTCAAAGGAAGCTCTCACTGAGTTGACGCTTCCGCCGAAGAGCGGAAGGATACTGTTACCGGTTTCGTCCGGAGCGGATGTGCAAAATTCCGGCATCAAAAAGTAGTCGGATGTGTATGAGGTTATGATGCTTGTAAAGTTTGCGGGAGCCGGGTAAGGACATGGAAAAAGCGGTACATCAACGGTTATCGCTCCGCAAAAACTTTTTCTGGTCCCTTGTCGGCAACATGATTTATTCAGGTTGTTTGTGGGCTATGCTTATGGCCATGACAAAGCTGCTGCCGGTGGAAAAAGTGGGAATGTTCGTTTTAGCCACTGCGATAATTACTCCCATAGAGTTTTTCAGCAACATGTCCTTGGCGACGGTTTTGGCATCGGACGCGAAGAGCGAATACCGTTTTGGAAATTATTTCGGCCTGAGGATTTTAACTGTGGCTTTTATGGCAATCTCGGCTTCGGTCATTTCCATATTTTCGGGTAAAGGTGTGGAAATGGTGTTAATCATGCTCGGTGTGGTTATATACAAATCCGCCGATTGTTACACAGATATTGCTTACGGATTGCTGCAGAAATATGAGCGATTAGACAGGGTTGCTTTGTCGAGAATTATCAGAGGTGCGGGGGGGGCCTTGATTTTTGTCATAGTTTTGTTGTTTGCTAAAAATCTTCCTCTGGCCTTCTGCGGTGTTGCAGCGTTTTGGGGGATTATGTTTGTTTTATTTGACCTTCCCACCGTGCGAAGGTTCGAGGACGTTAAACCCATATTCGACGGTTGTCACCTGAAAGAGCTTGGTTTTCTTGCGGCGCCGCTTGGTGTAACGATGGCAATAACGAGTTTGAATACAAATGTTCCACGTTATTTTACGGAAAAATATATGGGCACCGCCCAGCTTGGATATTTCGGCTCCCTGGCTTATGTCATAGCATTGTTCCGAGTTGCCATCAGCGCGGCCAGTTCGTCCGCCTTGCCGCGCCTTTCGAAGTACTATGTCGAAAATATGCGTGCCTATTTGAAATTGTTGGCTAAGATGGTTGTCGTAGCGGCACTTGTTGGCTTGTCCGGTGTACTATTAGGCCTTTTATTAGGTAGTAGGTTTATTACGATTATTTACGCCGCGGACTATGCCAGGTATAATACTTTATTCTTGTGGCTGCTGGTCGCCGGAGGAGTTGGATATATAAGCACAATGTTATGCGTTGGTCTTACCGCAGCGAGACTCTTCAAAATCCAGGTTCCGTTATTTGCTTGCGTTACGTTAGTGACGGTGTTGGCCAGTTATACACTGATACCCCGATTTGGTGTTATTGGAGCGGCATGGTCAATGCTGACGGGTTCTTTAGCCACCGGCTTGGGGGCATTGGCTATAATTATCTGGAATACAATTCTTCGCGTAAATCGTGATAGAGGTATTAAAAGATGAGTACCATTACAGATTATGACGTGGTGTCGGATTATGGCGACGTTTCGTTATTGCCGGTTTCGGAACACACAGATGCGTATGCAGGTAAACATAAAGCTGCTTACCTTGCTCTGACCGTTGCAGGGACTGCGGTTTTGCTGATAATCTATATGCTGTCAAAAACGATATCTTGGGAAAATGCCACAGCGGCCGGGGTGGTTTTTGGCCTAACGGTTATTGCCATCCATATTGCCTGGCGTCTGCGGACGAGGCCGCGGAATTATCTTTCCCCGGATATATTCTATCTGATTTTTTACGCGGCATTTCACTTTTCTTATCTTGCATTATGGCTTGTGGGGATTGTAGATGCTGCTGGTCGGGCCGGCGAACGCGTATTTCCCGCTCCGCGTCAATATCCTCTTGTAATGCTTATTGTAAATCTCGGTTTGCTGGGTTTTTTGTTTGGCTATGAATTGGCGGCGCCAAGGAGAAGATTTGACACACTGACCCAGCCCAGAAAAACGCCTACAGCACTTTGGACTATTGTTGGTATTGTTTTTATGCTGGCGGCGCTGATTACACACTTGGCATTTATTTTCCATGTAGGTATCGCCACATGGCTTTCCCAAGGCTACACAGTCTACATCCATATGGAGGAATTTTCGCAATACGACAGACTGTGGCGATTCCAATTTCAGTTCTTCGCTCTCGGTTTTGGTATTTACATAACATCCGTGGCTTTGCGTTATCGACGCCTTTTTAAGGGTAAGCTGGGGATAATACTCTTCTCAATCTACCTGTTTTTATTGGCTATGGAAGGAGGCAGAACTCAGCTTGTAACTCACGGTATGATTATACTTTTGGTGCGACATTTCGTAATAAAGCCCATCAAACTTAGATGGTTGATAGTAATCAGCATCTGTGCATTAACGGCATTTACGCTTATTAAACTGGTCCGCCAAACAGCAGCTTTTAATATACCCAAGATGATTGAAACGGTGGGTGAAGCGCAGAAAGCGGAGGAAATTCACTGGTATGACTCTTTTGTCGAGATGGGCAGTTCCATCGGCACGGTTAACCTGACGACGGCAGTGGTCCCCTCACCCTATCCTTATTGGCACGGACGCTCTTATATACAGGCAATAACACATATTATCCCTTACATGTCAGTTGTGTTGATGCCCTATCTGGGTGCAAGTCCGTCGGTATGGCTGACAGACATATATTATGGGGCGGGAGCGGCCGGCACGGGTTTCTCGATTGCAGCAGAAGGATACCTGAACTTCGGTTTGGTAGGTGCGTTTATGCACATGGCGGTTCTGGGAATTATCCTGCGACGGATTTATGCTCGGTTCGCTATCACAATGTCCCCGGTCAGCACGCTGGTATTTATTGTAGCTTATGGCCTTTTTATGATTACAGTCCGCAACCACGTGAACCTGCTGATTTCACCTTTGGTCAAGGTCATAGTCGTCGCATGGCTTCTGAAAAGTTTTTGTGGCGAAGAAGAGGTGGCTGCGGTCGGTTATGAAGAGGCGGAGCTGGCGGAGTGGGAAGGTGAAGATTACGAAAGGGTTTACGTATGATTTGTGCCGGCTTGCAGGACCAAAGACCACGCCGTATATTACATCTTCTTGGCTGCATGGATCCGGGCGGCGCGGAGAACTGGCTGATGAGACTGCTGCGCAGAGCCGACCGTAAGGTCCTGCAAATGGATTTTTGCGTAGCTAAACCTAAAAAAGGCCTCTATGAAGAAGAAATCAGGTCTCTTGGAAGCAACATTATACGGTGTGAACTTAAGCCTTTTTTGACCTACCAGCATCGGTTGGCTAAAATACTGCGCGAAAACAAATACGACGTGGTACATTCTCACGGCTGGCTCTTCAGCGGGATAATTCTTAAAGTTGCCCATCGTTGTAAAGTTCCGGTGCGAATTGCCCATAGTCATACCACTCGTGACAAGTATTCGCCCACAATGTATCGAAAGTTATATGGCTGGCTGATGAGACGCTTGGTAATGAGGCACTCTACCCATTGCTTAGGTTGTTGTGAAGCGGCTGCGGCGGCACTGTTCGGTCCAGACTGGGAAAGCAATGATAAATGTGCAAAAGTCTACTACTGCTTCGACGATGAGAATTTTGGTCCTGGCCAAGTGCCCCCAGTAAGCAAAGAAGATTTTGGACTTCCCTCTGACGCTATGGTACTGGGGCATGTTGGCAACTTTCGCATGGCGAAGAATCATACATTTCTGCTTGATATTGCTGCTGAGATAATCAAACGCCAGCCAAAGGCCTATTTGTTTCTTGCAGGCGATGGTGAACTGCGTAAGGATGCGGAAGCGAAGGCCGAGCGTCTCGGAATTAGTGATAGAGTCATTTTCGCCGGCACTCGCAAGGACGTACCCCAGTTGTTGATGCATCTGTTTGATGTGCTTGTCTTTCCCTCGATTTATGAGGGTTTGCCTTTGACTTTGTTTGAGGCACCGGTAACCGGTCTGCGAGTTGTTTGTTCCGACGTTATTACGCGCGAGGTTAGTGCCCCGCTTCCGGAAGCGTTCACTTATTTGCCGTTAGACCTTTCCGCAGAACAATGGGCTCAAAAGGTTAATGAAGTTCTGGCCCGGGGAAGAATTCCCCACGAATATGCCTATCAAAAATATAAAAATAGCCATTTTTCGGTTGAACATTCTCTTCGTGAGTTGAGCGTTTACTACGGCTGCCAATAGAGCAATTAAAAGTTAAATATGTTTTAGGAGGTAATAATGAAAGCGCTTATTACAGGCGGGGCAGGTTTTATAGGTTCTCATTTAACTGAGAAGCTTTTGCGAATAGGTCACGAAGTTATTGTCATTGATGATCTTAGCACCGGAAGTCTAAATAACATCGAAGTCATACAAGGCCACCCCAAATTCAGGTTCGTATATGATACTGTTCGCAACTCAGAAACTATGCACATTCTTATTGAGCAATGTGACGTTATTTTTCATTTAGCTGCAGCTGTTGGAGTTCAGTTGATAGTTGATAAGCCTGTGCACACTATAGAAACTAATATTCATGGAACCGAGGTTGTGCTGGAAATAGCCAATAAATTCCGTAAAAAAGTGCTGGTAGCTTCGACAAGCGAAGTTTATGGGAAGAGCGAAAAAGCACCATTCTCAGAAGATGACGATACAGTGCTCGGCAGCACCAGATTTTCACGATGGTCGTATGCCTGTAGCAAAGCAATAGACGAATTTTTGGGGTTGGCTTATTATCAGCAATATAGATTACCGGTGGTTATTGTGAGGTTTTTTAACATCGTTGGACCTCGTCAGATAGGTCAATACGGTATGGTAATACCCCGATTCATAAAGTGGGCCTTGAAAAGCGAGCCTCTTCTTGTATATGGCACTGGCAAACAGAGCCGGTGCTTTGCCTATGTTGGGGATGTTGTTGATGGAATAATTGACTTGATGAATTGTTCAGAAGCCTTCGGCCGAGTTTATAACATTGGCTCTACCGAAGAGATTAGCATTGAATCCTTAGCCGATAAGACCATCGAAATGACCGGCTCGAAAAGTGAAAAAAAGTTCCTTTCTTACGAAGAGGCTTACGGTAGACCTTTCGATGATATGATGCGCCGAGTGCCGAGCCTCAAACGCATCAAGGAGACCATCAGCTGGGAGCCCAAGACGGCTCTGGCCGAAACGCTGAAGATAATTCTCAAAAGTTTCAAATAGTCATCAGTCTGCAGGATATAGCAGATGAGGCAAGAAAACTTGGCCCAAGTGACCGAGCAGTTTTTGCAGGTGTTTGCCAAGCCGTGCCACAGTTACTTATGCATCTGTTTGATGTTTTTTTGTTTCCCTCAGTTTACGAAGGGCTTTTACAGAACCTCACAAATAAGAAATAACATCCTATGCGGGTTGTTGTAGCCACACTTCATCATTTTAAGATGTTGCCCGATGGGGCAGTTTATCCATACTCAGTCTCTGATTATAATTTTTGGCGTCGGTATTTAACTGTTTTTGACGAAGTAATCGTTTATGCTCGTGTTGATAAAGTAGAAAAAGTTGATATGAAAAACCTGCCACAAAAGGCCAGTGGGCCTAATGTTACATTCTATCCTCTTCCAGATTTCATAGGTATTTGGCCTTATATCAAGAATTATAGTAAATTAAGCGCTTTAGCAAAAAATGTTTTGCGTGATAACGATGCTTGTATACTACGGATCCCTAACCATTTAAGTAATCTTTTATGGAGATATTTGGTTAAATCAAGACGACCCTATGGTGTCGAGGTTGTTGGGGATCCTTGGCAAGCACTCTCTCCAGGAACATATAAGAGTATTTTTAGGCCTTTAATGAGAAGAAAATTTACAAGGGAGATGAAGGCACAATGTCAAATGGCGGCCGTTGCAGCTTATGTTAATGAAAAAGAATTACCAAAACGATATTCCTGTAAATGCTGGTCTACTTACTATTCAACAATTGACTTACCGGAAGAGGTAATAATCAGCGAGGATACGATAAGAAAGAGAATCGATAATTTAGAGCGAAAAATTATAAATAAGGAGCCATGGAATCTTTGTTTTATAGGAAGTTTATGGCATCTGTGTAAAGCCCCCGATGTTGTTATCGGTGCGGTGGCTGAATGTATAAAAAAAGGTTTGAATTTAAGGATTACTATGATTGGTGGAGGAATTCTCCAGCCCCAATTAGAAGACCAAACCCGTAAACTCGGTATTTCTGAATATGTTAGATTTCTAGGTCAAATTCCTCCAGGAAAAGAAATATTTAAACAGCTTGATAAAGCAGATTTGTTTATTCTTCCGTCATATTCTGAAGGGCTTCCAAGATCAATAGTAGAAGCTATGGCCAGAGGCGTTCTATGTATCGGAGGAAGTGAAGGCGGGTTTGCCGAATTATTGGAAAAAAAGTATATGGTTTCTCCAATTGATGTGTTCAATCTTTATCGAGTTATAACGAAAACACTTTCGGATGTTGAGGGTATGAAACAGGCTATAAAACGAAATGTCAAAAAGGCATATGAGTATCGGTCGAGTGTGTTGCAGAAAAGAAGAGAAGAATTTTATTCTAAACTTAAAAATATTACACAAGAATGGTATGCAAAGAATGCATAGAAACGATGCTGGAGCCAATATTAAAGAACGATAACAGAATGGACCGGAAGTTTGTAAAAAAGTTCTCGGGTACTAAAGATCAGTCTTTCATTGATGCAGTTTTAAGATTGTTAGAGGATACAGAAAAAACGCCGGATGATAACTGCATGAATGGAACCAGAGAAGGGGAGATAGATTACTTGAAAAATCACCTTCAATCTTGCCTGCATAACCTAAACCTTATTCGAAAAGGGCTTTCAATGTTACCGAATAAAACGGCAGAGAGTGCAAAATTACTTGATATCGGTGCATCGCCTTTAACCTTTATTTATAGTTTTTGTCTTAATCAAAAAATATTTACTATTGATTTAACGGATATTTTTGCCGAACGGTGCAAAAAATTCGGGATTTTGCATAAACAATGTGACTTACTACATGGAGATCTCCCTTTTGGAGATGGAACTTTTGACATATGTATTTTTACAGAAGTAATGGAACATCTGCCAATGGGATATGATCATGTATTTGGTCAAATTAAGGGGGTGCTAAAACCCGAGGGTTTGCTGGTTTTCTCTGTTCCAAATTTTGCTCGAGTTGAGAATAGAATTAAAGTTGTTTTTGGATACCCGGTTTTAGATCCCTTATATAAAGTATTCCAGGGATGCTCACATGGTTTTGGCCATGTTCGTACATATACAATGGGCGAAGTTAAAGATATTGTCGAACATTACGGGTTCAAAGTAATATACAGTCGGTCCATTGATCCTTTGCGATATTATCATCGGCCCTCTACTATATTTTACAAAAGTGCTCTTTTATATAGGGAGGTGATAGTATCACTCCTTCCGAATTCGCGTGCAATAAACGTAGTTTTATGCAAAAATCTAAGTACACATTAAGTTTGGTGATATGAGTAGGAATATCATCAAATTGTGTGTTATAGTTAACCCCTCAATTGCGCTGACGCTGTTGCGCAAACAGTGGTCGCTGTGGATGGATAATGGTTTTGATGTCTCTTGCATTACGGGGCCGGGCCCGGAACAACACGAAAAAGTGCATAAGCTGGGAGTAAAGA
>Ga0315277_10004851_pt1 | contig 17840 bp, 14 predicted proteins | sample YL17G05_15_MG_FD_203695 | JGI IMG/M metagenome (GOLD analysis project Ga0315277, IMG submission 203695) | Sediment microbial communities from Yellowstone Lake, YNP, Wyoming, USA - YL17G05_15 | ecosystem: Environmental > Aquatic > Freshwater > Lake > Sediment | place: USA: Wyoming | collected...
CGCCAGGCGACTGGCCAGAGACGGGATTAAAAAAGAGAAAGGCAAAGGCGATAATAACAAGAAGGTTGGTCAAACGCTTCATCACGGATCACCTCTTTAGGCTAGGATTCAGATTTTCAGGGCTAAAAATATGGATCTAAGCCCGAAAAATCACGGATTTTTTTAGTTATATGCTTTAACATCAACAACATAACTTGGTCCGACCCATTAAGAACTTGGCATTAAGAGTCATCATTAAACCCACATTATGAAGAACATTAAGAGATGCCCCTATTGATGATGCCCTCCATGACATCGGCAAAGATGTCGATTTCCCGCGCCGACAAGGATACGTTGACCACGATCCGGATTCCGTCGATCAGCCCGTCGGGGTGCTTTATCGGCGATACGATGACCCCCCACTTGTCGAGCAGATGCTCGGTGAGCTTGGCCATATCCATCCCTTCTATGCCGATGGTTGTAACGCCGCAGGATTCGGACGGATCCAAGCTCGAATAAAACCGCACCTTTGGGAGCAGCCGAAGCCGGTTGGCCCAGCGGTCTTTCAAGTACCGGATGCGGGCCGACTTCCTCTCGATGCCAATGCCTTCGTTGAACGTGATCGCCTCGGCGATGGCGACGCGGTTCGCCGGGGTGCGCGTCCCCACGTCTTCGAACCGGCGGATGTCGTCCGGGGTGTCTGACCACGGCGGCGTCAGCGGCCAGACCTTGGAGATCCGGTTTTTCGGGATCCGCACAAAGCCGTTCCCGGGCGGCGCCATCAGCCACTTGTGTAAGCTCGCCGTGTAATAATCGCAGCCGAGGTCCGCGAGCTTGAAGGGGATGTGCATGAAGCCGTGGGCGCCATCGACGAGCACTTCGATTCCTTTAGAGTGCGCAAAATCCGAGATCCGGCGGAGCGGCGCCATCTGGCCCGAATAGTGAGTCATATGGCAGACATGGATCAGCTTCGTCCGCGGCGTGACCTGCTTTTCCACCAGGCTGTAAAACAAATCAAGAGGTACGGGCGGAGCGGGAAGCGGGACGATCTTGAGCACGATCCCCTCGCGCTTCTCGCGCTGCCTCCACGAACTGAGCAGCCGCGGGTAGTCCTGGTTGGTGATGACCACCTCGTCTCCGCGCTTGAGGTCGAGGCCCATGATCGGGATCTGGCCGGCCTCTGTTCCGCCCCGGCAGATGACCAGCTCCTCGGGGTCGCATCCCAGATGGGACGCCATCCGCCTCCGGCAGCTCTCGATCTCTTTCCCGAGGATGGCCATGGAGTGCCAGGCCGCGTTCCCCGTGAAATCGCTGTGCCGGCGGACCGCCTCCTGGACGATCCGCAGTCCGTTCTGGACAGTGCCGTTGTTCAGGTTGATGAAGTTGCGGTCTTCGGTGAAGGCCTGTTGGACCTCGAACCAGAAATCCTCATCGGCCGCAACCTGGTCGGGGCTCAGGTCGGCCGTGGCGCGTCCCGCTTCGAGGATTCGCTCCAGAACGCTGTCGCCCGCTCCGGCTAAAACACCGAAGCCGGCCGCACAGCCCTTAAGAAAATCACGTCTGTTTCCCATGTTGCCTCCTTTTATTGCAGGGAATGGATTGATTCCTCTCCCAAGTATCTCCCTTCCTGAACTCGATCGCCGTACCACCCATCGGGTCGAAATAATATCGCCGTCCGCGCCTCGATGTCAAACCTTGTCTTGACCTTGGGCGGGGTCGTGTGATAAGCCACCGATGAGCATGGCAGACCTGGACGAACTCTCGGCCGCAGCCCGGGAAAAAATCGGCGCCCTCCGGAATCGCGTCATCCGGAAAGCCAAAGGCGCCCTCCCCTACGACTACATCGTACCAAGCGGCGTCTACGAGGAGCTGTGGGATTGGGACGCTTTTTTTGTCGGCCTCCATCTCATTTCGGAAAACAGGGCCGACGGGGTATACCTCAAGAACTGGTGCCTGAATTTCCTCCGCTGCGCGGAGCCGGACGGCCAGACGCCGGGGGGGATCCGGCCCTGGGCCGGACGCGATGCCCGCCTCTATCACATCAAGCCGCTGCTGGGACAGGCCGCATACTATGCCTCAATTTCCCTGGGTGACTTCCGTTGGATCGAGCCTGTTTGGGAAAAGATGAAGGCCGCTGTCACTTACCGCGAGCGCCGGATGAGCGACGCCGCGACGGGCCTGGTCAAATGGTGGGACAGCCTGGAGTCGGGCGCCGACAACAACCCGGCCCTGGTCCGCACCTATCACAACAGCATCGCGGGCGTCGACGTCAACGCCTTCATGGTCCTGGATTACCGGGCCATAGCCGTTATCGCCGAACGCCTCAACAAGTCGGAAGATGCCCTGGCTTTCCGGGAACGGACTCAGCGCCTTGCCCAGGCCGTCAACGATCACCTTTGGGATCCGACGGATTCGACATACTATAACTATGACACGGTCGAGAGATCGCGCCTCCGCCGCATCACCTACAGCAACCAGGTCGCCCTGTGGGCCCAACTGGCCTCGGGAAGCCAGGCGAAAGCGATGATCGAGCGCCATGTGCTGAACCCCCGAAAGCTGTGGTCGCCGCACGGTCTAAGATCGCTGGCCGTCGACGATCCGCTCTATAACAACGAGAATGTGATCAAGCCCTATTCCAACTGGCAAGGCCCCATCTGGCCGCATGCGAACTGGATGTTCATGCACGCGCTCATCCACTACGGTTACCCGGACGACGCCCTTCAGGTGGCCGAGCGGGTTACGCGGCTCTGTTTGGATGACCTCGCCCGAAACGGCATGATGCACGAAAACTACCACGCCGAAACAGGCGCCCCGCTGGCGGCGCCCGACTTCATCAGTTGGAACCTGCTGGCAGCCCAGATGCTCGAGGAAGCACAAACCCGGGTCTTCAAACCCGACCCGGCTCGGGCCCTTTGGCGCGATTGAAAGAAAACCTCATCCCTTAGAGGCCCGGGGGCCCTTCTTATAGATTTTCCGGAGCAGATCTATCCTGGCCTTGGAAAGAAAGACGCAGTCGCTGATCTCCGTCCTGGCCAAGGCCACATCATCCGCATGGTCCTTGCAGGAGGGCGCCCCGCACAATCCGCAATTGAGCAAAGGGAGTCCCTTCAGGACTTCCTCCGCCCTCTTTCTCCGCATCACCCGTTCGCGAAGGTCGACCACATCCTTGGCCATGCTGCGGGGCTTGATGGAACTCCGCATGGCGAGATCCTCGGTCGCATAACGCCGGGCCACCTCTTTTTCAAACTCGGGAGGGGGATTCGGCATGTTGCCCTTCAGGTGGAGGTCCTTGCTCCGCGCGACATAGAGGTTTTCGACGGTCAGGTTTCCTCCAAGGCAACCTCCCAGACAGGCTTGGCACTCCAGGAACTCAATATTGGTGAGCCTTCCCCTCTCGACATCGTTGAAGACTTTCATGATGTCCGTCAGGCCGGTAAGGGGCAGATAGTGCTCGCGGGAGAGGTTCGGGAACTCGCCCTCGGGGTTTCCCCAATGGAATAGCTCCCCCGAATCCATAAGCCCCTCCTGGGTATCGCCCTTGAGCTTCTTGGCGTCCTTGCGCAAGCGAAACAGGATATCGTTGTAGATCTCGGAGATGCCGATCGCTCCGTCCAGATAGCTCTTCACTTCCTCGGCCGGTTGAAGGATGGAGATGGTCTTGGCTTGGCAGGGCGTGATGTAGATGGCGGCGATCTCCTCCGGACTCAATCCCAGCTCTTGGGAGTACCTGCGCTTCACCTCGCGTCCGGCGATTTCGCGGGGGACCTCAGTCGGGAGAAGCTGGTCGATGAGGCTGGGATAGGCGACCTGGATCAGCCGGACGACGACCGGGCAGGAATCGGATATCAGGGGAAACGGCCCCGGCCATCCCTTGACGCAGTCCGTGATCGCCCGGTCCACCAGCTCGATATCGACGGCGTATTCCCAGACCGCGTCGAACCCGAGGTCGTGAAGGGCCCGGCCCACCTGGGCCGGAGTATCATTCAGACCGAACTGCGTAAAAAGTGCCGGAGAGGCCACCGCGACCTTGAACTTGAACCGGTTCAGGTCGGCCAGGGTGATGGTGGTCGCCGATATGGCCCTGGAAGGGCAGACCCCGAGACAGGACCCGCAATCGATGCACAGTTCGGGGATCAGATGGGCCTTGCCGTTTTTAACCCGGATGGCATGGGTCGGGCAGGCCCGCATGCAGTACATCCGGCCGTCGCACTTGGCGGTGTCGATCTTGAAGCCGTGTTTCAGTTCAAGCATGAGAGTCCAGCCGGATCCGGGCGAACACCGAGGTTCCCTTCCCCACCTCCGATTCGACGCAGAACTCGTCGGAGTTCTTCTTCATGTTGGGCAGGCCCATCCCGAAACCGAACCCCATTTCCCGCATCTCGTCGGAGGCCGTCGAATAGCCCTCTTTCATGGCCAGGTCGATGTCCGGAATGCCGGGCCCTTCGTCCTTGACTTCCAGGGTAATATCCTTGTCGGTCAGGATGAGGGCCAGTGTTCCGCGGTCGGCGTACATGACCACGTTCATCTCCGCTTCGAAGGCTACGATGACGCAGCGCCGGAGGCAGGCGGAGTCAATCTCCAGGTCCTTGAGGATCACTTTGATCTCGCTCGAGATCTCGCCCGCCTTGTCAAAGTTTCTTCCCTGGATCTGGAAATTCTCCCGCAGAAGCTCCATCGCCATCAAGACACGCCCTTGAGCCCCCTATTATACAGGATGCCGCAGATATCGAACATGACCATTTCGGTCACGAGCACCGGGATTCTCTTCTGTTTGGCAAACTCGATCACCTTCTTGTCCGGACGCTTACCGCGGCAGTAAAGGACGGCGCTGACGCCGGCGATGTCCGCCGTGCGGATGGACTGGATGTTGGTGAGACCGGTGATCATCAATTCCTTGGATTTGGCGAAGGCCAGGATCTCGCTCATCCCGTCCGAGGCCACGACGTGAGAAATGTCGATCGACAGGTCCTCCTCGCCGGCCAGGACTTCACACCTAAGCAGGTCTTTGATCTCCGCCAACTTCATACTAGATCCTCCGACTCCGCGGTCACTCTCTGTTCATCAGGTACTTATGGATGGAGGCCGCCGCAATCCTTCCGTCACCCATGGCGCTTATGACCGTCGCCGCTCCCCTGACGATATCTCCTCCGGCCCAGATGTTGGGCCGCGAGGTCTGGCCTGTTTCGGCGCTTGTCACAATGCCGCCTTTCTTGCTGATTTCCAGGCCCGGAGTCGTCATTGGGATGAGAGGGTTGGGGCTGTTGCCGATGGCGATGACGGCAGCGTCGAAGGGAACGATGAAATTGGACCCCTGGACGGGGATCGGCTTACGCCGTCCCGAAGAATCCGGCTCTCCGAGCTCCATCCGCAGGCACTCCATCTCCTTGATCCAGCCGCGCTCGTCGCCGATCAAACGGATGGGAAGAGTCAGAAGGTCGAATATGACCCCCTCTTCCTCCGCGTTCTCCACTTCCTCGATCCGGGCGGGAAGCTCTGTCCGGCTCCTCCGGTAAACCAGGTGGACCTCATCGGCGCCCAGCCGGATCGCGGTCCGGGCCGAATCCATGGCCACATTTCCGCCGCCGACGACGGCGACTCGGGACGGCCGCTTCACCGGAGTGTCATATTCCGGAAACCGGAATCCCTTCATCAGGTTGACCCGGGTGAGGTACTCGTTGGCCGAAAAGACGCCGTTGAGGTTTTCGCCGGGGATCTCCATGAACCAGGGCAGTCCTGCGCCCGACCCGACGAAAATGGCATCGAACTCTTTGAGGAGCTGGTCCACGGTCCGGGTTTTCCCGACGACGAAATCCGTGTAGATCTTGACTCCGAGGCTCCTGACGTATTCCACTTCGCGATTGACGATCCTCTTGGGCAGCCGGAACTCCGGGATGCCGTACATCAGCACGCCGCCGCACTCGTGAAGAGCTTCGAAAATGGTCACGTCGTGTCCCAGGATGACGAGGTCGTTGGCTACGGTGACGCCGGCGGGCCCCGCCCCGGCGATGGCGACTTTCTTCCCGGTCTTCGGAGCCATATCCGGAACCTCGATCTTCCCCTGCGCCGCCTCCCAGTCGGCCACGAACCGCTCCAGCCGGCCGATCGACACGGGTTCGCCCTTCTTGCCCACGACGCACATCTTCTCGCACTGCTCTTCCTGGGGGCAGACCCGGCCGCAGATGGCCGGCAGGGCGTTGGTCTTCTTGATCTTCTTGACTCCGGCGGCGATGTCCCCTTCGACGATGCACTTGATAAAGCCGGGGATATCGATCCCGACGGGGCATCCCTGGTTGCAGAACGGCTTCTTGCACTGCAGGCACCGCGACGCTTCCTCGACCGCCGTCTCGACAGGAAAGCCGAGAGCTACCTCCTCGAAATTCTTGACCCGTTCCCAGGGGGTCTGCTTGGGCATGGACCGGCGCTTCGGGTCCAGTTTCTTCTTTTCCGGCTTCTCTTCGCTCACGCTCGAAACCTCTTAAAAATGCGACCGGCAGTTCGAATGGCGCAACGGATCGACCTCCTCCGGGTTGTAGCTCTTGCGTCTTGCCAGGAACTCTTCCCAGTCGATCTCATGGCCGTCGAAGTCCGGTCCGTCCACACAGGCGAACTTCGTCTTCCCCGCCACTGACAGCCGGCAGACACCGCACATGCCGGTGCCGTCGATCATGATCGGGTTCATGTTGACGATAGTCTTCCAGCTCAGCGGCTTGGTGATCTGGGACATTCTCATCATCTGAAACGTGCAGCCATTGACGATGGTCAGGTTGGGGCTGATCCCGGCCTGCTGCAGAAGCTCCGGGATCTGGCCGATGTGGCCCTTCTTGCCCTTGGTCCCATCCCGGGTGATGACGAACACCTTGTCGGAGACCTTGTGGAACTTGTCTTCCCAGTAAAGGAGAAAAGAACTCCGGGCCTCCAGGATCGAATAGACCTTGTTGCCGGCCTCTTTGAGGGCCCGGGCGATCGGGTAGACCGACCCGATGCCGTAGCACCCTCCCAGACACAGGACGGCGCCGAAATTGTCGATCACGGTCTCTTTGCCGAGCGGACCGACATAGGTCGGGATCGTGTTCCCCGGTTTGAGACGGGCCAGCTTGGCGGTGGAGCCTCCCACCTGCATGAAGATGGACGTCACCGTGCCGGCGTTCCGGTCCCAGTCGGCGACGGAAAGAGGGATGCGTTCGCCGTAGTCGTCGGGGCGGACGATGACAAAATTCCCCGGTTTCACCGACTCGGCGACGGCCGGCGCCTCGACCGTGAATTCGTGCAGGTTCGGGACGATCATCCGCCTCTCTATGATTTTATACGACATTCGTTTCTCCCTGACCGCGGTATTCCCCTCAACGCTCCGCCCGGCTGATCCGGACCCGGACCGGATTCTGAAGGAGCCCCTGCAGCGCTTCCATCTCCTTGACCTGCTTCAGCCCTCCTTGGATAATCCGCCGGGTAAAATAGACCGCTCCCCGGGAACATTCGGGGTCGGCCTTGACAGAGGCCGTGGCGCTCGCTTTCTCGCCGTCCCACACTACCAGGATGCTTTCTCCGTCGGCCAGCCCGAGCGATTCGACGTCCTCGGGATGCATCCTGAGCCCCTCCTCCAAAGCCAGTTCGCAGAGCCCGCCTACCCTGGAGGCGATATCGATCCCGCGGTGCCGGTAGCCGCCCGGTTCGGCCACGAGCCAGAAGTCCCCATCCACCGATTGAGCTCCCGACCCGGCGGCGCGAAGCGGTTGATCGAGAGGTTTCAGGCGTCTCGGCATCCGGTCGGCTCCGTCGGGAAAACCGGGCACCGCGGCCGTGATCTCTTTGCGGACATCCCCGTCCGATTGATAATTCAAGGCCCGGCATTCCAGAGCCGCGGCGATATCGGCCAGGATCTTCCAGTCGGGCCGCATGAAACCGAAGACAGCCCCTTCCGGGGGATTCTCTACCCGGACGAACTCCTGGACCCGGCCCTCCATGTTGATCAGGGTGCCGCCCGCCTCGGCGAAGCTCGACGCCGGCAGGAAAGCGTCGACTTCAAAGGGCGGAAGATAGGTGTCCTGGACGATCAGGAAATCGCAGTCCGGCCGCTTCTTAAAAGCGATATCGCCGATGCAATAAATCACCTTGGGCCGCCGGGAACCGTCCCGGAGTTCCGCCCAGCCAAAACCATTCCCGTTCCGGGAAACGCCGCCCGGACCCACCTCGGTGAAAACCCCCATCTCCAGCGCCCCCCGGGCGTTGGCGCCGAAATAGAGGGGGATGATGTTGATCTTCTTTTCTGCGGCCAGAGTCATCAGCCCGTCCACCAGATCTGCGGCGTCGTCATAGCGAAAAACGCGGGGGCCAACGATAACCGTCGGCTCATGGCCCGAGGTGATAACCGCCAGTGCCTTGTCGAGCATATCCCCGTCGACGCCCGCGTCGGCCGCCGCAGAGGTAGTGTCGGCCTTCCGGCCCGCCAGACGGTCGGCAAAGAGCCTCAGCAGCGCTCCTTCTTTTCCCGGCGTCGGACTCAGCCAGTCATCCGTGTATCCGGCCAGGTTGCTGTCGCAGGGGTCTATGGTCACGAGCTTGGCACCGGCATCGAGCGCTTTCCGGATTTTGGTTCCGACCACCGAGAAATTGAACCGGCTGTCAAGCCCCACCGCCAGGATCACATCCGCCCGGGCGATGTCCTTGATGGAGATCGGAAGTGAAAAAAGCATTGACCAGAACGCCAGCCCTCCCCCGAGCTCCCACCGCGCCGTGGAATCTATGTTTTCGGTCCCGATGCATTCCCGGGCAAATTTTTGGGCCGCAAAGAGACTCTCGTTCGACAGATCGGGCGAGACCAGCATGACGATGTCTTCCGGCGCGATCCCTTTGAGCTCGCCGGCGGTTCTCTCTAGCGCTTCTTTCCAGGACACCTCGCGGAAATACCGTCCTTTTCGAAGCATCGGCCGCCTGGCCCGTTCGAAGTGATGGGTCACCTCGGGGAGGCAGAACCGGCCTTTGACGCACAGCTGCCCGTCGTTGACTTCAGGATCGAGGTGGGCTCTGGCTCCGGTCAGCCGGCCGTTCTTGTGATAGAGCTCGATCTGGCAGCCGATCGCGCAGAAGGGACAGGTCGAGACGAGACTTCCGTCGGGCTTCCCTTCCCATTTGGAGGCTTTATCCGCCAGGGCGCCCGTGGGGCAGACGTCGACGCACGCTCCGCAGAATTCACAGCCGGCCTCGGCATGGCTCCGGCCGAAGGCCGGGCTGATCTTGGCCTTAGGGCCGCGGTAGGTGAAGGCCAGGACACTCGTGCCTCGGACCTCCTGGCACATCCGGACGCAGCGGCCGCAGAGGATACAGACGTTGTAGTCCCGGTCGTAGAACGGGTCGTCGTGCTCCGGGTCATAGCCGTGGTAGTCGATCGGAAAGTCGATCTCGGTGACGCCGATTTTTTCCACCAGGTCCTGAAGCTCGCACTGCCGGTCGTTGGGGCAGAAGCGGCAGCCCGTGGTCACACCCGCCTTGCGGATAGTGCCCTGATATTCCTTGCATTCCACCCGCTCATCACAGACCAGGCAGCTCGAAGGATGCTCGCTGAGGATGAGCTTTAGGATTTCTTTCCGGAGGTCCCGGAGCGTCGCCGTGTCGGTCAGGATTTTCATCCCCTCCTGGGCGACCGTGCTGCAGGAGAGCGGGTACCCTCGCATTCCTTCGATCTCGACCATGCACAACCGGCAGCCGCCGAACGGGGAAAGGTCCTTGTGGGAGCAAAGCGAGGGGATGTCGATGCCGTTGAGCTCGGCGGCCCGGTGGACGGTGACGCCTTCGGGAAAAGTCACGGACTTATGATCGATCTCCATGGTCAGCGTGCGAGGTTCTTTTCGGGCCATTTTTCACCCTAGGATTCGATGATGATCGCGTCTCCGGCGATGGCGTCAAAACGGCAGATCTCGTAGCAGGACCGGCACTTGATGCACTTCGTCCGGTCCAGGTTGTGCGGCTCCGACCGGGGACCCGTGATCGCCCCCGTCGGACAGACGCTCACGCAGCGCTGGCAGCCGGTGCATTTCCCGGCGATGACCCGGTAGTTTACCAGGCTCTTACAGACGACGGCGGGGCAGCGCTTGTCCTTGACGTGGGAGATGAACTCCGACCGGAAGTACTTGAGGGAAGTCAGGGCCGGGTTCGGAGCGGTGCCTCCCAGCTGGCACAGCGAGCCGTTTTTGATCGTCCGGCCGAGCTTCTCCAGCTTCTCGAGGTCGGCCAGCTCGCCCCGGCCGTCGCAGATCTTCTCCAGGAGCTTGACCATATGCCGGGTGCCGACCCGGCAGGGCACGCACTTGCCGCACGATTCCATCTGGGTAAATCCCAGGAAATACTTGGCCGTGTCCACGATACAGGTGTCCGAATCGACGACGATCAGGCCGCCCGATCCCATGATCGAGCCGGCCCCGGCCAGATGCTCGTAGTCGATCGGCGTATCCAAGAACTCCTCCGACAGGCAGCCCCCGGACGGCCCGCCTGTCTGGACGGCCTTGAACGGCTTTAAGGTGCCCCCTCCGATGTCAAAGACCACTTCCCGGAGGGTCATACCCAGCGGGACTTCAATCAGCCCCGTCCGCCGGACCTTTCCGACCAGCGAAAAAGTTTTGGTCCCCTTGCTCGTTTCAGTGCCGAAACCGGCATACCACTCCGCTCCGTTGCGCAGGATGTGCGGCAGTGTGCCCAACGTTTCGACGTTGTTGATGATCGTCGGCTTGCCGTAGAGCCCGGAAACGGCCGGAAAGGGCGGGCGGGAGCGGGGCATGCCCCGTTTGCCCTCGATCGAGGCGATGAGGGCGGTCTCCTCGCCGCAGACAAAGGCGCCGGCACCCTCTTTGATCCGGATATCAAAGCTGAACTCCGATCCCAGGATATTCTGGCCCAGGAGGCCGGCCTCCCGCATCTGGGCAATCGCTTTCTTCAGTCTCTTAATGGCCAGAGGGTACTCGGCGCGGATGTAGACATAACCTTGAGTGGCGCCGATCGTAAAGGCGGCGATGAGCATCCCTTCGAGGACGGCGTGGGGGTCGCCCTCGATTAGTGACCGGTTCATGAAGGCTCCGGGGTCGCCCTCGTCGGCGTTGCAGATGAGGTAGCGCTGGTCGCTAGGCATTTCCCGGCAGGTCAGCCACTTCCTCCAGGTCGGAAATCCCGCCCCGCCACGGCCGCGCAGGCCGGACCTCTTGATTGTGTCCAGGACTTCAGTCCAGGGCAATGACAGGCACTTCTCGAGCCCAAGATAGCCGTCCCTGGCCAGGTAGTGGTCGAGGTCGTCCGGGTCGATGATCCCGCAGTTACGGAGGACTATCCGCACCTGGGGCTTGAGCATCGGCATGTCGAAAAAGCGGGGAATTCCATCGAATTCCGCTTCCCCGAAATGCCCCGCCAAGCGGGACTTGGCGACTTCTTTTTTTTCGAAGAACGATTCCATGATGAGAGGGACATCCGAGGGACGCACATTAGAGTAGCTGATCCGCGGCTGGCCCGGCATCCGGACATCCATCAGGGGCTCCATATAGCAGGGACCGATGCAGCCAACCTGAATGATCCGGCCCTCGATCCCGTTCTTTCTCAGGTATTTCTCGACGGCCTCCTGGACCTCCGCCGCGCCGGCCGCCAGGCCGCACGAGGCCGCGCCGATAAAGATCAAGGGACGAGGACTGCTCTGGAGCTCGGCCCACTTCGAAGCGGCTTTTCCTCGCCGCTCGTCAAGCGCTCTTGGGTTCATCGAGTATCCTTTGGATTTTCAGGACCGACATCTGGCTGTGGACTTTATCGTCAACGGCGACGACCGGAGCCAGGGCGCAGCAACCCAGACAGGCCACCCGGTCAAGGTCGTATTCCCCGTCGGGAGTGGTTTCGCCGGTGCCGATGCTAAGCCGTTGCTGCGCGGTGAGGAGGATCTGCTCTCCTCCCTTTACATGGCAAGCCGTTCCCAGGCAGACGCGGAGACGATGCCGGCCCGGGGGATGGAAACGGAACTGGGCGTAAAAGGTGGCCACCCCGAAGATTTCGTTCTCCGATATCTTGAGCCAACGGGAGACTCTGCGGATGGCCTCCGGCCGCAGGTAGCCGTGGAGCTCCTGGACCCTCTGCAAAACGGGGATCAGTTCGCCCCGCTCACCCTTGAATTCCCGCAGCAGCTCGGACAGGCCGCCGTCCGATAGAGAATCACGTCCGTTCATCTCGATTTACACTCAGGATCACAGTTGCGGAACTAAACGCCTGGGGGAGTCCCCTACCGGACACCGATCTCGTAGAGTTTCTTGGCCAGCGTCCAGGTATCTCCGTCGAAACCCAGCAGCCCGATCCCGGCCTTGTTGGCCAGGGCGACGACATCATCCGTCGGCGTTTTGGCCCGCGAGAACACGATGGCCGCGACATCGACCAGGTTGGCCGCCGCGATCAGGTTCTTGTGGGTCTGCAGGGTGACCAGCAGGTTTCCCGGGCCGATGCCGATGATATCGCTTACCATGTCGGAGATATAGACTCCCTTGATCTCCTTGTCACCGGGCTCATTAAAAGTCTTGAACACGCCTTGTTTGACCAGTTCGGACACTCTCATTGTTCGACCTTTCCTTTATCCTTCAATATATTTCTGTCAAGCCCACGTCCGCCAGCACGATCCCCTCGCAGGTATCGACGCGTCGGCGCGAGTCGCAGGAGACAACGATTATTTTCTTGGCCGGGTCCTCCAGCCCGCGGTTGAAATACTCATTCAGGGCTTTTAGCCCCGCTCTGGAGACGCACTTCCGGGAGGCATGGGAGGTGTTGGCGCAAAGGGCCACATAAACCCAGGTTTTATTGCCCCGTTCGCTTGAGCCGGCCTTATAGACCCCGCATTCGGGATCGCACCTCATGCAGAGCATCAGAGCCATGACATCCTTCAGCTCGACTTCCTGGGAGCAGAGCTCGCATTTGAGGTTAAACTTGGACGCCTGGGAGCTTCCGAGGTAGCTCCAGAAATGATCCCCCTCGCGATAGTCGTCTTGCGGCGGAACGGGCTCTTCCGAGAAGAAAGACGTCCGGTGGCGGCAGTGAAAACAGCCTTCGACCACCAGATATCCGCCCCGGATATTGCTCATCGTCCAGTGATGACGACAGGGACCTTTGGCCTTTTTTTCGGTCATCGACTTCTTCATCATGATACCAAAGCGGCCGGGGGATGACAACCGGCAGCGGGAAGTATGTCTATCATTTTTCAAAGTGGGCTGTCAACAGGATTTGGGCTCTACTTTTATCTCCCCCCTTTGAAAAAGGGGGGCGCGGGAGGATTTTAAAAGCCAAATAAAGATAGCAGGGCCATGGAGTCGCTCCTTATTTATAAAATCTCCCCTGACCCCTCTTTGCTAAAGAGGGGAACTCAATATGACCGCAAATTAAATGACGTCCCAGGCGATGTTCACCCGCCTGAGAGCATATCCCGTCTCCCGGAGATAATCGCCGTAGCCCGTCATCCAATGGAAACCGGGCATCCGCCGGGCCAGGGTCAGGTCATCGCAGGCGAACCCAATATCAATCTGGGAGCGGCAGATGGGCAGGAACGGGGCCTCGACGATTTCTCCCCTTAGCCCGGCCCATCGCCGGGAGGCAAAATCCGGGATGATATTGGTCAGGACCTGGCCTCGGCTCATTTCCACCTTGGGCGCCGCCCCGTAGTCGGATTCGAAATGGGTCAGGATTCTGGCCGGCTCGAGCTTCGTGCCGCCCATTTTCCGGGGGGCGGTACAATGGGCCAGCGTGATGATGCCGTCGTGAGGGTAGGTCGGGTCGTTGAGGAAAACGGGCCGGCCGGAGATGTTGGCCAGAAGTATGCCCGATGGGATAACCACGAAGTCGGACTCGCAGAAGGCGAGATAGCCGGCATCGTTGAGAAGGCTCAGGGTGAGACAGGCTGAGGTTTCGGCCAAGGGCATGATCGTCCCCATGCAGCCGTTGATCGTAATGGCCCGGCAGCCCGCTTGTTTCATCAGGCCGCGGAAAACGTGCTCGAGCAGAAAAGCGTTCTCGACGAACGCCCGTTCGGTTTCCAGGCTCGTTCCAGGGGTTTTGAGGTAGACAGCCGCCTGCTCACGGGCTTCTTTCACGGCCTCCCGGTCGGCGCGGGCGGACCGGATCAGGCCGCCCAGTTCCTCATAGGAGAGCGTCCGGAAGTCGAACTTCCAGATGTCCTCGACGAGCTTGGGGACGACTCCCGGCGGCTGGGCCCAAGCATCGGGGCCTCCGACAGCGAGGATCCTGGTCCCCAGAGTGTTGCGGAGGCCGGCCAGGGCCCGCAGCCGCCAGAGGAGCTCCTCCTGACTGTCGATGACGACATCCTCTTCGGCCACCCCCTTGACGGCCAGGGCGTCCGTATGCTGGCGAAGGTAGCGGGGACTCACGATTTCATACCAGAGATAGACGGGGCCGGACCGGTGGCGGCAGAAGATTATCAGGTCCCTGCCCGTTCCTCCCAGGCTATCAAAAACATCCATCCACCCTCCTGCCGCGTAGAGAAGGACCGAATCGGAGCCGGCGAGGTCGGTCAAGGAGCTGAGTTCGGCGGCTTTAGAGATGCCCGACAAGGGGAGGAAATCAACGGGAAACTCAGCGGCGGCGCGGAGTTTCTCGAGCTCTCCCCGGATCCGCCCGGACTCCTCCTCGACCGCCGCCCGCGTCTGCACTCCGCCCCAGTTCCTCCAGCTCGTCTGGGGCCTGCGGGAGGGGATGTCGTAGACGAGGATCGGCTTGACTTTGAGGGGCCGGCGGATGAGGCCGGCAGCGGATTCAACGTCAGCCGCCGCGGAGAGCGGCCAGGCGAGCCGGCCCAAAGCCATCCCGGTAAAGGCGGTCGCTCCCACGCCTTTAAGAAAACTCCGGCGGCTGAAGGTCCGGGCGACACAGGCGGCTTTGCCTTCTCCGGGACAACAACGGGCCTGGATTCCTGTCCGTGACATCATGTTATTCCTTTTCATGGCGCAGCTCTTCTCCTTGAAACGGATTCATTCTTTAAAAAGCCCGCGGAGCATATCTATCCCCACTTCGGGAACGGGGCCAAGGTCGTTACCCGACAGATACTTGACCAGTGAATAAAGCAGCTGGCGGGCTTCCGGTCTTGTCTCCCGATCGGTCAGAAGATCGATTCCGGAGACGATGAGTCTTCCTCTGCCGAGGCCGACCTCAAAGATCAGACCCAGCGGCCGGTTGGTGCACCAATCATCGATGAGCCGGACGATCGGAGTCGGCCGGGGCTCAAGACCGGAAAGAAGGAGAGCCTGGCTGTGGCTCATGGCGTCCCACCACTGCCAGTTGCTGTGGGACTCAGTCGGAAAATCGGCCAGACCCTGATTCCCGGGATCGCAGAGGATCCCCAGAGTGTGCGGGGCTTGCCTCGCGGTCCAGGCCGTATTCCAGAAGATGCTCGAAAAGCCCACGGCCACGTCGCCGCCTTTGTCCGGGCGAACTGAGCCCTTTTCTGCGGTCAGGACAGCCCGGCCGCCGGACTTCAAAAAGCCGATGGTCTCGTCATCCAGCCGCCGGACGATACGCACTAGAGGCGATGTGATGTTGGGGAGTGTCGCCGGATACACCCAGAAATCCCAGCCGTTCTCGAAGGCTCCGATTCTCACGCTCAGGCAATAGCGGGCCGGGGTTGGGAAATCGGCGAGGGGAAAACTGATCATTCCCAGGGGGATTCCGCTGCCGAACAGCAGGTCGCGGACCGCGAGCCTCCCCGCTCGAACCACGGCTCCGGAGGCATCGATAATGCGCCATTCCGGCGCCACATCCCGGAGCGGCGCCGGCCCGAAGTGCGCGGCCTCCAGGTCCGCTGAAAACACTTCGTCCGTCGTCAGGGTCAGCTTGGCCAGCCGCGCCAGAGGCACCGTCTCAGCACAGAAGCGGCGGAACTCGGCCGGGGTAACATAGCCTTTTTCTTCCCAGAATGCGTCGAGGACTCCGACCAGCGCCGTCCCCTGCCCGGGGAAATCGTGAAGGTCGAGGAGCTCAAAACCGGCAAAACCGGGCGTCCGCAGGGCGGCTTCGATGTCGGCCTTGTAGCACAGGGCCTGGAGTTTTCCCGAGGCCAGCACGAAATCACCGGCCAGGCCGCCCATCCCGGCCGCCGCAAGCGAGTCCCGGAAGATCTCATAGTTTCGAGCCTTGAGAACACCGGTATATTTATCGATCTCGCGGAAATTGGGGTAGACGCACCACTGGCCGATTTCATGGCCGACCACGGGCTTGTCAAATTTGGCGATGATCTCTCTGAAGTCGAAGAGTGTCTGGGGAGGCCGCTTGTTGATCACGCTGTCCAGCCCTTCGCCCCAATGCTGAATCCGCGGCTCCGGGATCACCTCGAAATCGCTCGCCGCGATCTGGGGCCAGCCGGCGGCACCGGTGTAGACGCGCCGCGAATCTTTCGACCGCCAATAGGAGACAAACTCTCCAAGGAACTGCTCCTGGTTTTTTCCGCTCGGCTCGTTCCCGTAAGACATCAGGCAAAAGGACGGATGGTTGCCGTAGGCGCGGACGATGCGTTCGCTCTCTTCGTAAAGCCAGCGGTCGATGGGCTTCCCGTCGCCGACAGAGCACCAGGCGCCGCACTCGACATAGAGATAGATCCCCATCTCGTCGGCGGCGGCGAAGGCCGCTTCGGGAGGGCACCAGGAATGGAAGCGCACATGGTTGAGCCCGTGGGCTTTGCAGACGGAATAGATCCGCTTCCACTCCGCTTCGTCACATGCCGGGTAACCTGTCCGGGGGAAGATGCAGCATTCGAGCGTGCCGCGCAGAAAGACGGGCCGGCCGTTCACGGTGAAGCGGCGGCCGGCCGGTCTGAACTCCCGCATCCCGAAATGGATGTACCTCAAGTCGTGGTTGGCCTTCTCGTCCCGGTCTTTGAGCTCGGCCCGCAAAAGATAGAGGCTGGGGGAGAACTCATCCCAGGGAAAAATCTGCCCGCCGAGGTCATAGTTCACCTGAAGACGGGCCTTTTCCCCAGCGGCCGAGAAATCAATGGTCAAGGGAGGCAGGAAAAGGGTGGGATGAGTGTTCCTCGTCTCGGCCGAGAGCCTGACCGTCCCCCGCCGGGCCCGGCCGGTCCCGTTCCGGACGAGGACCACAACCCGGGCCGATTTCGAAGCCAGGTCGGGGTAAACCCGGATGTCATCGAGATAGACGGGGGAACCGGCGACGAGTTCCATCCGGCCGATGACGCCGTTCCAGTTCGTTTGAGTGTGGTCGGAAATGCTGTGGGCGTTTACTCCCACATCGATTTCATGGATACGGTTGTCGACTCGAAGGGTCAAAGTATGGACGCCGGGCGTCAGGAAATCCGTGAGATCATAGACCTGCGCCGTCCCCAGGCTGTCCTTCATGCCGGCGTCCCGTCCGTCCACCCAGAGCCGGGTTTCCCAATGGGCGCGCTCGAGCTCAAGAACGATGCGGCGGCCGTCCCAATCCGCCGGGATGGTAACGGCTTTCTGGTACCAGGCCGCGCCGACGAAGTGTTTGACCGGGTTCAGCCAGAAAGGAAACTTGATGTTCCCGGGCAGCCGGTAGGGCCCATACTCCTTGGCCGTGTACCAGGACTTATCGACGACGCCGGTCCATGGGGTCTCCAGACCGATGTCCTCCCCTCTCCCATTTTCGGCCATCGAACCGGGAAGACGGATGGAATCGGGAAGCGCTTTGAGATACCACTTCCCTTTTATGCCGCTGTCAGTGGGGTCGGTCTGAAACCGCCAGGTGCCGGAAAGGTCGAGGCGGGAGTCGGCGGCGCCGGCGGTTAGGGTGAAGAAAAAAAGGGCAAGGGCTAGGACCGGATGGACAGGAGTCTTGGATGCAGTGGGGGACGCTTTCATCCCCCATTACTTATG
>Ga0315277_10004852_pt1 | contig 17838 bp, 16 predicted proteins | sample YL17G05_15_MG_FD_203695 | JGI IMG/M metagenome (GOLD analysis project Ga0315277, IMG submission 203695) | Sediment microbial communities from Yellowstone Lake, YNP, Wyoming, USA - YL17G05_15 | ecosystem: Environmental > Aquatic > Freshwater > Lake > Sediment | place: USA: Wyoming | collected...
CTCTGTTCGACCGCATTTTGATTCTTCATAGAGATATTTGAGCAGAGACATATGTTCATTCCTGCCGATGAGGTCTGCTGAAGCGATGAGACTGTGGGTAAGAACAGACTCATCATCTTTCAGCTCAGTTGCAGAAGCCAGTTTTATGTCTTCCATCACTTCTCTGGCTGAATAATATCTATCTAGGGGGTCTTTTTTAAGCAATTTCACAACTATTTGTTTGAGAGCTTGTGGAATTTCAGGATCGATAGGAAACTCCACTTCTTTTTCAAGGTGTCCTTTAGCCATGCTCATCGCATCTGTTTCTGCGAAAGGAAGTCTGCCAGTCAATACTTCGTAAAGCATTGCACCAAGTGAGTAAAGATCAACTTGATGATTATATTCCTCACCTTTGATTATTTCGGGGGCCAAATAGGGAATAGTGCCTTTCCAATAGGCTGGATCTACTCCCTTACCATACTGAGCAAAGCCAAAATCTGTGAATTTTACTGCTGGATTGTTTTGCTCATCCGAGGAAATCAAAATGTTAGATGGTATAATGTCAGCGTGAATTATTTCTTTGATGTCGAGAAATTCAAGGGTTTGACAAACTTGAAAGAGGATGTAATAAAGCCTTTGGTGATCCATGTTTTGAAAATAGGATTTAAAATCGCTCCCATTTATCCACTCCATAGTGAAATATGAGTTGTTTTCCTTCGTATGCCCAAAGTCATAGACCTGAACGATATTGGGGTGATTAATCCTTTTTAAAAGAAGAAACTCATTCTTGAATCTCTGAATATCTTCTGGCTCTTGGCTCAAAAGAACTTTAAGGGCTACTGTTTTTTGAGCAGGAGCAAGTGCTGTATAGACCGAGGCTATACCACCTGAGCCTATCTTCTCAATTAACTGATATCCTTTTATTTCAGGTAGGTGCGACATGATACCCTTTTTTTTCTGCTTAATTACAATATAATTTTTCCCCAGGTAATTACAAGCGTTTTCATTCAGCCAGAGGATTGGGGTCATGTCAATATCTCCGTGCAGATTTGTTTGCTGGGCAGATTCTGTTGTCGGTTTAGAACACAAGCTATCAACCCAGATGCTGTTCTTTCCACGTTTTTGGCGTTACTAAGAGATCTGATCCTGATTTGTCTTGTTCGAATTACCTTAAGATACCTTCATAAATGGTGCTGTGCATAATTTCAATAGTTTAGTGATGGTTCGGGTAAATTGGCAGCATTCTCACCTAAATGGTGGAACGATTAATGTGAGGCACCCAGGGTAGTGCCTTAAAGAAATTCTTATTCCGGTAGACTTGTTGAAACGAATTCTAAAAGAACTCCGTGAATGCCCGACTCGAATTGAAACAGGGGCCTACACGGGGACGAGTTTGGAACTTTTTAAATAGCAGAATGTACGGATTCAACACTGTTTGAAGAAAATCAAAAGTTAGTTTCTCCTCGGGCAGGGCTCGAACCTGCAACTTAGCGGTTAACAGCCGCTCACTCTACCATTGAGTTACCGAGGAATATTTCGCCACTTATTTTTTCAGCCAAAATATATATAAAAAAGAAGGTAGGTGTCAAGTAAAATGGCGGTATTTGAGAAACTTTCTCCGAGGGCTCGAACCTGCAGTTTAGCGGTTAATCCCGCAAACATGCGGGACTCACTCTACCATTAAGTTACCGAGGAAGATTTTTTTTAGCTTTTAGCTATTGGCTATTAACTATTTGATTTTTCGGATTAAATATATTAAAAAGGAGATAACTGTCAAGAAAAATAGATTGGATAATTGATTGATTATTGTGCGTGGCGGGATTCCAAAATCCCGCCACGCAGGAGTAATTTTACTTCAGTAAGGACATCTTCTTGGTCATTACCTGATCGCCTGCATTCAACCTGTAGAAATAAATTCCGCTTGCCACAACAGAGCCAGCCTCGTTTTTGCCATCCCAGGTGATTGAATGGGAACCAGCATCCAAAGTCCCGTTAACCAGAGTCCTTACCTTCTCACCTAAAACGTTGTAAATTGTCAAGCTCACCTCTGATTTATCGGAGAGGTAGAAAGAGATGTTTGTTGCCAGGTTGAAGGGGTTGGGGAAATTCTGGAACAAGGTGAATTTTTCAGGAACGGGTCCTGAGGTAATCGCCTTGGGGTTAGGAGTCCCGCCCAAAGCCCTGCAGGCATTAATCCTTCCAGTTCCCAGTTGGCCGACATAGCCAGGGTTCAGAGCATCGATATTATCCGTGGTATTCTTTATCTGATTGTAAATATCAGACCAGGTATAGGAAGGATATTTGGATTTTACCAAGGCGGCTTCGCCGGTTACAAAAGGAGTAGCCATAGAAGTTCCACTCATTGCTGCCACATAGTCATTAGCTGGATCCTGATAGTTGTGATAAGTGCTGACAATATCCACGCCCGGGGCAGAGACATCCACCCAGGTGCCGTAGCTGGAGAAGCTGGCTTTAACATCGTTCTTGTCCGTAGCAGCCACATTCATTACATCTGTCCTGGCGCCCAGATAGTCAGCTACGTTATTATTGCTATTCCCGGCGGCATGACAGATCAGAACCCCGTGGGCAATAGCATAATCCACTGCTGCACCCAGACCTCCGGAGTTGGAAGAGCCCCAACTGCAATTGGCAGATGTAGCGCCTTTGTTTGCAGCATAATAGAAAGCCTGAGCTGCAAAATCCATCCTCACATATCCAGACCCGCTTGCGGATAACCAGCCTATTCTCAAACACATAATCTTTGCGCCGTTGCCAATAGAGCCTGTGGTTCCATCACCCCAGCCACCAGCCACACCAGCAACTCCCCGGGAGTTATTGGTCATAGCACCGGCAATCCCGGCTACGTGAGTTCCATGTCCTGCAAAATCTCTGGGATCGTTATCTTCGGTCTTGCAGTCCTCACCTTTCTTACACCCTGTTATTCCAGTAACCCAATCCCAGCCAATCCAGTCATCCTTATACCCATTCCCGTCATCATCTACCCCATTTCCTGCAATCTCACCCGGGTTTATCCAGATATTTCCAGTAGTAGAAAGCCAGGTTGAACCACCTAAGTCTTTATGATAGTATCTTACGCCAGTGTCGAGAATTGCCATTATAACGCTTGTGCTTCCGGGATTAATCTACCAGGCACAAGGAGCATCTATATCATGGTCTGAAGCGTTATGCAAACCCCACTGGTTCCAGGGATCTGCCTGCCCCTGAAAATAAGGATCGTTCGGGTAGATATCGTAGACCGGATGAATTCCTATCGGCTCGACAGATTGCACATTGGGAAGAGCCGCATACGCGCTCATCGCATCTTCCAATCTATACTGCTGGCTGAAGGTGACAATATGATAACCGGAAAGGTCAGGGATACCTGGTTCTGCCTTGGCTCCTGGGAATTCCTTCGCCATTGCGGAAACCCCGAATTTTTGATTCAAAGCATCCAGTGCCTGCACTCCGGTTGTCACTATCCCTTTCAGCAGGACAGGACGAACAGGCTCAGCCTCAGTTTTAAATTGGACCACAAATTGATCCGGGACGTACTGCACCTCATCCATCTGCTCATCAAGAGGAGTTTTTAACTCGTCGACTGCCCAGGAAGAGGCGGCGAGAATCAACAATAGCAAAAAAACAAAGAGGAATAATCTTTTCATATTAAACCTCCAAAAAAGTTAAACTATTCTGGGAGGATCTGTTAACTAAAAAAGAAAACTGAAGGGCTTCATGCGTCTCTCTATAAAAATCACCTCCTCTATGAAAAAGTTAAAAGACCAGTTCGTTTCTTTACGAAATGGTCTATCTCCTCTTCCTCACCTCCTTTTATCAGCTTAGAAGGTTAGCGGTTTTAAAACCTTTAAACTAAGAAGAACAGACGAAAAAAGAATGAAAAAACGAAGTATATTTTCAACTAAAATAAAACCTTTGCTTATTTTGTCAAGAAAAAAATATAGTATGGGAGGTTATTAGCAAAAATTTTCTTTTTAATCAAGTTTTCTCCTCGGTATTTAAAAAAGCGTTTAAGCAATTGTCAGGCTTTTAATCAATTCCGTAGATATATTTAATCAGGAAAATCCCTTGACTTTAAAATCTTAACCTGATAAACTTAAGATAGGAGGTAAAAGCATGAACACTTTAAAAACCGCATTTTTTCTAACCCTACTGACCCTGCTTTTGATCTTTATCGGCAGAATTCTGGGTGGAAATTCCGGGATGGTTATAGCTCTGATATTTGCCGCAATACTTAACTTAGGCAGCTACTGGTTCTCAGATAAAATCGTCTTGGGTATCTATCGAGCTCAGAAGATTGAGGAGGGTGATAATCCCGGTTTGTATAGAATAATCAGGCGCATAGCCTCGCAGGCAGGTCTGCCTATGCCTAAAGTATATATCATCCCCACAGATTCACCGAATGCCTTTGCCACTGGAAGAAATCCAGAACATTCAGCAGTTGCGGTTACTTCTGGCATCCTCAGAATTTTGAGCGAGGAGGAATTAGAAGGGGTTATCTCGCATGAGATGTCCCATATAAAAAACCGGGACATACTGATCAGCTCGATAGTGGCAACTGTTGCCGGGGCAATCAGCATGCTGGCGCAGATGGCTCAATTTGCCGCCATCTTTGGGGGAGGTAGAGATGAGGAAAACAGGGGTGGAGGACTGGGTCTTTTATTTATGGCTATCATAGCTCCGATAGCTGCTCTTTTGATTCAACTGGCTATCTCCCGTTCCAGAGAATATCAGGCAGATGAAAACGGGGCAAAGATAAGCCACAAGCCCTTAGCTTTAGCTGGCGCCTTAAAGAAGCTATCTTATGCCTCCCAGAGAATTCCGATGGAAGCAAACCCTTCCACAGCTCATCTTTTCATTGTTAATCCTTTGACCGGAAAAGGGCTGGCAAGTCTTTTCAGTACCCATCCACCCTTAGAGGAAAGGATTTCCAGGCTGGAGAATTTCGCCAAAGGCTTATGAGCAAGGTGTCTTTTTCAAGCGGTGAAAAAAATTTCACCGCTTTTTTTATAGACCTTTTGCAGGGCTGGGAGCCCTGCCTACGTGTGGAAATGCTGGTCTCTCGTAGAGCGGGCACCCTGCCCGCTTATTAGTTCATTCTTTGGGGACTTTTGTTACTTCTTATGCAAAGCTACTGGATACAGATAATTCTAATCCTTGCCCTGATCCTGGCTAACGGTTTTTTTGCCAGCTCTGAATTCTCTTTGATCACCTTGCGAAAGAGCAGAGTGAAGGAACTGGTTGATTCCGGGAATAAAAAGGCACTTTTAGTACAAAAACTTCAATCCGAGCCGGAGAAGTTCTTAGCCACAGTCCAGATCGGGGTCACCGTAGTTGGAACTTTAGCCTCAGTGGTAGGTGGTGCTAAAATAGTTGACCTTTTGATTCCCTTAATAAAAAAGCTACCTTTTGAATTTGCTGAGAGGTGGAGCGAATCCATTTCCATCGGGATCGTAGTTGTTGGGATAGCCTACCTTTCACTGGTAATAGGTGAGCTTGTTCCCAAATATCTTGCCTTAAGATACTCGGAAAAAGTTGCCCTGAGGATTGCAGGGCCGATTCGACTTCTCTCGGGTATATCCTTTGTCTTTGTGAAACTTTTGTCTTTTTCCACTAAAGCCCTGATGAGCCTGATCATCGGAAAAACTCCGAAGGAACCTCCATTTATCTCTGAAGAAGAGGTGAAATATATTGTCACCGAGGGAAGGGCAAAAGGAATTTTCGAGAAAACAGAAGAGGAGATAATCCACAGCGTTTTTGAGTTTACTGACACGACCGTGAAAAGGGCGATGACTCCTCGCACTGAAGTGGTGGGCTTAGAAATAGGTTCAGACCAGAGTACGGTCCTGCGAACGGTTACCGAGGAAGGTTATTCACGCCTGCCAGTATACAAAGATACTTTAGACAATATCTTAGGGGTTATCCACGCCAAGGATGTCATAAATATCTTGCAGAACAGCGACCTGATAATCCTTGAGGATATCATCAGAAAGCCTTATTTTGTGCCTGACTCTATGAAGATAAGCGAGCTTTTAAGGGAGTTTCAGAAAAAAAGAGCTCAGTTGGCGATAGTCTTAGACGAGTTTGGTGGGACTGCCGGGCTTATAACCTTAGAGGATATAATCGAGGAGATTGTAGGCGAGATAGAGGATGAGTATGACGAGGAAAGAAAAGAGATAGAGCTTCTCCCGGATGGTTCCGCAGTTGTCCGTGGCTCCATTCCTTTAAGGGAACTAAACGAAAAACTCAAACTAAACCTTCCTGAGGAGAAATTTGAGACCTTAAACGGGCTTTTAATCAACACCTTGGGCAGGATACCGCTCTTAGAGGAAAAGATAGAGCTTTACGATTTAAATTTCACCATCATAGAGAAAGCGGGGCATCATCTGCGAAAGATAAAGATAAGCAAAAAAGCAGGGGAGAATGTTTGAGAGCATAATCCAGCCAGTGGGGAAATGGATAATAGATACCATCTCCTATCTTGGTTATTGGGGAATAGTTTTGACCATGGGAATCGAGTCAGCCTGTATCCCTTTGCCCTCGGAGATAATTATGCCTTTTTCAGGGTATTTAGTCTACACTGGGAGATTTAATCTGCTCTGGGTCTCTGTGGCGGGAGCATTCGGCTGTGTGGTCGGCTCTGTGGCTGCATACTGGGCAGGGATATTGGGAGGAAGACCTTTTATTGAAAAGTACGGAAAATATGTTTTGCTTTCGCACCGGGATTTAGATACTGCGGAGAGATGGTTTAAAAAATACGGGGACTGGGCGATCTTTTTCTCACGTTTGCTTCCGGTAATAAGAACTTTCATCTCCCTGCCAGCCGGAATTGCTAAGATGAACTTTCCCAGGTTCGTGATTTACACTTTCCTTGGCTCCTTACCTTGGTGTTTTGTCCTGGCATATATCGGAAAAGTCCTGGGTGAGAACTGGCAGACCATAAGAAGATATTTCAGAGGAGCAGATATCATAATAGTTATTGCTATAATCCTGGGAATCGCATTTTTTATCTATAGGCATTTAAAACCTCAGAAAAACAGGAGCGAGGTTTGAGGATTGAGGTTTTAGAAATTGCCTTATTTCCCTCCCTTACAGGAAGGGATAAAGGGAGGGTCGTTATGGAGTGCATCCATGTGGATGCAAAGGGCAGGTGTAGTTGCCCAATTCATTGGGCATTACCTATGCCGGATGAATCAGGCAACTACAGGCTCGATAAATCGAGCAACTACGCGGACTCACAATGTGTAGCGTCCTCACTCCTGTGAGGACGTATAGCCGTTGCCGCGGGAGTGGCAACGCTACCCTCTGTTTCCCTCCCTTACAGGGAGGGATTAAGGGAGGGTCACAACTGAATTTGTAATATGAACCTTTTAAACTATTTTCTAACCGTCTTCATCTCCCTCTTTTTAGTGGTGGATGTGATAAGCAATATCCCGATATTTCTTTCTTTGACTCAGAGATATGAACAGAAAGAAAGAAGGGATATGGCTAAAAAAGCGATATTTATTGCTCTATTGGTTCAGCTACTTTTCGTCATCTTTGGAAATTACATCTTCGGTTACCTGGGGATAAAGATGTACTCTTTCTCCATCGCTGGAGGGATTTTGCTTGCTATTGTAGGAGTGGAGATGCTCTTCGGTCACAAGACCCGAACCGAATACCAGGAAGAAGATAAAGCTGAGGAAAAGGAAAATATTACCATCGTGCCCTTAGCCATTCCTCTGCATACCGGTCCTGCTTCGATTTTAACCGGGATGATACTTTTCAACCATCCTGAAAGATTTGCCATTACCGGAAAAGAGTTTTACTTTTACAAGGCTCTTTTCATTTTGTCCACAATTTTAGTTTATCTGGTTTCACTTTTCATTCTTCTGAGGTCAGACTTAATCCTCAAATTCCTCAAGCCTATCGGAATGAAGGTCATCACCCGCATAATCGGGCTTCTGATTTTGGCGCTTTCGGTGCAGTTTGTGATTAATGGGATAAAAGAGGCGCTGGGGTGAATTTGTAGCGGAGGTCTTCAGACCTCCATTGTATTTTAAAAAATTGGGACTCTAAAGAGTTCCGCTACATTTCAATTGGAGGCGTCAAGAGTTTTCTCCTGACGCTTACGTTTTTGTCGGGAGGTAACTCCCGACAGCACTGAAACCCCCCATTAAGAGAGGGGAGTCCAGAACCTGTTGTTGCCTAATTTATTGAGCATATTGTCACTTTGTAGTTGCCTGATTCATCAGGCTTTTCTGAGCTCGATAATCTAGCAACTACATTTGCCTTACTCTCACATTAAGGGAATTTAATCCCCAGTAAGTGGGTCTCCCAACCCCATGATAAGATTAATCATAACTTACCTCGCTTTTTACTTGACATATTTATGAAATGTATTAATTTATTTTGTGGAGGGGAAAGGAGGTTTAAATGAAAAAATCAAATTTTATCTGGTTGGGGGCAATTATTTTTTTGTCTTTCCAGTTCCTTTCAGCTTACTCTTCTGAGATAAAGCCTTCTGTAAAGGCAGTAAATGAAAAAACAGATGGCTGTAACTGCCGTGGGGATTTAGACCGTAATGGGATTATCAACCCGGTTGATCTGGAGTATATGGCTAAGGTAATCCAGCATGAGATCATTCCAGACCCTTCTCTGGCTGAATGTGCAGACCTGAATTATAATGGTCTTTCGTATGAGATGGGTGATTATGCGATTTTGCAGAGTTGGATGAGCGCATATCATGTGATCCTGTGCGGGAAAGAGGAACTAACCCTTGCTTCCTTGAAAATCTCAAGGGTAAAAGCGAAACCTGGAGAGACATTTACCCTGCCAGTTCTAATAAAGAACTACATAACTGTAGGGGGTATTGATTTACAAATCGAGTTCGATGCAACTCTTTTATACTTCAAGGGAGTCCAAAGGGGTGCGGCTTTGACCGTGAAAGATTCCACGGGAAACTATCAATGGGAATATTTCACCTACAGACAGATACCCAACCCTGGTTCATTCTTCTACAGATTAGAAATTCTGGGAATTTTTGATATCAGAAATTTGCACAAAGGGGTTCCCCTTCTACCTGTCAATGATTTTGTGGAGTTAGCTGAGCTGAAATTTCAAGTAGCTCCTGACAACAACCTCCTGGGATCAGAAGTTCCGGTTGATTTTTATTGGAATCCTAATGATTGTGCCGAAAATAGTATGTGTGATCAAACCGGGAACATCCTTTATGTTAGCAATGACACTCTGCAGTTTAATTTTAATGACTGCGATACAAGTTATAGTTATTCAAACAGGGTCGTAACCTCGTTGCATTTCGAAGATGGCGAAGTGGAAATTCCCGAACTTCCAGTAACCCAGGTCGGGGATATAAATCTAAATGGGATCCCTTACGAGGTTGCGGATGCAGTCTTATTCTTAAGCTATTTTATGGAGGGCACTTCAGTTTTCACTCTCGACTCGGCTCAGCAGATTGCCAATTCAGATATTGACGGAAATGGGAAAGTTTTAACTCTATCCGACTTTGTCCTGATGACCAGGATAATGCGGCATGATGCTATACCGGGGGACACAACTGGCTATTCAGATAAGATTGCCTATTTTACTACTTCTGTAAGAGATTCTATTTTTCTATTCTCCTTCAACTCTGAGGCACCTGTTGGAGCCGCACTTTTCACCTTTGATTGTTCAGATACCCTAGCTGTGCCCTACCTCTATTCCACAAATATGGACTTGATCTATAAAATTAACAATAATGAGCTGAGGGTCTTAGTTTTCAGTTTAGGAGGTGCAAATATACCTTCAGGACCCGTGGATCTTTTAGCCATACCTCTTGAAAACGCCTGCACTTTAACAAACCTGGAAGTGGTTGATGATAAGGGTAGAGTGATGAAGGCAATATATGGACAAACCGGGATTTCTGATCAACCTGCACATGATTTGCCAAAGAGTTTTGCCCTGCTGCCCAACTATCCTAATCCGTTTAATCCTGAGACATATATCGAATATACGCTTCCGGCTGACTGCCAGGTTACCCTTGCGGTTTACAATATCCTGGGACAGAGAGTGAGGACCCTGATTAATGAGTATCAGTCTGCTGGTCTGAAATCCGTAAGATGGGACGGCAAAAATGATTCTGGTAACCAGGTCTCTGCCGGGGTCTATTTTTACTCCATAAAGGCTGATAATTTCACCCAGGCCAAGAAAATGATTCTTTTGAAGTAGGAAATATTACCAATCCGGGTTGCTGCATTGACCTGGCTAATGCATTTCAAAAGTTTTTTGGGGTTCGATAAGTCGAACCCCTACATTTTTTGTAGGGGCTTGATTTATCAAGCCATCAAATATTCGCAAAACTATTAGGGCAGACACAGGGGTCTGCCCCTACAGTAAATTCAAGATTTCCCTTGATTTTCACTTAAAATAATTTAGAATATAGAAAATTGCTCTTAGGCGGATGTTGTCACCCGCTTCTTTTCCTGCTGGATGATAACATTTAGCAGGTGCAAAGGTCGAGAAAAGGAGGTTTTTGTGAATATAGCGGTCTGTATAAAACAGGTCCCTGATACTGAGACCAAGATTGTTTTAAATTCAGATTCGACTGATATTGTGACGGAAGGTATCAAATGGGTGATGAACCCTTATGATGAGTATGCGGTAGAGGAGGCTTTAAAGATTAAGGGAAAATATGGCGGCAAAGTAACCATACTCTGCCTTGGTCCGGAAAGGTCAATTGAAGCCATCAGAACTGCATTAGCTATGGGTGCAGATGACGCGGTTTTGTTGAATGATCCGGCTTTTGAGGGGGGGGATAGTTACACTACAGCTCTGGTTCTATCCAAAGCGCTGAGTCAAATTGAATATGATATTATCCTGACCGGAAAGCAGGCAGTGGATTTGGACTGTTCTCAGGTGTATGGAGGTTTAGCTGAATTTTTGAACCTGCCCTATGTCTCAATCGTCGTAGGATTGGAACTTTTTCCTGACCAGAAAAAAGCTTTAGCAAAAAGAGAGACTGAAGGCGGGGAAAAGGAATTGATTGAAGTCAGCCTCCCGGCAGTTTTTGCCTGCCAGAAGGATTTGAATACGCCAAGGTATGCTTCGCTTCCAGGAATAATGAAGGCGAAGAAAAAGGAGATAAAAAAGTTAGGATTTACTGAGCTTTGTTTGAACCCAGAGCATGTTGGAGCTAAAGGGTCTAAGCTCAAAAAAGGAAAATACTCACTTCCCCCGCAAAGAAAAGCCGGGACAAAAATCGAAGGGGAGATTCCGGAAGCTGCTGCGAAGTTGATAAAGCTTCTCCGGGAAGAGGCAAAGATTATCTAAAGGAGAAAAAATGTCAGGAATATGGATTTTAGCTGAACATAAAGAAGGGAAATTTAAAAAGATTACCTATGAGCTTTTGAGCCTGGGTAAAAAACTCAAATCAAAAAGCGGGGAAGAACTCTGTGCTTTGCTTTTAGGCTCAGGTATTGAGAATTTAGCAAATCAACTGGGTCCGTATGGAGCAGACAGAGTTTATTACTTAGAGGATGAAGTTTTCAAAAACTATCTTAATGAAAGTTACACTCAGGGGATTTCAGAGTTAGTCAAATCTCAGGACCCTTCCATCCTCTTGGCTGGGGCAACTGCTTTGGGAAAAGACCTGTTTCCCAGAGTGGCAGCTCGTTTGGGCACTGGGCTGGGAACAGATTGTACGAGTATCGATCTGGATAATAATCTTTTGAAAATAACCCGACCAATCTATGCTGGTAAGGTTTTGATGGAGGCAACAATCCCTCAATCGAAACCTCAGATGGCAACTCTCAGACCGAATCTTGTTGAGATTTTACCAATGGACAGCTCAAGAAAAGCTGAGGTGATTAAATCAAAACCTAATCTAAAAAAAGAAGACCTCAAGACGGTACTCAAAGAGATTTTGAAAGGGGAGAGTAAAAAAATAGATTTAACTGAAGCCAAAATCATAGTTTCCGGCGGTAGGGGGATGAAAGATAAGGATAATTTCAAAATATTAGAGGAATTAGCAGATGCTTTTGGAGAGAGAACTGCTGTTGGTGCTTCACGCGCTGCAGTTGACTCAGGGTTTGCGCCACATGATATACAGGTTGGCCAGACCGGAAAAGTGGTCAACCCGACTCTATACATCGCCTGCGGAATCTCCGGCTCGATTCAGCATCTGGCAGGGATGGCAACTTCCAAATATATTGTGGCCATAAACAAAGACCCGGAAGCACCTATCTTCCAAAAAGCAGATTACGGCATCGTGGGTGACCTTTTTCAGGTGGTACCGATTCTAACCCAGGAAGTCAAAAAACTAAAATCTGAAGGCTGAAATGGAGATAACCAGAGAGATATTCTGGAACATCGGAAATGTCAGAATCTTGATTTACCTTCTGGGCTTGGTCCCGATTATCGTCCTGGCTTTTGGATTATGGAGAAGGATCAAACTCTGGAGATTGGGGAAAAAAGATAACCGGTATGACCGGATCTGGGAAAGGATAAAATCGACCATCTCCTATGGTATTCTTCAGGTCAGGACTCTTGAGAAGACCTATCCCGGCATAATGCACCTTTTGCTCTTCTGGGGGTTTATAATCCTTTTCTTAGGGACACTGATAATCGCTTTTCAGGAAGATGTAACCTTACCATTTTTTAATTACAATTTCTTTCACGGGGGATTTTATCTTTCCTACTCTTTTATCTTGGACCTTTTCGGACTCTTAGCCATAATCGGAGTCCTCTTTGCCTTATACAGGAGGATTTTCTTAAGGCCTGAAAGCTTAGACAATAAATCAGAAGATTTTTTCGCCTTGTACTGGTTCTTAGTCGTCCTGGTAACAGGATTCATAGTCGAGGGATTGAGGATTGCTGCTACAAAACCTGATTTTGAAAGATGGTCCTTTGCCGGCTGGCAGCTCTCTTCCTGGATAAGTCTCCTCAATTTGAGTACTGATTCTCTCAAAACGCTTCACCACATAAACTGGTGGCTTCACGCTTTGCTTTCTTTTGGCTTTATCGGTTATCTTGCCTATTCCAAATTTCTGCATATCTTTTCATCTCCTCTGAGCATTTATTTTCGCACATTTGATCCAGTTGGAATGGTCAAGCCGATACCAGATTTAGAAAATCAGGAGACCTTTGGAGTCTCAAAATTAGAAGAGTTTACCTGGAAGGACCTTTTAGATACTGATGCCTGTACCAAATGCGGCAGGTGCCAGGATAATTGCCCCGCCTGGCAATCCTCAAAACCGCTTTCTCCAAAAAAGGTTATCCTGGATATGAAAAACCATCTCAATGAGAAAGGTAGTCTGCTCCTTCAGAAAAAAGAGATGAATCCAGAAAAAAAATTGATAGGTGAGGTGATTTTAGAAGATGAGCTTTGGGTTTGCACCACCTGCGGTGCATGTATGAGGGTCTGCCCGGTCCTGATCGAGCATATCCCCAAGATAGTGGAGATGAGAAGGAATCTGGTTTTAATGCAGAGTAGATTTCCCTCTGAGGTTTCTTTATTTTTCAAGAATTTAGAGAATAACTATAACCCCTGGGCAATCGGCTTTGCCACAAGAGCTGACTGGGCAAAGGATTTAAAAGTAAAACTGTTTTCGGAAAATAAGGACATCGAATATTTATACTTTGTCGGATGTGCTGGCTCCTTTGATGAGCGGGCAAAAAAAATCTCCAGAGCTTTAGTCAACATATTGAATCAGACAGGTGTGAATTTTGGCATCCTGGGAACTGAGGAGTTCTGTTGCGGGGATCATGCGCGCAGGATAGGGAATGAATATCTTGCACAGACTTTAATACAGCAGAATATCGAGGTTTTCAAAAAATATAATATCAAAAAGGTAATAGTTTCCTGTCCGCATGGATACAACATTTTTAAGAACGAATATCCATTATCCGGATACAATTTAGAGGTTATCCATCACTCTGAATTAATTTATGATTTAATTAAGAAAGGAAAGGTAAGCTTAGGCAGGACGCTCGATGCACCGGTTACTTATCATGATTCTTGCGTTCTGGGACGCTATAATGACATATATGAAACCCCGCGGAATGTCCTCAAAGCCGTTGGCTCAAATCTGAAGGAAATGGAGCATTCCAGATACAAAGGGTTCTGCTGTGGTGCTGGTGGCGGAAGGATGTGGATGGAGGAAAAATTGGGTGTTCGGATAAATCAGATGAGGGTGGAGCAGGCTCAGAAAACTGGGGCGGGAATAATCGCTACTGCCTGCCCTTATTGCTTGACTATGCTTTCGGATGGGATAAAAGAAAGAGAGATAAAAGACCTGCAGGCTTATGACTTAGCTGAGCTGGTAGAATTATCTCTGCATAAATAAGATGATTCTCAAAGACGAAAAATTCTATGACCTTCTTTCACCTGATTTTGACCTGATGGTCTCCTGGGAGAAAAGACTTAAAAATGAAGCTCCCTTTTTCAAAAAGCTTTTTGAGGAGAATAAGGTCAGGAAAATCCTGGATTTAGCCTGCGGGACCGGGCATCACTCGATTTTCTTTGCTAAATCTGGATATGAGGTCACAGGAGTAGATTTGAGTGAAAGGATGCTACAGGTTGCCAGGAAAAATGCAAAAGGAATTTCCGGTGTTCAGTTTTTAAAAGGCGGATTCTTGGACGTGTATCCTAAACTCAAAGATAGATTCGATGCGGTGATATGCTTAGGTAATTCCCTTCCTCATCTTTTGAGCAAGAAAGATTTAAAGAAAACTCTGCTGAATATATATAATCTCCTCAATCTTGGAGGAATATTTATCCTGCAGAACAGGAATTATGATAAAATCTTGAAGAAAAAAATTAGGTTTATGCCTCCGAATATCACAGAGAGGGATGGTGAAAAAATTGTCTTCTTTAGAATCTTAGATTTTCTAAAAGACAAGGTGGTATTTAATCTGGTAACTTTCAGACAAAAGGAAGGGAAGTGGAGTTTTCAAACAAAATCGACCCCTTTGCGTCCAATATTGAGAAAAGAGATAGAAAACCTTCTGATTGGGCAGGGTTTCAAGCGACAAAAATTCTACGGAGATTACGGTTTTTCACCTTTTAAGAGCATGACTTCAGAAGACCTTATAGTTTTCGTCAGAAAATAGTCAAATTGGATTAAAGGAGAATGAAATGACAGAAGAAAAAAAAATCACCAAAGAAATGTCCTTTGGAGAGGTTCTGAGAAAATATCCTCAGACCGTCAAGATTTTCTTTATGTATGGTATGCACTGTTTTGGGTGCGCCATAGCTGAGGATGAGACCATTGAGCAGGGTGCCTTGGCTCATGGTGTGTCACCGGACGAATTAGTAGAGGATTTAAACAAAGCTTTGACAGGTGAAGTGAAAGAAGAGAATGAGTAACGATGAGAAGATAGTTGAGGATATCCTTAAATTTAAAAAAGAACGGAAGGCTATAATCTTAGCCCATAATTACCAATCGCCTGAAGTTCAGGATATAGCAGATTTCTCAGGGGATTCTCTGGGTCTAAGTCAGGAAGCGGCAAAAACGGAGGCTGAGATAATCATATTTTGCGGGGTGCACTTTATGGCAGAGACTGCGGCAATTCTCTGCCCGGATAAGACCGTTTTGATGCCGGATTTGAATGCCGGCTGTCCGATGGCGAATATGATAACCTTAAGACAGCTCAGGGAACTCAAGAAGAAACATCCACAGGCGTTAGTGGTCACCTATGTAAATTCCAAAGCTGAGATAAAAGCTGAAAGCGATTATTGCTGCACCTCCTCGAACGCGATTAAAGTCGTTCAGTCAATCCCTGCAGACAAGGAAATTATATTCATTCCAGATAAATACCTGGGAAGTTACGTGGCATCCCAGACCAAGAGGGAGCTTATCCTCTGGCAGGGTTACTGCCCAACTCATCGCAGGATTTTACCTGAGGATATTTTAAAAAAGAAAGCCTTATATCCTAAAGCTGAGGTTCTGGTTCATCCGGAGTGCATACCTGAGGTCATAGCTATGGCAGATAAGGTGCTTTCCACCACCGGAATATGCAAATATGCTAAGGAGTCCAACTCCGAGGAGTTCATAATAGGAACAGAGATAGGGATTTTGCACAAGCTGAGAAAGGAAAATCCAGAGAAAAGATTTTACCCAGCCTCAGAATTAGCTGATTGCCCGAATATGAAGCTGAATAACCTGGAGAAGATTTTATGGTCTTTACAGGATTTAGTATATAAAGTGGAAGTTCCAGAAGAGATCGCCCGGAAAGCCAAAAGATCGATCGATCGGATGCTGGAGATTGTTTAGATAATTTCAAAGGGTAACTTCAAAGAGCTTTTTGGAGTGCAAACCTTCGGGTTTGCCTGTTTTTTTACAAAATGGCTGAGTAAAGCTGAAGCTTTACACTCCATCTTTCTTCACTAAATTCTGACTATGCCAGAACTGCCTGAAGTGGAAACGATTGTCCGCGGGTTAAGGAAAACGATTTTAGGCAAAAAAATTAAAAGCCTGAAGATTTATCCTTCCAGAATTCTGCACAGTTCCCCCGCATTCTTAAAGAGGAATTTGATCCATCAAAGGATTCAAGAGATAAGCCGAAGGGGAAAAAATATAATCATCAAATTGTCCAGTGGTGATCTACTGGTGATTCACTTAGGCATGACCGGGAATCTGTTTTATCTGAATAGACCGGCTTTTATGGGCAAGCATGACCATGTAGACCTGGAATTCTCTGACAAAACTTACCTGAGATATAGCGATATCAGAAAATTCGGCAAATTCAAGCTGATTAAATCATCGCAAGCTATCAAGGAAGATGTTCTAAAAACGTTAGGACCAGAGCCATTAGAGATATCCAGAGACGATTTTGTTCAGCTTTTACGGGGAAAAAATGGAAGGATTAAATCGGTTCTTTTGAATCAGTCGATTATCGCCGGGATTGGAAATATATATGCGGACGAGGCATTGTTCGAGGCTAAGATCCATCCTCTGCAAAAGGTGTCTGATATCAGTTGGAACAGGTTAATAAAACTACATCAGGCAATTCAGAAGATCTTAAAAAAAGCCATTAAAGCTGGCGGCTCCTCAGTTAACAACTATCGAGATGTGAAAGGGGAAACCGGGTTTTTTCAGTTTTATCACAAGGTCTACGGCAGGGAGGGAGAACCCTGCAAAAGATGTGGCACCAAAATCAAAAGGATAATCATAAACCAGCGCTCCACTCATTTTTGTCCCAAATGTCAGAGAAAAAGCAGGGGTTCAAAATTTTGAACCCCTACCTATGTCCAAATAAAAAAGGAGTACAAAAACAATTGGAGGTCAAAGACCTCCGCTACAAAAATAAAAACAAAATAGACCCGGGTTGAAGTTCATCCTGAATCGCAACCTGGGTCTATTAACTATTAAGAAAAAATGGAGGTCTGAAGACCTCCGCTACATTTCTTAAACCTCTTCTTTCTCCAGAAAGAGGTTCCTCATCAGCTCGTCGATCTTCTCGATGCGGAAGGGCTTGGCTAAATATCCGTCCGCGCCCTCGTTTAAGGCTTTGTCCTCCGGGTAGGCGTTGGAGTATCCGGTGATCATTATCACCGGAGTTTTAAGGTTCTTCTCCTTAATCCTCTTCATCAGGGTTATCCCATCCATATGCGGCATCTTGATATCGGTGATGATCAGATCAAAAGGCTGCTCCTGCAAAATCAGCCAGGCTTTTTCACCATCCTCAGCCGCAAAAGGAAGATAATCCAGAGAGGAAAGGGTATCGATGAGCATATTCCTCAGGATCTCGTCATCATCTATTACCAGGATCCTTTTAAGGGCAGACTTTTTTTCAGGCTCTGGTCTTTTGTGTCCCATTAGATTCTGGATTGCCTCCTCGATCTTTCCAATGCGGAAGGGCTTTGCC
>Ga0315277_10004853_pt1 | contig 17838 bp, 13 predicted proteins | sample YL17G05_15_MG_FD_203695 | JGI IMG/M metagenome (GOLD analysis project Ga0315277, IMG submission 203695) | Sediment microbial communities from Yellowstone Lake, YNP, Wyoming, USA - YL17G05_15 | ecosystem: Environmental > Aquatic > Freshwater > Lake > Sediment | place: USA: Wyoming | collected...
GCCGATGGTTGCGCGCCGGCAGATTCGCTCGAGCGAGTGCATCAATTGCGGCGCCTGCGCGGACAATTGTCCGAACCACGCGATAGAGTTCGGGTTCGGGCCCGAGAAGTAGGCGCAGGCAGGAAACAGTAGACAGTAGGCAGGAGACGGGGCGAAACCGGATAATTCAGAAGTCAGAACGCAGAGACCAGAATGCAGAACCGGGGAAGCGGAGAGGAGAACCGCAGATTACGCAGATGGCGCAGATGGTTCGGGTCCAGGCGGAGCAGAAGCCGGAAGGCAGGCGCGGCGAGGGCGCACGCTTGCAGTGCCCAGTTCAGGCATCCGCGTTCGTCCGTGGTTGTCGTCGCCCAGTGCGGATTGACCACCGGGGCTGACCCACTAGAATTGTTGTAGAGCTGAAGCGACGCCCGCGGGAGTTCTGAGCGCTGACTGCCGGGCGCTGGACTAGCGCGGAGCGGTTTCGGCTGAAGCTGTTTTCAACCAAGGAGGCAAGGTGAAACGTCTGTTCTTGCTTGCGTTGTTCGTGCCGGCATTGCTGCTGGCGACACAGCGCGTGATGGTGAATGAGGAGCTGACTCGGGCTCAAGGCTGACCATACTGTCCAGGCGCAGCCCGTGGGCTGTGCGAGCTTGAGGCAGCAGCATTCGACTCGGTAGTGACAATCGCCTATCACTCAGGCGACGCGTATCAGAACACGGCGGCAACCGCCCGGTTCTCTTTCTACGGCGTTTCCGGCACGCCGCACGTCAGGCTTGACGGCGACGACTCGGTCGTCGGTGGAATCACGAACGGCACGATGTACCCGGTGTACCGGGCGTACTTTGACCAGCACAAGACCGTGCCCAGTCCGCTCGACATCGAGCTCGCCTGCAGCTACGACTCGACGACGAGGCAGGGCCGTCTCGACATCAAGGTGAGGAACGCGACCGGGGCCGACGTGAGCGGGCAGTTGCAGGTCGCGCTCTGCGAGAGCCACATCTACTACGTGTGGTACGGGCTCGACAGCCTGCACCACGTCGAGCGGAACATGCTGCCCGACGCCAACGGAGAGGCGGTCACGGTTCCGGCTAGTGACTCAATCACCAGGACCCGGGACTTTACTGTCGACGCGGCCTGGGTGGCGCGGAACTGTGACCTCGTCGTGTTCGTCCAGGACAACTCGACTAAGGCGATGTACCAGGGCGCGCGCATCGGCGTCTACCAAGCGCCCGCGCTTGAGTATCGCGCGTACGAGAGCGCTTTCGCGGAGCCGGGAGCAGACGTTAACCTGACGGTCGCACTGACGAACCGGGGGTCGGGCCTGGCGGATTCGGTGAGCGCGGTGCTCTCGACTTCGGACCCGGACATCGACGTCACGACCCCGAACGCGTCGTTCGGCGCGATTGCGCTGGGCGAGGATGTCTTGTCACAAACACCGTTCGTCATCCACGTGGACAGCTTGCACGCAAACCACAGCCTGGTGACGATGGACCTCGCGGTTTCCGGCGCGAACGGCTACACCAACACCGTGAGCTTCCCGCTGCTCGTCACGACCAACCGCGGGTTTTCGGACGACATGGAGCGGGGCGCGAACGGCTGGACCCATTCCGGCACAAGCGACAACTGGCACCAGACCGCGCACCGGAGCCAGTCGCCGTCGAACAGCTGGTACTGCGGCTCGGAGGGCTCATGGCAGTACACGAGCGAGAATGATGCCCGGCTGGTCACGCCGTACTTCGTGTCCGGCGACTCGGCCCGGCTCGCGTTCGACCAGTGGTACAACGTGGAGCAGGACTTCGACTACTGCATGCCGGAGATCAATAACGGCTCGAGATTCTGGGTTCCGCTCGCGAGCTACACCGGCACGAATTCGGACTGGGAGCACGTGACGTTCTCGCTTGCCGACTGGTCGGGCCAGACCATCCGGGTCGGGTTCCGGTTCCTTTCCGACAACAGCGTGCAGGCCGAGGGCTGGTATATCGACAACCTCCTCTTCGAGCCGTATCTGTCGGGCGTAGCCGAACCCGGGCGCGGCGCGCAAATACGAAGCGCGAAGCTCGAAGTCCGCAGCCCGGCGTTCCGCACGGCAGCGATCGCCTACGCGGTCCCGGCCGGGCGCTACGCGCGGCTCGCCGCTTTTGACGTGAACGGCAGGCTGGTCGGCGAGATCGCGAATCGTCTGACCGGAGCCGGCCGCGCGACCTGGGACCTTGCCGGGGTTGAAGCCGGGGCGTACTTCGTCCGTCTCGCGGACGAGACGTCGAGCAAGGTTGTCAAAGTCGTAGTGGCGAAGTAGAAAGACCGAGCAGTAACGCGGGAGGCGGGCTTTGCCCGCCTCCCGCCTGCTTCCAGGCGGATTCTCTCCGGCCGGCCAGAGCCGGCGTCGTGCCGGGCCCGCGGCTCTAGCGAGCCGTGCCGGCTCTCTCCAGTTTGGCCTTCAACTCCTTCGCCTTGGCATCGTCCGGGAAGCGCCTGGCCCATTCGTCGACAAAGTAACGGGCCGCGTCTGGCTTGCCAGCGCGTATCATCCACGCGACCGCGTCCGGGTAGGCAGCAGCCTCCTCGGGCTTGCGGCCCAGCTCGTCGTAGTACGACGCCAGTCGGCCGTAGATGGCCGCGTAGTTCGCGGCCATGGGCGCGACCATCCTGGTCACCGGCGACATGTTCTGCGACCACGGCGGCAGCGTCTCCGGCCAGCCGAGCTTGTAGTTCTTGGTCAGGTTCTCGTTGATGCGGTCGAGGTCCACTGGCGCCGCGCGTTTGCCCTCAGCCACTCGGTTGACCAAGCCTTCGAGAACCAGCCGGTCCCGATACCGGTCGCTGATTTCGCTCCTGACCGTCACCGCGAAGTAGACCGGCCGTCCGGCCTTGGCCGCGTTGGCGATGATATTCTCGACCACCTGCTGCGCCGGCGATTCCACGCCCATGGTGCTGGAGTCGAGCTTCGGCGCCAGGGCTGCGATCTCTTCGTCGGCAAAAGAGACCGGCAGGCCGAGCGAGTCTCTCGTCATCTTCACTACCGCCGGGATATTGAGCAGGTTCAGGTTGGCGACGGTCACGTCCGGCCGGAACGGGTCGCAGGCCTGCTGCAATACCCAGGGCGGGTAGGTGTCGTTGTCGCCGTTGGTGAAGAGGACCGCGTTCGGCTCGAGCCCGACCAGCAGGTTGTGGCCGAAGTCAAGCAGCGGCTGTTGGTAGTAGTGTTTCTGGCTCAGCTCGAATGCCTGGTGCCGCGCGTCGGACAATCGGCCCCGCGCCATGTAGCTAACCCAGAGCACCGTGTGGGCGTGCGCGTTGAACGGGTGGGCCGAGGCCGCGGCCTTGAGGTTGCACCGATCCGACACGGCGTAGCGTGCCTCAACGCTCACGTACGGGATTTCGCCGCTCCGGATGGGCAGTGTCAGGTCCGCGTAGTTGAGGAGCACGCCGGCCGCGTCCGGGTCAAGCCCGAACGCCGCGCGCGCCTCGGCAAGCGCCGTGTCGCGCTGGCCGGAATACCGGTACGCCATGCTCAGACCGAGGTGGGCTTCGGCGCTCTTCGGGTAGCGCCCGACCAGGTCCTGATACGCTGCCTGCGCCGAGTCGAGCTTCAGTTCGTAGAGCAATCGGTGCGCGTCGGCCAGCTTCGCTTCGGCACCGGGCCCAGTGGTCGGCTTCGTGATGCCCCAGCGCGTCCAGGCCGGCCCGGTCATCACGCCTTTGCCGCAGCCGACGCTGCCCGCGACCAGGGCCGCGCCGATCAGTGTAGCGATTATCGTTCTCATCTTGCCTCCGTTTGTTGTTGAGAGACTAACCCCCGGCCGGCTGATGTCAATCTGCCGGAGGGGCGTTCTCTTCTGAATTCAGACGTACCCAAAACGCCGATGGTGCGCTGGCGGCCGCAGGCCCGCCTAGTCGGTCGTGTCCGCTGGCAGCGCGTTGATGGAGTCGATGTAGGCCTGGGTCAGGCCGGTCGAGTCGGTGACCATGTACACCGCCCGCTGCACCATCCACATGTTCGAGCTGTTCGAGATGTCCTTGTGCTTCACAATGCCGACAATCTGCTGCAGGTCGGAGTTGTCGGTCACCGGGCCAATGTCAAAGGTGTCGCCGGCGTCGGGCGACGCCTTGAGCTTGTTGCAGCAGAAGGCGCCGAGCAGGACCACGCTGCTCGTCGTGCCGGCGGCGATGGCGTGCGATTTCAGGAGGAGCATGTGCTGGGTGTTGTTGACCCGGCGTTTGAGCAGGAGCCCGGCCGGCAGCACGTCGGTCTCGACGCTCGAGGTCTTCGACACCATGGTCATTCCCAGCGTAAACGGCCCGTTCGGGCTGAGGTCCGGGTTGCCGGTAATCGAGACCACGTTGATGTTGGAGTTGACGTTGAACTGCGTTCCGGTCGGATCGAACTCGTCGGTCGGCAGCACGTCACAGGCTAGGAACAGCAGAGCCAGCGCCAGCGCGCCGCGGAACACAAGGTCTTTCATAGCGTCCTTTCTGCCGGGAATGGGACAAATGGGACATATAGGACTTATAGGCCATATGGCCGAGTTGTCAAGACAAAGCGCGTTCCGAGCGCAGCAAGGGCTTGAGGGCCTTGAGCCGGCGGAGAAGGTCCTGCCGTCCGAGTTTCCGGAGTGCGCGCTCGGCATAGATGTAGTTGCCGGGTTCGTGGGGCTGGAGCAGGGCGCGCTGGAGTTTGACCTCTTTCGGGTCGCGCGGGACGTACAGCGGCTGGTCGGTGAGCGGGTCTTTGCCGGTGTGCCAGGCGGCGGCCGCGGCAGTCATCGGCAGCGGCGTGAACTGCTGGACCTGGCGGATGAAGAGCCGTTCGGTGCGGACGAGAAACTCGGCGAGTTCGAGCGCGTCGTCGACCGTGGAGCCGGGGTGGCCGGAAATGAAGTAGGGAATCAGGTACTGCTTCCGGCCGAGGTGCCGGTTCATGTCGGCGAAACGGCGGCGGAAGGCCATGTACGAGGCGTGGGAAGGCTTGTGCATCGCCGCGAGAACGCGCGACGAGACGTGCTCGGGCGCGATTCGAAGCTGGCCGGACACGTAGTAGCGGCAGAGTTGTTCGAGGTAACCGAGGCCCGGTTTTTCGTCGAGCAGGTCGAACCGGAATCCGGTGCCGACCGAGACCTTCTTCACCCCGGGCAGGGTGCGGACCGCCTCGAGCACGGACAGTTCCTCTTTGGCCGCGAGCCGCAGGTTCGGGCAACGCTGGGGCCAGGCGCACTCGCGGTCAGGGCAGACGCGGCCGGATGCCATCTTCGCGCAGGTTGCGCCGTACATGTTCGCGGTCGGGCCGCCAACATCGGTGATGTGTCCCTTGAATCCTTCGAGCCGGGTAATCCGCGCCGCCTCGGCCAGGATCGAGCGCCGGCTGCGCCACTGGATTATCCGGCCCTGGTGCGCGGAGAGGGAGCAGAAGGTGCAGGAGCCGAGGCAGCCGCGGTGCGAGGTTATCGAGAACCGGACTGTCTCGAGCGCCGGAATCTGCTCTTTGTAGTCGGGGTGCGGCCGGCGGGTGTAGGGCAGGTCGTAAATGTGGTCGAGCTCGGCCGGGGGCATCGGTTCGGGCGGCGGATAGTGCACCACCCAGCGGTCCGCGTGCGGCTGCGCCACGGTCCGGCCAGAAGGGTTGTCGGCCTCGCGATGCCAGAGGCGGAAGGCCTGGTTGAACCCGTCCTTGTCGGCGCTGACCGCCTCGTACGAGGGCAGCGCGACCGCGTCAGCCGGCGGCTCTCTGCGGATGACGCAACTGCCACGGATACCGTCAAGCAGAGGGGTCAGCGACTCAGGGATCCGAGGTTTCTGGGCACTGGAATCGTGGGCTCCTGGAATCCTAGAGTCCTGGCCAGCGAGACGGCGGGCGACTTCCACGATACCTTTCTCCGCCATGCCGTAGAGCAGGATGTCGGCGCGGGCGTCGAGCAGGAGCGAGCGCCGGACCGAGTCTTCCCAGTAGTCGTAGTGCGCCAGGCGGCGCAGGCTGGCCTCAATCCCCCCGATGACGAGCGGCACGTCCTTGAAGGCCTCGCGCAGGCGGTTGCAGTAGACCGTGGTGGCGCGGTTGGGACGCAGGCCCGGCTTGCCGCCGGGGGAGAAGTCGTCGGCGCGCCGGCGCTGGAGGCTCGGGCTGTAGTTGGCGACGAGCGAATCAACATTGCCGGCCGTGACTCCGAAGAAGAGCCGCGGCCGGCCTAGAGAAACGAAGTCTTCGGGTCCGGACCAGCGGGGCTGGGCAACGACTCCGACCCGGAATCCCGCGTCGAGCAGGACTCGCGCGATTACCGCGCTGCCGAACGAGGGATGGTCGACGTATGCATCACCGGTAACGATGATGACGTCGCAACAGCCCCAATCGAGGGCCGCCATCCCCTGCCGGGACAGCGGCGGCACCACCGCCGCTGGCGCGGCGGGACCCATCAGGGCAGATTCTGAAGCGCGGCCCTAGTGTCCGCAGTCAGCCCTGAATCGTCGGTGATTTCGGACAGGGCATCCTGCGCCAGAGTGACAGCGTCGAGAGAATCGGTGAGCGTCTTGTTAGCTACCAGGTCGAGCAACTCCTGGATATCTTTGTCATTCTCCCGCCACCCGATCTCGTAGAACGATTCATCATCGGGTGCGTCGAGGCTCTCCTCATTGCAGCCGAAGGTCGGCAAAGTATCGAACGTGGTTCCGCCGGCAACAGCGGTGAAGGAGAAGTCCTTGAGCAACATCATGAACTCGTAGTCCGGGCTCGACGAGCAGCTGAACACGAGCCCGGCCGGGAAGGTGACCTTGACATCGCTGGTCTTGCTGTTGGTTACGTATATCGCCAACGGCTCATCCGACGTATATATGGCGTCGGGATACCCGTTCATCGAGTCGATGGTGATACCGCTCGGCAAGGAGTAGTTCTCGGCATTCTGGTCCATGCGCTGGAACTGCCCGCGCTCCCATGCCCGCTCCGGGATGCTCTTTTGGCAGGAGCTCCCGGCCAGTAGCACGAAAGCCGCGGTCAGAACGAGCAGACTGAGCAGACGAGATGCGTGTTTCATGCATACATGATGAACAGGAAAAAACGGATGTCAACCCGCGACGTGGGGCCAGATTCCAGGGTCGGAGGCCGGAAGCGCGCCGGAATAGGGGGGGTAGAGAAGAGACGAAGTCAAGGGCAGATGTGAGATGTAGGAAGTGAGGAAGAATAAGGATAGGGAGGTCGAGCGATCAAGCGGAGCACCGAAGCAGCTGGAGGTCGGGCGTTAGAGGAGGATTAGCCGGCGGGTGAAGCAGGTGCCCGGACCCTTGAGCCGGACGAAGAACGTGCCCGCCGGAATCCGCCGGCCGGACGGCGACGTCCGGTCCCAGGTCCAGAACTGCGGGCCGGGCTCAAGCCACCCCCGGAACGCGCTCCCTACGAGGCGGCCGGCGGCATCATACACCGCCAGTGAATAGCTGCCCGGCTGGGTCACAGTGGCGCTGACCCGCACCGTCCCGGTTGATGGGTTTGGCCACAAGCAGGGGGCCGGGGATTGGGGGTCGGGGCCCGGGGGTTGGGACGAAGTGAGCCAGGGCGCCGCAAACCGGACGCCCCAAGGCCCGGTTTCCGTCTGCTGGCTGTAGAACACGCCCGGCAGCCGCATCGGTGCGTGCGGCACGTAGACCGGTTTCGGCGCGAGGCCAGCGAGCGGGAACCGGCTGACCTTGACCGGCTCGAGCCAGCCATCGAGGTCGAAGGAGTTCGCGCACGTCCACCAGGCCGCGACCGTGTCCCCCTGATGCCGGTTGCCGGAGCTGTAGCAGAGACTGACATAGTCGTTCGGCCCAGACAGGTCGGCGGCAAGGCACGGTTGCTGCTCGTCGCGGAAGGAGTTGCCGAACGGCAGACCCGGGGTCCAATTCGAGCCGCCGTCCCAGCTGGCCGAGTACTCAAGGTCGAGCACCTCCGTGTCGCGACGTCCGGCAGTGTAGAAGACCCAGACCGCGGCCTCGGACTCCGGGCTGGAGTCGGCCTGCACGACGGTCGGGTCGAAGCACTGTCCGGCGAAGCTGTCGCTTACGAGCCGGTACGTCGACCAGTAGCCCGACATCGCGTAGTGGCGGTTGTAGGAGTAGTGAATCTCGCCGCCATTGAGCGCGTAGCGCCAGGCGCAGTGGATCGTCGAGCCGTTCGTGTAGGAGACGCAGGGGTCCCAGGCGTTCCACCAGTCGGTTCCCGCCTCCCAGGAAGCGCCGTAGTCGAGCGAACGGGTGAAAGTGCCGGTGCGGCCGGTTCGGTGCTCGTTCGCGTACAGGCAGTAGAGGTAGTAGTGGTCGTCGCGGTCGAGTGCTGCCGAGAAGTCGTCAATCGTGTCCGGTCCCACGGCGACGGGCGCGAGCGTGAATCCGCCTGAGTCGGGACCGATTCGCGCCAGCCACAAGTCGCCGCCGTTCCCGGCCTCGAGCAGGAACACGAACAGGAACGAGGAGTCGCCCCGGGCGGAGAGTAGTTGCACCTGCCGGACCGCCGAGTCGGCGCGCATGGTCCCGCGGCCGTGCCAGGTCGAGCCGAAGTCGTCCGAGTAGTAAAGACCGACGGCGTTGTCCGGGTACGCGATTGCCGCCCAGATGACGCCGTTGGCGTCGGCGGTCGCGTCGAAGGCACCGACCGCGCCGCTGTCAATCAGGACTTCTGTCCCCCAGAAGCCGGCGACCGCGACCGATCCGGCCGCCAGCAGTCCGAGCACACTTGCGCTTACGCTTCGCACCGAGATATTCAAGCCCGGACGCGCATAAAGTCAAGGGCGGGTCGGGAAGGGAAGAGGCGGGGCGACCGACGTCAGAAGTCAGAGGTCAGAAGCTGGAGGGCAAGAGTGAGAATGAGGCGTCGGATTGACAGCCGAAACCGGACGGTTACAGTTAAGTCGCATATGACGTGGCGCGGCGGCAGAAAGACCGGACTGCGGCGGGTGACGCCAGGGCTGCTCCTGCTTGCCAGCGGCCTGCTTTTCTCCGCGGCCCGCGCTGGCGTTCTTGCGCCGGAGTGGTCGCGGACGTTGAATGCCGCCGTCGTCGCGACCGCGGTCGGCGCGAACACGTACAACACCGAACGTCTATTTCTCCTGCTCGCCGACGGCCGCGTCCTCGCGCTCTCGGCAGTAGACAGCCTGCGCGAGTTCGGCCGGGCTCCGTACGGAGCCACCGCGCTCGCGTCTTTGCCGACGCCGCCCCGCGGCGCGTCGGACATCGCGTTGATACTTGCGGTGGGGACGCCCGGCGCCTGCGACCTGGTGGCGTGGAACCGCAACGGGCAGCAGCTCTGGAGAACGGCCGTTCCCGGCATGGCTGAGATTGACAGCCTCTTCTTCGTCGGCGAGAGCGAGAACCGGGCCGAGTTCTGCGCCTGGCAGCGCGGCGAGCCGTGGTTGGTCATCGTCGGCAAACAGCTCTGGCAGTACACGGCAAGCGCAGAGCGGCTCAAGCCCGGTTTTACCCCGCGCGATGCGCTGGCCTGCGATTTCGACCGTGACGATTCGCCCGAGCTCGTGTTCTTCAACGGCGTGCAGCTCGTGGTCTACCACGTCCGTCAGGAGCGCGAGCTCCGCTGCCAGTGGCCGGAACCGGAGTCGGCCCCGGCACCCGGCGCGGGCCGCGCCCCGAGGCCGCGCGTCGCCTGCGCCGTCTTTGACACGACCCCGATACTGTTGGTGGCTACCAGCGAGACGCTGCGCTTTGTCAACGCCATGACCGGAGAAGAGGAGCGCCAACTCGTTTCCGATTCCACCTCCGGCCTGCCCGGCCCGGTCGATGCGGTCGTCGCCCGCGGCGCGAGCGCCTATGCGGCCGGCGCCGACTCTCAAGGACGCATCTACGTGGCCAAACTCGTTCCGAGCGGCCCGGTCCGGGAACGGTTGCTGCTGCCTCGGGCGCCCGGAGCATTGGTCAATACCCTCGCCTTGCTGAAGGACTGGCCGATGCTTCGGGTCAGAACCGGATACGGGCCGGAGAACCTGATCGTGTGCGCGCCGGGGCTGACCGGCACCGCCGACAACTCACCGGGATACACTGGGGCCCGGCTGCTGCGCGTGATCGAATTCCGCATTGACGACGACACGTTTCCCGATCTGATTGTGCTGCGCACAGCCGGCGACGCGCGCTGGCGGCTCGACGTTTTCACGAACCGGGCGGGGCAGCTTGCCGAGGACCTACAGGCCGCGCGGCAAGCGCTGCTGCACGCGACACTCGGCCAGAACGACAATGCGGTTCGGCGTGCCGTTCGTCGAGTGAAGGAGCTCGAGCGCGAGACTGGCGCGGGCGAGGTCAGCCAGGAACGCAGCGTCATCGACCGGTTCCGGGCGTCGAATCGACTCCGCGCTATTCTCGCCTTGGCCGGCGCTTTCGTCGCCGCCCTGTTGAGTGCCGGTCTCGGCTGGTGGGTGCTGAGGCGCCGCCGCCGCGCCGGACCCAATCGGCAGATAGAAAAGCAGCCGGTCGAAAACCGCGTTGCCCTGGCCGCGGACCTCATCGCACTCGACCACAACTTCATGTCCAAGGGTAACCGGCCGGCCGGATTCGAGCGCCTGATCGAAATCCGCAACCGCCACGGCCTCGAGCGCGACCGTGACCTTGGCCGTTCAGGGCGGGTGCGCAGCGAGCAACTGACGGGGGTCTACGCCAGCGCCGTCACCCGGCTCATCGACGCCACTCCTACGCTGCAGTTGCTCGACTTCATAGAGACCACGGCCAAGAGCGCGCCACGCGGCCAGGACTTCGAGTTCCTCGAACTCAGCCTGGAGGGGCTCCGGCGGCTCGAGCGCCGGCCCGGCGTCAGGCTAGTCGCCATCACCAACCACGAATGTCCGGACTACCTCCGCCGGTTCCGGGTTTTCGCCAATCCCGAGGTCCGGGGCACGCTTGAACACATCATCCTCGACCACATCCGCCACGCCGCCAAATGGGCACACATCATCACCAGTTACACGGTCAACACCCAGTGGAGCCGCCGCCTGCTCATCTCGTTCCGGTCAGACAGCCCGCACGTTGTCCCGTTCGCCAACCCCCGCGCCCATATCACCACCCAGCTGCGGGAACTCGCGACCATGCTGCGGCCGGCAATCGAGGTCCCGTGCGACGCCGGCGCGCTGGTCGGCCCGCTTGAGAAACTGTGGCTCTCGCTCGCCGACTACATCGCGGTGCTCGAGGAGACCCGTTCGCGAGTCTCAGTCCCTTGACTTGCGGGCGGCGCCCCATACACTTAGCTCGTTGACTGCTACCCGGATCCCAGGCGATGGTTAAGCCAGTTATCCTTGTCGTCGACGACCTCGCGACCAGCTACGAGAGCCTGGTCACAAGCATCGGCCAGTACGACGGCGGCCGGCTGGCGCGCGAGTTCGACTACATCCACCTCGACTGCTTTTCCGCGCTCCGCCAATGGTACAGCCGGAACCGTGCCCGGTTCGTTTCGCTCATCGTCCAGGACGTGGATTTCAGCCACGTCGAGGACGAACGGAAGCTGGTCGACTACCCGGACATACTCAAACCCCTGCAGCGCACGCTCGACATCAAGGCCCTGCAGGGCTTCCTGATCTACGGCTACCTGCGCCAGAACAACATCGACCGGATCGCGCCGGTCATCTTCGTTTCCTGCCGCATCGGGATGGAATCGACCAGCGAGTTCTCGGAATTCATCATCCGGCCCGGATACGGCCTCTGCTCGTTCGTCCCGGAGAGCGCGGTCGGCGACCAGTACTACCCGAAGATTGCCGCGTCCATCGACGCGCTCGCAATCCGGCCGCTGACCGAGGAACAGCGCAGCCGCTGGACCAACGAGCACCGCATGGTCATCGGCCGCGCCCGGAAGATGGCTTTCCTCGCCTACGAAATCGAGCGGATCGGCCCGTCCGATGCCACCGTCCTCCTGCTGGGCGGGCCGGGCGTGGGCAAAGAGCTCGTCGCCAACGCCCTGCACCGTTGCAGCTACCGCTACGTCGAGGGCGACCCTGACCGCCAGTATCCTCTCACCGTCAACATGGCTGCGCTCAGCCCCAACCTGGTTGAGGACGAGCTCTTCGGGCACCAGCGCGGCGCGTTCACCGGCGCGACCGGCGAGCGGTCCGGAATCCTCGAGACGGCGCAGGGTTCGACCGTCTTCCTCGACGAAATCGGCGACGTCGGGCAGGAAACGCAGGTGAAACTCCTGCGGGCGATGGAATACCACCGCATCAAGCGGGTCGGCAGTTCTCACGAAATACAGATTGACATGCGCATCGTGGCCGCCACCAACCGGACCGTGCCGGAACTGCAGACCCGCTTCCGGCCCGACTTCTACGGACGGCTGGTCCAGCACTGCATCCCGGTGCCCTCGATCCGCGAGCGCTGGGAAAACGAACCAGGCGACAACGTTGAGGCCGACATCGAAGACCTCGCCCTCTTCACAATCCAGGCAATGAACGCCAGCCCCCGGCACAAACGCCAATTGGGAATCGAGCGCACCGCGGTCAAACTCATCCGCCAGGTCGTGCAGCAGCACGTTGACGGCAGCGACGACCTGCTCGACGGGAACATCCGCTCGCTTCGGAACATCATCGAGCGCGCATACGAACGCGCCCAGTACGACGGCAGCGCCGAGATCGGCCTCGGCCACGTGATGCCCGCGCTCGGAATGGTCCGACTCCTCAACACCCAGACGCCGAGACCGGACGCAACCGCCACCGCTCCGCAGGACCACGCCGCCACATCTGATGCCGGCCAGCCCCTGAAGCCGGACGGGCCGGCGCTCCAGAACCTCATTGGCACCCTCAATCTCCAGGATATCGAGCGCCAAGCTATCAAGGAAGCCCTGCAGAAGACAGGAAACAACCAGACTCACGCAGCCGAACTGCTTGGCATTCACCGCGACACCCTCCGCCGCAAGATGACCGAGCATGACCTCTAGGCAAAAGCGCCGCATATTGCTGCCGCAAAATTACGCAGTCTGTGACTTCTGTCCACAACTCACCGTATCGGCATCTCAGCACTGAAACGAGCAAGTCCTTAGGAGAGATAGGCTTACGGGAAGACTGCAGGCAAGCAGTTGCTTGGCACAGTGCTTGCACACACTCGGGCACATGCTGGGATAGCGGTGGGCCCTGAGAGTCAGACCGAGCCAATCTGAGGTTCCCTCCGGGGAAGGAAGCGCTCATAAGTCCCCTCCTCACCAGTCAACACTCTCGACGGGGACCGACAAAGAACGCGGCGCACCAGAGCCCACGGTGCGCCGCGCCTCTGTTTGGGGCGTTTTCATGACCCCTTGCGGCTGGACCGCAATTCCCTGAGCCCGGGAGAGCTCCTCCGAACGACCGACCGGCGGCCCGAATCCTTGACCCGCCTCGCATCTGCCAATAATATGAGCGTCCATGAGAATGCTGGTTGTGAACTGGCGCTGCCCCAAGAACCCATTGGCCGGCGGCGCCGAAGTCTACCTCCAGGAGACATTCTCGCGCCTCGTCAGTCGCGGTCATCACGTTACCCTGCTCAGCGAGCGGTTCGCCGGATCGGTGCCGGAAGACGTGATCGAGGGTATTCGCGTGATCCGTGCGGGCGGCAAGTTCACATTCAACTTCGCGGCAGGACGGCTGGTCGGTCGGCTCGCTGAAACCCTAGACGCGGATGTGGTCATTGACGACCTGAACAAGGTCCCGTTCTACTCGCCGTGGCACACGAAGCGGCCGGTCCTCGCCATCCTGATGCACCTGTTCCGGGGCAGCATCTTCTGCGAGACTCTCCCGCCGATGGCGGCCTACGTGTGGTTGGCCGAGACGATGATCCCGCTCGCGTACAATCGCTGCCGGTTCGCCGTGCTTTCAGAGAGCTCCAAACACGACACGGTGAAGGTCGGCATTGACCCGGACCGGATAACCGTGATCCCGCCCGGAACCGACTTCGGCCGGTTCAGTCCTGATGCCTCGGTACCGCGCGAGCCGGTGGTGCTGCACGTCGGCCGGCTCAAGCGTTACAAGGCGACCGACCACCTGCTGCAGGCGGCCAGGGTGTTGAAGGAGCGGGGTGTGAAGCTCACGACCGTCATCGTTGGTGACGGAGACGACAAGCCGAGGCTTGAAGCTTTGGCCGCGAAGCTCGGACTGGGCGACGATGTCCGGTTCACCGGGTTCGTACCGGAAGCGGAGAAGGTGAACTGGTATCGCCGGGCCGCAGTGCTGGTCGAGAACTCAGTCAAAGAAGGCTGGGGACTGATTGTGATGGAGGCGAATGCCTGCGGGACGCCGGTCGTCGTCGCGAACTCACCCGGCCTGCGTGACTCATCAAAGGATGGCGTGAACGGCCTGATGTACGAATACAGCGACGTGCCGTCGCTGGCCGGGAAGCTAGAGAAGCTGCTGTCCGATGACGCGCTGCGTAGCCGTCTCGGCCAGCAGGCAATCGCGTGGGCGAAGCAGTGGACGTGGGACGGTGCGGCGGACGCCATGGAGAAAGCCGCCGAAGCGGCAATCTCGGAAGGGAAGTAGCGGAGTGGATTCAGAACACGGCGCTGCGCCCAACATCCGCCCGGTCCGCGATGAGGACGTCGAGGCCCTGGTGCATCTCACCCTGGAGGCGTTCGTTCCCGTGTTCCGCTCATTCGAGCAGATGCTGGGCCCCGCAATCTACCGCATGATCTGGCCTGACTGGCGGACCGGCCAGCAGAAGGCGGTCGAGACGTTCTGCCGCGACCGCGAGCATTACTCGGTCTGGGTCGCGGAGGTCGGTGGCCGCCCGGTAGGGGCCACCGCCTGTGTGGTCGACGCGAAGGACCGGACCGGCGAGGTGCAGTTCCTGGTGGTCGACCCCGCGCACCAGAACCGCGGCGTGGGCACGGCGTTGAACCTCTTTGCGCTCGAGCGAATGAGGGAGAGCGGCGTCAGACTGGCCCGGGTCGAGACCGGCGACGACTCGTCCCACGCGCCGGCCCGTCGCTCGTACGAGAAAGCCGGGTACATTCCCATGCCCTTGGTCCGGTACTTCAAGAACCTCTAGCGCCGGTAGTGGACCGGCCATGACCCGGACGCGGTGGAATCGTGACCCAACTCCCTGAAATCCCGGGAGAACTGGCCGCGTTACTCCGCAGTATCGCGGCAGACTTCCCCGTCCTCCTCAAGGAGAACCTGGTCGGAGTCTACCTCTGGGGCTCGCTGACCTACGGTGCGTTCGACGAACGCTGCAGCGACGTCGATGCGGTCGTGGTGGCGCGCCGGGACTTGGACGACGCAGGGTTCTCGGTCCTGGAGAAGTGGTTCAGCGGGTCGGCCGGCCGCAACCCGTGGACCGAGAAACTGGACATGCGGTTCGTCATCGACGGCGAGTTCCTCGACAAGCAGTCACGCTGCTGCGGGTTCTATTCGGGGAAGCTCGGGCGGCACGGTTCCGACGGCAACCCGATCATCTGGCTGAACGTCGGACAATGCGGCCTGACGCTCTGGGGCAGGGACGCGCGGCTGATTGCTCCGGCGGTTTCCGACCAGTGCCTGAACGACGCGCTGCTGCTGGAGCTTGGCTACCTGAAGGAAGACCTCGCCAAGAACTCCGGCGATCGCTCCGACCGCTCGTTCCGCCACAACGCCTACGCCGTGCTCACCGCCTGCCGCATCCTCTACACCGCGCGCCACCGGCGCATCGTCTCCAAAGAACGCGCGTACGACTGGACAGTCGCGGCAATCCCGCCGGAGAGGCGCCAGGCGGTTGCAGCAGCGTGGAACAACCGCCTCAGTTCCCACGGACAGACGACCTCCGACCTCGAGCGGGACGCGGCCGAGTTCGTGCGCTTTGCCGAAGAACAGGCGAAGCAGATACTGGTCCCGCAGCCAACGACCCACTGAACCGGGAGAGTCCCGGCTCTGACCGGTGCTCCCTTGACCCACTGCCTAATCGAGCATAAGATTGCGGCCAGCATGAACAAAGATGTGACTGACAGCCTGGCGCTTGAGTGCAGCGGCGTCGTCAAGAACTTCCGCCGCGGGCGCGGGCTGAAGAAGAAGATTACGCGGGCGGTGGACGGCGCGACGCTGACGCTGCCCCGCGGCGAGCTCTTCGGGCTCTTGGGCCCGAACGGCGCGGGCAAGACCACTCTCGTGCGCTGCATCGCGACCCTCTTGATTCCCGATGCCGGAACCGTCAAGGTGCTGGGCCACGACGCCTTCAAGGATTCGCTCTACTGCCGCCAGCGCATCGGGCTCCTGACCTCGGGCGAGCGGACGCTCTACTGGAAGCTCTCGGCCCGCGACAACCTCAACTTCTTCGCCGCGCTCTACGGCCTGACCGGCAAGGCCCGCGACAAGCGGGTTGACTACCTGATCGAGCTCCTGGGTCTGAAAGAAGTCGAACGCGACCGGCTCGAACGCTACTCCTCCGGGATGAAGCAGAAGGTGAGCCTGGCCCGGGCGATTCTGCACAATCCTGACCTCATCCTGCTCGACGAGCCGTCGCTCGGGCTCGACCCGCAGTTCGCCCGCTTCATCCGCGGGTTCATCAAGGACGAGCTGAACCGGAAGCAGGGCAAGACAATCCTCCTGACAACGCATTACATGGACGAGGCGGACGAACTCTGCCAGAGGATCGCCTTCATCAACAAGGGCAAGATCGTGGACGTGAAGGCACCCGAGCAGTACAAACGTGACATCCCACATACCGAGGTGCTTGAAATCCGCCTCCAGGGACAGCCGGATACGACGCCGATTCAGACCCTGCCCGGGGTCGAGCGTGTCGCGTCCGAGTTCAAGGACGGCGTCACAACGCTCAAGGTCGTGGCGCCGCGTGCCGAGGCGGTGCTGTCCGAGGCAATCGAGCACCTGCGCAAGGGCGGCCGGATCCTCGGCATCGACATCAAACAGCCGACGCTCGAGGACGTCTTCCTGTACGTGACCGGCACGTCGCTCGGCGCGGACACGGCCGAGCACAAACCCGAAGCCCAATGAGCTTCGCCGCAACCGCGTACGTCATCCGGGCCGAGATGGCCAAGACGATACGGATCTACTTCTCCTATCCGATCATCGTCGTGTTCTGGGCGATTTTCCCGGTGCTCTGGGTTTTCCCGTTCCTGTTCCAGGGCAAGGCGCTGGTCGGCTCGGGGTCGAGCGCCGCATTCCAGCATCTCACCGGCTCGGGCAACTACATGGCCTTCATCCTCATCGGCGCGATGGTATCGAACTTCGTCTTCTCCGGGCTCTGGGGCGTGGGCAACAGCCTGCGCGAAGAGACCTACTGGGGCACGATGGAGTACATCATCGCTTCACCTACGCATCCGCTGATCATTCTCATCGGCAAGACGCTGGCCGAGGCCTCGGTCACAACCTGCATCGTTTTCCTGCAGGCCACTATCATCAGCCTCATGCCGTTCGGCATCTCGTTCACGGTCGCCAAGGTCCTACCGGTGCTGCTACTCCTCGTCCTGCTGATGCTCGGGTTCTACGGTTTCGCCATCGCCTTTGCCGGGTTCACCCTGCTTATCAAGGAAGTCCACGGCTGGGTCCATACGCTCGAGTGGGTCTTCTTCCTGTTCTCGCCCATCCGCTACCCGGTGCAGGTGAACCCGATCACGTCGTTCGTCAGCGTGCTGATACCACTGACCTGGGCGCTCGTCGCCATCCGCGGCATCATCCTGCTCAACCAGCACGACGTCGGGCTATGGAGAATCACGGGAATCCTGCTGGCGATGGACGCGGTGCTGCTCGTCGGCGGCTATTTCACCTTCGTCGCGCTGGAGCGCAAGACTCGCCGCGACGGGACGGTGGGGATGCATTGATGGACAAGGATTCAAGGGGTCAAGGGGTCAAGGAGTCCAGTCCGGTCACTGGAATCCTTGAATCCTCGAATCCTGGGCCCCTTCGTCTGCTGCGGCACTATGCCAACGCGGTGTGGGCCGAGAACATCAAAGAGTGGAAGCTC
>Ga0315277_10004854_pt1 | contig 17837 bp, 17 predicted proteins | sample YL17G05_15_MG_FD_203695 | JGI IMG/M metagenome (GOLD analysis project Ga0315277, IMG submission 203695) | Sediment microbial communities from Yellowstone Lake, YNP, Wyoming, USA - YL17G05_15 | ecosystem: Environmental > Aquatic > Freshwater > Lake > Sediment | place: USA: Wyoming | collected...
AATATCACAAATATCCCTGATAAAATCGACACTGACTAGACGAGGCGACCCCACCCTGACTGTAAAGACCTCATCTCCTGTTTCAGAGACATGCCGCATGACACCAGGCTTTAAGATTTCATGATATTTCCACTTACCATAATTTTTCTTTATGACCTCAGGGAGCATCTCTTTAAAATTTGGGGGTCCGATATCCGTTCTTACCATGAGTACCTCCATTTCAACTTCGGATTTTAGATTGCGGATTGCGGATTTAATTCAAAATTTAAAAAATTCCAAAATCCGCATTCCGCAATTAGAAAAACACGTAGGGGTTCGTTCTCGGTGCCTTGATCATCTGCGGTACGGGCTTCAAATCTACCGCTTTCAGGAAGGTCCTCATCCCCACTTTTTCAATCAGCTCACCCACCCTCTCGCGGGGCCTTCCGTTTTCATCCCACCATTCCCATATCTTACGAAGAAGATCTTTGACCTCCGTATAGGGGGGCTCTATCTTCATAAAGGGAACAATGACCCAGGAGAGCATCGCTCCTTTAACGATGGGCGCTTTGCCACCGATCAGAATGGTGGCCCCTTTATCCTTCCCGGGGCGAAGGGCTTTGGGCATCTTATTGATGCAATGCATGCATCGGACACAATCCTTGGGGATGAGTTTGAGCTTCTTCCCCTTTTCATCCCATTCCAATGCATTCGTCGGGCATCGACTGACAATGTCATCCCTGATATCCATTCCGCCTTTGGCATATTCCCTGACCGCCTTCTGATCGATCCTCAAACTGTCCTTCCAGGTCCCGATGATCGTGAAATCAGCTCTTGCGATTGCGGCCACGCAGTCATTAGGGCATCCGGAAATCTTGATTTTGAACTTGTAGGGCCACCGGGGGCGATGGATCTCATCCTGAAATTCCATCGTCAGATTGTGGACCAGATCCAGGGTATTGATGTTCGTCCATTCACACCGGGCTGGTCCAACACAAGCTGTCGGTGTCCTTAGGGCTGACCCTGATCCTCCAAGGTCAAATCCAGCCTCCGTCAAATCGTTAAAACATGGCTGGATATTGGCAGTGGTCGTCCCCAGAAGAATAATGTCCCCCGTGGAACCGTGCATATTGGTTAAACCGCTTCCATGTTTCTCCCAAACGTCACAAATCTTTCGTAACGCCTCCGTGTTGTAAAACCAACCCGCAGGATGATTCACACGTATGGTGTGGAAGGATGCGACATTTGGAAAAAGATCTGGAACATCGCTGTATCTTCCAATCACGCCTCCGCCATACCCGGTCACCCCGACGATTCCCCCATGTTTCCAGTGGGTTACTCTGTCATTGAATGACAGTTCCTGTACGCCCAAAAGGTCCTTGGCTGCTGCATTCTTCTTGGCAGCCCGCTTGATTTCTTTCACATAGCTTGGCCAGGGTCCCTTCTCCAGTTCATCTACTTTTGGAGTTTTATCATCCATATATTTCCTCCTTTAAAGGCCGTCTCGTTGAAGGGCCGTTTCAACTCATATTTCTCGTTGGTCCCAATGATTTCAGAACGTTTCTTCATAGGATAGACTGGATCTGAAAAATTAGTCAAATCTTAACAGTGTCGTCAAAGTCTGTCAAGAATGGAGGAGCATTTTTTCAAAGATATCTAAAGAAGAGATTGCAGCCTTTTTTCTTGACAGGTTGGATGGATTAGTATAAAAGGTTAGACATCTCGCAAGATGCTCATTTTCTTATCAAAAATGACCCGTGAATCACAGAGATTTCGAAGTTAACGAAGGGAGGTGATAAGAAAAGAACAGATGGCTGAGGGAACCATCTTTTGCTGAGGATCACATAAAAAGGGGGTATCATATGGTTGAAAAAAAACAGGGAATTGATTGGACGACGGTTTGGAAGAAGGATGATTGGGTGTCGGTGTGGATAGGATTCCTCATCCTGATCATCTTCATGGCTGGAGCTACCTTTAAACTTCCAGGGTGGAAGTGGATGGCAGATGGACCTTTCAGCGAAAAGATATCTAGCTATAGCAAGAAGGTGGACGCTCTTGCGAAGGATGCAGAGGCAAAGGGGGAGGAGGGATTAAAGGCGGGCGCGGCCGCACTCAAGACAGCTCTCGACACAAAGGATAGGAAGGCAATAGGGGAGGCTGCAGGAAAGCTTGAGAAAGCGGTAAAGGATATAAAAGATAAAGATTTGGATAAGAAGGCGGATAAGCTCGCTAAAGACATCAAGGGTGATGCAGGTGCAACAGTAAGGAAAGTCTTCTCGGGAGATAACTTGTTAAAAGTTCTGTATCTCCTCATTGGTTTCTGGATTCTCGGATTGATCGGGATGGCGTTAATGGGAATGCCTATCGGTAAATTTACAGCAGGTTTCCCAATCGTATTCATCCTCTCAGCACTGTCTTTCTTTGTTGCGGGGAATTCGACAATCTCCTACTACGGACTTGAGGTGGTTTTTTGGGCGTTACTCTTTGGTCTTTTCATCAGCAATGTCATCGGCGTACCGGAATGGCTCAAAACGGCTGTCAAGACGGAGTTCTTTATAAAAATAGGGCTTGTCCTTCTTGGAGCGGAGGTACTCTTCACCACGGTTATGAAGGTAGGTGCCTACGGGATGGTGCAAGCCATCATTGTGATTGTTGCCGTTTTCTATGTCTGTTTCTGGGTGGCGAAGAAGTTAGGTCTTGATGATGAGTTTGCCTCCATTCTTGGAGCTGCCGTTTCCATCTGCGGCGTCTCGGCTGCCATCGCTGCCGGCGGTGCGGTGAAAGGCGATCCAAAGAAGGTGAGCCATACGATCTCCTTGGTACTACTCTGTGCCATTCCCATGTTGATCTTCCAGCCTATCATAGCTAAAGCGGTAGGCATGCTTCCTGCTGTGGCAGGAGCGTGGATAGGAGGGACGATTGATACAACTGGTGCCGTCGTGGCAGCAGGTGCTATCGCGGGCCCACAAGCCATGTCTGTAGCCGTAGTTGTGAAGATGGCTCAAAACGTTTTAATAGGAGCAGCTGCCTTCTTACTGGCAATCTGGTTTACCTTCAAAGGAAAGGAAGCTGGTGGAAAACCAAGCGCAATGGAAATCTGGTTCAGATTCCCGAAGTTTGTTGTCGGTTTCATTGTTGCTTCCATCATCTTCTCTTTCTTCTTAACAGAGGCGGGTGGAAAGGCTGTTACAGGCATCACAGCACCTTTAAGGGGATGGTGGTTTACTCTGGCATTCCTCTGTATCGGAATTGACACGAAGTTCAAGGATCTCGTTGCTATGGGTGGTGGAAGGCCAGCAGCAGCCTTTCTGATTGCCCAGGCATTCAATATCGTGTGGACATTGATATTTGCGTATCTTATCTTCGGTGGGATACTCTTTCCTACACCAACTTTCTAGATCTCGAATCGCTTGAGGGCCTGGTGGCAAACAGTTACCAGGCCCTTTTTTCTTTATCAAATTCCAAGAATTTTATGGCATGTTTTACAAGGCTCCGGAGGGTCTGGGAGGGCATTGCCTTGAGAGTTTTTCATCTTCGGACTATCCCAGAGTGAAAAGTATAAATCCCTAAAACCTTTTTCCCTCTCAATAAACCGGTTTCTGAATTGATCGTAATTCTCACGATTCCATATTGCAGAGAAAGAATCTCTAAAGATGTTGCCCAAACTCAACTTCTCAACCCAGTGTTCCTTTCCGCAGAAGATCCGTTTAAAAGGTGAAGGCAGGGGTGGGTAGAGATAGACGCAAGGCGAAACCTCTCCCTCCGCAGAGATGTAAAGATTCCTAAGAGGATTCTCCTCACACACGGGTATATCGATGGCAGAAAGGGATGGTCTCTTGAGTCGAATGTCCAACTTTCGAGCATTTGCCTCTGTCTGTTTCACGATCTTTTCGTATTCATTTTCACCACTCTCCCAGACAAATACCCTGTTTTTTTCCTGCCAGACATTTATACAATGACAGATGTTGGTGAGAACGACCTCTTCAATTCCTGTCTGTCTGGCAAAAGAGGGAACCGAAGGAACCTGAGAGATATTGTCCTTGACCATCAGAAAAACGAGGTGCATTTTCGGCCGAACAAGTCCCTGGCGCAATTTCTCCTCATTAAAAACCCGAATGGCATCAAGAACCTCTGGCAAATGAGAGTTAATCCGGATGGCATCATGCGTCTCAGGGGTTGTACCTGCGATCGAGAAACCTACAAAGTCAAGCCCTGCCTCGATGAGTTCAGACACCCGGTTCTCCGTTAATCCCTTCCCGCTTGTGACAAATCCTACCTTCGAACCTTCCTTTTTAATGAGCCTGATACACTCAGAAATATTCTTATAAAGCAGGGATTCACCCCAACCTTCGAGAACGACGGTTTCAACTTCCTTCAGATAGGGAAGAAGTTTTTTGAAATCCTCAAGAACCATATCCTGGTATTGCCAGTCATCACTTTCTGCGCGTATGCACATCTTGCATCGGAGAGGACATCGGGTCGTCAATTCAATCTGCCATGCCAAAAAGGGTCTTTTTTTTCTTCTTCCCAAAAACTTTGAAAAAAACTTTTCAATCATTACCTTTATAGCTTCTGGAAAAGAGTCTCCAGATTTTCCTTTCTTGAGGGATGATAGAGGCAAAAGGCATAGGGGAGAAAGATCTGACCACCCCACTTCTTTTTAAAAAAGGCAACACCCGGATTGATCCCTAAGCCCAGGTTAACATATTTTTTCCCCTCCGTCTTTGCCTGTTGTATCACTTCGGAAAGGAGAAGATCTGAAGCGCCAGGGACATAAAGGGCGTTTGACCTGAAATTAAACATATAGATGGCATAGTCCCTCGGTTTAAATTCTGCAATATCGAAGGCAACAAGCTCCCTTCTGCTGGTTTTTGCATCGAAGATCCATGCATTCTGTGATGAGGAGAGATATTTATCGATTCTCTGAAAGATGAACCGGGTTGCCTCATCCACAGGATGGGTCTTCAGAAATTCCTCAACCATCTTCCTGTGTCCCTCATCAAAATTTTTGTTTTTTCCCACAGAAAGTTCTCTGCCTGCTCGTTTTAACATATTCCTCAATTTTTGAGAGATGGAGATGGATGAAAGGTCCAGGCGATAGTAATGGTCAGAGGGAGGACGAACGCAATTTTCGAGGGAAGATGGAATGGCGGGTGCGGTCAGAGAAACAGTTTCTGCTTTGAAGCGCTTTATAGCATCCTCAAGCGCCCTTTTCATCTTTTTTCCCTTGAAGGCCTCCTCCAGAGGATAGCCAACGAAAATGAAGCGATCTTTCTCAGCATAGGCGACAAAGTCCCCGAAGAGAAACGGTTCCATCTTTGAAATGGCTGTCACGTACTGGGGAATATGTTCCGGTACATAGGCGTGGTCTTCAATATAATGTTGTTGTGCAGCCGTGATCATGACTCTTCCTGAGTGACTTGGTATCCTTCATCGAGAAACATGTCCAGGATCCCTGGGATATGTCCAACCCCTACGAAGGCAGCGGTTTTATCTTTTTCAAAGAAGGTTTTTATCCTTTTAAAAAATATGGGGTCGCGCTTGGTGATGATGGACTCGCAGCGAGTAGGAAATTCTCCTGTCATAGAGAAGAACTTTTGTAGATCCCCTTCAAGGAAAGCCTTCATGAAAACTTCTTTATGGATTCTCCAATGCTCAATGTGATTGAGATAGTTCACGATCCTTTCAAAAGGGATTTCATCAAGGGCTGCCAGTTGATCCTCGATGGTCTCCAGATATTGGATTTTTTTCCCAAGTTTCTGGGCGATGCGGAAGGCTTCCACATCCATCGAATGTTTCCAGTTTAAAAAGGCGGACCAGATGGTGAAGAAAGCCATCCAGGGGCGGACGCCCCTCGTATGGATTTCAAAGAAATCTGAAGTGGTCGGATGGATGAGGTCCAGATAAGGGACCGCCGTGGTTTGGAGGCTTGATCGAGCACTTAAGAGTTTGTTAATTTCCACGATCACGTCGGGATGAAGGGCCTTGCAGAGGGATGGAGTATTTTCTCCCTTTTGACCATATTGGACCACTCTGGCCATGCTTTCCTCATCAAGGGGGCCTTCGAAAAGAACTGTTTCGATACCTTGGATCAGCTTGATAAGCGTTTTCTTAAAACGATAGGGGGAGAAATGGGCTGTTCCAACAAGATAAGAGGTGTGGCCATCCTTCTCAACTCTCCATACTGTCCTCAAGGGTTTTTCCTTCCACCAAAAAAGATTCATTCCACTGCCCACAAATTCTCAGATTTCTAAAGTTTCCCTTCTAGACTCTTGATCAGCGAGACCGTCCTCGTGGTCCCGTAAAAGCGCTCGCAGAATTCGTAGTTGAGGAATGGAATGCCGCCCCACTTTTCCTTAAATCTTCGTATTCCTTCATTCACTCCCAGTCCGAGATTGATGGTGTTTTTCCCGTGTTCGTGTGTGAGTTTAATCATTTCGAGAAAAAGAAGATCCGAGGCATGAGGCACATAATGCTTTTTTGAATGGCAGCCAAGGACGTAGGTAGAAAAATTCTTTGCCCCAAGTTCGACGACAAAAAAGGCACAAAGTTTCCCATCCTTATCCCGGGTGTTGAGAACACATGTGGTTGACGAATGGGGAATATAATCGGGCATGGCATAGTAAAGTTCTCTCACTCTGGGTGGCAATTTTTCTCTCTTCAGGAGTTCTGAGATGAGCGACTCATGTTCCTTAGAAATAGAGTGACCCCTCTCCACGATTAATTCTTTGGAGGCTTTGTCAGCCACCCGTTGGAGAGACGGCTTCAGTTTTATCTGATTGAGGTCAAACTTGTAGTATTGGTCTGTTTGCCTCTCTTTACAGGATTCCTGAAGAGAAGGGGGGATCTCAGGTCCGATGAACCAGAGGTACTCAGGTCGGAATGTTTCGACCGTCTGCTTCAGAACTCTCTCGCATCGTTCTTGTGAAAACACTCCGTCGAGAGGATATCCTACTAAAATGAGCCAGTTATCTTTTGCAAAAATCAGATGGTCTTCGACGAAGAAAGGTTCCCCTTTGGATATAATCGCCATGAGGCTCACAATATGTTCCGGAACATACGCTCGGGTGAGGATGTATTCTTCATCTTCAGCGGTAATCATTATTTTCCTATTCTTATATTTCTATTTTATCTCAGTTTTGCTTAAAATTCCAAAAGATTTTGAGAGGTTTAAGAAACTTACTTGATTTTATTCATATTCTTTTTGATAATAGTTAAAATACATAAAAGTTTAGGAGAGATCATGCGAATTGCTTATTTTGACTGTTTTTCAGGGGCGAGCGGGGATATGATCCTTGGCTCGATGATCGATGCGGGACTGAATCCAGGGGGATTAAGGGAAGAGCTGAAAAAACTCCGGCTTCGAAATGTTTCTCTGAAGATTAAAAGAGTCTTGAGGGGAGGGATCTCCGCCACTCAGGCGATCGTGGAGGGGAAGGATGAGAAGAGGCACTCCCGGAGCCTGAAAGATATCTTACAGATCATTGACCAGAGCCGACTGGAGTCCGAGGTGAAAGAGAAAAGCAGGGAGGTCTTCGAACGGATAGCTTCCGTTGAGGCGAAGATTCACCGGAGGCACATGGAGGAGATTCATTTCCATGAGATCGGGGGCCTGGATTCTGTTGTCGATATCGTCGGAGCGATCTGGGGTTTTTGTGAGATGGGGATCGAGAAACTTTATGTTTCCAGAGTTAATGTGGGCACGGGATTTGTCAGATGTGAACATGGCATCCTCCCTGTTCCTGCGCCTGCCACCCTTGCTCTGATGAAGGGGAAACCCATCTACTCTTCGGGTGTGGAAAGGGAACTCCTTACTCCCACAGGTGCGGCACTGCTGACTTCGTTGGGCTCCGAATTCGGAAGGATGCCCGTGATAAAAGCGGAGAGGGTCGGTTACGGTGCCGGCAGGGATGACCTTCCCCATCCGAACCTCCTCAGGCTGATCATCGGGAAGGAAGAGACGGTTGCCGGAAAAGAGAAGGTGATGGTCGTTGAGACAAACATCGACGATATGAATCCCCAGTTGTATGACTATGTGATGGAGAAGCTTTTAGGCATGGAGGTGCAGGAGGTCTTTCTTACACCCATTTTGATGAAGAAAAGCCGGCCGGCAACCTTGATCACTGTCATCTGCTCCGCAGAGAAGCTTTCATCGGTCATCGATTTTCTGATCAGAGAGACGACCACGCTCGGTTTGAGATGGCGGGAGGAGGAGAGGAGTTGCGCGGACCGGGAGATTCTGACGCTTCAGACGAGATATGGAAAGATTCGCTTCAAGCTGGCCCGGTGGGAGGGGAAGATTGTCAATCTCTCTCCGGAATATGAGGATTGTAAAAGACTGGCCTTAAAGCAGAGGATCTCCATCAAAGAGGTCTTCGAGGAGGCGAAAAGGACGGGGATGGTATTTCGGGAAGGTCGATATAAAAATCAAAAGCCCAGCTGCAGGAAAAACCGGTCCTCCACCTGATGCCTTGAAAATCAGGCCATCCAATCTTATATTTAAAGTGAAGGAGGGAGCGAAGATGAAAAAAACATCATATTTTTTAACCCTGTTGGCGTTGGTCGTTTTGATCGCTCCGTCTCTGGTTTGGTCAGAGGCCAAGCCTAATGGGAGTTCCCCTGTGATTACAAATAGTTTCGCTGTTGAAAAAGGATATTATGGATATATCTGGCGAATTTATCTCGAGGCAGAAGACCCGGATGGGGATATGTCGAGGATTGCGGCTGAAGTCGATCAAACAGGTTATGGGCATTACCCGGTTGATTGGACCATCCTCAAATCGCCGTATCGAGGGAAATTTAGGGGATATCTCCAGTGGAATACCTTCAGCAACCGGACATCCTACTTGAGAGAATGGACCAACATTACCCTGAAGGTATCCATTCTCGATAAGGCCGGAAATGAGAGCAATGTGGTTGTCTTCCCATTTGAATTCGTTTCCGGAGCCCATCGCGAAGCCAAACCTCCCGCTCCTTTTAATCAGGAGGGATTGCCGAGATTGGGTTACATCCACATCGATCTCTTTGAGCCCACCCAGATGGGAGGGGATGCATGGCAAGATCAATAAGCCTATTCATCAAACAGATCATCCGGAGATGCATCAACTTATAAAAGGCTCCAATTCCGGGACCTTTTTGTTTTTTCTTGCTTTTCTCACTACAGAGTGGTAAATATTTTTCATATTCGTATATCATAAAGGAGGGATGTTATGAGACAGGCGATTTTTAAAAGAAAGGGCGTATATATTTTGTTTGCACTTCTTCTTCTCAGTCTGGTTTATGCGGGGTGTCGATCAACCGTTAGGGAGAGGGGGCAGGAACCGGCGAAATTGGAAGGCGAGGCAACGGGAAAATATTACCATTTTGATGATGTCCGCATTCCAAGGGAATTAAATTATAAACAGAACAAGTCTTTTGTCTATGAGACCCCCCGTTTTAAAACAGGTATCCTGATCTTCACGAAATGGAGGATCGATGTGGAGTCCCTGATCGATTTCTTCAACTACCAAATGGAGAAGGACAACTGGAAATTAGTGAACAGTTTTAAGGGGAAGGAATCCATCCTCTATTTTTCAAAACCCGACAAGACCTGCACGATCAAAATCAGCGATAATTGGTATAGCATGACAGAAGTAGAGATCCGGGTCGGTCCTCTGGGAGAGAAGAAGATGTGAGCATTTTCCATGCTGTTCGAACAAGTCAGAAGGACCATCGATCACTACCGTCTGCTGGAGAAAGGCGACCGGGTGATTGTGGGTGTCTCAGCCGGAGTGGACTCAATGGTCCTCCTCCACTTATTGAACGCCTTCCGCCAGGAATTCGACCTCTTTCTCATTGTCGCCCATATCCATCACGGCCTCCGACCTGTTGAATCAGAAAAAGAAGCTGAACTCGTTCGAAAAGAGTCAGCTCGACTCGGTCTGCCCTTGGAATACGGACAGTTCAATGTGAAGGAGTTTCAGGAGTCAGGGGGCTTCTCCCTGCAGGATGCGGCCAGGAGGATTCGTTTTCAGTTCTTTCATGATCTCCTAAAAAAATATGGTGGGGGCAAGATCGCCCTGGGCCACAATGCGGATGACCAGGTGGAGACCGTTCTTCTAAGATTGCTCAGGGGATCGGGATTGAAGGGCCTCAAAGGAATGCTTCCAATCAGGGAGAAGAGGGTGATCCGGCCTCTCCTCGAAGTCCGGAGAGAAGAAATCGAAACTTATGCTCAAGAAAATGGCATTCCCTGCCTCCTCGATTCATCCAATCTTAGAAAAGATTATCTACGAAACAGGCTTCGCATCAATCTCATTCCCCTAATCGAACAGGAGTATCAACCCGGTTTCCAGCGGGCAATCATCAAAACATCGAACCTCCTCAGGGAAGAGAATGATTTTATTGAAAAAGAGGCGGGTGTGGCTTATCAAAGAATCACCTGCGAGGAGGAGGGACAAATTACTTTTAAATTCTCAGCGTATCAATCCCTCCATAAAGCCATCCAATGGAGGGTCATTCAAAAGGTGTTGGAAAAGATGGAAGATGGTTCGAAGATGGACGAGGGTGAATGGTCGGACGTGAATTTGATCTACAGGAGACTCCAGTTCCCCCCGGCAAGCCTTCTCTTAGAATTATCCCATGGTCTCTGTTTTGAGAAGCGATATGATAGGGTTTTGTTAAGGAAGGAGAGGCCGAGAACGATCCCTCCCTTTGAAGTGGAACTCCATACTCCCGGTCGGACTTATATCAGAGAGATCGAAAGAGAGGTGGTGGTCGAAGAGAGAGAGTGGAGTGAATCGGTGCGGCCTGATGATTTTCGAAATATTGCTCTCCTCGATTTTCATAGCCTCTGTTTTCCATTAAGGATGAGAAATTTCAGGCCCGGTGACCGGTTTCAACCCCTGGGGACAAAAGGGACCCAGAAATTAAAGGATTTTTTTATCGACCATAAGATCCCAAAGTTTGAAAGGCCAAGTATCCCTCTTCTGATCTCAGGCGAGATGATCACCTGGATCGTCGGGTACAGAATCCATGAAAGGGTGAAGGTAACAGGGAAGACCCAAAAGTTTTTAAGAGTTGAGGTGGTTTAGGAGGTTCCATGAAATTTGGACCCTCGTTTTTTTACAAAGCCCTTGTTGGCGCGGCCAAATCGAATGGGTCCTCATCAAGAATTAAATCAAACCCGTGGCAGTTCCAATCGCAACTTTATCCCCGTGTTGATTGTCACACCACACAGAGAGAGTGAAGCAAACCTTGGAATCCTTAACCTCTTTTGAAGTGATCACTGCTTTCGAGACCAACTCATCGTCCACATCGACGATGGCTATGAACTTGAGGTTTATCTTCCCATAGGTTAACCAGGCCTCTCCAAAGAGATCGATCATGAGATCGACAAGATAAGCGATATACTGCGTCGCTGAGACGGAACGAGTGGGCAGACCATAACCCTTGGCGAATTCTAAATCGGTGTGAATATTCTTTGAAGGCCAGCCCGAAGCATTTAATCGGCCTCCTGAAAAAGCCAGTACTCTGGACTCTGCCAGTCTCTTGCTCTTTCCAATGAACTCGGTTCCCACCTGAGTCTCTTTTGTAATCATCATCAACCTTCTTCCCTCTTTACGAGAAGGCCATGGGTCCTTCTCCGCAAAATCTCCAAACCATCTTCTTCGGCGACAAGGGCCTCGATCACCGTGTAGTGCCTGCCTCTCTTCTCGTACTCCTCCAGCACTTTCCATGTGACTCTAAATCTCTTACCCACCCTTGCTGGATTGATGAATTCCACTTCCTCTGCGGCATGAATGCCTGCCATCCAACCCCTCAGACTAAAGGATGGGCTTCGGGTCACATTACTTTGATTGAGAAGTAGACCAGGGTGAACCAGGGGTGGGCCTGAATCCGTCTCTCCCAGATACCTCGGATGGTAATCCTCAGCGGCATAGAGATACTGCTCATTAAATTCAGGGGTGACATAGAATTCAAAGGGTTCAAAAGGTTCTTGCTTGGAAGATTGAGCCATCTCCTCTTTCTCCTTTAGCGGGATATCAAGTCTGGCAGCCAGGTAGAGAATCCCGGAATGAAAATATATAAGAGTCCGCAGCCGACCAGAACCAAAATAAACGTTGGGTACAACTCTCTGAGCACCTTCTGGGGTGACTCCTGTGCCACGGCTGCCGCTGTGTAGGCACCCACACAGACCGGTGGTGTCAACAACCCAATCCCGATAAATACTCCAGCTACCACATATAACTGCATCAGGTCGAGCTTGAAAGCTAAGGCCACGGGGAGGATCAATGGTATGGTGATATACATGTTCGGTACTGCCTCCAGAAAAGTCCCAAGGATCAAAGTGGCCACGGCCACCATCAAAAGGAGGGTGATCGGGTTGACTCCAATGGAGAGGCACCATTGAGTAATCTGCTGGGGGATCCGGGTATAAGCCAGAATCACGGAAAGAAAGCTGGAAGCGGCGATGATAGCAAAGATGACAGCAGTGGTCAGGGCCGTGCTTTCCAGTGCCTTCCATATTTTTGACCAATTCAATTCACGGTGTATGAAGCCACTGACGACTATGGCATAGATACAGGCGACCGCTGCAGCTTCGGTGGGCGTGAAGATGCCCCCATAAATACCGCCCAGAATCACCACAGGCATGAATAGGGCTGTGCCTCCGCGATAGATGGTTCGCCACTTTTCACGCCATGTGTTTTTGGGTTCTGGCGTCATATCCCGGCATAACACCCGGGAGACCACCATCAGCACTACCATCTGGAAGATCCCTGGAACAATACCTGCAGCAAACGCCTTGGAAACAGAGGCCCCGGTGATGGCACAGTAGATGATGGCAGCATTACTGGGCGGTATCAAGGCATCTATTCCAGCCACTGAAGCCACCAAAGCCGCTACAAAAGCCCTGTTATAACCTCTGGCCACCATCAGGGGTATGAATATGCCACCAATCGTGACAATGCTGGCCAGAATCGAACCCGAGATCGCGCTGAAAAACCCTTCTGTCAGGATCAAGGCTATGGCCAACCCTCCTCTCCAGTGGCCGACGAAGCCGACGAAAACATCTGCCATACGCTGAGCCAGACCTCCCTGAACCATCAGGTTTGCCGCCAAGATATATAAAGGTATGGCCAGAAGGATATACTTTGTGGTGGACTCAAGCATGAGCTGGGAAAGGGCAAACCAGGAGACGTTGAGATGGTAGTAACAGATGGTGCCTGCTCCGAGGGCAAAAGCCACAAAGACAGGGACGCCGATGATCAGCAATAAAAGGCCAAGACCAACACCAAAAGCAAACATCAGCCTTTCTCCTCTCGATTCCCTTTGGTTTGGGAATCTTTTTTCAAAGAGAGTATCGATTTAAGAAACATCTCGGAAGAGAATAGGATCAGAATGGCAAAACCGATGACCAGAGAGAGATAAAATATCCATATGGGAAAGGCGATCTCTGTGGTCGTCTTAAAACCCATCTGATAGAAACCACGGACCCCGAGTAAAGCACCGTAAAGGAATAAGCAGGAACCCATCGCAATCGCCACATATATGGCGACCATGAGAAGATCCTTGGCGCGTCCCCTGAGGAAGGTCGGAAGTAAATCTACAGATACGTGGAGGCCCCGTCTGAAAGCCACTCCTAAAAGTAAGAATACAATATAGGGCATGAAGAGCGCGGGCAACTCCTCCAACAATCCCCAGGACCGGCTAAAAAGGGTTCTACCGAAAGCTTGGGCAGAGAGGCTGAGGGTGGTCCCGGCCAGTATGATACATGCCACTGCCATCAGTACCTTCTCCAAGAAATTGTTCAGTCTATTCCACCAGGCCATCTTCACCTCCACCCTTTCTATTGAATTGGCTCCCTACTTTTTCAAGCCCTGCTGCTTGGCTACTTCACTCCAGAATGCCGGGTCATATTTTGTGATCAATGGAGGATAGACCTTCTCTATACAGATCGCTTTGAGTGTCTTGATATCCTGAGGACTCAACGTCACAACCGCACCGCCCTTCTGTTTGACAAACTCGTCCAGATTGGCCTTGGCATCGTCCACGACAAAATCAGTCGAATCCTTCTCAATCCGCGGGACCACCTTCTTCAATACGATATCTTTGATCTCCTGGGATAGACTGGCCCACCATTTAGCGCTTACGACTAAGAAAGAATCAGGGTAGGCCGTGTAAGGCAAGGTCCCAAACTTAACTATGTCCCACCAGCTATAGGCCTTGATGGCGGAGGGCACAGTCCAGACTGCATTGATCATGCCCTGTTGTAATGCCGTGTAGACCTGTTCCGTACCCATGGAAACAGTGCTTGCTCCCAAAGCCTCCCAATAAGGCTTTTCGGATGCCGAGAGCAACCTGGCCTTAAGCCCTCTGAACCCATCCAGATCCTGCACCTTCTTGACGGTCGTGAACAGGCAGGCCGGCCCATTGGGAAGGCGGCAGAGTAACTTGACACCCAGTCTCTGCTCCATCTTAGTAATGGCCGCCTTTCCAGGTTCTGTCTCCCAGGCCTTTCGCTGTTGCTCATAATTGTCAAAGAGCATCATTAATGTGTCCACGCCAAATTCGGGAGCAGCCGAAGCCAACGTCAAGGCAATGACGCCGGCCATTTCCACGCTACCTTGAGAGACTGCGGCGATCGCATCCCGGGCACTATAAAGCTGGCCTGAGGGATAGGTCGTCACCTCCAACCGGCCTTTCGTCTCCTCTTTGCATAGCTGTGAAAATTTTTCCGAATAGACGGCCAGATTGTGAGTTGGGAACCAGTGATAAGAGTAGCGGGCCTTATTGATTTCGGCTGTCTGGGCTGACACGAACGATCCATCGGTCCCAAATCCCAGACTCATCATAAGGGTAGATAGAATGATTAGAGCAATTTTATACGACTTCATCATCTTATACCTCCTTTCTATTTTCCTTCAAACTTTGGTTTCCTCTTCTCAAGGAAGGCAACAATCCCTTCCTTAAAATCCTCCCCAGCCTCAGCCCTGGCACGCGCGGCACCGGCAAATCGGACTTGGTCAGGGAATGTCATGTTGCGCCCCCTTATGGCTACCTCCTTCATGATCCTCATAGCCAGAGGGGCATTCGGCAAGATTTTGGTTCGAATAAAGCGATCGGCTTCTTCCAGAAGCTTTGAGGCAGGGACAACCATGTTGACCAGATGCAGGCGCAATGCCTCCTGAGCCTCCACAAAATCCCCGGTGTAGAGGAATTGCATGGCCAGGTTGAACGGGATGATGCGGGCGAGTATGGACGGCCCACTGGTTGAAGGAATGCCCCGTTTCGACTGGGGCCAGCCCAGTTTAGCGTCGTCCGCTGCAATTCGTATATCACAAGAGCAGGCAATACCTGCTGCTTGTGCCAGGCAGTGCCCATTAATGGCTGCTACGGTTGGCTTCCAAATGTTCATCAAATAGTCGTACAGGTCTTCCGTCGACCTCCCCGAGCCAATTTCAGGGCTCGTCCAAGTAAGGTCATGACCCGTTGAGAAATCTTTCCCGTTTCCGGTGATGAGACAAACCCAGACCTCCGGGTTATTTTTCACATCGTCTAAGGCTCCGAAGAGTCCCTCTGCCATATCTTTGTTGATGGCATTCCTTTGCTCGGGCCTATTCAGAGTGATATATCCCACTCTGTCCCTCACCTCATAAAGAACCTCTCCCATTTTCCTCTCCTTTCTATTTCAACGTCTAATCTACAGGTTCATTTGCTTCTTGTCTCCGTTTCCAAATCATACGAGCCAGAATGTCCTGCTTTAAATCAGGAAAAAAATGTTCTTTTAAATTTCACCTCTTATACATGACAAGTCTGATATTGTCAAACTTTTTTAGATATTATTACCGAGAGCAGGAAGATGATATATTTTGATGTAAACAATATTATGCTCCCCTTAATAAATGACACAATAGACTTCTGGATTGACAAATTTTCTTAAATTTATTAATGTCCGTAACGCCTAATCTTTTAATAGGAGCTCATCAATCGGTACGAAAGGCTTTCAATTTATCAAAAAACTTTAGGAGGCGTCGATATGAGACCGGGAGTTCTATTTACATGGCCAATGACCCGTTACGCCGAGCGCACGGCCGTTGTCTTTGGCAAAGATCGATTGACCTATGCTGAGATGGATGCTCAAGTCAATCGACTCTGCCATGGCCTCTTATCCCTGGGCCTTAAGAGAGGCCACAAGGTTGCTGCTCTCTTAAACAACGGAATAGAGAGTGCTGTATCCATCCTTGGAATTCCTAGGGCCGGGCTGACTTATGTCACCTTGAATATTCGCAATTCTCCCCGGGAGCAGGCCGAAATTCTGAACGACTCCGAAACGGATGCGCTCATCCTGGGTGAGGAATTTATCGATTCCATGGAACCGGTCTTAGGATCCGTTCCCACCCTCAAACACGTGATTGTCGTTGGTCCTTCTTTACCTGGACGGTTGAGTTACGAGAAACTCGTCAAAGGCCAGCCCAGCACACTCCCTGACGCTGATGTAGATTATGGGGTGGACATCGAGCGTATCCATTACACCGCAGGGACCACCGGCCGACCTAAGGGTGGGGTCATGACTTTTGGCGTTTTCTATAACATCATCACCAACATTCTTATCAACCTCGACCGGCCCATTGGCCCCGATGATATCTACCTCAGTGTAGGCCCTCTGACCCACGCCGCAGGATTAATGATGATGGTCTATTACTGCCGTGGCGCTAAGTGCATCATCTTGCCTCGCTTCGATCCCGAGCTTGTCATCGAGACGATCGACCGAGAACGGGTAACCTCAGTCCTGTTCGTTCCAACCATGCTCGCCATGATTCTACGTTCTTCGCGGATCAAAGACTTCGATCTTTCATCGATCAAGCGGATATGGTATGGCACAGCACCTATGCCGGTTGAGTGGCTGAAGGAGGGGATCAAAGTCTTTGGACAGGTCTTCCGTCAAAATTACGGCATGACTGAGATGGCCCAGCCGATTACCTTCCTTGGCCCTGAAGATCACATTATTGAAGGAAGTCCAGACCAGCTTAGAAGGCTTTCATCAGCCGGCCGACCAGCCCTTGGGGTTGAACTTAAAATTCTTAATGAGAATGGCCAACCGGTCAAGCCTGGTGAAATCGGTGAGATCTGTATCCGTTCCAACAAGATGATAAAAGAATATTGGAAGAAACCGCAGGATACGGCCGAGGCCATTGTGAATGGCTGGCTTCATACGCGAGATATGGGGACGATTGATGAAGAAGGTTATGTTTATATCATAGACCGCAAGAGCGACATGATCATCAGCGGCGGTTTCAATATCTACCCCAGAGAGGTGGAGGAGGTCATCATGACCCACCCTGCTGTCTCAGAGGTGGCGGTGATTGCCGTGCCTGATGATACCTGGGGAGAGGCAGTCAAAGCGATGGTGGTGCTTAAACCTGGAGCCCGGATCACTGAGGAGGAGATCATTAATTTCTGCAAGGAGAATCTGGCCAGTTACAAGAAACCGAAAACCGTTGAGTTCATCAAAGAGATTCCCAAGACCGCCTACAATAAGGTGGACCGAAAGTCCCTGAAGGAATCCTTCTGGAAAGGCTACGACCGCCGTGTCAATTGATTGAATTATTTTTTAACCCGATTTAGAATTTAGCCTTTATCCACGGTTTTTCAAAGCCCTGCCTATCCGTCATTCTTCAGAAAGCTTTCCGAGATTTTACCTGTAGAAGCATCTCCAACTCCGTGATGACAGAATGGACTCCAGAGGAGCAGGCGGACCAGACTCCGAAATCTTTAGGATTGATAATGTTTAAAAGGCACCTCCTTAAGCATGCCAGAGAAGATTCTGGTATGCTTAGGGAAATGATTCTATCCAAAATCTTATCCCAGGAGGTGCC
>Ga0315277_10004855_pt1 | contig 17835 bp, 11 predicted proteins | sample YL17G05_15_MG_FD_203695 | JGI IMG/M metagenome (GOLD analysis project Ga0315277, IMG submission 203695) | Sediment microbial communities from Yellowstone Lake, YNP, Wyoming, USA - YL17G05_15 | ecosystem: Environmental > Aquatic > Freshwater > Lake > Sediment | place: USA: Wyoming | collected...
TTATCGGTGTTGGTGCTATTCCAGTCATAGTATTCACTGCCAGTAGCGGTGAAGCGGATTTCCCAATCATCAATTCCAATCAATCCCCTATAGTTCATTCGGGTGAAATCGTCTGCCTTGTCAGAGCTCACGTAGAATTCGTGAGTTGAATTCCAGGAATAGGCTACATTATCCGGTGGGTCTACAGGTCCGGCAGCATTTTGAATTTCAACAATGGATTTGATATTGAAATTCGGTCCCATAACCTTAACGGAAAGACCATCCACCACCAGATAGTTGTCATCCCCTGCTTGGTTTGTTTGATCCTTAAGCACCGTATCTCCCAAGGTGACGTCAATTAAATGCCAGACGGTATAATCGTATGTGGCATCGTCGAACACTACCTTGTAGTCATGTCCGGTTACCGACAATGGATCAGCCACCTCTACTGTCACAGAACCATCGCTTATTCCCAAAGCATGCTGGACATCGTAAGCTTTGGCCGGAGTAATACCTGTAGCATTAGAACGCGGAGTTACTGCAGTCCCCTTTATTCCATTCGCCAGACTGCGAGGGGAGGCGAAAGGTTGAAAGTCATAGGCGACGACATCATAATAATAGTTCATTCCATTGATCAATCCGGTATCTATAAAAGCGTGTGCCAGCTCACCATTTGTCCCCTCGGGTTCTTCTGAATGTTCGCTTATCTGAAATATGATGTCCGGAGTTGGAATATAAGATGGATCGTTTCCAGTAAAGTTAATTACCATACCACCAACTAAAAGGTTGCATCCATCAAAGTAGTTATCCCAAGTCCCGTTAGCTACTGCGGTTGTATCCCAGCGACTATTAAAGTTCGCATCAAATACCTCAAATACATATGGTGGCTCTCCCCAGTAGTACCATTGATCAGAAGTATCGTTGGGTGGAATCCCTACCCCAAGAGTTAGATCAGTAACCACAAAGGAGGTATCCGGCTTAACCTGTGCTAAGTAAGAATGACCAGTAAAAAGTGATGTTCCGCCATAGGGCAAAATATAACCTTCCGTATTACCCTCATCATAGGTAACCGTTCCCTCGAATTTAGGTCCAGATAATTGCTTGATGCCCACATGGCGCGGGGTAACGCTGGTCTTATCCCACGTGGCTAAAAGCTCAAAGGTTCCGGGAAGACCGGTGGTGCTTCGGTAGAGCTTATATCCTTCAAAATCCATCTCCAAGTAATTGGGATCATAGAGCGGATGGGTGGTGGAATCGGTAAACTTAAAATACGGATCCGTGGAAAATTCCGCCACATTGTCCCAGCTGATGAAAACCTTTTTGTCGTCTGGAACTAAAGTAACGTTTGGTTTGTCCGGAGGTCGGGGAAGAATGAAGCCGATGTCGTAAATGGATTGGGCAATATCTGCGATCTTGGGAAGCTGAACTAAATCCGGAGCCATCATCACCGCCACAGTCACTCTGACAGTGTCGCCTACAACTTCCACTGTATCTACGGCTCTCAAACTGTCACCGTCTGGGTCCCAGGCCCAAATTATGTCGGTCACCGTGTCACCTGGAGGGACCAAAAGAAACGGTCCGGTGTTCTGGAAGATTCTTTGATCGACCGGTGTTTCTCCAGTTCCCAGATTAAAAGGAGCATAGCGCTGGTCTCCCCCATCTGGATAGTCATGACCAGCCATGATCAGATATTTCTCAAGCTCGATATCCGGGTCACCCGACTGCAGATTGGAAGTCTTAAAGGAGGTTAGCCCCAAAGATTTTCCTTTGCTTACGTCTTTTATCCATACCCCGTCATTGTTTACGTCTATTGAGTCACCATTGATCTGGTCATCTCCATTCAAGTCCACATCATAGGTGGCAACCGGACTTTCCAAGAATTTGTAAGCTAAAAAGCCAGGTAATCTGGCAAAGCCTTGCTCCGCGAAGTCACTATCGTAAACATAACCCAAATTCCGGCTATAGTCAAAGCCGACTAAATCATCATTAGCCGTGGGTCCCACATCGGCATCGCACATGACCGTCAAAAAACAGTTTCTAATCGGTGCTTTGTCTGCTCTGATGTTTACGACATCAAAGATGAAGAAGTGGATGGTCTTGTTGTTCTCATAGTTCCACGAGTAAGTGTGCTGGATGACCTTGACTCCCAGACCAAATTTGGCGATATCCACACCATCTCCGGCATTGGAGTTTCCTCCCACATCCCATCTGGTGGCATCCTGGTCATCAAATTCAGTGTAGCTGTCTTCAATGCCCACGATGATCGGATTTCCCAGACTATCCCGAAGGGGCCAGAAATTGGCACTGCTGTAATCCTCTGGATGATCGCTGATGAATATGTCAGTCAATCCAGAGAACTCTTCGGCACCTCCGCTGGGGTTGTATCCGATCACCACCCGGGGATCATTTATAGTCTTGTAAAGAACCGTATCCCTTGCGCCGGTGTTTTTGAAATTGAAGGTCTGCAGGCTCCGGTTGTTCACGGTTCCACCCACCCAGATGCCGGCACCATAGATATAAAACTCGTTGGAGCCTTTGGGCCACTCTCCCCCCGCGGATCCCAGGTCGACAAACTGCCCGAAAACCGCATAGTTGGTCATGGGGACTCTGAAGTCGTTTATGTCCAAACCATGTCGGAAATAAGCGGCCCCGAAATGGGCGGTCTGGGCTGGCTTGGCCAAAGGCGGCGAAACTCCCAGGCTCCCTTTTTTCGCCTGGCTTTGGATGGGCAGCATAACTAGCAACAGAAGACACAGAAGGATCCACCCACCCAGGATTGAACGTTTCTTAATGAATTTCTCCATTTCAAAACTCCTTTTTAATGATTCGTTTTTCTCATCAAATCTTGCTTGACATGGCATTAACCCTTAGAAGGTGATATAGAAACCAACTTTGATCTGGCGCGGAGGTCCGTAGTTCATCGGATCTTTGGCATACAATTTGTAAGCATTGTTGTAAGCCACATATTGCTCCTCGGCGCTGATCACTCCGTCTCCATTTGTGTCTTTCACCTTTATCCAGTCCCAGTATTGATTGGTTGAATCTTCTCCCGGGGCTATCACCGCAGATGGATCTAACCGATAGCCGTCCTCGTCCGGTCGGCCGGTCGCAGGATAGACATTGAGGATGTCGATTCGATTGAACAGATTCAACACCTGAACGAAGACGTTGAGCTCCCTTCCCATGATCTCGAAGCTCTTATCCACGGTCAAGTCGGTGTTGAAGGTCCAGGGTTTGCGGTATTCATTGGTCTTTCCCACCCGGTTTCCCTTATAATCTCTCTTTGTGTATGGAAGGCCGCTCCCTGCTTCGGAGATTACGTTTACTCCAAAACTCTGCAAGGACATCCATTTGAAATCCTTGGGGAATCTTAAATCACCCTGCAACACAAAGCTGTGTCTTTGATCGAAATCCAAAGGGTTGACATTTTGCGGGAAAGCTCTGGGTAGACCGGTAACCGGATCGGTGGCGTCACGGGAATGGAACTCGTACTGATCCGTCGCGTCAGAGTTGGTCCCCTTGGCATATTGCAGAACATAGCTCAAGTCAAAGGAAACATACTTCCTCGGGCGCTGCGAAAGGGTTATCTCCATCCCCTTCACGTTTGCATAGTCCAGGTTTTTGTAAACATCATAGGTCCTTTGAGGGATGAAGATCCTTTGGAACTGGGTCATATTGTAGATGTCTTTGTAGTAGGTGGTGACGTTGAATTTCATGTCCCGGCTGATGGCTCGATTGAAGCCCAGCTCGTATTGTATGTTTCGGGCTGCCTTCAGGTCCGGATTCCCCACCTGCTGGTTCGCCCTCTGGAGGTTGGGAGCCAAAGAAGCATAAAGCTCCAAAAATCGCGGTTGCTGAGTGAAATGACCGTAGTTGAAGAAGATGGTCATCTTATCTGACACGGGATGGGAAATGCCCAGTCGGGGACTGAAGGTGATGTTGGGATCCACCTTCTTGGTCCGCCCTCCATTCGGCTCCAAATCGGGACGATAGGGAGCTGCCGTATCGCTAGTCCAGACTTCAGCCTCCTTGCGGAGATAGTCCACTCTGCCACCCACGTTGACAATCAATCCCTGGAACTCGATTTTGTCCTGAACGTAAAAAGCAGCACCCAGAGGTTTATATGTGTAAACATCAATAAAAGGTTGAGCATCCCAGGGAAGACTGTTGTAGTGTCTGGTGATTTTATAAGAGTTGATCTCAAATCCGGATCTAACTTGATTATAAAAATCCACCTGACTGGTGACATCCAACTTGCCAGTTACGATAGTACTTCCTCTCTTCTGGAAAGTTCTGGTATCATAACCTGACCAGAAAAGATTGTCCACAGCCAGAGGATAGTTCTGGTGCTGCACTCTCTCGCGGTATCGGCTCCACACGCTGGTATCAGTGGTGGGTGTCGCAAATTCGTAGTCATTCCACCAATTGCCGTCCCAGATCTCTTTCTCGTGTGCCTTCACGAATGCCACAGAATCAGCAGGTGTACTGGTTCTCTCCCCCGCCGCCCGTTCTAACAGGCTTCTGTCCTTGAGTCGGCCAATGCCATAGTCGTTCTTGAAATAGCCGACTTTGGCTTCATAGAAGGTCCTCTTGGAGAGATTGTGGGTCAAAGTCACAAAAAACTGTTTGGCTTTCTCCAGCGTACAGTCAAAACCTTTGAGATTGTAAAGCCAAGTCTGATCATATCTTTGATACTGTCTCCGGTTAACAAAACTGCCTGTGCGTACAGCAATGGAAGGAGTGGGCTTGTAAGTCAGCTTTCCCTGCGTACGGTAGGTCTGTTGCTGATGATGCGGTAGTTTGTGAAGTCGCGGTGCCCAATCATCCGTCAGGTACAGATTGCCAGCCAAGTAGTAAGTCAGTTTATCCTGGGTGCCCGGCACAGGTCCACCGATGTTCAAGAAATGCTCATTAGTTCCCAAATCATATTTGTCTCCCAAAATTCGATCCGTGGAATACTGATACCTTCCAGCGAGCTTCGCCTGACCCTCCTGGGTAACATAATTAACAATACCGGACATGGCATTGCCGTATTCGGCATTGAATCCGCTGGTGATCAATTGAGATTCGGAGATGGTAAAATGATTCAAATTGGTGGCTTGACCTGCCAGGATGGGATCAGTGATGGATAATCCATCTACCATGTATACCACCTCTTGAGGGCGTCCTCCTCTCAGGGTTATCCCTGGGTTGGCGGTGTCGTCTACCCGGTCCCCTTCATTTCCAATCACTGTCCCTTGAGTCCCTTGATTAATTGGTCCACCGATGGGGTCGAAGACCACTCCCGGAGTCCGGTAGATAATCCCATCCGAATTGATAACCGGACGATGAATCAGGTCCACGGAGGTGACTATATGGGCAGTCGAGGTTAGGTCCGGCTCGATTATAGGTCTCTCCGCAGTCACCGTGATACCTCCCACCTCCACTGCTTTGGCGGTCAACTGAAAATCTATGGTAGTGGTTAAGTCCAAAGATACCTTGACTTGTTCAACCTCTACCGGAGTGTAGCCTATAAGCGAGGCTTTCAGTTTGTAAACTCCAGGGGGAACATTCAAAATAAAATATTCGCCCTTTTCATTTGCAGCCGCTCCCATGGTGGTTCCCAGAATTACCACGGTTACCCCAGGCAGCGGCTCACCGGTATCTTTGTCTTTGACTATTCCCGCTATCTTCCCGGTCACTCCAGCCCAGAGAAGTTGTTTACCTTGAACCAAGGGAAGAACGAGCAGAACTACTAAAGACAAGAAAAATACCAGCACCGATTTGTAGATCGCTTTTTTGTTCACTGCTATTCCCTCCTTTAGAAATGAAAGTTTTGTTTTAACAGTTAGCGCAAAAAGTTTGGGAAAACAATTTGATAGATCACCTCCTTATAAGACATTGATATGTTTTGACAATTATTTTGGGCTATCAAGAGCCGAGTTTTTTAGTTCGATCCCATCTTGAGATTTCCCTTCCAGAAAATCTTGGAATGTTTTTGAATTCGAGGTAGCTAAACCGAGATCGCCGGGACAATCAGGACGATCCCAGAGGACAATCTTCCGTATAATCCCAATACAAAGATTCCCCTTATAATGTATCGTCAAAAATCGCAATTCCCACAGTGAGATATTTCGGTTTAGGATGAAAAAAAACGGGATCAAAATTCCATTTTTTCCTTGACATCAACAACATTTTTTGTTGTCACGCTTAAAGTTAAACACCAGCAGTTTATGTGTCAAGTAAAAAATGAAGGTTTTTTTCCTGTTTGATCTTTGCCGTGTTATCCGTGCACTAACCGCAAGAACGAATCAGGGTTGTGTCTCTTTTGTTCTTTTAGTCATTTCCACAGCAAGCTGTAAGAAGGAACGTTCTTTGCTTTGAAACTTTTTTACCAAATCGGGGAATTGGGCGGAAAGATCGTTTTTCTGTTGGGGGTCTTGGTTAATATCGAAAAGGGAAGAGGTGGCACCTATGCGGTCAACGAAAAAATACGAATCCTCTACCCAGCCCACTTGCTTTCCATCTATCATCAAAGCGAAACCCCCATCTTCTGGAGGAAGAGAAAGAAGATCGCGACCCCAGGATTGGTGAAGGATTGGTTTGCCCAATAAACCAAGTATGGTAGGAAGAAGGTCGGTTTGACTGCCTATGGTGGTTACTTTTTTCGGCGAGAAGCCGACAAGAGAGGGGGCATAGATGAGGCAGGCGATCCGATACCTGTCCAGGGGCATATCGCTTTGGCTTTCAAAAAGCTTGCCGTGGTCAGCCACCAGGACGAATATGGTATTCTTGAAGTAAGGCTCCTTTTCTGCCTCACGGAAAAACTCCCCTAAAGCCCAATCGGAATAGTAAAACGTATTTAGATAGTCGGAGTAAGGCACGCTATTGGAAAAGATTTCAAAGTCCGGGCTAGGCAAAAGGAAGGGTTCATGATTGCTCAAAGTTAGAATTACCCCCAAGAAAGGGCGATCACCGAATTTGGAAAACTCCTGATTTGCTCGCTTGAAGACAATATGGTCGGGAACGCCCCATTTTCCTAAACTTGCTTTTGAGGGAAAATCTTTTTGCCCGATAAAAGCGTCAAATCCTTCGCTACGCAAAAATCCTTCCATATTGTCAAACTGCAAGTCGCCACCATAGACCACGATGGATTGGTATCCTTGTTTTTTCAGTATCTCCGCAAATGAGGTGAAGGGGCGGTTAGGGGCAAACCCCTTCATAATGGAATGTATCGGAAACGAAGGAAAAGAACATAGAACTGATGGTATTCCACGGTTGGTGCGGGTTCCCGTGGCGAAGAAATTCTGGAATAATATCCCTCTTTCTGCCAGACTATCGAAATTAGGAGTAACATCGGGTTTTCCTCCCAAGGCGCCAACAAAACGCGCTAACCAGCTTTCCAAAAGGATGATGACCACATTGTAGTTTTTGTTTTCCTTCGGTTCGGAATTAGGATAATGCCAGCGAGCCAACGAGTGAAGGGAATCCATCAGTCTTTCTTGGTGAGTAACCAATATTTTTTGCACATTAAAAAGAGCTTCCGGTGTAGGAAAGAAGTGGAACTGTGCTGTTAATTGACCCTGGACATCCTTTCGTTCGTCCAAAATAGATTTGCCCAAAGTATAAACTCCATTCAAAGCCAGCTCATTAGCAAAGCCGTAAGGACTGAAATAAGCCAGACCCCAGTCGATAGGAGCAAGCTGCCATCGTCCCCGTGCTCCCAAAAACAAAAGCGCCAGGACTAACACCAGATAAAAGATGCGATTTAAAATTGTCTCCTTGTGTTTTCTTTTAAATATTCTTTTACTGAATCTGATCCCAGTCCAGACAAAAATGAAAGTGAGACCAACCCACAAAACAATATAAAGGGTGACCGGATATGCGGACCAGATGCCATACCAAACCATAGCTGGTTGATCCAGATATTCCAATGCCCAGAAGCTAAGGCGAGTGCCAAATTGACCAAAGTGCTCTATGTCGATAAGGCTAATAATAAAAATAAGACCAAAGCACAAAAAGAGTATGGTTTCGATTATCACTCGGCTCACCTTTAGGCGGTGAATGCCAATGAAGGGAATATAGCTTAGGATAAAAAGTGGAATGAAGATGTAGCTCAATACCACTATGTCAAAGCGTGCACCGATAATAAAGGATTTAATGATGGTTAAGGTAGGAATGCCAGATGCAATGTTTCTGTGCCTATAAAGAAAACCAAATCGTAACAGTTCCAGAAAAATTATCCCCAAAAGGAAAATAGCTCCGAAGAATAAAACCGTGCTCGGAGGTCTCAGAAATGCTGTTATGGAGTGAATTCTTTTCCTCATTTGATTCTTTTCAAGAAATCCTCTGGTCACATCCTTTTCATATTACGCAACGAAGGCGGGTATTTTAAGGAGGGAGTTTCGGTCTTTACTCCTCATTGGTACTCTGGCTTTGGGGAAATACATGGGCATGGATGAAGCATCCATCACTGACGCGAAACAAGTTTCGCTACTCCAGTTTTACCACCAGGATGAATATGCTTTATACACAGGGGAAGATAAAGTAACAATTCCTCAAATAGATTTTTACGCACCTTACACGGGACTGTTGAAAAACCCACTCTGTCATTCTGAGGGAGCGAAGCGACCGAAGAATCTGCTTCATGCATATTGAGATTCTTCCCCCGCCAAAGGCGGGGTCAGAATGACAACTCTGCCGGTTCAAGTTTTTCAACAAGCCCTACATATCCGCGGTCATTCACTTATTATTAAGTGCAATCTCTTTGGTGCGGCGATAGGTGGCGATAATCAAACCGAGCAAGATCAAGACAGTTCCCAGCCAATAAAGATTGATCAAGGGCTTCTTGCTTACGTTTAAAATCAGAAGATCACCTGAGGTTTCCTCCGCAGACAAAACCAGACTAAGGTCAATCGTTTTCCGGTCGGCATCTATTTTTTTCAATACCAGATAATCCTCCCCTCCGGGAAGCTGGACTTTGCCTTTGGCTTGATCTCCCTCTGTTCTTCCTATAGTTATAGCGGGGATAAGGGTTTCCTTCTGATCATTTTTTTCAACTTCCAAAATAGCTCCCACACTTACTTGGTCAACTTTATCGTGAGTGGTCATATCAAAATCCACAAATTTGATGTTATATCCATCTACCTTTTTGGCTTCGCCTTTCTGGACAGAAAAAAGGTTCTCTTTTTCGCCCTCACCCGGAGGAGAAAGCTCCAGGGGAGCTAAATAAAGATCATTCAGAAGATTCATTTTAATATAAGGGTGTCTCAACATTCCGTGGGTAAATTCACTATAATAAAATTTTGGGCGTGCCATGAAACTCTTATTATCCTTTTGGACTTTTACCTTTAATACTTCTTTTTCACCTATGGAAGCGCTATCTATTCCCATATAAGTGAGCTTGTATTCAAAAGCTTCCTTGGTTTCATTTATGGGAAGAGTGAGTTTGATCGATTCTGAGTAACCGGAGGAGGTGATGATTCCCAAAAGCAATAACCCCACTCCTAAATGAGTCAAATACCCTCCGGCAAATTTTAATCCCTTCTTTCCTCTTTGAATGAATATAAATAAATTACTAACAAATGCAAGCAGGGCTACAAACATAAGGACAAGATAGATGGGAAAGCGAACTTTAAGGATAAATGCCAAAATGGTCAAAAGAAAAGTTAGGGATAAAGGGAGTGAGATTTTCTTAATGAATTCATTCCAGCTTGTTTTGTTCCAGCTTAAAAAAGGAACAACCCCCAATATCAAAACTACTATGATAACTAAAGGAAGCTGTGTGCGGAGATAGAAAGTTATATCCACATTGGAAGGCTCCCCAAAAATGCTGGTGATGAGCGGGGATGAAGTGCCCAACAAGACTAATAGTGCTGAAACGCAAAAGAATATTATGGCAACAGAAATCGCAAACTCACTGGATAAAATATTTTTGGTGATCTGGATGCGCTGGATATGAGGTAATCTGAAGATAAAGAGCCCGATGGAAAATAAAGCGAAGAAGATCATAAACCACATCAAATATGCACTGATTCCTAAATCTGTGAAGGAGTGGACCGAGAATTTTCCCAAGACCCCACTCCGGACCAGAAAGGTGCCATAAAGGATTAAAAGGAATGACAGGATTGCCAAAAGAAAATTCGTTCTCCTCATGCCCCCTTTGGTCTTTTCCAAAAGAAGCCCATGCATCAAAGCGATGGAGGAAAGCCAGGGGATCAAAGAGGCGTTCTCCACCGGATCCCATCCCCAATATCCCCCCCATCCCAGAACTTTATAAGCCCAATAGGAACCGAGGAAAATTCCAGCTCCCAGGGAAAGAGAGGAGAAACCCACCCAGGGAAGGACAAATCTGGTCCAGCCCTCGTATCTGTTCTCAACTAAAACGGCTAAGGCATAAGCAAAAGGAACGGCTATGGCAGCATATCCGATGAAGACCACCGGGGGATGGATCACCATCCAGAAATCCTGCAACAGGGGATTTAGTCCCCTTCCCTCCAAAGGTGAATCAGGCAAAAGCGAGAACGGGCTTTTCTTCAAAAGCAAGATCAACAGGGACATCTGCACTAAGAGATAGAAGAACATAGTATATCCCTGATAAATATCTGCCCTGGCTTTGTCTCTGCGGAAGATGATGAAGATTCCAAGTAAACTTCCCAAGAGAAGCCATAAAAGAAAACTTCCCTCCTGTCCGGCCCAAAAAGCTGATATCAGATAAAACCAGGGAAGTTCCGAGGAGCTATAGTTATACACATATTCAACTTTGAAGTTGTGAGATAAGAATAGATACATCAGGTAGGCAGATGCCAAAAAAACAAAGAAGAAAAAGAGATAATATATTTTTTTGCCAACCCCTAAAAACTTTTCATTTTCTTTAGCTCCCAAAAGAAAGAAAAGGGCAGAAAACAAAGCAGACAAAAGAGCCAAGCCTAAACATAGATTCCCTAATAGCATCAGATTTACTTTCGTTCGTTAAGGTTTTATCAAAATCTTTGAGAAAGGACTAAGCAGAGATAATTTTGTTTACAATTTGAAAGATGCTGAAAAAGGATTTTCATTCAAGAAATTTGGATGAGACCTCTGAAAAAGTCAAGTTGGAAAAGCTTTGCTGGAGTGTCAAGCTTTACGGCGTGTTGAAAAACCTCTTGTTCGTGCGGGAATTGGCGTCAATATCCCGCTCCGCGGGAGATTTCCCGCACGAAAGTGGTTCGGGAATTCCAATTCCCGAACCAACTTAGAAGAATTTTCGAGCTTCGACCACCCAGCTTCGCCGGCCGATACGAGTCGTCAATATCCCGCATCGCGGGACTTCGTCACCGTTAAACGAATCCCCAAAAATCCTATTCTTTCTCTTTGTCTCTATCTTATAATATCTCCGATTCTATTCCACCTCACCCTTTTAGGGAAATGAATAATGTTGTAGAAAACATTTTTGGGAATGGAAAGAAGGTCTTCACGAGTCACGACAGGTGCATTGGGGTCCGAGTCCCAGGACCAGTGAATGATCATAGCTTTTCCTACAACCAATTCTCGAGGGAGCGGTCCCCAATAGCGGGAGTCGGCACTGTTATCCCGATTGTCTCCCATCATGAACAGATACCCTTGGGGAACTTTATAAGGTCCAAAATTGTCTCTGGGATCTCTTACATTGGGACGGATAAAGGAATCTGTGTGTTTTCCTGAGGGTGGATCCGGGATCTTTTTGCCGTCCACATACAAAACCTTATTTCTAATCTCTACCGTCTGTCCTTCCACCGCCACACATCTTTTTATGTAGTTCACCTTAGGATCGCGAGGATATTTAAAGATCACGATGTCGCCGGGCTTTGGCTCTCTTAAAGCTGGTAGACGAATCGGCAACAAGGGAACCTTCGACCCATAAATAAACTTGTTAGCCAAAAGAAAGTCGCCGATCAGAAGGGTGTCTTCCATTGATCCCGATGGAATCTTATAAGCCTCCACCACTGAGCATTTGATGATCAAAGCCAAAATTAGAGCTACCGCAAAGGATTCAACGTATTCCCGCACTATGGATTTTTTTCTTTTGGGCGGATTTTGTGTCTTGAGATTGGTGCGCATTGGTTTTCCTCCGAGCTTTTAGTTCAAAAGAATCATTTTTATTTATACGAGTTAATGCAGGACTTGTTTTAGAATTATTTAAGGAGAGTTTCTTAAGTTCTTTTTTGTTTAGGCTTTGGTTAGTAAAAATTGGTGCATACGTAAGAAATAAAGTGCTATTGCGAGCGACTGAAAAGAGCGAGGTCCCGCCAACGGCGGGACTTCGTCTCTTCGCTCCTCACAATGACATTCCATTTAATGCGTTTGTATTAGTAAACTTGAGTAAATGTTGCCTTTATTCCTTTTCTTCCTCCCCTTTCGATTCTTCCGTTCCACCTTTTTCGGTTTCAGGCTCTGTGGGTTTTTCTTCCACCCATTCTTCCTCAATCATTTCACCCCGAGCCATCATTTTGTCGTAGTCCAAAGGATGTCTCTCCATGTAAGCTTCCTCAGTCATTCTGCCGGTCAAGGCGGTGAAGTTTATGGGGTAGCTTTCCGGATGTATGAACATATAGAAGAAGTGCCACACTAAGATAGCCAGAGTTGCCAGCCAGGCTTCGTAATAGTGAATTGCTTTAGCCACGTCCAACAGCCATTTGGGGAAGAATGACAAAAAGAAGGTCTCGAACCACAGGGGGAGTCCGGTTAGAATCATCACCAATCCACCCCACATCAGCGCCCAATACTCTGCTTTTTCGGTGTAGTCATATCGCCCAAACAAAGGACGCTTGGAGGATAAGCCGAAACTGTAAAGAATATTTTGGGTCACGTTATTCACATCTGAGAGAGTGGGAGATTTATCTATTATCTGTTGTCTGCCGCGCTTGGTGAAAGAAGAGCGCAAGATAGTGAAGAGGACCAGTCCTATTAGAATAACCCCTGCTACCCGATGGGCTACCCCCCGTGCCGCAAAGGCAGTAGGGGAATGAGTCATCCAGGAAGACCACCACATGTCCGGAAATCTAAAAGCAAATCCAGTTATGATCAATGTAACGAAGGAGACAAATAAAAGAAAGTGCCATAAAACCTCTGGGGTATTCCACCTTACCACCTTTCCAGTTTTCGCTTCCTGATACCGTTCCATAGCATATCTTATCATAACCACGCCGTTATGGGCTAACATCCCCCCAATCACCGCGAGAATAAGTGAAATATACAAAAGTCTCACCCAATAGACCCCGACATCTTTCTTGCCGGTGGGTATTATATGTATTGATCCCTTGGCAAAATTGGGTCCAGCTCCTTTGTGGCATTGCCCGCATGTGTGCGGCAGGTTGGCTTTGTTTATGGTGGACTGGGGATCGTCTTGTCCTCTGATGTTATGGCTGGTATGACAGTTCACACAGCTGGCGGTCTTAGGATCTCCGGCTCTGCTTCCCACTCCGTGATAGGTATCCAGATATGTGGTTACCCTTTCCGAAACCAGTCCATATTTTTCGATAATCTTTTCTGAGGAGTGACACCGGTTACAAGTTACTTTGGAGATGTTTGCAGGAAAAGTGGGTGAGGTTTTGTCACCAGACGATTTGATGGCGTGTTCATTATGACAGTCGGTGCAGACCGGAGCCTCGGTTACTCCTCTTTTCACTCCTCTTCCATGAGTATCCTGGCTGTATTCTCCCTCTTCGGTGGGGTGGCACCCTCCACAGGTGGAGGGAATGTTGGTTCGATAGACATACGAAGTTGGATCAGAGGAAGGTCTGAGATCATGGCTTCTGTGACAATCACTACAAACAGCCGCCCCCAGGTTTCCGCCCTCAAGTGCTTTCCCGTGGACGCTCTCCATATATGCCTGATAAGGTGCGGGAACAGGGATCTGGTATTTACTTACTAATCTTACATCGGCGTGACACTTGGCACACATCTTGGGCTGATTCGCCCTATAAGTATCCGCTTTTGGATCGTCCACAGATCGGATATTGTGATAATCATGGCAATTCCGGCAAGTGGGAGCATCCTTCACTCCCTCCAAATATTTCTGTCCATGAAATCCTTTTCTATATTGATCTTGCGCATCTGAGTGACACTCTCCACAATTGACCGCCTCAGGCTTAGTTTCATGGAATTCGGCTTTAACTCCCACATGACAGCCCACACAGGAGAGATCATGGTGAATAGATTGCTTAAATACCGCTTCATCCACATACAGCGATATTTCCTTGCCGGTGGAATCTTCCTTAGTTAGACTCTTATCACCATGACAGGTTAAACAATCTTCATTCGTTTGGGCAAAACCGAAGTGAGAGGAAGTGAAAAGAATTGCAACCGTTGTAAGAATTTTTAAATGTTTTTTCAATTTAAACGCCTGCCTTTCAATATGTGAAACAATTCACTAATTTGAGCGAAAACATAACAATTCGGCTTTGCTTTGTCAAGATTTTTTCAGAAAAAAAGTTAAATTAACCCAAAATCCGTTGAGCATCCGATTCTATCAAATGAAAATGGTTTATAAATGCGAATTTTTTCTTGACAAGGTGTTGTGTTAATCTATCTTGCATATTACTGTGATCGTTCAAAGGATATGAATATATCTGAAACCCCCAGAATCTATTGAGAGAAGGTAAAAAATGGTTATCTCCAAATCCACTGAGACAAATAAAGAGAGCAAATTAGAATATTTCAGAAAACAGGTCGTAGGATTAGACAAGAAGGTTCCTCTCTTAGACGGTTCTTCAAAGAGATTTATAAATTTTGACAATGCCGCCAGCACCCCTTGTTTAAAACCTGTGCTTGACAAGGTAGATGAATTCTTGGATTGGTATTCCAGCATTCACCGGGGCTCAGGATTCAAATCTTTGCTTTCCTCCAAAATCTATGACCAAGCTCACCAAATGGTTGCTGATTTTGTTAAAGCTGACCCAAAAACCAATGCAGTGATCTTTACCAAAAATTCTTCAGAGGCTCTAAACAAACTGGCTAATCGTTTCCCTTTCAGAGATGATTCGATTGTGCTCTCCTCTTTGATGGAGCATCATTCCAACGATTTGCCTTGGCGTAAAAGAGCAAAAGTGATTTATGTGGAGGTGGACAAATACGGCGTCCTAGACTTAAATGATTTGGAAAAAAAGCTAAAAAAATACCAGGGTAAAATAGAGCTTTTGGCTCTGACCGGAGCTTCAAACGTTACCGGCTATGTGAACCCCCTTCACCAGATCGCTTCATTGGCACATCAATACGATGCAAAGATAGTAGTTGACGCCGCCCAGTTGGTGGCACACCGTCCATTAGATATGAAGCCGGATGATGATCCAGAGCATATAGATTATTTAATCTTTTCTGCCCATAAGATGTATGCTCCTTTTGGCACCGGAGTTTTAATCGGACCAAAATCGACCTTCCAGCAAGGCGATCCCGAACATGTGGGAGGAGGAACCGTGGAGATCGTCACTCTGGATGAGGTCTTCTGGACCGGTCTGCCGGATAAGGAAGAGGTAGGTTCGCCCAATGTGGTAGGGGCGGTCGCCTTAGCCGAAGCCATAAAAATTCTTAAAGAGATGGGAATGGACACCATCACAAGTCACGAAAAAAGGCTTACCCAATATGCCATAAAAAAATTGAGATTGATTAAGGATATTATCATTTACGGGAACCAAGATTATGTTGAAAATTCCCGCGAAGCGGGAGATGAAAATGCGTATGCGTCTTTCGACCGGCTGGGCGTCATTCCTTTCAATCTAAATGGATTTCATCATGCTTTGACTTCAACCATACTAAGCTATGAAGCCGGCATCGGAGTGAGGCATGGCTGTTTTTGTGCTCATCCCTATGTTACTCGTCTTTTAGGAGTCACTGAAGGAGAATCCAAAAAATTTAGAGACGAACTCAAGAGGAGGAATAAAGCCCATCTCCCCGGTGCAGTCAGAATCAGCTTCGGATTTTACAACACCGAAGAGGAGATCGATCAACTGATAGAGGCTTTGGATAAGATTTCAAAAAGAGAATATAAAGGAAAATATAAGTTGGATGAAAAGCTGGGCGAATATCTCCCTGAAAATTTTTCTTTCGATTATTCAAGATATTTTGATTTTTAGTCCATACAAATTCATTTCTGATATGAAGCTGTCCCTCTCCCCTGGGGGAGAGGGCAAGGGTGAGGGGGAACGATAAAAAATGTAGCCTCGTAGATCAGGTGCCCTGCGTACCTGACAAATGAATAATGTCAGTTATTATTTTATATTGAGCCGCTTCTTCGCTTCTTCTAAACTTACTGTGGGGGCATCAGCCTCGTTGGCTTTTGCTTTGCGGAGCTCACGTAAATCCTCATAATCAGCTAACTGTTCCTGAAGTTCAATAAACTCTTCATAGGGAATAACAGCAAATTCCTTTTTTCCATTCTTTTTTACATAATTTACATGAAGATTCATCATTTTCTACTCGTTGGTCAGGGGTGCCCTTCTCCCGCCAAACCCGGGATCAGCCGTATCGAGTTGCTATCCCATTTTTTTAATCATTCGCTCGTATTCGCTGTGAGTCCCAATCCAAACCCAAATAAAGTCTTCACCATCCTCAACTGCAAGTGCTCGGTGATCAATTCCTGCTCGAACTGACCAAAATCTCCCCACTTTCTTGAAATGAAGAGAAGGATGTAAGGGGTCTGTTTTGAGTAGCTCAAAGCGTTTCTTAGCCACCTTTTGAACAGGATCGGGAAGAGCCTCAAAGCATCTCCAGAAACGGTTTGTCGTTCGATGCATTTTAGAGTTCCTTTAGTTTTCCTTTCGCTTTTTCGTCACGCGCTTCCTTGATCAGAAAATCCAACTTTCCCGATTCTGAGTCTCCCTTAATTTGTCTATCCCATTTTTCCCAATCCCTTTCGGAAAACCATTCTCTCAACCGAGCATATTCCTCTTCTGAGAGAGATTCAATTGAACGTAGGATTTCCTCTACTGTTGACATATATAACCCCTTTCGTTTTTATGGGCTTTAATGCTTCGGTAATGGGAATTACCGAAGCAGAAAGCATCGGCATTTCCTAATGGCGATGCATCAGAGCCATCTGCATCTGTTTATATAAAGGTTTAGCAATGGGCTTTAAGCATTTAGAAGCATTCAGGATTTCTATCCCAATCACTTGACCTCTGTCATCAAGCTCAACGTTCATACCTGGCGCAGCTTCTACAAATTCTTTTTCTTTCCCTTTTTTAGCTACGATGTAAAGGATGTCTGATTTAGAATCATAATTTGCTAAAGGTTTCTTATTCATATTCTTCACTCATTGGTCAGGGGTGCCCTTCAGGGTGAATCCTTCAGGATGAACCCTCACCCCTGACCTTTATTTCTGGTTCAGGGTAAGGTACCCTGAACCAACGGGCGAACCTTGAAACTTCTACCTATTTTATTAAACGCAGAAAGTCATTGTAAGTAACAAAAATGATTAAAAGGATCAAAAACGCAAGTCCGACCTGTTGCATAGCGGCCCGCTGTTTTATGGTGAGCGGGCTACCTTTTATTTTTTCGATGGTCAAAAATAGAAGATGACCGCCATCCAAAATTGGGATGGGGAGCACATTTATAAAGGATAGATTGACGGACAAAAGTGCCATGAAGGAAAGGAGGTTGGCAATTCCGGCTTTGGCGGTCTCTCCTGCAACTTGAGCAATAAAGACAGGACCTCCTAAAAGCTTAACAGATGCAGTCCCGGTAATGAGTCCAATGATGAACTTAATTGATTCCACCAGGATAAAGATGGCGAACCCAATTCCTTCTAAAAACGATCTGAAAAAACCAACTTTGATTATGGTATAGCTGGGTCCTATCCCGATTTTTCCTACATATTTAGTCTCTCCTTTTTCATCTAAAACTCTGTCTTTAAAAGTGGTGAGG
>Ga0315277_10004856_pt1 | contig 17834 bp, 16 predicted proteins | sample YL17G05_15_MG_FD_203695 | JGI IMG/M metagenome (GOLD analysis project Ga0315277, IMG submission 203695) | Sediment microbial communities from Yellowstone Lake, YNP, Wyoming, USA - YL17G05_15 | ecosystem: Environmental > Aquatic > Freshwater > Lake > Sediment | place: USA: Wyoming | collected...
CACGAAAACCCAATACAAGAGCGCTCCCCCACCCAACAGAAGAACGGCCGTGATCGTTAGGCCAATGAGCAGATGGACCCAGATATGCTTCTTGATGTTGCGCAGATAATTGTCCGCGATACGAAGCTTGAGTCGCAGAATAGTCAGTGTTTCTGAAGCCATCGCGCGCTTCCCGCAGGCTAGATTGCCAACCTGTCCGTCTATGCTCTAGGCACGCTCGATGCAAGCTCTGGAGACAGGTTGTCAACCTGTCCTACTTCTCATCGGGAAAGAAGGGCTCGTTCGGATCGTCTTCCTCAAGCCCCAGTTCGACCCGACGGCGTTTTCGGAGCCGCTCGACATAGGTCTCGAGGCTTTCGCGGGTGATGCGGGTCTGCCGGATGCCCAGATTGATCGCCTCGAGTTTCCCTTCTTGAATGAGATTGTAAATACGCTTCTTGCTGACGTCCAGCAATTTTGCCACGCGCGGCACACGAAGTAGCTGTTCCATGGTTCGATTCCTCCTGCGGCTTGGATCGCTCCCATAGTTTTCACTGCAAAGCACCGACGAACTTAGAATGGAACCTTTTGAAGAGTCTCTTGACGGCGTCTGTTTATTCTCCGTTTTTCATGTGTTTTTTCTATGTGGAATGCGGCGGCGAGGAGTTCGGCGAGTAATCGCTGAACGGCAACGATGACGTGCAGGAGAAAATCTATGAATTCCCCCGGGGACTGGCAGCAAAAAGAGATTGCAGTTTTCGGGGACAAACGATTGGCTTGGCATTGAAATGCAGGTATGAGAGGCCACCCTTGTGAACGATTCTGTCGGGCTTCAATGGACCAAATGTAATTCCGACCATTGCGCTGATCCCTTCGTTCGTTCTGCAATCGCCGAGAGCGCGAGGGCGAACCGGTGATGACCATTACGCCACTGCTCAACCGCATCTCGAACCTTCTGTTTGATCATCGCACCTATCGGCGGCGGGCATTGGATCGTTGGCTGCTGAGCAATCGCGCGCTTTTGGCCGGATGCGTTCTCGACGTCGGGAGCAAGAGAAAAACGTCGAAAGGATTGTTCGCCCTCGAACCATCTCGCGGCGATCGTTGGCTCGCGTTCGATATCGGAACGGATTCGAGTCCCGACGTGGTAGGCCGCGGCGAGAGACTGCCGTTCCGCGACGGCGCGTTTGATGCCGCCGTCTGTTCCGAGGTGATCGAACACGTCGAGGATCCTGCCGCCCTGGTTCGCGAACTCCACCGGGTCGTGCGCTCCGGCGGCCCTTTACTGTTTTCTTCGCCCTTCTTGTATCCAATCCATGGCGACCCGCACGACTGCCAGCGGCTGACCGAGACGCGGTTGCGCCAGTTGCTCCAAGGCTTTCGCGAAGTTCAAATCGAGGTTTCGGGCTACTTTCCCTCCGTTGTGGGCGACATTCTCAAGCTCATGCTCCATCACACAAGTCGCCGATACGTCGTCAAGTATCTCCTCTATCCGCTTCTTCCTCTGGTTCACCTGTGCGTTCTCTGCGAGCGGTGGTCGGCGCTTCGCCATCTCTATGGCTGGGAAGGGACCATCTCAGGTTATTTGATTGTCGCCAGGAAATAGCGCGTGTTCAAAGTGAACTTTGGGTCAAGTCACGCCTCGACCGAGGTACGGGAGCGAACCTTCTTCCTGGTTGTCGGGAAGACCTGGCTGTGTGCGCTGCATATTGGTCCATTTTCGTCCGACCGTCGGGCTTCGATACCGAAGACCCGGCGACAAGAAAGCCATTATTGGCTTGAAGCGCTGTGGGTGTGGATTTAGTTTGCCGCCGACTTGTTGACGGAATTTGTTCCGAATCTGGAAGGACGCACATATGGCAGGCCCCTGCCGTCGAACAGCCAAGGGACAGATCCTGTGTGACCCGTCGTTTTCCTTCCCCGAACAGTTGCGCGAGAGAATTCGGTCGCACTATTGGACCTATTATACCCATTTCGGGATTCGCAACGTGGAGGATCACGTAGCCAACCGACTGCGCGAAGAGCTCGTCGAGTGCAAGCGACTCACCGGCCATGAATCTCTCCTGGCGCGGAAGTTCGAGAACTCCCGGATCCTCGTTGTGGGACTCGGAACCGGCGGCCTGGCAATTGCTCTTCATTCATTGGGTAATGATGTCCACGGTATCGAACCCAATTGTGCGTCATTACAAATCGCCTGGGACAAGATGTTGTACGTCGGCGGTGAGAAGGCCCGATTTGCCCCCGCCGTTGCGGAGGCTTTGCCGTATCGCTCCAATGCATTTGATTATGTCTTTTGTTTCACGGTGCTCGAGCACGTCAGAGATGTCCGCGCGTCCCTGCACGAAATGATTCGCGTTCTCCGGCCCGGCGGTTGCTTGCTCCTCAACACTCCCGACTACCGATTCCCGTACGAGGCACACTACAAAGTCCCGCTATTGCTGAAGCCGTTGCCGCGCCTGCTCTCTGCTGCGATTCTCAAAATGGCCGGAAAGCCCGCGCGGCCGCTCATGAGAGAGATTACGTATGTGACGTCTCGACAGATTCAGCATTGGCTCATGGAGATTCCCAACCTGCGATTCTTTCGCGTCTTCACGTCCTATCCGGAGCCATGGCGCGGCGAAGCAGCGAATCTTCGCCCGAAGGAACGGTTCATCTATGCCCTCTTTCGTTTCTGGTCGAAATACCTGGAGGTCTATCAGAATCAGGAATATTATGTATTCAAATCAGTCCAATGAATCGGATAAGTGATTTGTGCTGCGAGACCAACTCAAATACATCACACGACACGGTTGGGTGCTGGCGGTTTCCGGCTTTCTCAGCAACCTTCTTGCCCTGCTGGTATTTGTCGTTTATGATCGTTTGGGAACGGTCGAGAGCTATGGAATTTACACCTATGTCTTGGCCGCTGCATCGTTGGTGCAAATCACCACTTTGTCGGGCATGGCTTCGGCCATTCTTGTGGGCGCCGCACAGAATAAACCACACATTCTGAGGTCGGCTTCGCGGCGCAGAGTCAAGGCTAGCCTCTTCCTGGGTTGTCCCGTTTTGCTTCTGACAGGGCTATTCACGATGTTCTGGTTTCCCGAACGGAAAGCCGTGGGGTATGCCTGCCTCTGTCTCTTGCCCGCTTTCCCATTTATGTATTCGTTCACGGGTGTTTACTCCTATCTCAATGGCCTCCGTCAATTCCATTGGTTCGCTCTCGCTCAAGTTTTCACGAACTTCCTCAATCTGATCGGCGTTTTCCTGTGTCTGTGGTTTTGGCCCGGCTTTCCGGTGTTGGCTCCCATGGCGTGGCTTCTGCTCAAGACGATATTCGAATCCGGACTCTATGTGGCATTGGTGCGGCGCGACCGAATTCCCCTTCTCGATCAAGACCGCCATTTGTTGTCGTATGGCATGAAGATCACTCTCACCGGTGTGACGGGAACAATCGAAACGCACGTTGACCGCTTTATTGTGGGGCTGATCTATGGCTTTCAAGACTTGGGCATATTTGGAGGGGGTCGCGCAATCGTCACGCCGTTGCGGCAGGTCGCGCAAGTCTATTACCAGCTCTATGCGCCCAAACTGGCCCAAAAGAGTCCGGCGGATGCATTGCGGCTGACTCACCGGGCGTTGGCATGGGCGCTGTTGGCGATCATCCCGGGTTTCGCGCTGATCTATTGGGCGCTGCCGTGGCTTTACGAAACACTCTTGGCGAAGTTTGGCGCCAGCGGCGCGTATGCCCAATTGTTTCTCGTGATGGTTTTCGTCGGTGTCCCGTGGTATTTTTATTATCCCTTCTTTCAATCGCAGCGTCAAGCGCGTCGCGAAGTGATTGTGCGATGGACAAGAAGCACCCTCATTCTCATCGGGATGCTCGTTCTCCTACATTTCTACGGTCTTGTGGGTGTGATCTATGCCGAAATTGTGGCGACAGCCGTGATGTCATTTCAAAGCTGGATCCAAGCGCGAAAATCGCGGAAAGTCGAAGCGACGCCGGCCTCTTAACGATATCCTTAGGCCGCTGATCGCCGGCCGATTCCAAGAATCATGTGGCCGACATAGTTCGTAGATACAAAGGGATAGAACAAGGCCACGGCAACCTTGTGCAGCAGCGACGTGCGCGGGATGCCCACGTCATGTTCCACCATGCGATGAATGCCTTCGAGCTTGTGGATCGGCTGCACCTTCAAGGGTCTGAATCCGTTCAGTTCAAGTTCTCTCTGGAGCTCATATTTTGTGAGTCTCCACTGGTAGAAGCGCAGCAGGGATTTATAGCCTTTCTCCTTGTCATAGTTCTTGTCCAATTGCCACAGTTCGCGCCTGTCGGCCCGCCGATGTCTGCCGTTGTGAAAAGGGACGGAGACGAAGAGATGACCTTCGGGCTTCAGGATTCTTTGTGCTTCGCGGAGGCAAGTTCCCAACCCTTCCTCGAAATGCTCGAATGTTCCCCACGAGAAATAGGCGTCAAAACACCCGTCTGCAAACTGTGTATTCCGGAGGTCTCCCACAACAAAATGATGGTTGGGGAAGCGGCTCTTGAGTCGTTCGATGGTGGCCCGACTGAGATCGAGACCGACGGTCTCGAAGCCTCTCGCGGTATAGTATAGAGTCCATTCGCCCAGTCCACAGCCTCCGTCGAGAATCCGACTGTTCGGCGGCAACTGCGAGAGGTAAGGATCCATCCATTTGAATTCTTCCCGGTTCTCAATGTGCGTGCGGGCCGCGTCGGCGAGGCTGCGCCCGTCCCACATTCGAGTCCAGTAGTCCTCGACGAAAGCCGATTCGCTCCTGGAGGAATCCGCATCGGAAACCGGTATGTAATCTTTTCTCACGGATGGCAATCTCACGGGCTTTTGTAAACGCGATAGGCCCCGCTTTGAAAAATCGGTTTGTCTGCCAGCTCGCGGTCAACGACAACAATATACTGCGCTCCGTAACGTTTGGCGATCTCCCTGAGCCGATCGGGAGAAGGATCTTCATAGGCTTCTCGAACCGATCGGAGGCGTTCGCTCGTTTCCACCCCCTTCACTGGCTCATAGAGAATGAATCCCCGCTCTTTGCGAACCGCGACGATGCTGCGGTGGGAAAGAAGGGGAAAAAGATGCCAGCCAATCGGAACGAGACAGATGTCCGCCGGACGGGTATGCGCACGCATCCACTGGCAGACGGCAACAAAATCCCGGTCGTGTTCGAGCGGCATCTGACGCGGGGGAATGTCGCCTCGATGTTTGATCCAGCGCAAAGCGGAATCGGTGGCCGATGCCGGCACGAGCAATAGTGCGCAAAGAAGCACTGCCAACTGTCGTGCGCGGCCGCTCTGCCGGTTCCACAAATCTTCGACCAGCCAACCGCAGAAAACCCACAGCGGCAAATAGACCAGATGGAAGGCCCGCATGAATGTAAGAGATTTGTGCACCTTGAATACGACGCGAAGGAACACCTCCGTCGCGGCACCACCGACAGAATAGACGATGACAGCACACAGGAACGCGACCAAGGTGCGATCGAAATCGTTCAGTCTCCGCCGCCGCACGAGGAAGCCGCCTACTCCGGCCAATGCCGGCAAGGCCAAATGGAATCCCACCCAGCAGACCATTCTGAACGGTGGCGGGAAAATCCCGTATTCCGCCTCTTGCCGCGCTTGCTCGATTTGTTCAAGCGTCGGCGGAGGCCCCTGGCTGACACGGCTCGCTGTTGCCACTTGGACCGCTCGGCGGACTTCGAGAAAGTATGGCGCCGACGCCAGGCTGAAGATCACCACCGACACGGCCAGGACCAACACGTGGCGTTGGAACGACCGACGGACGAACAACAATGTGAGTCCAAATATTACCGCGAGATAGAGCGACGAGAACGGATGGTAGTTCGCGGTAATTCCCAGCGCGGCGAAAATACCGATCAACTCCCATCGCCCCAGCCAACGTCCGCACGCGAGCAGCAACCACGGCACCAAAGCGAGTGTGATCGTTCGCGGCAAGAAAACGCTAAAGTCCCAAATCTGCCACAGTTGGCCCTCGAACGACATACGAAACCACAAGGAGGCGATGGTTATGATCGCGGCGACCCATCCATTGCTCGTTGCGATAAACAGCAGGACATACATCCCGCCTGCAAAAATCATCAGGGGAACAGTGCCAAGCCAGAACAAAGCCTTCTTGGTTCCGCCGGTCAGCGAAACGAGCACGTCAAGCAGCCCCAGATAGGTTTTCGCATATACGTCAACCGGGCGCAATCCCTCCTCGGCGGGAAACACAGTGGGGTCATGGTATTTCAATAGCACCGTTGCGATCGCAATTTGGTCCGAGCTGTACGCAGCGCTGTCGAGCTGCCTCCAGTTGCATACTGTAAGAACAACAACCACCAGCACAACCAGAGCAACCGGCAGCCACGGTGTGTTCTTGCCGAGGGAAGATTCGCTGTGGGAGCCCAATTGATCCATTCGCACCAAGCGCAACCTTGTTCAGACGCCAGAGCAACGCCTCAGGCCAACGCGCCGTCGTCGTCGCACAGACGTAACAGTCCGGTCTTTCTATTTGCCTTGCCGCCGCAGCATGTCAAGTGGCGACTTGGGCGCGATATTGACGCGCGCGCATCTTCGAGTCACACGCTGCGCCGAGAATGAGCAGGATAGGTTCGCAACCTACCATTGCCGGCCAGAGATCACCGCACTGACGGCGGTGAAAGTGTGGGTGACGAGGATGTCTCCCGCAGGAACTCTCCGATCGGTTTGCCGCCGATATACAGGTCTTCGAGCACGGCAAAGCCGGATCGAACACGAACCGTGATGTAGGCGTCGCGTGCGTCTCGGTGGCTGTGTTGCCGATAGGCCTGTTCCGCGGCGGGCGCAAGCTGCTCGTTTATATAGTAACGATCGAAAGGCATCTCCAAATGCACTGTCCTGCCCCTGGAGTAACTGACTTTGGCTTTGATGTAAGCATCCCCTTGAGGACGAGTAAGAGTCGCACTGGTCAATTGCGCAAAACCGCCCTTATCTTCTTCGATCAAAACATAGACTTTCTGACGGTCTTCCGCTTTGACCCCCACGGGGAGACTGGCTGTATTGGCTTCGGTTCGCAGGACCACGTACTGGCTGCCCAAAGCGTCTCTCGGTTCCACAGGCGCCGTGCGAAAGCGAAACTGGCGTCCAGTGCGAAGCGTTTGTTCATGCTGAAGAATCATCTGGATCGGTACAACAAGTTGCACCAACGCCGCGCAACAAAACAGACCAAGTATCACTGTCTTCTTCATTGTGTACCCCCCTTGGTGCGTTGCAGGAGCATGAGATTGGTTGTCAGGAATCCGATTCCCACGACAATGAAAGCGACACCGCGTGTGACAAAACCGAGATCGCTGTCGAAGAATCGGGTCACAATCAGCGCCGACAGAATGAGCAGCCCGAAGTTCACGGTGCCAAGATGATTGTTTCGAATACCCACGACCACAGTTGCCAAGCCCAACGCGAGCAGGTAGAGATTGAACAGCACCCTGGCAATTGCCGTTCCTCTGGGATCGGCTGCCACCAGGAAATAGCAAATGACCGCCAGAATCGCTATCGCCCCAAATAGCGGCTGATGCATCTGCAGTTTGCGAATCGAACGAACCAGAAGGAAAATGAATGCGGTCGTGAGAGCTGCGGCGAGAACAAAATCATACAGCGCAAACCAGCGACGATAGCCCGATGGCGGCAGATAGTGGTGCCAACCGATCTCTTCCCACGGCCACTCGAAGCTGAACATAAGACACAAGACAGGAATGCCAACGGCGCTGACCGCCGCGAGCGGCCGCTGCCAGAAGCTCGGCGCTTCAAGGAACCATATACTTCCGGCAAGACAAAAAACGGCGAACAGACTGCTATAGACGATGATCCAGAGGCCCGGCAGCGCGTGCGCCATCGTGACGCCCGTTGCCACGCACAAGCAGAGCGCAAGTGACCACAAACCCAGCACCGGCCGAATGGCGTAAGGATTCTCTCTGGCCGTCATCCAAAGACGCGGAATCGCCACGGCGGCCAGAATCCAAAACAAAAGGGCATCTTGGGACTGCATTCGCGCGGTGCACGCCCATAGGGTGATTCCGACCAAATAGGAGGCGGCGCATAGGCTGGTATTCAGAAGATAGATGAGCGGAGCGCTGAGCAGCATCCAGATCAGCAGCAATTGGGCAAAATCGCCAGGGACATGATAGGTCTGACCCACGAGCGTAATCGAGGCCCCGATGCTGAACATAAGGAATACGGCGGTTGATTCGCACCAGGCCGCCGATTCCCAACGCCTCCAGACGGTCCATCCGGCGAGCACCTGCGCGATAACCAGCGGCGCGAGCGACAGAAATACTCGCACGGGCCGCGAGAGGTTTTCCCAACTATGGCCAAGCAAAAGAATGCTTCCCGAACCGACCAGAAACGCGCCCAGAATCCCGAACGTCAAAAATGCAATCCGTCGCTTGTTGATCGGCTCGGCCTCGCCGTAGTGCCGGCGGAGACGTTCGGCCGTCTCGCCGGTCAAAACGCCCCGGCTCACCAGGTCCGGCAATTCCTGATAAAGCCAAAGGACATGCTTTTTGCTCATGGCGTTATCTCCAAGGCCCAAGCATCGGAACGGGCAAGTCTGACCCGCATTATGCGAGGCTGGTGTTCTACATCAAGCGAATTACGGCAGGAAATCGTTGGATTTAATACTCATTACTTGCGCAATTCCAGCCAGTCGAACAGGCGGCCTTGGACATCATAGGCATCCATGCGCAACGTCTTGCCGTTCACAACGACGTAACAGTAGTGGTAATCGCGAAGGAGCTTGGCGGTGAAATACGAGCGCGACGGGGCCGCATTCTCCAGACCGCCTCCCGAACCGCCGGTGATCATATAGACGATCCCACCCTTCTCCACCACTTCGCCGCTGCGAATGGGCAACGTGCGTTCATACGTATGGATATGACCGGCCCAGACAATATCCACGCCGTATTTCTCGTAAAGCGGAACGAGACGGCGCACATCAAGATCGCCCCACGTGGATTGATTGGTCTTGTACATGTCGCCATAGTCGTTTTCGTCGGAAGAATAAGGCGGGTCGTGGTGGGCAACGATTTTCCAGGTCGCCCTCGAAGCCGCGAGTTCTTTCTTGAGCCACTGATGCTGCTTGCTGTTCGGCCCGACATCTTGTTGCGAATCGAGAACGAAGAAGTCGGCGTTTCCATATTGAAACTTGTAATAGTATTCAGGGGCGGGAAGCGAAAAATAATCGTAATAGAAATGGGCGTTCTTTTCATGGGTTCCCAGCGCAGGCAAGAGAGGCACCCGCCGGTTCAAGACGGCGGAGTTGGGAAAGTAATGCTCAGTCCAATGCTCCTTGATACGGCCATCGCTGACAAGGTCGCCGCAGTGAAGTGTAAAGTTGGGCCGATGGGCATAAGCCATCGCGGCGATCTTCTTGACCACCTTTGGATTCTCCTGGCTGTCCGAGATCACCACGAAAGCGAACGGTGAATCGGGGCGCACGGCTGTCCGGAACGTGTAAATGTCGCTACCGACCTTTTCGCCGGAGGGGTCTTCGGAAACCACGCGGTAGAAATACTGGGTCTCCGGCTTGAGGTCGCGCAGCGCGACTTCATGATACTGCACCTGCCCTTCGCCTGTCGTTCTCTTGAGCGGCGGCGACGTTTCGCCCCATTCAACGACCGACGACGCCGGCCGGCTGGTTTCCCACCGCACAATTATGCTCGTTTGTGTTGGCCATTGCAGGTACGGCCCGACAACCATTCCCGCAGGAAGAGCATCTTCCTTTTTGTCGGCGGCTCCAGTGTCCTGGGGCGTAATCACGGCCAGCATTGCTGCGACCGTTATCGTGAGGTATCTCAATGCGGCTCTCATGAGATCTCCTTTTGTGACTGCAACCAGAATACCATCCCTGAAAGGGATGACGAGAATAGCCAGGGGCAAGCGAAGCGTCGCCCCCTGGCTATTCTCGCCTGTCCCTTCGGGCCAGAAAGCGCGAAGAATCTTCCTCTCCCCGACACGCGGTTTCTCCAAGGTGGCTGTAACACTGAAAGAATCGCTGTCACAGGTGGTTCGGCGTCGAGCGAAATACGTTTCGCAAGAATTGTCCCGTGTACGACTTCGGGTGCCGTGCGATTTCTTCGGGGGTGCCTTCGGCGACGATCCAGCCGCCGTCGTCGCCGCCTTCGGGACCGAGATCAATGATCCAGTCGGCGGTCTTGATCACTTCGAGGTTGTGCTCGATGACAACAACCGTCGAGCCGGCGTCCACGAGGCGATTGAGGACGTTGAGCAGTTTCTTGATGTCGTCGAAATGAAGACCGGTCGTCGGTTCGTCGAGAATGTATAACGTCCGGCCCGTGTTGCGCTTGCTCAATTCCTTGGCGAGTTTGATGCGCTGCGCCTCGCCGCCGCTCAGCGTCGTGGCCGACTGGCCTAGGTGAATGTAGCCCAATCCCACGTCCGCGAGCGTCTGAAGTTTCTGGCGAATCGCGGGGATGTTGGCGAAGAAATCGAGCGCCTCTTCGGCCGGCATTTCGAGCGCGTCGGCGATGTTGCGGCCTCGATAGGCGACCTCGAGCGTCTCGCGGTTGAACCGCCGCCCTTTGCACGTTTCGCACTCGACGTAAACGTCCGGCAGGAAGTGCATCTCGATCTTAATCACGCCGTCGCCTCCGCACGCCTCGCACCGCCCGCCCTTGACGTTGAACGAGAAGCGTCCGGGCTGATAGCCGCGCACGCGCGCTTCGGGCAATTGGGCGAACAAATCGCGAATGTGCGAGAATAGCCCCGTGTAGGTCGCCGGATTCGAGCGCGGCGTCCGGCCAATCGGCGACTGATCCACATTGATCACCTTGTCGAGATGCGCGACGCCGTCAATGCGCTTGTAGCGGCCAGGCCGCGCCGTGCTGTGGTAGAATTGTTGCGCCAGCGCGTTGTAGAGAATGTCGTTGACCAACGTTGACTTGCCCGAACCCGAAACGCCCGTGATGCAGGTCATCACGCCGAGTGGAATGGCCACGTCAATCGCCTTGAGGTTGTGCTCTGCGGCGCCAACGACGACGAGAGTTTTGTCGTTGCGCGAGCGGCGACGCTCGGGAATGGGAATGGCCTCGATGCCTGCGAGATAGCGGCCCGTAATCGAGCGCGGTGACGCCTGTATCGCTTCGGGCGGACCGACGGCAACGACCTCGCCGCCCAGCCGTCCGGCCCCTGGCCCGAGGTCAACCACATAGTCGGCGCTGCGAATTGTCGCCTCATCGTGCTCGACGACGATCACGGTGTTGCCGAGATCGCGCAGCGCCTTGAGTGTATCGAGCAGCCGATGGTTGTCGCGCTGGTGCAGCCCGATGCTCGGTTCGTCGAGAACATAGAGAACGCCGGTGAGCTGCGAGCCAATCTGCGTGGCAAGGCGAATGCGCTGGGCCTCGCCGCCGGCGAGTGAGGCCGAACGCCGGTCGAGCGTCAGATAGCCCAATCCGACATTCTCCATAAAGCGCAGCCGGTCGAGGATTTCTTTGACCACCTGGCCGCCGACCTGCCGCTCGTAAGCCGTCCACTGGATGGTTTCGAGAAATTGCCGCGCCCGTTGAACCGACATTTCGCAGTATTGGCTGACGTTCTTGTCGCGGATCGTGACGCCCAAACTCTCGCGCCGCAGCCGCCCGCCGCCGCAATCGGGACACGGCGTGTCGGCGAAATAGGCGAGGATGATTTCGCGCATCATGTCCGAATCGGTTTCATGTAGCCGGCGATTGAGATTGGGAATGACACCCTCCCAGCGAACCGTCCGCTCCCATTCTCCGGCGGCTTTGGTTTGGCCTCGGATGCGGAACTTCTCGTCGCCCGCACCATAGAGAAGAACGTCGCGATGGCGCTTGGACAGGCGGCCAAACGGTTTCGATAGATCAATACCGAAGCGATGGGCCACGGCACGCACAATGTACTCGGTCCAGGCCATCTCGCGCTTGTTCGATTTCTCGCCTCCGCCGAAGACCCCCGACAATGGCTCGATGGCCCCTTCCTCGACACTGAGCGAGGGATCGGGGACGATCAACCGCTCGTCAATTTCGGGCAACGTGCCCAGGCCGTTGCATTTGGGACAGGCGCCATAAGGGCTGTTGAACGAAAAACTTCGCGGCGTCAGTTCGTCGAGCGAGATTTGGCAGTCGGGACAGGCGAATTGCTCGCTGAACATCTGGCGACGCGGCGACGAGGTGGACGTGATGGACGAGGTGGACCGCGCCGCGCCTTTAGTCGCTCCAGCCGCGCCGTCGGCCTCTTCGATGACCACCAGACCTTCGGCTTTGCGCAACGCAATCTCGACCGAGTCGGTCAGGCGATTGCGGATTGCCGGGCCGACGACCAGACGATCTATGACGATCTCGATGGTGTGCTTGAGGCGCTTGTTGAGCGTGGGCGGCTCTTCGAGGGCGATCATCTTGCCGTCCACGCGCGCTCGCACAAATCCATCGCGCACGGCCTGATCGAAGATCTGCTTATACTCTCCTTTGCGCCCGCGAATGACCGGCGCGAGAACCAAAATCCGCATCCCTTCGGGCCAGGTCTCGATCTGGTCAACGATTTGCTGAACGGTCTGGCGCGAGATCGGCTTGCCGCAGTTGGGGCAATGGGGCTGGCCGAGATTGGCGTAAAGGACGCGCAGATAGTCGTAAATCTCCGTCACAGTGCCGACCGTCGAGCGCGGGTTCTTGCTCACCGACCTTTGCTCGATCGAAATGGCGGGACTGAGGCCGGTGATTTGCTCGACGTGGGGTTTTTGCAACTGATCGAGAAACTGGCGCGCGTAAGACGAGAGGCTTTCGACATAGCGCCTCTGGCCTTCAGCGTAAATCGTGTCGAACGCCAGCGACGATTTGCCCGAGCCGCTGATCCCCGTGATGACAGTCAGCGAATTGCGCGGAATCTCCACGTCAATATTCTTGAGATTGTGCTCCGCCGCCCCGATGACCGAGATGAACCGCTGAGTTTCCGAAGACATGCTGAACCATCATCCTTGCTCGCTGCGATCATTGGAAGAAAAGATTACCACGCCTTTCAGGAGAGACAAAGGAAATCTCGTGTGGAGAAAAGGAGATCGAGCGCAGGGCCTCGGCCAAAAAAGGCAGGGCTCCAGTGGAGCGACCCCCGCCGAACGCCGGAGACAGGGATGGCGAAGGTTGGCTTTCGAGCGCGGCAGGAAACGCAGAGGGAACTGTCGCCTCTCTCGGGGTCTGTATTCCCCTCCGACACGATAGCCCGTCAATCGTGGTTTTGATCCAGGTCCTGCACTTCATCTTCCACCGCTTCGTGTTCGTCCTCGATGAGCTTATGAGGCGCAAAAAGGAGCGAGTTGCGAAAGTATGCGAGCGTGCAGAACAGCATGCAAAACGTAACGAGCAAAGTTCCCCAGACGACAATCCTCTGTTGCGAATAGAGGTTGTACAAGGCGAGGGCTTTCGCCGGCACAATCACGTGGAGGCTGTGTTCAACAAGCGCAACGTGAAACTGAAACAGTCGCAGTATTGTGGCGGCGAGCGCCAGACAAGCGCCGGCAGTGCAAATTAGCATCACCATCGCCCCGACAAACACGACGAAGTCGGCGAACGCAGAGAAGAGACCTGCGTGGAAAGGACGTGGCGGACCCCAAATGATCGCGATCAACAAGGCGCACGGGAAGACGTGAAGCCAGCTGAGGGAGTATTGCCAATACAGCGCTGCCAGAGGAAAAAACACCCCGAACAACAGATCGAAAAGGCGTTGGCCCAGGGTCCTTGGCCCTCTGAATTGGCGCCGCCAGAAGGAAAGTCTGACGCGTGGCTCGCTGTCTCCATTCGCCAAGGTTTCTGTTACCGTGACGGCCTCCCTTGGAGCGTGTGTGAAAAGCGGATTGAGCATTCGGCCGGACTTGTTCGTAGTTCGCACCTCAGTAGGCATTGTTCAAAAATCGGTGAGCACCGAGGGCGAAACCCAGAAGCAGGAGATCAGAACGATGAAGCGGAACTCTCGACCTACGACTCGGTGCTAACGCTTGCAGTCACCCGTCCCGAATGGCCACCGTGCGCGGCCAGGGCATACGCGCCGACGAGGAGGAATCTAGCCTTTTCGGCGATTAAGGCTTGTAACATCTCTCTGTAATCTTCGTTCAACATCGTGACGCTTGCTCAACGATGCGACTTCCCGTGTGAGCGGCCACACGAGGGCGATGCGATCAGCAGGCGAACCCGGAACGAAATCATCGTTCCGGCAATCGCTCAGGCGCTTAATGGTCGTATGTAACCTATTCATGATGTGACTTCACCCTGTTCGCCAAAGTTTTGCAATGAGTTTCACATTCCGGATGCTTCGCATGATCCGCGCGGTTTTGCGCGTCGGGGCGATGCAGCAGTTCGGCGGTGGCCCTTTGCAGCCCGCTCAGGCCGGGGTGAGTTTCTGCCGGAGGATTTCGTTAGCCATCTGCTTGACCGGCTTGTGCTGTTTTCGGGCGCCGGCAAGCCAAGGCCTCGATCTGACCATGGGCCTATTATGCCTGTTCTATATCCGGTGTTCCCCGGGCGGCATGCCAGACTCTCACGATCTCAACGGTACGCTTTGTGCGATCAATTCTGTAGATGAGCCTGTATGGCTTTCGAATTACTTCTCGGATGCCCGGATCACCGAGCTCGGGTACCATGCGCCCGGACTCTGGAAAGTCGGCTAATCTCTCCACAGCTTGGAATAAGCTCTCTACGAATCGTGCGGCAGCCGAGGGACTATCTTCTGCGATAAAGCCGGTAATACCTTTGATATCGAGCCGAGCGGAGGGAGACCAGATCAGCTTGAAAGCCATTCCTGGAATTCCTCCTTCACCTTATCGTGAGCAATCCCCTTGCCTTCATCGAGTTCGCGAAGGCCTTTGCGAACTCCTGCCACGAAGTTGATGCGCTCCTGGATATCCTCCCATGTGGCATCCTCTGGGAGTTGTTGTATGGTCTCTATGGCCGTTTCCTTGATCTTCATGTCTCAACCTCACCGTCAATGCTCTTGGTGTTTCACCTATCTTACCCTACCGCCATGAATACAAACGACGCAAGTAAATCTCCATGCTCCTGTCAAGTCTGATTCGGAGCAAAATGCGAGCAAGATGGAGAGAGGGCTTCTGGTACTGCCGCATGAGACGCCGGAACGTTACGCGCAGGGGGGTAGCGGGCCTCGTGTGTCGAGTAATGGGTCTCGAGTATGGGGCCCCACGGGTCGTGGGCCGGGGTCCCGCGCGTGACCAAGCGCACAGGTTTCCGGCCACTTTTCTCTCTTGACGTGCGGGCCTGTGTGGTAGAATACAACCACAGTCTGCTGAGGAGGAAAGAGCGATGGGCGCGGCGACGAAAGCGTTTGGCGAGTACTTTCATGGTCTTCGAATCGCAACAGGGAAAAGTTTGCGAAAGTTCTGCCAGGAACTTGGATTGGATGCCAGCAACACGAGCAAGATGGAGAGAGGGCTTCTGGTTCCGCCCCATGAGACTTTGGAACGTTACGCGAAGTGTTTGAGATTGAAGAAGGGATCGAACGAATGGTTCACGCTTTTCGATCTTGCTGCGGCGGCGCGGGGCGAGATTCCCTCCGACATTCTCTCAGATGAGGAACTTGTGGCCAAACTCCCCCTAATATTCTGCACTGTTCGTGGCAAGAAGGTGCCAAGAGAAAAGTTGGACGAGTTGATCGAGATCATTCGACGGGCATGAACCGCTGGTTTTCCGATGACATGATTTGGCAACGCCCTCCCGGTCAATTGCGAGAGATCTTTACCACCAAGACGCCAAGACACAAAGAAAATCTTGTTGCCTTTGCGAGGCTTTGGTTGACGCTCTTGCCGTGTTTGTTTTTCCCCGTGCTTCCCATGGTTCAAATATATCAACCACGGGGGACACGGGGAGCACGGGGGAAGAATGGAGAAAGCCCATTATGACTGGGATTAGATTACATTCGATTCTGCCGTTCCTTCTTGGCATTGTGTTTGCCTTAACAACTCTGGCCGGTGGGCAGACTGTTCGCCGGCAGATTCCCGCTTTTCCCGGCGCGGAGGGATTTGGGGCGATGACGCCGGGGGGACGCGGCGGGAAGGTTTTGGCGGTGACGAACCTGAATGACAAAGGGCCGGGGAGTTTGCGCGCGGCGGTTGAGGCAAGAGGACCGAGGATCGTCGTTTTTCGCGTCGCAGGAACAATCGCGCTGCAAAAGCCGCTTCGGATCACCGAGCCGTATCTCACGATCGCCGGCCAATCGGCGCCGGGCGGCGGCATCGCGCTCAAAAACAACGCCCTTGAAATCACAGACGCCACCCACGATGTCGTCATTCGCTATTTGCGCGTTCGGCCCGGTCTCGGCGGAGGCGGCGAACCCGACGGCATCCTCGTTCACGGCGGCGAGCGCGGCCCGGCCCGCAACGTCATCCTCGATCACTGTTCGGTCACGTGGGCCATTGACGAGAACATGGACACGTGGGGCGGCGTCGAGGATTGCACGATCCAGTGGTGCATTCTCGCCGAAGGTTCGATGGAAGGCCATCACAAGGGCGTCCACAGTATGGGCTTGCTGTGCGGCCCGCGCGATAAGACCCAGCGGCTTTCGATTCACCACAATCTTTTCGCGCATAACAACCAGCGAAATCCGCGCTTGCAGGGCGGTCGCTACGAATTCGTCAACAATGTCGTGTATGATTGGGGATCAATCGCCGGCGGATTGACATCGGCGCCGCGCGCCAATTTCATCGGCAACTTCTATCGGTCCGGACCTAGCAGCAGGCGCAACGGCTTCGAGATCGAAACCGACGGGCCGTGTCCGCTCTATCTCGAAGGCAACATTGGCCCGCATCGTCCCGACGCAATACTGGATGACTGGGCGATAGTCAGGACCAAAGGAAAACCGGCGGACCAATCGGCGCGACGCGACAAACCCTGGCCGCCCGCGCCGGTTCCCGTCACTGTCGAAAAGGCCGCCGATGCCTTGGAGCGCGTTCTCAATGAAGCGGGCGCCACTTTGCCCAAGCGCGACGCCGTGGACGCTCGTATCATCGGCGAAGTGCGCTCGGGCACCGGCGGCCTGGGCATCCGAAGCGATTATCCTGTGCTTGACGAAGGCGTCGCGCTGAACGATAGCGATGGCGATGGAATGCCCGACGAGTGGGAAAAGAGATTCGGTCTGGACCCGCTCGATCCGAGCGATGGCCCGCGCGACGCCGACGGCGATGGCTATACAAATGTCGAGGAATTCCTGAACGCCACCGATCCGCGTCGAGCCGAGAAGTAAATACTGAAGGAGAGTTCCGCCGATGGAAGACATCCGACGCCAGCTCATTCTCGCGCAATTGAAGTTCGACCGATTCGCCGCTTCGCTCGGCATCGAGGTGGTGGGTCTTGACGACGGCTACGCGAAATGTCGGATGGCAATTCGGCCCGACATGCTGAACTCGGTGGACATCTTGCACGGCGGCGCCATCTTCACGCTGGCCGACATGGCGTTTGCGGCGGCGTGCAACTCGCATGGAACGGTTTCGCTGGCTCTCCACGTGGGAATAACCTACTACGCCGCGCCGCCGAATAACAGCGTGCTCATCGCCGAGGCCAAGGAAATCAATCTCAGCCGCAAGACCTGCGAGTATGAACTTCGCATCACGACCGAAGAAGGCCAATTGATCGCCAACGCCATCGGCCTCGCCTATCGCAAAAACGATCCGTATCCCCCGCTTAAATAAGACATTCAAAATAGGGACACTGCACGAACAAGAGGAGCGGAAGGTTCCTTAGCCCGGATTTCTCACAACGAACTGTAGCCGCCGAAGTGATGAGGCGGACGGGGTTCGCTCTGAAGCGGTCCGCCTCATCACTTCGGCGGCTACAGT
>Ga0315277_10004860_pt1 | contig 17825 bp, 10 predicted proteins | sample YL17G05_15_MG_FD_203695 | JGI IMG/M metagenome (GOLD analysis project Ga0315277, IMG submission 203695) | Sediment microbial communities from Yellowstone Lake, YNP, Wyoming, USA - YL17G05_15 | ecosystem: Environmental > Aquatic > Freshwater > Lake > Sediment | place: USA: Wyoming | collected...
CCTTCCATTGCAGGCGGGCCCGACCTCCTGAGCTTCAGTCTGCAAAAGCCATTCTTGGCGATCTACCACGGCGGTAACAGTGAGCGCACACTGTTTGACAAGGCCAGCCACGATGCCATCCGTTTCGAGATCAACGGCGTCGCACACAACCAGACCACGGATGACGTGCTCAACTGGGTTTGGTTTCCTGGCGAACTCGCCGCCGGGCGCGAGACTTCACGGACCATCAATGCCTACACGCTTTGGTTTCTGAACAAGTATTTGAAAGGCAGCAGCGATCCCATACCCGCGCTGGCCGATTATCCGCGGATTATCAACTTCCAGCAGAAATAGCCCGTTCGGCCAATCATGCCAACGAAATGCAGCGGACCTGGTGTTTCCGCTAAAGCACGCCTTGCGCGGTTCCGAGGGCGCGAGTAGGCTGCGATGGTTCTGGAAGCAAGATCGCGGTTGGTCGCGAGAACGCTCCGATCATGAACCCGAAGTCCGAAGCCGGGGAAGCACGGGTGGGTTGCGTCAACGCCTTTCGACCAGGCTTTACGCTGGTGGAATTGCTGGTTGTGATCGCCATCATAGCCATTTTGGCGGCGCTGTTGCTTCCGGCGCTGAGCAAGGCCAAGTCCAAAGCTCAAGGCATTCAGTGCCTTTCTAACCTGAAACAGCACACCCTCGCGTGGAGCATGTATGCCGGAGACAGCCGCGACCAAGTGCCGTTCAGCCACAAATGCACGCAGGTTGACCTGCCGGACGACAAGTTCACCTGGGCATTGGGGGAAATGGATTGGACGAACCCGCGCAAGCCCGACAACTGGGATCCGACGTTGCATCTTGCCCAAAGCCCGATGATGCCTTACCTGGGAAACTCGTTCGCGGTGTGGAAATGCCCCGCCGACCGGAGCACGGCGATTCGTCCCGATGGCGAGCGCGTGCCGCGCGTGCGCAGCTTCTCCATGCAGACCTGTGTGGGTGGTGACGTGGACGGGCGCTGCGTGGTCCAGGACATTTGGGTGAAATGGGTGATCTACCGCAAGCTGGGCCAGATGAAGGATCCGGGTCCCGCCCGGACCTTCGTGTTTCTGGACGAGCGGCCTGAAAGCATCAACGACGACTCGTTCTCTTTGGGGGATCTCGCTCCGGGCACGTTCTTCGATCCCACGCGCAACCAGATCGGCGACTGGCCGGCGTTTTACCACAACGGGGTGGCTTCCGTCTCTTTTGGCGACGGCCACGCCGAAAGCCGCCGCTGGGCGGACTCGCGCACCATGCCCCCGACGATACGGTTGCCCACGGAACTGCTGCCTACACTGGTTGCGTCCCCAAACAACGTGGACATCACGTGGCTGCGGGAGCGCTCGACCCGACCCCGGAAGTGAGCGGCGGAGGTTTGGGAGCGCGGTATTCATTCCGCTTCAACGTCGGGACTGTTCAGAACTCCGGGAGTTTCGCAGACGATGGTGCAGTTCGCGAGGCGGAGCGGTGGCTATGGCTCGACCGTCACCGCTATGAGCAACGGCCCGCTGGTGGTCATCGTGGACTCGAAAGCGATGCGCACGACCTCGCGCTCGGGCGCGGGGTTGTCGTAGGTCCGTTTGTAGAGCCGCGCCTTGGGCGGGTCGGGCTGCGTTTGGTCGGCCACCCCGGTCCAAGCCAGTTCCGCTTCACTGGCCTGTGCCAGCGCCTCGACAGAATCCGAGACGCTCCAGGAGTAGGCCCACATGCCCCGAACGTCACGGCCATGAACAATTGGCAAATCGGCGGAGCCGCCGTCGCGGTAGTGCAAGCGGTAAGTGCCAATCTGCGTGCCGTCCACTGCAGGCGAAGCCGCTCCGTGCAGCACGTGCATCCGGCGGAATCTGTGGCCCACGGGAATCTCGACAGTGGTTGGAAGCGCGGCACAGCCCCAGGTCGCCTGGCTCAAGTGGATGATCCCGCGAACATCGAAGGATACACCCGCCAGCGTGTGGACGCCTGCCGGCAAGCTCGACAGATTACGATCCACTGAATGAATGCCGTAGTTGGGTTGCAGGGTTTCGGTGAGCGCCGCATTGTAGCTGCCGGTGAGATCAATCAGGTTTGGATCGCTGCCCGCCGCGCGCGGTGGAATGGGTTGAGCCGGCCGGGTTTTGGTCCCGCTTTTCGCGGAAAGGTTCAACTCGGAGGTCGCGCCGTAATAGGTTTCCAGTCGCCGACCAGACCGCAAGGCACGCGTGCCCAACGGCACAGCCCCGGGGGCTGACTGCAGTTGATTCTGCCAGTAGCGCCGCTTGAAGGACTCCAGCTTCTCGCCCGGCGATGCGCCGGCTTCGGCGGCATACTCCTCCGGTTTCCACGGGAATGCTTCCCGGATGCGAACCGTGTTGTCGCCACTGCCAGTGGCCAACCGCTGTCCATCAGGGCTGAAGGCCACGGCCACCACCCAGTTCAAATGGGCATCCAGTTTCAACAGGCGTTGGCCTGTGTGCAGATCCCACAAGAGGGCTGCGCGTTCATAGTTGGCGACCTTTTTAAGATCCTCGCCAGCGCCGGCGGTGGCCAGACGCGAGCTGTCCGGACTGAAGCCGAGGGAGCTGACCCCGCTGCGGTGGCCTTCCATCGAAAACAGCAAGCGCCCGGTGTTCGCATCAAAGAGCCTGGCCTTCCGGTCCCGGCTGCCGGTCGCGATCCGCTGGCCGTCGGGACTGAAAGCCACCTGTTGCACCCAGTCGCTGTGGCCTTCCAAGACCCTCAGCAGCCGGCCCGTGTTTGCTTCCAAAACGCGCGCCGTGTTATCCGCACTCCCAGTGGCGAAGCGCCGCCCATCGGGACTGAAAGCAACACTGAGCACCCAGTTGGTGTGAGCAGGAACTGTTCGGATTGGGAGGCCGGTCGTGGCATCCCAAAGCCGTGCCGTGCCGTCTTTGCTGCCAGTCAGGATGCGTTTTCCATCCGCGCTCCACGCCACCGCCATGACCGTGCCCGTATGGCCCCGCAGGCGAATGAGTTCAGCGTTCGTAGCAGCCGACGTGAGGAGGCTCTCGCCATTTCGGATTTTAGTTAGAGCCTCCTCACGTCGGCTGCTACGGGAGTCACGGTTGGTTTGGACCGGCCAGATGCAGGCGGTGTGGTTCGGCGCCACGGTCACCAAACGATCACCCTCGGGACTGAACGCCAGCGAAACCACGGGGAAACCAACATTGATGACGGTCGGCGAATCACCGGTCTCGGCATCCCAAATGCGCGCGGTTTGGTCCAGACTCCCACTGGCGACGCGTTTCCCGTCCCGGGAGAATGCGATGGCCCACACCGCTTGCTCGTGTCCTTCCAGGCTGACAAATTCCGGCAAGCTGGCCGCCGACCAAATCCACACCGTTCGATCAAAACCCGCCGTGGCCAGCCGGGTCCCGTCCGGATTGAATCTTAGAGAAGCCACTCCGATGGCATGCCCCTCCAGCCTGCGCACCAGCCGGCCAGTGGCCACCTCGAGAATTTGGGGGTGCCCGGCGTACCATCCCAAACCGCTTGCCGCCAGCCATCGGCCGTCCGGACTGAAGTCCAAACCCATAATGCCCTCGCGGTCAAACTTGGTTTGAAGCAGCCGAACTTCGACGCCCGTTTGCGCGTTCCACAACCGGGCCGTGCCGTCCCCGCTGGCCGTGGCCAGCAGCGTCCCATCGGGGCTGAAGCGCACACGGTGAATGACTTGATGGTGCGCTTTGAAATGCAGCAGGCGTCGCCCAGTGGCCGACTCGAAGATGCTTACCGTCGTGTCGGAATCGTTGTCTAGCACCCATCGTCCGCCAGCGCAGGCCAGTCGCTGTCCATCTGGGCTGAAAGCCACACTGGCCACTGCTTGTTCGTGGCCGAGCCGCTGGCCCAGCAATGCTCCGCTGCGCGCATCCCACAAGGATGCGCCCGCGAACAAACTCGCCGTGGCGATGGTCTTGCCATCAGGACTGAAAACCGCATCGAACACAGCATCAGCGTTGGTCAACACTTGTAGTTGCCTCCCGCTGACCACGTCCCATATCCGCGCCGTGTTGTCCATGCCTGCGGTCAAGAGCTTTTGCCCGTCTGGGCTAAACGCGATGGACCAGACGCGCGACGTGTGCCCTTTGAAAATCCTCACGGTGCGACCCTGCTCCAAGTCCGAGAGGGTAGTTTCTTTGGCGTAGCCGGCTGCAGCCAGATAGTGGCCGTCCGGGCTGAAGGCGACCGGGATTATGGGAGCGTCGTGCGTAAGGGTCATGAGGTCTTGGTTGCACAGCCGCTGCAGCCAGCCCCATTCCCAGCCGCGAAAACCTTCCTGTCCCTCGCGCGCCAGAATCTCCCGCGCCCGGTCAAAGCGGTTCTGCTCAATGAGAAGTTGCGCTTCGGAAATGGCAGCATCGTAACGCTCCTGGTCGGCGTGAATCCGCGCTTGCACGGCGGCATCGCGCTGGGCATCGGCCCGGCGCCACTGCGAGAGAATGCCCGCGAAGCCAGCGACAGCCACGAGAATCACCGCACCCAGCGCCGTCGCCAACGCCGGCTTGCGCCGACACCAGCGCCAAGCTTTGCCGGCGAATCCGACCGGGTGGGCCAGAATAGGCTCAGTTCTCAGGAATCGCCCCAGTTCATCAGCCACGGCCTGCGCGCTGGCGTACCGCCGTGACGGTTCCTTTTCCAAGCATTTCAGGCAGATCGTCTCCAAGTCGCGCGGCACGCTGGCGTTGAGTATTCGCGGTGAGACCGGTTCCACGTCTAGCACCTGCTGCACAGTCTCCGCCAGACCTTCGCCCACAAACGGCGGGCGGCCCGTCAGCGCGTGATACAGAATCGCGCCGAGCGCATAGACATCGCTCCGCCGGCTCAGCGTGCCCCGTTTGCCGGTCGCCTGCTCCGGCGGCATGTAGTTCGGCGAGCCGAGCACTTGGCCCGTCAAGGTTAGGTCCGAGGTCCGAACTCCGAAGTCCGAAGTCAGCCGTTTGGCCAGGCCGAAGTCGGTGATGCGCGGTTGATCGGACGCGTCAATCAGGACATTGGAGGGCTTGAGGTCGCGATGCAGGACGCCGTGTTGATGGGCGTAATGCACCGCCTCGGCGATGGCCTTCAGGTAAGTCGCGGCCCGGTTAGCCGGCAACGGCCTCTCATGCACCAGTTCCGCCAGCGTGCGGCCTTCGACGAAGTCCATTGAGAAGTACGGCTGGCCCTCGTGCTCGCCCACTTCGTGGATGGCGACGATGTTCGGATGTTGGAGTTGGGCGATGGCCGCAGCCTCGGTGTGAAAGCGCTGGACCGATTCGGGTTTGGCGAATTGGCTGGCCAGCAGCACCTTCACCGCGACGAGCCGATCGAGGCTTTTCTGCCGCGCCCGATAGACGACCCCCATGCCGCCGCGCGCGATCTCCTCCAGCAACTCGTAGTCACCGAAGGAGCGCGCGCCACAAAACTGTGAAGGAGCGACCTCGACGTCGCCAATGGCAGGCGTCAGCGCCCCTCGCAGAGCGCACGCAGAGCAGAGTCCTCCCGGAACAGCGTCCGGCAAGATCGCGCCGCATTCGATGCAGTGTTTGGCCTTCGGCATAGCGCCACGGCTCCAGGCTCAACGAGCCATCACTTGGTACAAAGGCATTTCGAGCCAATAGTTTCGCCCAAACGAGCAGCGGCAGGCTGTTAACCGGCAATCACGCCGAGCAAGTAACGAATTTCCTCATCCACCTCCGCGGGGTCGGCCAGCGTCTGGGTGATTTCGTCGCGCACCAGTTGGTGGTGGCGCTGGCGCAGGCGGTGGATGGCTGACTTGACCGCGCTTTCGCTCTGGCCCAATTGGGCGGCCACGTCGGCGTAAGCGCGTTGCTCCGGCGCATCCAGCCGGAACTCCGTCAACTGCTCGTAAAGTCCGCCCCGGCAGGAAGCCACGTACTCTTCGCGCAGGCGACAAGCCGCCCGCTCGAGCAAGGTCGCGGCCCAACTGCGCTCGAAGACGCGCTCCGGCGTCAGTTGGTCCGCGGGTTCAAGTCGGTAGCGGTCCTCGGCCGCTTGAGCGTCGAAGGAGATCAATGGTTCGCCACCGCCACGTTTGAGACGGCGCGCCTTGTCGCGCTCGTCACAGAGGAAACGCCTCAATCCGGTCAGCAGAAAGGAGCGGAACTTGCCTCGGTGCGGGTCGGCGCGGGCCACGTAATCCCGAGCCAATAGCCGCGCAAAGAATTCCTGCGTCAGATCTTGCGCGTCCTCCGGGCCGAAGCCCTCCCGCCGGACGCAGGCGTAAAGCGGATACCAGTAGCTGCGACAGAGCTTCTCCAGCGCCTCGGTTGCCTGGGGCGATTCCCGCTGGCCGGCAGCGAGCACAACACTCCAATGCGTCGTCGCAAACGCGGCGGCTCTGCCTCCAGTCTCCTCCGCACGATGGTCATCGGCGGCCATGGCGCGATCATACGGCGCCGGCATCACTTTGCACGCCTGAAATGGGGGCGGAAATCAGAACGGGTGTCGCGTCACTCGACGCCTTGTTTCTTCGCCCAGTCGTTCAACGCCTGTCCCTCGCTGATGTTTGAGATGCCGGCTTTACGAGCAATGGCGACGAAGCGTTTCGCCAAATCCGTCTTGGCATCATCGGTCACGCGCTTGGCGGCAATCTTGACGTACCACACCGGCAGCCGCGCGACTTGTACCCGGAAACGCACGTCGTCGTTCTCAGCTAACTGCTCGGCCTCGTCCAGGAGCTTCTCGCCGGCATCCAGCACGTCTTCGCTCAAGTAGCTCGAACTCGGCCGGTCGAAGATGTGGATGTGTTTGCCGTCCACGCGCACGGGGCGATGGATTGTGTCGAGGTAGGCGAGGATTTTCGGCGCGGCCTTGCCGTAGTAGGCATTGACGAATTCGCTGGTGTGCTTCTGCACGTCCGTGTCCGGATTCCACAACAGCTTGGCGAGGACGTACGACCGGAGCGGCGCCATCTCGCCGCCACCGCCGCCGGAATAATTGCCCTGCTCAAACAGACTCTTGACGCCGTGCTTCACAAAGAAACTCACGTTGGATTGCAAGACATCGAAGTTCGGGAACGGCTGGACGTAATGACCAAAGTCGGTCGTGTAGTCCCAGACGTAAATCAACGGCGCCACCGGCCCCCAAGCCACGATGTCCTCCCGAAAGCGCTGGTTTTCCTTCGCAGGGCAGGTTTCCAGCGGATGCGCGAAGCAGCACTCGATGGAGCAGAGACGCACAATGACGTTGGGGCGCGGACGAATCGTCTTCGGCGGCTTGCGCGTGTATTGGTAGGCCAGCGTGTCAATGCGGACGTTGGGATGATCCTTTTCGATGGCTTCCGCGACCGCATTGACGAATTTGAGCAGCGAACCCGCCGGGCTGCCTTCGGCGTCGTCCACCGCCTTGCATTGATCGCACTTGCAGTTGTTGCCGGTGTCGTTCTGCGAGACGCTGATGATGGTGGCCTCCGGATGCTCCTTGATCCACTGCCGCACGCGCTCGATGGAAATCCGCAGCACGTCCGGGTTCGAGAGGCAGCGCTGGACGTAACCGCTTTTCCGCTGGCCATTGATGAGCGGGAGGTATTCCGGATGTTCCTTGCAAAGTTCCGGCGGCACAAGCCCGTCGAGGCTGTGAACGAACGGATGATAAACAGTGAAAGCGCCGCCGTGTTTTTCGGTCAGGCCGTAATGCTGGCCGTTGACGCGATGGCGCGCGGCGAAATCCGCATTGCGCATGAACTCGCGCCAGAACACGTCGCGGTTTTCCAGCGCCGGTATCTTCGTTTCGTCCAGCTTCGGCAGGCGGACGCGCGCGAGCTTGGGCACAGCTTCCAACTCCGGCGTCCACCAGCGCACCCCGAGCTTCTCCTCGAGCAGCATGTAAACGCCGTTCAAAGTGCCGCGGGGTCGGCCGCCGGCGATGACCAGACGATTGCCGTCCACACGCAGCAAGAAGCCGTCAGGACCAAGTTTGGCGAAGTCAATCTTGCCGCGCTGCTTGCCGAGATGGGCATTGTCGCCCAGCAGGATTTCGCGCGACGCCACCTTTTCCGTGTCGGCCACAATGGGGAGTTTCGCGCCACTGATGTTTTCGAGGTAGCGCTGCAATTCCTCCGCGGCGTACTGCTCGGACGGAATCGCGCCCCCCGGCACGACGATGCGGTACTTGGTCTGGCCCTTGTCGGCGAGGGTTACGTCGGCGACGGCCGTCAGCGCGCTTCCCAGAAAGCAGCAGCCGACGGCCAGCGAAGCCAGCCAACGCATTAACGAAGAGCTTGGTTTTCGGAATCGAATCCCTGCGGCTCGCGGTGTTTTCATAATTGGTCCTGTCATTTTGGCTTCCTGAACACTTGGTCGTCGCGGCGTCCCTGCCGGGCGCCGCAAATCGCGCCGCACAACAATGGCGGCGGTCCGCCGAGACGCCGCTACGACCGAAGGCGCAACCGGCACATGCTACAAATTCCGCAGTTCGCGCCGAAGATACTTGCCCACGCTGGATTTCGGCAAGGAATCCCGGAACATGATTATGCGCGGCACCTTGTAGGCGGCCAGACGCTCGCGGCAGAAGGCGATGATCTCCTCGGTGGTTGCCGTTTCGCCCTCTTTCAAAACCACAAATGCCTTGACGGTTTCGCCGCGATACGGGTCAGGCACACCGATCACGCCGGCTTCCTTGATCTTGGGGCACTCGAACAGGGCTTCCTCGACCTCGCGCGGGTAGATGTTGTAGCCGCCGGCGATGATCATGTCCTTCTTGCGGTCCACGATGTAGAAGTAACCGTCCGCGTCTTTCTTGCCGATATCGCCCGTGTAGAGCCAGCCGTGGCGCAGAACCTGCGCGGTTTCCTCCGGCTTGTTCCAATAGCCTTTCATCACCTGCGGCCCACGGATGACGACTTCACCGGTTTGACCCACGGGCATTTCACGCATGCCGGTTTCCAAATCCATGATGCGCGCCTGGGTGTCGGCGATGGGCAGGCCGATGCTGGCCACCTTGGGCGAACCGGACGGCGGGTTGATGTGGGTGACGGGGGAGGTTTCGGTCAGGCCGTAACCTTCGACGAGTTTGCCGCCGGTGATCGCCTCGAATTTCTGCCGCACCTCGGCCGGCAGTGGCGCGCCGCCGCTCATGCACATGCGGAGCGAGTTGAAGCCGTAACGCTCGACGTTCGGCGCGCCGTTGAAGGCCACATACATCGTGGGGACGCCATGGAAGATGGTCGGGCGATATTTGCGGATGACGTTCAAGGCGGCGCGCAGCTCGAACCGCGGAAGGATGACGATTGCGGCCCCGGCCAGCACTCCGCAAATCATCACACAGGTCATGGCGAAGATGTGGAAGAGGGGCAGCGCGGCGACCAACCCTTCCGGCTTGATCTCGCCGATGGTGAGCCAGTGATTCGCCTGGCAGGCGTTGATGACCAGATTGCCGTGGGTGAGCATTGCGCCTTTCGAGGTGCCGGTCGTGCCGCCGGTGTATTGCAGGCAGACGATGTCGGCCTGGATCAAACCGGAGGGACGCGGCGCGCGGGAGACGCTCAAGAGGTCGTCCCACTCGTGAAACTCCGGGCCTGCGGGCGGAGCGGTGCCGGCCGCCGGCTGGCGGGCGGCAGGCGAACGCGCGGCCAGCTTCGTCAGCTCCAAACGCTCGGCAAGCCGCTGGAAATGGGGCGCGCAATACTGTTTCATGCCCGTAAGCACAACGTGCCGCACCGTGGTTAGTTGCGGGAGCGCGGTTTGGATCACCGGTTGGAGGCGACGATCAGCGATGACAGCCGTAGCGCCGGCGTCGTTCCACTGGTGGGATGCTTCGCGGGCGGTGTACATCGAGCTGGTGGCTGTGACGATGCCGCCGGCCCGCAAGGTGCCGAAAAAAGCGACGACAAACTGCGGGCAGTTGGGCATCATCAGCGCCACGCGGTCGCCCTTCTGCAAGCCCAAGGCCTGCAAGCCCGCCGCCACCCGGTTCACGTGATCCTGGAGTTGGGCGTACGAAACCCGCGTCCCGAAGTAGATCAGGGCGGTGGCCTCGGGCGATTCGGCCGCCGTGTGCGCCAACATTTCGGGCAGCGTGAAGGTCGGATAGGTCATGTCGCTCGCGGACTTTAGCACAGGATTGAGCCGGGTTCTTCCTGTTGGCAAGGGAATCTTGGGCGGTCTGAGAAAACTTCTACAATGTTGGCTCCTTGTCTTCCAGTCTCTTCGGCGGCTCGAACGGAATCGTCCACGAGAAGTCGGCCTCCGTGAATTCGATCTCCTGCATCCACACGCGGTCGCCCACCTGCGTCAGCCGCGCCGACACCGGCGACAACGGAAATTCGAACTTCGGGTAATAACCCTCGGGCAAATAGAAGAACGCCCGTCCTTGTACGCCCGGCATCCGGTGGTAAACACCGGAAAGCTCGCTCGATTTTGCGTCCCACCCGATCCGTTTGAGCTCGTGGAAACCCTGCAACACATGCAGGTCCGTGCCGATCAATTGCGGCACACCGGTGAGCTTGCGAACCGCAAGAATGCGCGATGACTCCGGGGGCAGGCTGACTTCGACGCCGCCGCGGTGGACGCCGAGGAACTTTGATTCCCAGAATTCAAACACGGCGCAGTCAGCTTTCGGATCAAGGCCAAGTTGCTCGAACCGGACCGCGCGCGATTCGCTGCCCGTGTTGAAGTTGAACAATCCGACCACATCCCAAGCGTCGGCGTCGTGCTTCACTTTGATGTGCCACACGGACGGAACGTCGCGCTCGAAGAGATCGAGCGGTTTCATCGGCGGGTTGCCCGGCGGCAGGCATTGCTGCATCAACCGGATGCGCGACGGCGGGAGGTAGGAGAATTCGTCGCTCCAAGAGATGCTGCAATTGGCCAGCGTCATGATCGCCGCGCGGACGCGGGCTTCCTCCACGCTGGCCTGCATCCGCACGCTCATGTCGCACACTTCGCGGTGATAGCCGCGGTCATTGAGCCAGTAGCCGGCGGCGAGCGTGTGAGCGTTGTCGCGCAACAGGTGAAAGTAGCCCGACACACCGGCGTCGAGCGTGTCGTCGCCGCCGTAGGCGCTGTCGGCCAGACCGGTGCTCAGAAGCGGCGGTGTCTGGCAATACCGAATCCACGCCGACTCGCCGGCCCCGGCGCGCACCGCCTCCATGGCCCGTCGCAAGACACCCCAACCGCGCGTCACCTTGGGATCGTGCTGGCGGAAATGTTCGCCGCCCGACGCCGCAATGAAATCAATCTTGTAGTAACTCACGCCTGAGTCTGCGAGCCGGCGGAAAGTATCGGCGAGGTGCCGGTAAGCCTCGGGTTTCGAAGCATCGAGTTCGTAGCAGTTGGGATTCGGTTTCCAATACCAGCGCCAGTTGACGCGCAGCTTGCCGTCATCGCCTTTGAGCATCCAGTCCGGGTGTTGTTTGAACAAGTCACTCGTCTCCGCCACATCGGTGGGCGAAATCCACACGCCGAGGCGTAAGCCGTACTTGTCGCGGAGCTGTCCCGCCAGCCATTTCAGCCCATGAGGAAATCGTTCGTTCGGCACCCAATCGCCGGTGATGTCGCCGCGCTGCCAGCCGTGGTCAAGCTGCATGATTTCCAGACCGAGCGGCTTGAAATGCTTCGCCGCAACCTCCGCGTTTGCCAGCACCTTCTCCTCCGTGATCGCCATCCGGTGCGCATACCACGAGCACCAAAGGCTCGTGGGCCGGGTCCGCACTGGGCGCCCGCAGAACTTCGCCATCGCACCGCCATAGGCTTCGAGGGTTTGGAACGCGTCGTTCGCCGCAGCGAGATAAACACGGTTCAACTCCACGGATTCGCCGGCGCCAAGCACGCGCTCCAGAAATCGCGATGTGGCGGCCAGTTTGACGCCGCCCGTTTCCGGCCGGAACGTTGCGGCCAAATCCGGCCTGGCTTCGTCGGCCCGCGCGTAACCGACGAGCAAAGCCGACTCCGGAGCGCGCCCGGCCAGAAGCAATACGCCGCTGCTGCGGTAAGTTCGTTCCTCCGCGCCGCCGAAATCTTCCAGCGGCTCGAACGCTCGCGAGCGCACCAAGGAGTTGCCCTCAAGGTAAACCGCCGCCGGTGGTTCGGACGGCCCACCCAGCCACCAACGCCCACCGTCGGCCAGCTCAATCAACTCCACCGTTCCCAGCCGCGCGTCTTGCGTCTGCTCGTTGACGATGCGCCCGCCCAGTGTGATCACGTTCGTGCCGTCATAGACGCGCAGTTCGCGTTCGACGCGCATGCCGCCACTTCGCCAGACCTGGCGCACCTGCTGGCCCTGCCCAAGCGTATCGCGGAAAGGTTCCACCGACGCGGTCGCATTTGTGAGCGAAAGTCGCGCGCGGTCCACTTCCACGGAAAACCGCGCGCCCGTGAACGTCACATCTGCCTCGCCGAACCAACTCGCGCTCCACGCGCCGTCGAGGGCGTTTGCGGAGACCAGCACGCGGCTATTCGCCAGCAACACTCGATCATCCGCCTTCTTCGTAACCACGGCGCCGGCGGCGCCGGCCCGCGACGCCAGCGATGCTTGTTGTCGGCGCAATTCTCCAACGGTGGCGGTGCGCGCCGCGCTGCCGGTGGCGAACCGGCCCGCGCGCTCGCGGAGGCGCGAGGCGAGTAAAGCCGCCTTTTCTGCTTTCTGTGCGAGCGCTGCTGCGTGCGGGTCGGAAAGTTCGCTCCATCGGTTGAGTTCGTTTTCCAGCGTTGTTTGGTCCTTCTGCAATGTGGCCAATGCGCTGCGATAAGCCAGCGGAAGCTCCGCCGTTGTTGGAGCGACGTCGCGCAGGGCGTTGGCCGCGACGGCCCCGTTGGTGCGGATCACAACCAGACGCTCGGTCACGCTCGCCTTGAATTCGTCACGGAAGACTCGAAGCTCATCGCTGGACAATGGCCGGCCATAGGCTTCCATCTCGTAAACGTCTGTGTGCGGGCTGGGACCGCCGGAGCGCAGGACCAATAACCGCACCCGCCGCGTTTGCACCGCGTCGAAAGTCGCCAGCCAGCTTGACGACGCCGCCTTGCGCACCTCGGCCACCGTGACGAAGCGCCCGCCAACCTCGGCCTGGATGTCGGCATCAAGAATGCCGTCGTTGTTGATGGCCTCGCCGAACACCGCCACCGCCTCCACCGCCTGCGGACCGTCGGCGAGCGTCAGCGCAATCCACTGCGGCGCGGCGGCGGACGACCCGATCGGCGTCACCCATTTCGTCTTGCGGTTGCCGTCGTAGATGCGGCTCGGGGCGTATTGATCTCCCAGCGACGCGGAGGCTTCGGCGGAGGCGATGGCGAGCCGCTGGCGACCCGGCATCTGCCAGTCCGATGACACGAATTCGATTTTGACAGCGGCAGCCACTACCGTGGCGGTCGTGCTCGCATGAAGAACGGCGAGAAACGCAGGAAGCAAAGCACGGTGTTTCATAAATTGTGCGCAACAGAGTCCAGCCAGGCCCAGACGCATCCGCGATGCAGTGGGGATCGAAACTCGCGCCCGCGTCTGGAGTGCGCGTGCTTGAGCACCGCTTGCAGCCACTCGGAAGAACTGTCAAGCGCAAGGTCCTTCTCGTGCCCGAACGCGGCGATAAATCGCACGCCCTCCAAACGCTCTCGCGAGAAGGAAGGGCGTGCTGGATTACTTTGTGGCCACCAGCGCTGGGAAACTGCCCACTTCACACAGCCGCTTCGCGATTCGGCGCTGCATGGCCACGCCATTCAACGGCGTCCAGCGCAGCAACCGCCGGACAATTCCAAGCTGCGTCCGCAACTCATCGCCCTGCGAAATCGCCGCCACCACCCGCCGCGACTGGAGTTCCATGCGGCCCACTGCCTCGTTGATGAACAACAGTGTCAGGTCCGTCATCACCGGCGCGCTCCCGCCTGTCTTGCGGGCCTTCAGCGTCCGCAGCAGTGCGCTTTCGGCCAGGAAGAGGTCAATGATCAAGTCGCTCAAGCAACCCACTACTTCCTGTTCCTCCCCCAGCTTGTCGCCGAACTTCTGATACGCCACGCCGGACAAGAAGAGCGCGAGCTTCTTCGCGTTGATCAGCAGCGCCCGGCCCGGTGACAACTCGTCGCCTCCAGCGCCATTATCCAGCGGTGGCATGTCCAGCAGTTCCTTCGTCACCTGCGTAATCGCCGCTACCAGCGGCAGCCGCCCGCGTTGCGACCGGCGCATCAACACGCTGGGGATGAACAGCCGGTTGATCTCGTTCGTGCCTTCGAAGATGCGGTTGATGCGCGAGTCCCGGCACGTGCGCGCCGCCGGATATTCCTCCGTGAATCCGTAGCCGCCGTGGATTTGCAGCGTCTCGTCGGCCACGTCGTCGAGGATTTCGCTGCACGCGACCTTGATGATGGAGCACTCCAGCGCAAACTCCTCCAAACCGCGCGGGAACGGCGGCTGCATCGAATCCAGCATTTCGCCCGTGTCATGCACGGCCTCGATCATGCCGGCCGCGCGGTACACGGCGCTTTCGCCGGCAAAGACGCGCGTCGCCATCTCCGCAAGCTTTTGCTGGATCAACCCGAACGAGGCGATGGGCCGGCCAAATTGTTGGCGCTCTACGGCGTAGCGCGCCGCGACTTTGAGCGATTCCTTCGCCGCGCCGATCGCGCCCACGCCGAGCTTGAACCGCCCGGCGTTCAGAATGTTGAACGCGATGTAAGCGCCCTTGCCGATTTCGCCCAACAGGTTTTCCACCGGCACTTGCACGTCCTCCAAAATCACGCGGCGCGTCGAGGACGATTTGATGCCGAGTTTGTGTTCCTCCTTGCCGAGCGAAACGCCCGGGAACGTCCGCTCGACCAGGAACGCGGTGACGTGTTGCCCATCCACCTTGGCGAAAACGACGAACAGGTTCGCCCAGCCGGCGTTGGAGATCCACATCTTGGTCCCGTTGAGGACGTAGTGCTTGCCGTCCGGCGACAGCACCGCCTTCGTGCGCATGCTCAGGGCGTCCGAGCCCGAGCCCGCCTCGCTCAACGCGTAGGCGGCCATCCATTCACCCGTGGCCAGCTTCGCCAGGTATTTCTGCTTCTGCGCCTCCGTGCCAAAACACATCAGCGGTTCCGTGCCGATGCCGCAATGCGCGCCGCACGTCACGCCAAACCCGCCGAGCCGCGTCATTTGTTCCTCCACCCCCAGCGCGCTCGTTTTGCCCAAGCCGAGGCCGCCGTATGCCTCCGGCATTTCCACGCCGAGCAGCCCCAACTCGCCGGCCTTGCGGAACAGCTTTGGAGTCAATCCTTCCTCCTGGTGCTCCAACGCTTCGAGGTTGGGGAGCACGTCCTTCTCCATGAACTTCTCGGCCGTCTGCGCCATGAGCCGCTGTTCCGAGGACAGATCCTCCGGCGTGAACACAAGGTCTGGGTCGGTTTCCGTGAGCAAGAAATTACCGCCGATTAAATGGGCGGGTAGAGGTTTGAGTTGCGACATCGCGCAACAATCTTCCACCTCGCGCGCGTTTGGCAACCACATTCCGAACCGCGCGATCCGGGGGCGCAACGGGCACCCACGATCCCAGGTGTTGCAGTCTCAGCGGCGCAACCCGTTCAACCGCTCCTGCCCCTCGCGCGTCATCATCGCCGGATGCCACGGCGGATCCCAGACGACCTCGACTTCCACTTCCTCCACGCCGTCGAGCGTGAGCACGGCATGCTGCACACCAGCGGCAATGCTCTCGTGCATCGGGCAGCCGGGAGTGGTCAGCGTCATCGTGACTTTCACGTGCGTGCCGTTGACGGCCACGCTGTAAACCAGGCCGAGGTCCACGATGTTGCAGTCGAGTTCCGGGTCCATGACCTGCCGGAGTGTGTCGAGGATGGCGGCGTCGCTGAGTTGAGTTGCGTTCATCGGGAAATGGATTTGGCTGCCGGTACGGGCAGCGGTTCGAGCTGTGGATGGGTGAGGTGCGAGAGTATCCGCGCCGCGTTGCAGATGAAGAGCGCCACGCTCACTGCTAGCAGGGCGACGCTGAGTCGCACACCGCGCGCGTTGCCCAGCACGATCGCAAGGCCGAGCCCGGCCAGACCTGCCAGGTAAATCCAAAAGCCGGCGACTTGCAGCCGCGTCGAGTAAAGCTCCCCGAACGACGGCACGCGATGTCGCCCAACCTCGCGGCTGTAGCGGCCAAACCACACGAGGAACGGCAGAATCTTGTGGAGCATCCCGAGGATGGCGAGCGTGACGACGCCCAACACACCCAGCACGCCGTAGAGGTTTTCCAGTTGGCCCGTCAACGCCGTCAGCGGCAAACCGGGCCAGCTCAACGCGACGGCCAGCACGCCCAGTGGCACGAGCAAACCGACGGCCGTGAGGAATTGCCGCACGCCCCAGTCTAGCACGCGGCGTTTGCGCGCGCGGAGGATGGCGCGGACTTCCCAACCGTAAAGACCCAGCGCGACGAGCATCACCAGCGTGAATGCGAGCTTCCACGGACTGCGCAGCAGGACGGTCACGAACGTCCCGGCAAGGCCGAGATTCAGCAGCCACACCGACCACGCGGCACGGCGAGGACTTTGCAGCTCGCTCAACGTGAACATCGGCACGAGCCGGTAGGAAACGCCGACGATCAGCATCAGAAAGAAGCCGACCACGCCCAGATGCGCGTGCGCGTGCATGACCGAAATCTGGTCGAAGCGTTTCACATAGCCCGCGATCGCTTGCAGGCCGTTCACCATCGCGCCGACAAAGCTCGTGGGCGAGCGTTGGACGACGGACTCGTAATCGCACTTGGCCGCCGCCACACACAGACCGGCAAACACCGCGCAGCTCAGCCAGAACACGGCGGACGCCACCGCCGTCGCAATGACGCTCCAGCGCGGCACACGAAGCAGCGTGCGGCCAATGTTGTACGCGAACAGACCGACGCCGAACGCCAGCGCCGAGCCAAAATGCCCGACCTGTTTCAAATCCCAACGCCAGAACATCCACACCATCCCGACAAAACCCACGACGTGAAAGGCGAAGTGCACTGCCGCAAGGCGTTCGCTGTGAAGCTTCGTTTCCAAAGCGACCGGCACGAGTTGGTACACCGCGCCCATTACTACCGTGCAGACCCAGCCCAGTACGAACAGGTGCGTCAGCGCAATGACGTATTGATTGTAGTGGTAAGTGGCGAGCGCCTCGGGCCGAAACGCCAGCCAAACGATGCCGGTCAGCAACGCGGTGATTCCGGTCAGCACGAACGTCAACGGCAACGCGATAGACGGCGCGTTGGCTGTGGCTGGCGCCGAAGCCTTTGCAACCACGCTCGTGACAGCGCGGACCGGCTCGGGTTGCTCCTGCCCCGCCAACTCACGTTGACGGCCGCGGCTAGCGACGCCGAATGATGGTGACAACGCTTCCATCGGTTTGTTCTTCGCTCTCGCCCACGAAGCCGCGGGCTTCGAGCAGCGGATAAAGATGCATCGGACGGCGGTCGGTGCGCGCGCGCAGTTTCGTCGCGGCGGGCAGACCTTCGAGCGCTTCCAGGACGCGCATCATCGGTTGCGGCGGTTCAAGCCCACGCACGTCCACTTCCATTTCTTCCGGCGCGCTGCAACTGCAACCGCAGCCAGCGGACGATTGGGAAGCGGGGGTCTGCGCCATCGCACGAGCCTGTTCGGCATCGCGGAAAAAGAGCACCTCCCAATCGCCCTCGCCGATGGGACGCGCGCTGTGCGCGAAACCCTGCTGTCCCAAGACCTCGAAAAGCGGCTTGGGCTCAAACGGCGCAAGCAAGCGCAGCGATTCGCCATCTTTCAGATTGGCGACGGCGCCCATGATGTTGGAACACGGTTGACGTCCGGCGCGGATATCCGCCCGCACGTCGAGAGTGACGACATTGTTATTCATAACGTCGCCAAACTAACCGGGTCGCGGGGCACGTGCCTTGATGCAGG
>Ga0315277_10004868_pt1 | contig 17809 bp, 19 predicted proteins | sample YL17G05_15_MG_FD_203695 | JGI IMG/M metagenome (GOLD analysis project Ga0315277, IMG submission 203695) | Sediment microbial communities from Yellowstone Lake, YNP, Wyoming, USA - YL17G05_15 | ecosystem: Environmental > Aquatic > Freshwater > Lake > Sediment | place: USA: Wyoming | collected...
GTCCTCGCCGGTGACCGGAACGCCATCGAGGCCGTGGAGCATCTGTTCGGCAATCGAGTGGAGCCTGCGGGCGAGTTCGATACTCAGAAGGTTCGCCCCAGCCGCATGGAGGCGGCGACGGGGATCAAGCGAGAGCAATGGGACCGGTGGGCGAAGGACAACGGCTGCCCCCGCAATATGGACGGCAGCTACTCGCTGGCTCGCGTCATCGACTGGCTTCGCCGATGGGAGCGGGACAAGGCCACGGGCGGCCGGGAAGCGGCCGGTCTCAATCCCCTGCAGACCGAGAAAATGCGGCGGGAAAAGCGGGACAACGATGACGCAGAAGGGCGGGAGATCCCGATCGCCATCCACGTCGAGGAGCTCAATCGCCGGGCCCATTGCCTGATGGCCCTGATCAGTCCTTTCCGGGCGAAGGAATGGGCGCAGAGCTTTTGCGGCAAAGACGAGGGCGAGCTGGAGCAAGAGATCCTCGCCGTATTCGGCGCCATCAAGAAGGCCTACAAGTCCACGTCGCCGGATATCCCGATGCCCGAGGAGGCCCGGCTCAAGATCGAAGAAGGGCTGGCACTACTGATGAAGGTGGAAACCGCAGATGAACGCAGATGAATGCAGATGGGTTGAGTGGTTGGGCTGGGTCGCGATGATCCTCGCGGTCGCGGGCGTGATCCTGAACAACTTCCGATTGTGGCCGTGCTTCCTGTTGTGGATAGGCAGCAACGGATTGTCGGCGTGGATTCACAAGCGAACCGGCCCCCGTTCCCTGATGGTCCGGGACCTGATCTTTCTGGTCCTGGCCGCCGTCGGCCTGTGGCAGTGGACGCGATGAAGCATGAGGGCATGAAGTGAGAATTAGTGAGAATTAGTGAGAATTAGTGAGAATTAGTGAGAATTCGCGCGACAACTCGCTTACGGAATGACGTAATGATCCGTGCCCGAGAGGGAATGGATTGGTCCCAGTCGGACCTTTCGGCGGCGACGGGGGTTAGCGTTGGTACGATCCAAGCACTTGAGAGATTTGACTATTCCCGAGGGCATGGCATCACGCTGGACAAAGTGGATACTCTTTCTGAGGTTCTATTGATTTCTGTGGAGGAGATAGCCCCGAAGGAGTTGTGGGGGAAGGAGATTCCATCTCATTATCTTGCTATCCGCGAAGTTGACTCTGCCTTGCTACTGGCAGCAGTGGATTTGCGCGAGCAACGGTTATTGCAGTCAAGTCCGGCCGAATTGGCCTCCAATACCGAATTTCAGCAAGACCTACAAACAGACCTGGCCGCAGTCTTGGCAACACTCTCCTACCGAGAGCGAGAGGTCATCAAGATGCGCTACGGCATCGGCGACGGATACACCTACACCCTCGAAGAGGTCGGCCGCATCTTCGAGATCTCAAAGGATCGCGTCCGGCAGATCGAGGCCAAGGCTATACGAAGACTCCGGAATCCGTTCCGCATGAATAGGTTGCGAAAGCATGATCCATCATAAGGAAATGCAGCAGACCCCGTGGGACCTGGCGAGGTAAATATCCATAATCGATCATTCATAATGAATCACAGCGGTCGTCTCCTGCCGGAGGAGCTGGAGATCCTCGATCCGCCTCCGGTCCCGTCGATGGTGGACTGGGCGCCGCGCGAGTTGATCTTGCCGAAGAAGGAAACTCGCTTGTCGGGCCCGTTCAGTTTCGAATGGGCGCCGTGGATGCGCGACTTGTGCAATTGGTTCTGCGATCCGCTGGTCCGGGAGATCACGCTGCTCGGACCTCTGCAGTTCGGCAAGACGCTCTTCATGTCGGTCTGCCTGGCGTATGCGATCCGGTTCATGCCGATGCCGACGATGCTCGTCATGGCGGACCGGCAATCGCTCAACAAGCGGATGAAGCGTCTGCGGGCATTGTTCGAGGCGAACCCGTTCCTGATGGCCCAGATCGACGGCGACATCAGGAACCTGAACGTCGGCGAGGCGACGGAGCTGAAGGACCTGCTTCTCGTGCTCGCCTGGGTGACCAGCGAGACGGCGTTGGCGGAAAGTCCGGAAGGGATCGAGTTCTGTGACGAGGTGGCGTTGTGGCCGATGACGGTCCAGAATAGCGAGATGAGTCCCCTGGACCATCTGCGCGGCCGGCAGGAAACCTACGCCCCGGTCCGCAAGATGGTCAAAGTATCGAGTGCCCGCGAAACGGGCGATCTGGCGGACGAGGAGTACGAGTCCGCCGACCGCTGCGAGTTCTGGGTGCCGTGCCACAAGTGCAGCTACTGGCACATCCCCCGCTGGCATGACAAGGAGCAGCCGGGCAGTTATGCGGTCCTCGATCGCGAGAAGGACGGGTCCTGGCTCTCGCTGAAAGAGTACGCATCCGAGGATCATGTGCGATACCACTGCCCATCGTGCGGCGTAGTCTGGAGCGACTACGCCCGGGGGGCGAATCTTCAGAAGGGGATCTGGCTTCCGGCAGGCGTGACGGCCGGCCGGGCCGGCAAGATCGAGGGCGTGGTCAAACCGTCGGCGTACAAGAGCGCCCGGGTCCGCTGCCTGATGGTGCACCCCAAGCTGCGGGCGATCCGCAAAATGAGCGTCGACTGGGTCCGCGGCCAGCTGATGCTCAAGACCGGCCAGATCGGCGGGCTCAAAAACTTCCTGAACAATCAGGAGGCGCAGCCCTGGCGGGACACCACGGCCGACACCGACGCCCAGAAGCTCCTCACGCACCGGGCCGATTACCGATCGGCCGAGATCGCCACGGGCAAGCCCGTGCCCTGGGGCATCCAGGGAATCACGATCCAGATCGACGTGCACGATAACTGGTTCCGGTACTTGGTCATGGGCTGGGGCTGGCAATACGAATCGTGGGTCATCGAGGTGGGCCAGATCGAAACGACGGATACTCGCGAGGTGGAGAGCTTCGAGCCGCTTCGGCCTTTGATCGTCAAGCCCTGGCTCTCGGCGGATGGCACGTGGATGCTGCCCTCGGCGGTGACGATCGACTGCGGCTACCGGCCGGAGCCCGTGAAGGATTTTTGCCGCGCCTGCCGGCCCGTGGTCTATCGGGGCAATATGATCCCGGTCCTCGGTGCCGCCCGGCGGATGAACCGGACCTATGCCAAGGTCGCGGTCGATGTCGTCCTGACGCGGTACGACCTCAATACATTGGAACTCAAGGATCGCCTGTGGCGGCATTTGTTCGAGGCGCAGACGCCCGGGCCGGGTTACATGCACCTGCCGGCGGACCTGCCCGGCTATGCCATTTCGGAATTGTGCAGCGAGCAGAAGATCGTGAAGGCGAGGTATCCCGTCTGGGTCCAGAAAAAAGAGGGCCGGGACAATCACACGTGGGACGCGGCGTATCACGGCGTCTTCGCCGCAGTCCTGATCGGCGTCGGGACGATGCCGCCCCTCCCGCAGGAGCCGACGCCCAAGCCGGCCCCCGCCCCGCCGACGGCGGCGCCGGCCACACAACGAAAGATTCGAACGCATTATGACTGAAAGGAGTCGCTCATGTCGAAAAAAACGAACAAACCGATCCAAGTGCAGCCGACATATGCCTTCCCGACGCGGAGCCGGTGTCCACGGTGCAAATCGACGGACACCATAGCCCTCAGCACGCAAGACAAATGGCAATACCGGAAATGCCAGGTGCCGGTCTGCCGGAAGAGGTACACGGTCGAAGGCAAACCGATCTGAAAAAGAATTGACGAATTACGAAAATCGAAAATTGTTTACAGATATGTAAAGAATTTTCGTCACGGCGTTTTTTGGGTCTTGACGCGGCTATTATCCCGGTCCAAAGTGGGTCCTTACGATATGCTCGTAACGTGAGTCGATCTTGCGGCCACGGGAGCGGGCACAGCGGACAATTGAATATTGGGTTCGCGTAGCGGCCGGCGGGTCGCGAGGCGACGCAAGAAAAGACAAGCGGCCGTACTGGGGCCTGTACCCTCAGTGCGGCCGCTTTTCTTTTGCCCACGGGAACCGGGTATGGCTCTGACCAGCATCTCGACGTATCAGGACGGCATCGACCAGTACATGAACAATCTGCTCTGGGGGGGCGATGTCATGAAGGCCCGCTCAGCGCTGGAGGCGATCCGGTTCCTCCAGGTCCGCCGGCCCATGGCCAGCCGGGCCGCCGATGGCCGGGGAATGGATTACGAGAGTCTGGAGAGCACAAGGAAGGACATTGAGGCACATCTCAACATCCACGACACCGCGAACCACCCCCGCACGAGTTTCACGCGGGCCAAGGCGATCAACGATCTATGACGGAAGTCCGCATGCCAACCCGTTCGCTCGACAAAGCCGACGAGCTGGAGGTCAGCGGCGGCCACGGCAAGTACACCGCGCTCGGCTACCGTTCGGCCCGGGTGGCGACGCGGGACGGCCGCTCCTATCCGGCGGGCTCCGCCGATCTGCACCTCGAATACGACCGGGCTAACCTGATCAATCAGAGCCGGGCCTTTTATCGCGACAATGCGATTTACCGGGGGATTATCGACCGGGCGGTTTCCTACATCGTCGGGCGGGGTTTCGGTCTGCGGGTCCTGATGCCGGACCGGGACATGTCGCAGCGGATCGAGGCCGCTTGGCGGAAATGGCATAAACGGCCTGATGTCCGGGGACTGCTGACCGGATCGCGAGCGGCGGCGATGGTATGCCGCGAGGCGATGCTCTGCGGGGACACCGGCTGCATCAAACGGACGGAAGGGTTGGTCCAGTATATCGAGGCCGAGCAGATCGCCACAGGCAACCAGGTGCAGACCGGGATCGAGCTCGACGGCGACGGCAAGCCGGTCTCATATTCCGTCTGTCCTTACGGAAAGCAGGGGCGGATTTCGCCGACCAGCCGGCAGAAAATCGAGGCGAAGGATTTTCTGTTCTTCACGACCCCCGGCAGGCCCAGCCAGACGCGCGGTGAACCCATTTTGCAGAGTTCGTTCGCCATGATTCACCGGATCAACGATGTCTGTGACAGCGAGGCCGTCGCATGGCAGATGCTCAGCCGGCTCGCCATATCGATCACGAGGGACCAGGCCGAGACCAAGGCATACGGTGAGAGTGTTGCCGATCCGAACAAACCCGCAGCGGATAGTTCCGCCGATATCGCGTCCCGGCTGATCGAACTCGACTACGCGATCGTCTTTCACGGCAGGCCGGGCGACAAAGCGGAGGGGATCTCACGGAATATCCCCGGCGAGAACTTCACGGAGTCTCTATCGACATTTCTCAGGCTCTTGGGGCTGCCGATCGGGATGCCGCTGGAGCTGATCCTGTTGGACTGGTCCAACGCCAATTACAGTCAGAGCCGCGCTGTCCTGGAGCAGGCGTATCAGACCTTCTGTGACTGGCAGCAGGGTGAGGAAGACTGCTACTACCAGCCGCTGTTCGAATGGCGGTTGCCGGCATTGCTGCGAGAGGCCGACTACGGCGGCGATCCGGCGGAGGTCGCTACGGAATGGATCAAGCCGGCGTTCCCGTGGATCGACCAGCTCAAGGAGGCGATGGCGCACGGGGTCAAGATCGACCGGTGTCTGACGACCCATGCCCACGTCCTCAAAGAGCTCAATCTGGATCGTGACGACGTTGTGATGGCCCGGCAGGGCGAAGTGATCGATGCGATCACGAGGGCCAAGGAAATCGAAGCCAAGACCGGCGTCGAGGTCCCCTGGCAGCTCTTCTGCGGCCTGGAGGTCCCCAAGGCGGTGGTGGAGAAATCGAGCGACAAGACCGAGGATGATACCGCATCCGACGCCCAGGAGAATAAAGATGGATAGATTGCGGATGGAATATCAATTGTTATTTTCACAACCGTGGGCCATGGAAGAGCGGGCCTACGATATATTCGAAAAACGCTGCATGTCGGTTCAGGTGGGAGAATTGCTGGCGAAGATCGAGGTCGCCCATCCATTGCCGCTATCGATTTCAGGCGGCATGGCGACCATCCCGATCAGCGGGGTGCTGCTCAAGACCGTGCCGGGCTGGGTCCGGTACTTTGAGATCGAGGCGACGGGCTACGATGAGATCCGCCAGATGGTCGCTTTGGCCGTCTCGGACCCGAGGGTCGAGCGGATCGAGCTGCGGATCGATTCGCCGGGCGGCCAGGTCGCCGGCGGGACGGAGGCGGCGGACGCGATCCGGGCGGCGGCGCAGGCCAAGCCCGTGACGGCGGTCGTGGAGGACCTGGCGGCCAGCGCGGCCTACTGGCTGGCGACGTCGGCCCGGTCGATCACAGCGGGCCGCAATGCCGAGGTCGGCAGTATCGGGGTATACATGGTCTACCGGGACTGGAGCAAGATGTTCGAGGACGCCGGGGTGCGGACCATCGTTATCCGGTCCGGCGAGCACAAGGGCATGGGCGTGCCCGGGGCCCCGATCTCGGAGAACCAGATCGCCGCCGAGCAGGAGGTGGTGGACCAGATCGCGGAGCACTTCATTCAGCAGGTATCGACCGGCCGCCGGATGACGGACGAGCAGGTCCGGCCGCTGGCGACGGGCCGCGTATGGCTGGCCCCGGCGGCGCTGGCCCTGGGATTGATCGATGGATTGACCGGCGCAACTGCCGCCGAACCCAATAACGGCAAACAAGGAGAAACGATTATGGAACCACCGAAAGTTGAGCAGCCGACCGCCGAGCAGGCGGTCGCGACGGAGCGGCAGAGGATTGCCGAGATCAATAAGGCTTTCGCCAAGGACCCCGCCTTCGCGATGGAGGCGAGTCAAGCGGGCTGGACCGTGACGGAGGCCAAGGCCCAGTACTGCGACCGGCTGCAGGCCAAAGAGGCCGCAACCCCTCCCGGCTCGCCCGGCCTGCCGTATCACGACAGCGCCGCGGACGGTGCCGGCGGCGACTTCATGGAGCAGGCCCGCGAGCTTGCGGAGGAAAAGAAGATCAGCGTCACGGAGGCGACGAAGCGGCTGGCTGCGAAGAACCCCGCCCTGCATCAGAGGTTCCTCGACGCCGAGAGCCGGCGGGGCCTTACCGTGCACGGCAGGGGCAAGGCGGCCGGCCGCGTGTCCCTGAGCAGGTGACGATCCTCGAATCACGGGGTCGCCAAGTCAATTGAACGCGCATGAACGAAATTCTGAAACAGGAGATAAAAAATGGCCAGACAACAAGACAGCCCGATCAGCATGCTGACCGGCGAAGCGATCGAGGCTTTTTGCCGCGTCAAGGTTTCCGGCGCCACGGCGATCTATGCCGACGCCGGAGAGGCGGGCATCGGCGTCGTGCAGGAATACAAAGCCAGCGGGGCTATGGCGTGCATCCGGATGCACGAGCACGGCGGCACGTGCAAAGTGAGAGCGGCCGGGGCTTTTGCCGTGGGCGCTACGCTCTATGGGGCCGCCGACGGCGAGGTGGATGACACCGTGGTCGGGTCGCCTCTGTATTACGCCCTGGAGGCGGCGACGGCGCCGCACGACATCGTGGAAGCTGCGCAGGTGAAAGTCGAGACCGACAGCTCCGCCCTGGAGATGGTGGGCAATTCGCTTCGCGGGCGAGCCGTCACGGCGATGCCCACGGACGCCATCTGGAAGAATTTCAATCTCTGCGGGATGCGCGCGAATGCGTTCACCGGATCGTTCCTCGACGAGGACTTCACGCACGGCGAGAAACTCCCCGACAGCGTTTTCAGGGACGCCTCCTCGACGATCATCGTTTTCCCGGGTGTCGCCGGAGAGGGCGTGGTGAAGCTGTTCACCACGGCGGACAACGAGGCGGCCGAGATACAGTGGGCCGGTTGCCCGATCACGGTGTCGGGCGGGGCCCCGTGGGCCTTCGAGATGCGCATCAAGCAGTCGGTGATCACCGACGCCAAGTGCGGATGGTTCGCCGGTCTGATGTTGGGCGCGGCGTTTCCGACGGGCGATCTGATCGTCGATGGCGCGACCCTTCAGACGGAAGGCTCGATCGGGTTCCAGGCCAAGGAGGCCGACGGCGACAAGGTCGACCTCGTCTACGACACGACGGGCCAGGCGCAGAACGAGCACGACGATGACTACGTGACGCAGGCGGCGGACACCTATTTCACCCTCGGGATGCACTACGACGGGGCCACCGTTCAGGGCTATCTCAACGGCGTTCTGTCCGGCACGGCGATGACGGCGATCGATATCGCGGCCGCCGATTTCCCGGCGGGCCTGATCCTGGTGCCGACGATCGCCCTCAAGGCGGGCCACGCCGACGATTTCACCCTCACCGTGGACTGGATCCGCGTGGCGCAGGGCACCGCCTGATCGATCTGATGACAATCGAATAACCGGGCTCGCGCTGGGGTCCAAACCCGGGGCGAGACACCACGAAAGATAAAGCGGCAATCAGGTGCCTGATCATCTGATTGCCGCTTTTCTTTTGCCCGGACCGAATCCCGAAAACGGGGCAATGAAAAAGGAGATCTAAAATGCCTATTCAACAAGCAACGCGGAGCACGCCGAGAGCCGATCTGGGCGTCGCCTTTCACGAGTTCAGTCCGGACGGCATGAACTTCGTGGCCGAGCAGGTCCTTCCCGTCCTCGACGTGCCCCAGGAGGCCGCCACGATCAGCGTGATCACTCGCGAGAACGCCCGGACCGTGGACAACCGGCACGCCAACGGCGGCATGTTCGGCCGGGTGACTCTCGGCAGCGAGGACAAGAGTTACACCACGGCGGATTACGGCCTCGAAGGGCAGCTCACGGACAAGGATCGCGCACGCTTCGTGGACGATTACAGTCCCGAGGTCGAGACCGTTCAAGTGGTCAAGACGCACATGCAGATGGCCAAGGAGATTCGGGCCGCCGCGGCGATCTTCAATACGACGACCTGGGCCGGCGGCAGCCTGTACACCGACGTGAGCGCTGCCCCCTGGGACGCCGCCGCTTCCGATGTCCTCGGCCACGTGGAGGCCGCGGTCGAGGTGATCCGCAGGAATACGGGCATGGTGGCGGATTCGATCGTCATCGGGCCGGTGACGTACAAGAACCTCAAGCACAACACGGCGATCCTCGGCAAGTTCTCAAGCAATCCGCAGGTACTCACCGCGAGCGTCTGGAAACAGTACATCGCCGAGATCCTGGACCTCCGCAACATCTTCGTGGCCGACGGGGTCTACGACTCCGCCCTGGAAGGCCAGACGTTCAGCGCATCGGATATCTGGTCCGACGACTACGCCCTGATCTTCAAACGTCAGAACGGCTCGCTGGCGATGCCCGGCCTGGGCCGGACGGTCCGCTGGACGGGCCCGGCCGGCGTGCTGGTCAACGGCCTGGAGACCGTCGTTCAGTATCGCGAGGAGCAGACGCAGAGCGACGTGTTCCGCGTGCAGGAGTACGTGGGCGAGTTCATCTGCGACGCCTATTTCGGTCACCTCCTGAAAATCGACTGACGCTGATCGAGGTGAACCATGCGGCGGGGCAGGCGGACCGGGATGCGGCGTCTGCCCCTGCCGATGCCCGGACTGCGCGGACTGGTCTATAGCCGCGAGGAATCGAAAACAATGAACCACGAAGAGCACGAAAGACACGAAGAACGCCAAGGGAAAACCCCTTTGCAGTTCTCTCTTCGTGAGCTTCGTGCCCTTCGTGGTTGAAACTCTTGGAAAGGAGATCGTATGTCACTCACAGCCTCGATCGCTTTAGGATTCAGCATCACGGACGTCGATACGGCGGATCTCGGAGCCGAGTCGTTCATCGCGAACCTGTCCCGCGCCATCGCGTTCGCGAACGGCACGGGCGCCAACCAGGCCAACGTCGGCTACGCCGCGACGCGCAGCCTGGCCCTCGGGGCCAACGAGGTCCTGGACCTCTACGCCTCGGGCACGCTGCTGAATCTGCGCAAGGATGCCCTGACCATGGCGGCCCTGAAGTTTCTGTTCGTTCGGAACCTCTCGCCGACTCAGGCATTGCTCATCGGCGGCGGCACGACCCCGGTCGGGCTGTTCGCCAACGCTTCGGATATCATGACCCTGCCGGCCCTCGGTACGACGATCTTTCACGATCCCAGTGCCGGCGGAATCGTACTGACGACGAACAAGAACCTGAAATTCGAGTTCGGCAGTACCGGCGCGACCCACACGTACGAGATCATCGCCCTCGGACTCGATTGACGGTGACGGTGAAACCACGAAGGACGCGAAGAGTCGAGAGAAAACCAGGCTTGGAGTGGAATCATGGCGGATACGGGATACAACTGGGAAGCCAACTGGACAGTCATCGACGCGGCGACTGCGCTGACGCAGGGCGGTACGATCACGGACCAGTCGGCGGAATACGATTTGGACGGCAAGGCGGCCTGCCTGATCTCCATCGACACGGACTACAGCAACCACGCGAAAGCCACGGCGGGCCTGTCCATCAGCATTCTGAGGGACGTCGACGACACGGTCTACGAGAGTGCCAACGGCGCGGCCGTGAAGTTCGAGATGCCGTTCACACAGAATAACACGGAGCGGAAAACGATCTTCCTCTCCGCCGAGCAGTTTCAGAAATTCGTTCTCGTGCAGGATTGGGGCAATACGACGGCGAATGCCGTGGCGACCACGGCGACGGCGATCAAGTACGCGACGATTCCAGTGGCCAGTTAAACGATGATCGTGAAACCTCCATTAGGTTCGCAGATTCAGTTGGGTCATCCGCTGGCCCAGGGCCTGGTCGTTGGCTGGCTGTTCAATGAAGGCAATGGAGTTATCGTGAGGGATTCCAGTGGAAATCCCAATCATGGCACGATAACCAATGCCATTTGGGTCGCCGCTAAACACGGATCGGGACTCTATTTCGATGGGACCGGCGACGACGTTCAGGCAACTTTGCCACTCATATTTACAGCCGCGAATCCGATCTCCGCCGTCATCATGGCGAAGGACTTGGGGACGACTGTTCGCGGTTTGCTGAATGTACAAGGTGCCACGGGAGCGGCCAATCAGGTTCTATGCGTGTACTACGATCCTGCCAATAGCCGTATTTCCGTAAGTCATGCCCAGACATCAGGAAGCTGCCGGTATAGTAGCGCGTTCACGACGTCGGCCTGGACTCACATTGCTGTTACTCACGCCGGCGGGAACGTCCATCCGGACAATTACTTGAATGGCGTTCTTTCAAATGGTGCAGCTAGTGGAACACTAAGCACCTTTGGCAATTCAGTATTGCAGGTTGGTAAGGGTATTACTGCCGCGTATGACGGTCTTTCAGTAATCGATCATGTCTTTCTCTACAATCGTGTTCTGAATGCAAACGAGACCAAACAGTTAGCGGCCGATCCCTTCGCCATGTTCCATCACCGGCCCCTGGAATTGTGGTCGGCGGCGGCGCGGCTTGCCGGGACGGCCTACGTGAGGACGATCGACGACGGCGTTGGCGTCACCGACGCTATGTCCCGTGCCTGCGCCTATGCCCGGATCCTGACGGAGTCGATCGGCGGCACTGACTCCATCGGTGGCGTCAGTGCCGCGATCCGTGCGATTTCGGATGGGATCGGTTTGGGCGATGCGCTGTCGAAGGGGGAAACCAAGGTCTTTTCCGATGCTCTCGGCATCGTCGATTCATTGATCCGCGTCTGGGAAGCGACTCGCAGTTTCTCGGAAACCCTGGGCGAGACGGACGGCCTGACGGTGACGAAAGAACAGTTCAGGGTCCTGTCCGACTCCATCGTCGTGACGGATGTTCCGGTGACCGTCTCGGTCGTGATCCGCATGATTGCCGACACGCTCGGACTCGGCGACAGCCTGAGCAAGAGCGAGGCCAAGACCCTCGATGAGGCTCTGGGTCTGGCGGACAGCCTGAGTAAGGGCGAGGGCAAGACGATCTCGGATGGGATCGGCGTCACGGACAGTCTGTCGTCACTCTGGGACGCGGTCCGGACCCTCGCCGAGGCCCTGGGGATCACGGACGCGATGTCCGAGATATTCGAGGGCGGCGGGGCCTTCGTCCGTACGATCAATGACGCCGTGGGCCTGAGCGATTCGTTGACCGCCGTGCAGGTCCTGCTGCGGATCATGTCGGACCATCTCGGCATGGCGGACGCCGTGGCGAGCGTGTTCGCGGTGAGCCGGATCATCAGCGATTCGGAGGGCATGACGGATGGGATCGTGCTCGGGAGGATGATTTCTGTATCCGATTCACTCGGAATCACGGACGACGTGACGCGCCTGGTCCAATACCTCAGAACGCAAAACGACGTGGAAGGCGTTCTGGATTCGATGGCTCGGGTCGTCACCGCATTGCGTACGGTCGACGATACGGTCGGGATGACGGACGCGATGTCGAAACAGTTCGGGGCTTTGTTGAAGGCGGTCTGGGCCTTCATGCTTCTGAAACATAAGAGATAGGAGTTGCTATGGATATCAAGAGAAAATCGCGGGCTCGAATGAGTTTGTGGGGCGTCGTGGTCGCCGAGTTGCGAGACAAGGACGGCAAGCTGAAACAGAGGAAGATCGTTCAGAACCTCGTCACCGGCCAGGGTGACAAGTACGCGGCGGCCGCGTTCTATACCGCCGCGTATGCCACATGGGGCATGAAACTGGGCACGGCCACGACGGCGGCGACGAAGACGGGGGCCGGGAGCTTCATCGCGGCCGCGGACTACGTTTCCGGCTCCGCCAAAGCGCTGGACGACAGCACGCCGAAGGCCGGGGCGTCGAACGACATCGTCCAGTTCCGTCGGCTCTGGGCGGCGAGCGAGGGCACGAACTCCACGATCAACCGCGTCTCGATCTGCGGCAACACGACCGACGCCGGCGAAGCCGATGCGACCGGGACGTTCGCCATCGCCGTGTTCTCCGGCGCCATCAACAAGGGCGCGAGCGACACGCTGACGGTGACCTGGAACGTCACGCTCTTGGGGGCCTGACATGCAATCGTTCACGGCGGGACAGGCGAATACGGTAGTGGCGGATCTGCTGGGCCGAAGCGACGGTAGTCCAATCGTCTCGGGGACCGTCACGGCGTACCTCATCGCTCGCAGCGGGTCCCACGCCGGCAAATGGTTTCGCGCCTCTGACGTCACCTGGCAGTCTGCGGAGTCCTCCGCCGGCGCTATGGCGCACGAGTCGGATGGCCATTGGACGCTGTCCATTGCCGCAGGCGCGTGGATCGCCGGCGTGAGGTACACGCTGTATCCCAGGGAGTCCGGCGATCTGCACATCCCCTACTCGGATGAGGTGGTCGAGATATCGACCCCGGTGGAGTTCACGGTGGAAAGCGAGGTTGTTCGCTGATGGCGAATCTGACCGTCAAGACGCGGATCGCGGGCGTTCTCGCCGATGTCACGAGCGTCACGCTCTCGGACCCGGACGGCGTTTTCGGGGTCCGCCAGGGCGTCGGCGGCGAGATCGTCGTGGCGGCGGGCACCGCGATGACCCGGACGGCCGCGGGCACCTACGAGTACGCGTTCATTGAGCCGGCCCAGGGTGTGGATTATACCTATTGGGCCGAGGTGCTCTACGCGGGCGAGACGCATCATTTCGAGTACACCTACCGGGCCCCTCTGATCGCGGTGGACGCCGATCTGTCTCCTTTCGACGAATTGTTGGCCGGCGACGCCGACTTCTTCCTCTCGGAGTACGGCGAACAGGGGATCTATCACCCGGCCGTCGGCACCGAGCGTGCCGTCACGATCATCGTATTGCGTCAACCATCGGACCGCCAGAGCGATCCGCGGGCGAAGCTTCTGCCCTGCCGGGTGCAGGCGAAAAATGCCGCGGACGGGATCGTGCCCGGCACGTGGACCGACCGCGACATGATGAGCGTGCGGGTCCTGTTGGGCGGGCCGCTGGTCAAGCTGAGAATCGTCCGGCCGGTGGCCCAGGACGGCGGGCTGGTGACGTGGGAGTTGAACTGATGAGAATTAACCACGAAGGGAAACCAAAACCGTCTCCTCTTTCAGTTCTTCGTGTGTTTCGTGCTCTTCGTGGTTTCAAGGTGACTCATGGCTGAACCGATGATCCGAGTGACGTTCGATAAGGCGAAATTGGCCGCCGTGGAGCGTGCCCTGGCGGATTGCCCCCGCCTGCTGCCCCGGATCGTCTACCGGGCCCTGAAGCGGACGGCGTCCGCCGGGCGGACGATGCTCGATGTCTCGATCCGCCGCAAAATCGCTCTTCGCAAGCGGTCCGTGATGGACCGGATCGTCGATGCCGAGAAGGCGAGCTACACGAACTGGCGATGGCGGCTCGATATCAGCGCCCAGCGGTTGTCCGTCACGAGGTTTCTCAATGCCCGCCAGACGGCCAAGGGCATCACGTACGGCGGCGGCGAAATGGGACAGCGATTGATCCCCCGGGCCTTCATCACGGAGGGATTCACGCAGAGCAAGAGCGGCGAGTATATCGAGAGCCGGGCCGCTTGGCGACGCAAGAAGAAGGGCGAGAAAGGCGTCAGCGATGACATGCTGACGCGTCGCGGCGATCTGGTCCGGCGTATGCCCCTGGTGTACCTGCGGGGTCCATCCATCGCCAAGATTGTCACGGATGCTCCCGATCTCTTGGCAGCGGTCCACGGCGAAGGCCAACACCGGCTCACGAAGGAGATCGACGGCCAGGTGAAGTACGAGCTGGAAAGGAAGTGGCCGCGATGAGATCTCAAATCGTAAATCATAAATCGCACATCGTAAATCGCGGAGGCCCCGCCGATGCCTGAGCCCATCGTGGAACGGATCGCCCAATGGCTGCTGGCCGCGATTCAGTCGATCACGGTGGCCAATGGCTATCACTACACACTCAAGGTCAGCCGGAACGAAGTGCTATACGGGATGGATGAGACCGTGGGCGACCTGACCGTGTTCATCGAGGATGATGAGGCCGTGGAGGCGAAGAAGCCGACATTGACCCACCGGTTCCGGTCGCAACCGTTCATGGTGACCGTGTATCTGATCGCCTCCGCCGAGCCTGCGGTTCCGGTGGACCAGAGGAAGAACAGGACCATCGCGGACATCGAGAAGCGGCTGGGCCTGGAGATCGCGGCGAACCCGGGCCCGGACCGGATGTGCGGGGGCCTGGCCTATTGGATCGAGGTCGGCAACGCCCAGATTTGGATCGACAGGGTCCGGCAGGCGACGGTCGTCGCGCTGCCGGTGAGTATCAGTTACAAGGTTCTGATCACCAACCCATACGCGCAAGCGTAGCAGAAAGGAGTTCATCATGCCCAGTACCGGATACGGCGGTTCAGTCGTAGGCAATGCGCTCGGGACGTTCCCGAACATCGAGAGCGTCATTATCGAGGGCCTGGAGGCCGCAGTCAAGGTCGTCCGCTGCATCACGGACACCGACCGGATTGGCACCCGGCTTCCGACGACGCTCGATGAGGGCAACGCCCAGGTCAAGATGGTCTATGACGCCACGACCAAGACACTGTATGGCACCCTGCGGATAAACGCCGGTGCCAATACCCAAGACACCTTCACGATCACCGACTCCATCGGCAATACGCACGTGGGGCTCGGCCGGATCGCCAAGGTCGGCGCCGTCCCGATGGAGGTGAGCGACGAGATGACCTTCGATGTGACGATTGCCCCCGTCACCAAGTGGACCTACACCGCCGCGGCGTAATCGCGGGTAGTGCAGACGACGGAAAATCGTAATTCGTAAATCCACAGGAGAATCGATGACCGAAGAAATCAAAGTTCCGGAGACCCGGCCCGCGGCCAAACCGCCGCAGGCGACCGCCGATGACTTCATGGTCTACCGCAACGCGCGGCCGAAAGAGCCGTTCATGCTGCCCAGCGGCAAACAGGGTTGGGTCTGGGGCCTCACGCCGACCGAGAAGAGGGCATGGTATGATTCGTGCGTCAAGGTCCGCGAACCCGATGGCGACGAGCGGATCGATGATGCGTTCGCCGATGTCAAATTGATCATCCGCTCCGTGCGCGACGAGGCCGGCACGCTGTTGTTTAAGGACATCGACCTGATGCGGATGATCGAATGGCCCCCCATCATTCTGGCGCCGCTCACGGCTTTGTGCATGAAGGTCTCCGCCGTCGGGGGTAAGGCAGACCCCGAGATACTAAAAAACTTCGCAGTGATGTTCATGAGCGGTTCCTCGTTCGCCTGAGCGCTCATTATGGGTTGCCTATTGGCGAGATCGAGACGCGGTTCAGCGACTATGAGCTTCGCCGCCTGGAATTGGCCGAGTGGGAATGCCCGTGGGGCGAATCGGCTGAGAACCTGCGAACGATCTACCTGGCCGATGTGGTCCGGGCGATGCTGGGCGATAAGAAAGCCGGGGAAGAAGCCGGGAGGATTCTGCGGCAGCTCCTGGGCCCGGCCCCGAAGAAGCGGCGACGAGGACCGAAGACAAGGACGTAAAGATGCAAGCACGAAGGACACGAAGAACTGAAAGAGGGAAAAATCTTCTTTGGGTTTCCCTTCGTGAGCTTCGTGCTCTTCGTGGTTCGCTCTCCGAGGTTTTCTAATGGCGACGACAACCGTTGGAATCGTGTTCGAAGTTTTCAATCGCGGTGCCGCGGGCCTGTCGAGCATCGACCGCGGGATGACGACGCTCGGCCGGTCGCTGAAGTCCCTCGCCGTCACGGCGGTGGGCCTGGCCGGTATCGGCTCGATAGGCTACGTACTCCAGAAGACCGCGAAGGACATCGGAGAGATCGGCCACGCCTCCGAGAAACTCGGCACCACGACGGAGGGTCTGACCGCCTTGCAGTATTCGGCCCGGCGGACCGGCCTGGCAACCGATACGGTGAACCGCAGTATGGAGGCGATGACCCGGCGGCTATCGGAAGCGAGCCGGGGCGCCGGCGAGGCCCGGTATGCCTTTGCGGAACTCGGTCTGAATGCCCGCCAATTGTCCAAGATGGACTCCGCCCAGGTATTCTATTCGGTCGCGGATGCGATGGCCCAGGTGACGAACCGGGGCGACCGGCTCCGATTGACCTATGACGTCTTCGGCCGGGGTCAGTCCGAGGTCCTCGATCTGTTGGAAAAGGGTTCGGCCGCCTTGACGGCCCAGGCGGAAGAGGGCCGCAAGCTGGGTTTGGTCCTGACGCAGCTCGACGTCGACACCGTGCGGGCCGCGAATGTCGAACTGGCCAAAATGCGCGGGATCATGACCGGAGTACTGTATCGCGCCGTCATCGAGTTGGCTCCATACGTCGAAGCCTTCGCGGGTCAGATCACGGATGCGGCGACGGCAGGTGAGGGATTCGGTTCGACCGGCACGACCGCGATGGAAAGCGTCGGCGTAGCTGCCGCCAAAGTGCTCGATCTCCTCTCGCAGATCGAGCGAACGACGACAGATATCCTGAAGCCTATGGCGTCACTCATCTGGGTTGTGGATAAATACCGCGAAGCCCAGCGGGGTGCTGGTCCGACGGCGGAGATGCTTGCTGGACCGATGATGACTCAGCAGGCGGCTCAAGAACGATATCGCGTGCTGCACCCGGAAGAACCGCGGGCATTCAAAGAGGAATGGCGAGGCCAGGGTTGGGGTGGTCATTTTGAGACGATGCCGCCCCAGGATACGGCGGAGTACGAGCGAATCCATCGACAACTCCGTAATGAGCGGAGGGGCTTGCTGGTGGACCAGGTAGCTGGCACGATGGGCGGTCAGCCTCCATCCGGGTCCATTGCGCAGCAGCCGGACAACGTGACGCGGACGCAGACCTTTTTCGGGGAGATGCGCAAGCGGGCCGAGGAGAGCAAGGCCCGCCGGCAAATGGAGTACATCCGCAGTCAGACCATAACGATTCCCGGCGTGCTGGGTCCGGGTCTGATGTTGCCCCGCAATCTATTCCCCGGCGGCACGACGGCCGGCGGGGCCGGGCGTGAAGGAGCGGGCGATCAGGCCGAATCGCAACTCACGGCCATGAGCGATGTGCTGAATAAACTGCGTCTGGAGTCCG
>Ga0315277_10004869_pt1 | contig 17806 bp, 20 predicted proteins | sample YL17G05_15_MG_FD_203695 | JGI IMG/M metagenome (GOLD analysis project Ga0315277, IMG submission 203695) | Sediment microbial communities from Yellowstone Lake, YNP, Wyoming, USA - YL17G05_15 | ecosystem: Environmental > Aquatic > Freshwater > Lake > Sediment | place: USA: Wyoming | collected...
GATTTTTGTCCTCTACGAGCATAGCCCTTTACACTCCACTAAAAATATGTGGCAGTCCCACCATATTTAAGTTCGGCCTAACAAAAGGCGGGCTTTAAGAACACAGACATATTTGCAAACGATTTCGGCGTAGCCCTATAAACAGACGGTTTTCAGTTTCGCCCGTCTTTGGCGTAGTTTATTGGTGGTTGGTGCCAGAGGCAGAGGGATTTTTTCTGTCCTTACAGCGTGATGATGGCGGACTTTGCGATTCTGGCTTCAGCATGGCAGACCGAACCAAATGACCCCGACCGGAACCCGGCTTGTGACATCTCTCAGCCGAAAGATAATTTTATTGATGAACTTGATTTAGCCGTTTTGTGCAAAAACCGGCTGGAAGGCACAACGCCACAGAGTGAGTTCATTGTTATTAGTTCATAGTTCATCGACAACGAACTACAAACTGTGAACAAAGAACTTTTTACTTTTTCTTGTAAATGATAATCTTCCTCAGCGCACCGGCGAAGGCCTTTAATGGCTTATTCATCATCGCAAGAGGCGGGTCGGTAAAATCCAATCCCCCGCAGGTCGCTTCCCATATATCCAGCAGCGTTACGACTTTAGGCCCTATTCTTGCCCCGCCGATTCTTCCACGCTTACATTCCACAATGCCGCGTCTGCCGAGGTTCTGTATAACCTTCTGCAGGTACCCCACAGAAAATTTCAGCGCCTTCGCAATCTCTCCTGCCTGAATATACTTGGTGTCTTTCTTCTTTCCAAGATAGACAACCGTTTCTACCGCCATTCCGAAGTCCTGATTAAGTTTCACTTGTCATCTCCTTTTCAACGCTATGCCGCCCAAATGCGATAGGCAGCGCCTATATGACCTACTTTACTCTCAACGGGCACCTTACGGACGCGCGTCGCAAAGTCATCGATTTCTTCGACTTTTTCAAACCCTACGACCATTGCATCCACGCAGCCCAGACCAAGCACATACTGGATGGACCCATCGCGTTTTTCGTCGCTGTTTCGGAAATTGCCCTCGCCAATCAATTTCATCCCTATCACGCCCTTACCTGCCTCGTGCATTTTCTTGAGCACAGGGACGACCTTCTCAGGCGGGGCATCCATATTCTGGCCGTAGGCGTTGATACGCACGTGCACCGAATCGACCCACGGCTCATTCGCAGCCGCCTCCAGCGCCTCTAACGAATGGCACGATACCCCGTGTGCGCGGACGATGCCTTTCTTCTTTAGATTCTCAAGGACGTCCATCTGCTTACTCAGTTCTTCCGGCCATTTCGCGGATGTCACGCAGTGCAATAGTATCAGGTCAATATAATCAGTATTTAGCTCCTTGAGGAATCGCTGCACAACCACGTCGCTGTCGGGCCGTTCCTTTTCCGGTATCCCGCCCCGCAACCACCAGATTTTTGAGCTAAGCACGTAATCCTTGCGCCGCATCTTGGATAAAGCGCTGGCCACGTATGGGTGTGTCCCGTAGAGGTCTGCCATATCAAATAGCCGCACGCCCTTCTCGTATGATGTCTGCAGGAGCGACTCAAACTTTTCTTTCCCCAAGCGTGTCTGGTTTGACTGCCGGTTCCCCCCTCGCATCCCCGTCCCGAAACCAACGCGGCTGACCTTAATCTTCGTCTTTCCCAGCGGAACAAGCTCGTAAGGGTCGAATGTTTTTGGCTTTTGTTCCTGGGCTATTGCAAACCTCGACCCTAACAATACCCCGCCCACCCCCGCAATCGACATTGACAAGAATTCCCGACGCCTCATTTCCATCTTTGATAACTCCCAATATTTCGTATTCTGAATTCTGTCTTCTGACCTTACCCAAACAAGATACCTGATTTGCTTAACAATGCAAGCCCTTTGGCAGAAATTTTCGCAAGCGATTTTTATCCCTTGTCCTTAAGTTCGGCTGATATTAAAACCTTCCTGCAGGTGCAATGATTTCCCAGGTGGCACAAGGCAAGTCTTGAAGCAATAAATTCTATCGGGAACGAAAAGTTATCTATTTCCCCATATCCGATTGTTATATGTGGGAAAAAGTTTTCAAAACCGGCCTTTTCAGCATAATCCCTTATCCACAACAAAGTCGATTCCTCAGCTTTTGGAGGAGAAAATACCATTTCCGCTGTTGCATCATACCTAAAATACGGCATCAAGCTCCGCATAACCTCTTCGTGGAGCGATTGGAGCGTCTCTGTTCTTTCTATCTGGAAAACCGACACTTTTTCGCCGACCGAATTCGTTCCGACTCTGATGCCGACAACTTTTAACTCCTGCACGCAATATCGTTTTGCGATTGTCTCCAGAATCCTCTCAATATCAACAATATCCCCTATATCAATGCAGCCCATAGCTAAGGAAATATGAGGCAGACAATTTTCTTTATTCAGAACTATTCTGCTGCCGACCTGTTTTTGCAGTTTCCTGTTTGCCTCGATAGCTTTACCGGCCATTATTTCTGACGGTAATAATACGGCATCAACCGCTATCTTTGCCATTCTAATAACCTCGCCAAAACACCAATCAAAAAAACTTACTTTTAATGCTCTATATGTTAGCCAATTACGAACAAACATTTGACCCCAGCGTATTAAAAATAGAATTTCATCACCCCTCCTCCAAAATAAGGGGGCGGTCAGGGCAAGACCGCCCCCTCCGTATTTTGTCCGAATCTTGCTAAAAATAGAACTTCACGCTCGTCCCAACCACCCTGACCCTGATTTGCTCTTCGAATGTACATCCCCAGTCCTTATTGATATCAAAAGATGCCTCCGCCGTTGCCCAGTATTCAAAATTGCCGCCGGAAGCAAAGCAAACATTACCACCAAACACAATGGTTGCTATTGTTATAACAAAATTCGCCCGATTTCTTACCTTCACACAAAACCCTGGTTGCACCATAAACTCCCTTTCCCTTCCGCTAATCGCCCTTGACAGTTCTTCATATCTGCTGTATTATCCCCCGCTCGTAATTCTTCTGGATTTTACAAGGAGCTTTATAACACGGCGAGCTTAAAGTAGAAACGGCAAAATTGCAGGATTTTGAGGTTTTTGGTGTTTTTTCTGACGACTGTTATGGAAATTAGACCCTTCAAAGCATTCAGGTTCAATGAGGCGGTAGTCGGCAATGTCTGCAGGTGTATCGCTCCGCCTTACGACGTCATCGACTCTACCCAGCAGAACCGGCTTTATAAAAAAAGCAAATATAACATCGCTCGGATAACCAAAGGAAAACCAACCCCTTCCGACAACAGCAACAGCAATCCATACACACGGGCCGCTCAATATCTCAACAAATGGCTCAAAGAAGGCGCATTAAAACAGGACTCAGCCGACTCTATCTATGCCTACGTCCAGGATTTCCAGTTCGCTAACACCCAATTCCAGCGAGTCAGCTTCATCGCCCTCGCCAAGCTCGAAGACCTCGGCCCACCCGGACCTGTCAGGCCTCACGAACAAACTCTAAACACTCAAGTGCTCGACCGGCTAAATCTTATAAGAGCAACCTGTGCCGATTTCGGCCTGGTCTTTATGCTCTATCAGGACCCCAAAAAAATCGCAGACAAAATTATTGAATCCGCCGCCCAAAAGCCCCTTATCGATTGCCTCGATGACCAGAATGTGCGGCATCGCCTGTTCGCAGTAACCGCCGGAAACGATATTAACGCAATCACCAAAATGATGCGGGATAAAACCTGCATCATAGCCGATGGCCACCATCGTTACACAACCGGCTTGATTTACTCTAAGGAAAATAACAGCCCCGCCGCCAGGTACCAGATGCTTGCTTTTACCAATACCTCTCAGGAAGGGCTGCTTATCCTGGCCACTCATCGCCTCATCGCAAATCTCGGGAACTTTTGTCTCAAACGGCTTCTCGCCGACCTTGAAAAAGACTTTGAAATTACATACTTCCGGTTTGACTGTCCCGATACTAAAATCCAGGCGAAGCAGAAAATGCTTGCACAGATGAAAGCCGAATATAAAAAAGATAAAAACGCCTTCGGAATCTACGCTGCAAACACCTTCTCCGTTGCCGTCCTCAAAGACAAACTCGCTATGGATTCAGTCGCCCCGAATACCAGCGCCGCCTGGAAGTCGCTCGACGTCGCGGTCCTGCACAAACTGGTTCTCGAGAAGCTCCTCGGCATCGGCGAGAAAGAGCTTGCATCCGACAACGGGCAGGTCGAATATGTAAAAGATACCGACAATGCAATTAATGAATCAATCAAACAGGTTGACAAAGGCCGCAAACAAATAGCATTCTTTATGAATGCGCCGAGAATATCCCAGATTCAAACGATAGCCGACGCCGGTGAAAGATTGCCGCAAAAATCGACCTACTTTTACCCGAAAATGTATTCGGGTCTGACGATTAATAAATTGTAACTTTTTTCGGAGAACACGTATGGCAGACTGGAAAAACCCGCCAAGATTATTTATCCCCGGCCCCGTAAAGGTCAACCCGGACGTTCTGCAGCAGCTCGCCCGTCCCACCCTCGGACATCGTGCAAAAGAGTATGCACAGCTCCATGGCGAAACAATCGATATGCTCAAAAAACTCCTCTTCACCAATCAGAACGTTTTTCTTTTCACATCCTCTGCTTCCGGGGTTTGGGAGGCGTCCATTCGCAACTGCGTCGCACCCGACGAAACTGTTCTGTGCACCTGCTGCGGCGCCTTCAGCGAGAAATGGGCCGATGTCGCCCGCGCCTGCGGCAGAAACGTCGAAGAACTCAAGGTAGAATGGGGCCAGCCCATCCTGCCTGAAATGCTCGACAAAAAGCTTGCCGCCGGCAAATACGCTGCCATTACCCTTGTGCATAACGAAACAAGCACCGGCCTGATGAATCCGGTCTATGAAATTAGTGAAATGATGAGGAAAAAATATCCCGACATCCTCGTTTTTGTTGATTCGGTCAGCGGTATGATTGGTCTGCCTTTGCACTTCGACAAGCTCGGCTGGGACGTGGCATTTTGCTCGGTCCAAAAGGCCTTTGCAATTCCGCCGGGACTGGCCGTCGCCACTGTCAGCAACCGCGCCCTGGAAAAAAGCAAGGCCGTCCCCGGCAGGGGTTATTACTTCGACTTCCAGGCCTTCGCAAAGGCCGCAGAGAAAAACCAGACCCCAGCCACACCCTCCATCCCTCACATTATGGCCCTGAACTACCAGTGCAAAAAACTGCTCGCAGAAGGTATCGAAAACGTATGGGAAAGACACAAGCAGATGGGCGATTTTGTAAGAAGCTGGGCCAAGAAAAAATTTGAACTCTTCTGCGAGGAAAAATACGCCTCCAACACCCTCACCGCAATCAGGAATACCCGCGGCATCAAAGTCGCTAATGTAATCAGCGCCATCCAGCAGAAGCACAATACCGTCTTCGGAAATGGCTATGGCAAGCTAAAAGACCTGACCTTCCGAATCGCTCACATGGGCGACATCACTCTGGGCGAGCTAAAGGAGCTTCTCGGCTGGATTGATGAGGAAATCAACTAACCCCATCATCCAAACACCGCCACTATTTAGGTTCATTCGCTTATATGGTAGCTGAACTCAAGCACCTTGGGCTTAACTAACTTGCGGTAGTCGCTCATACTCATCCGTATCGCCTTCTCGTGGCTGCCGCACTGGAACATAATATGCTCATCCTGCCCTAACGCCTTATCCATAACGGTTGGCAAATCATATAAGTTGCCGAAAGGCGGCTCCGCACCAAGCTCACAATCCAGAAACAGCTTCTCAATATCCTGTTCTTCGGCCAGCTCAACAGATTTGGCCTTAAGCTGTTTTTTCAACGCCCCTAAGTCAATCTTGTTGCACGCTGAAAGCACACACATCATGTATTCGCCGTCCACCTTGACAATCACCGGTTTGGCCACGTATTTGCCTGGTTCGTGTTCTATCGCGGCTACCTGTTGTGCCGTAAAAGCTGGTTTGTGCTTGGCGACCTCGTATCTCACTCCCGACTTGTCTAAAAATTCTGCCACGCCCATCTTGCACCTCCCTGAAAATTTTTGATAGCCAATCATTACATCCTACGGCATATTTAACCTTTTTTCTTGTCTAATCAGCTTCATAATTGAACGCCAGTGTCGATTTGCCTTTCAGCAGGTCAAAACAAATCGTAAAGTCCCTGCCGTCCACATACATTGTTCCGCTTTCAAGCTGCAGCAAGCTCTTGACCCGCTGTAATCGGGCCGGCTGCTCATTTGCACGCAAAGCAACAATCGCCCCTGACCTTATGCCTTTGATTCTGGCCGTAAATCGCTTTGTTGCAAAAGGGGCGTTGAAAGTTACGCCTGTGCCTTCTATGTCAATCTGCGTCAGCTCTCTGGCAGCCCAGTAACGGGCAATCTCGCTCAGTTTCATCCAGATTAAGTTGTCGTACCGCTGGTGCAGCCGTTCTACAACCTCCTTGAAGATGTTAAATCCGACCTCTTCGCCGTTGAAATAAACTCCCGGCCAGTGGCACACTAACACCGCCGGCTCACCCTTGTCGATGACCTGTGGCAGCCGTCCGCCACGCAGGTCTTCCGTAATATGCCGGTCAGCCGAACCCGGCGACAACCCGTCCCAGCCGCCGAACCAGTCGTCTGTGCACCCGATTATCGAAACGACGCACTTCGGGTCAGACCCCGTCAGGCCCGATGCATATTCAACCCGCGGCGCAACGCTTCGCTCATCCGTATAGACGTGCCGGAAATAGTGGGGAATTTCGGTCTTGAATACATCCCGGCACGACTGCAGCGTCGCCTGCGATAGCTCCGGCAGCACTCCATTTCCAAAACCGCCGGGCGTCGTAATACCATCACATTGCAGACCGACATTCTTGAGAATCCTCAATGCGTAACTCATATAGTCCGCCAGCTCATCGACGCTCTTGCCGTCTGTCCAGCCCCAGTTCTCCATAAATCGCTCGCTTCTTTCCGGGTAAGGACGTCCGGTCTTGGTGTCTATGACCCACGTGTGCGTAACCATTTCAGGATGAATGTCCCAATCAGGCATCATAAGCTCCCGCACTAACCCGATACTATCATCCAGCTCTCTCTTCGACCAGCCCGGCAAGTCGCGGTCCAGCCAGCCCACGCAGGCCGGATTCGGCACTATACTGTATTTGCCCTTTATCTTGTGCTCCCGGCACCACTCGCCGAACTTCCGCACGAACGAGTCTGGTATCTCACGCGGCAGTTTCTTCCAGTCCTGCTTATAGTTCTCCGGAAACACCTCCGCAAACTGCGGAATGCAGAAATGCGCAAGGTTCGCTAAGCAGGTCGAGTCGTCAATAATCAGACTCACCGGCACACGGCTTTGCGGATTAAGCACTGTCACGCTGCTATCCTGCTTTGGCCGCTCGCCTTTTTGCTGGGCAATGGCAAGAGTTGAATACATCCCCAGTCCGCCGCCCGCCATCGCCGCTGCCCTTAAAAAATCGCGCCGTGTCATCGCCTTATACTTATGCATATCGTGCTCTCCTATCGCTTCATCATTGAGTGTCATTCCCGCGCACTGCTTGCACCGAGCTTGTCGAAGTGAGCGAAGTCGAACGGGCGGGAATCCATTCTAAATAATCAATTGAAACATCTGTCTTCTGTCTTCTGTCCTCCGTCTTCTGTCTTCTTACTTTGCAGACAACATATAGCAGCAAGACGCTTTCGAATACTACCGCAAGCCGAATACCCACCTGGCAGCCCTGCCTAAACCGCTGGCGAAAGTGGTGCATATTGAATAGGTTACAGCCCAGTGGAGCCCAAACCTGTATCTGCAGCAAAAAATGACAATAACTGCTGCAATTGCACCAAAGAGGACTTCGCTGAAGGTTGCATCAAAATCGCTGACGTAATCGCCGTCCATCTCGTCTGCAAAAACTATTCTTTCAAAGTCCACAATCAGCAGGCCGCTATAGACAATATTCCAGACAGCGAAAATAAGCAGCCAGAAGCTGCTTGAGCTAATCCAGATATACCATCCCGCATACAATCCTGTCCCCGCGATGACCGCCACCGCAAAGAACAACATTGCGGCTTTTTCAAAGAAGGTCTTTTCTCTTTTGCTGAACGCGTGAAATACAGAAAGAACCAGACCTGCAAAAAAAGGCACCAATAAGAAGCACACGCCCAAAAAGGCCGTTAAGGTGCTGCTGCCGCACAAACGCAATATGAAGGTATGCACATCCTGACGCATATTGCTGTCAATCGCCAGCAGTACCAGAAGAGAAAAGCTAATCATAAATAGTGAACCTTCGTCGAAGTATAGATTAACAAATCTCATCCTGTCTGCTGGCGCATCCTCTTCGACCAGTTCCTCCAGGTCTTTATCTAAGCCGCTGGCTTCCGCTGATTCCTCGCAGCTTTTTTGTTGCGGCTCCGCATCGAGATGTGCATCGGGCTGCTTTTCTGCTCTGGTTTTTGCCCGTATCGTGACATCCTGCAGCTCGGGAACAACCAATGGCGTATTGCATTGCGGGCAATTTATCTGCTCGCCGGCGTTTTCGTCGTCAGCTTCAATACTTCGGCTACAGATTTTGCATTCAAATCGAATCATACGCCCTCAGCAGCCGTAAATGGGCAATCTCTGGCTGCCATAATTATATCTCAAATGTCTGCAAATCAAATATGAAACGCGAATCACAGACATTCGGATTTATCGCTGACGAAAATCAGAATATTAACTCGTTAAAGAGCAAAGAGTTAATAGCTGATTAATATTTGCACCGCACGAGAGTTGGAAGAATTCTTCGAGAGCATGGCAACCTTATCGGTGAGTTTGACTACTTGTTCGGTAAGCTTGGCAACTTGCTTTTCAAGTTCTGCGATGCGTTGAATGTAAAATTGTTCTTTTTCAGATGTCAATTTTTGCCCTCAAGCCATTTACTATGGCTATTATCGGACGAAAGCGGGCATCCGCTTGAAGAAAACAGGCATCATGCGTTTGACTTGCAACCTTGAATGTGTTATAAAGTGAGCTGGAAAATTTAAGAATGGGGTATTTGATGTTGGGTGCGTTGCCCAACACTATCAAAATACCCGTGAACGATTACTGTTAGAGGAGCAACTATGAAGCGCCCTATCAAAATCTTGCTAGTCACAGCCATGAGTTTGGTCGTGCTCTTGTTCGTTGGCGGCTTCATCTATTTTCACTACTTTTTCAAGCTCGACCTCTTCAAGCCAGGGCCGATCATGGGCGTGCAACCAGAAGCGTGGGCGAAGCTTCAGGTGGGCATGACCAAGCAGGACGTCATCGCTTTGCTGGGTGAGTCCCCCCGCAAGTTTGGCCCAAGTACTACGGAGACCGATGGTAAGAAGGAGATTACGATGCCCGAGTTTTGGGCGTACACTTGGAGTGAGGGATTGGACATCTTTGGCCCATCGGACAAGGCGCATGCCGTTTATTTTGACTCCGACGGAAAAGTGTCCAGCTTCAGAGCACCGAAGACAGCCAATTCCTCTAACCAGTCGCTGGAGTGAACGCGGGGGAGTTCCGGGGACACAATATTGATCTCTTGACAGGGCTGCGGGGCGTGGATACGGTGGAGGTATGGCGCGAATCGCACGAGTGGTTGTGCCGGGGTATCCGCACCACGTCACGCAGCGCGGCAACCGCCGACAGCGGACGTTTTTCGGCGGGCTGGTGGGAGACAATTATTACGGCACGATAACCAACTGCTATTCAACAGGCAGTGTTTCGGGAGACAGTGATGTCGGTGGGTTGGTGGGAGTAAATAATCAGGGCACGATAACCAACTGCTATTCAACAGGCGTCGTTTCGGGAACTAACTTTATCGGCGGTTTGGTAGGAGAAAGTTCTGGCACGATAACCAATTGCTATTCGACCGGCAGTGTTGCAGGAGACTCTTATGTCGGTGGGCTGGCAGGAGACAATTCCGGCACGATAACCGGCTGCTATTCAACAGGCAGCATTTCGGGAACCGGGTATCAGGTTGGCGGGCTGGTGGGACGTAATTACAAAGGCACAGTAGGGACTTCGTTCTGGGATACACAAAGCAGTGGACAATCGACAAGTGCCGGCGGAACACCTAAAACCACAGCCGAAATGAAAACAAAAAGCACCTTTACCAATGCCGGCTGGGATTTTGTCGGCGAGACTGCAAACGGAAGAGGGGATTACTGACGGATGCGCGTTGATGGTGTGCATTATCCGCTTCTTAGCTGGCAGTTTTTAAGCGGAGATTTTGCCTGTCCTTATGGCGTTGATACCGTCGATTTGGGGTTTTTCATAGAGAGATGGCTTAATAGTCCCTGCAATCAAAGCAATAACTTTTGCAATTGTACGGATATCAATCGCAGCGGTCAGGTAGATTTACCGGATTTTGCGATCTTCGCCTCGCACTGGCTGGAAGAAAGATAGCGGATAAGGTTTAGGGGATAGCGGATAGGAAACAGTCGATAGTTGTCAGTGATTAGTCGTTAATCGATACTACGAACTATGAACTACGAACTATCAACAATGAACCGCGAGCCGCGAACTTCCTTTTGCCTTGTGCACTTATGCACTTGTGTAATCCGCGGTTACTTTTTGAATGAAAAAACCTTTGACGCCGCGAACCTTCTAACAATAAAATCGTATAAAACCTAAAAGTTTCCAAATTGATTGATTTTATCCGCCGAAGGCGGATTTAGATATTGTAGGGTGGGCTTTAGCCCACCAATTTCCTAATGGCTAACACTAATCACTAACGACCGATAAATTTGGAGGTTAAACGCGTATGGATAATTTCAAAACACACAAAAATCTCTCACGTTGCCTTGTAATTGCAACCGTTTCTACAATTCTTTTGCTTGTTACGCCGTTTCCGGCCTTCTCTCAGGGCAAAGAAGGCAAAGACAGCATTGACCTTCTGCGGCAGATAGGTAAGGCCTTTGCCAAAATCGCGGAGAAGGCATCGCCGGCCGTAGTCGGCCTCGAAGCCCAAAGGACCATTGTGCGTGAATACACGCCGTTCGAAGAATCACCGTTCGGCGACCAATTCGACCCATTCGGCGATGACTTCTGGAACTATTTTTTCTACAGACGTTCTCCTTCTCCTCGCCAGCGCACACCGCGCACCCCGCAGCGAAAACAGCAGGATGTCACCACAGCCAAGGGCTCCGGCTTTATTATTTCCTCCGATGGCTACATCATCACAAATAATCACATGGTCGGTGAAGCTGAAAAAATTAAGGTCGAACTCGCAGATGGCCGACCCTTTACCGCCAAAGTCATCGGCACAGACCCGGAAACCGATGTCGCCGTCGTAAAAATTGATGCCGGCAACTTGCCTTACCTGGAACTTGGGGACTCCGACTCCCTCGAAGTTGGCGAATGGGTCATCGCTATTGGTAATCCATTAGGCCTGAACCGCACGGTAACACAAGGCATAGTAAGCGCCAAGGGCAGAAGCGGCTTTCACCTTGCCACTTATGAAAACTTCATCCAGACCGATGCCGCAATAAATTTCGGCAACTCGGGCGGGCCGCTGATAAATCTCGATGGAAAGGTGGTTGGAATTAACACCGCCATTGTCGGTCCTGGAGGTAATATAGGAATCGGTTTTGCAATCCCCATAAATATGGCTAAAAACATCGCCGACCAGCTTATAGCGGGCAAAGGCATTGAGCGGGGATTCCTCGGCGTTCTACCCCAGGACCTGGACCCGAACCTGGCTGAGGCCTTCGGCTTAAAAGACACCAAAGGCGTTCTCATTTCTGAGGTTACCGAGGGTTCCGCCGGCGACAAGGCCGGGCTGAAACACAGTGACATCATTCTCGAGCTTAACGGCGAGCCGGTGGAATCAGCCGATGTTTTCCGCAACCGCATTGCGATGTTTAAGCCCGGCACAGAGGTTAAACTAACTATATGGCAGGATGGAAAACGAAAGACCGTTACCGTTACGCTCGCCAAGCGCCCGCTGCTGGAAGAACTGGCCGGCACTACCGCATTGGGTTTCTCGGTTAGTGACCTGACTGACGATTTGGCCTCACGTTACGGCTACAAAGGCCAGAGCGGCGTCATCGTAGGCAGTGTTGAGCAGGGTTCGCAGGCCGACCGAGTTGGCATCGCAGAGGGGTCGCTGATTAAGGAAGTCAACCGAGTGCAAGTCCATAATACAAAGGAATTTAACGAAGAAATAGAAAAGGCCAGAGAAAAAGGAGTAGTTTTGCTGTTAGTAAAACGAGAGCGGTACACATTCTATGCTCTGCTGACGGTTCCGAAGAAATAAACGTCTGTAGGGTCTTGTGCATCAACAGGTTAGTCCGCCAGACGTATGACGGACTTGCACTTTGATTTTTTGAACTTATTTCAGTCCCATTGCTTCTTCGAGGCCAAAAATGATATTCATATTCTGAATCGCCTGGCCTGATGCACCTTTTACAAGATTATCAATCGCTGAAAAAGCCAAGATTCGACCCTTCACGCAGGTTACAAAGACCTGGCAGTAGTTCGTCCCCGCGACATCTTTTACGCCCGGGGCATCCTTGCGGACCTGAACAAATGGCTCGTAGGCGTAAAAACTGTTATATAGCTTTGCTAATTGCTCATCGTTGACTTTCCCTCTCGGCTGGCAATAAACCGTTGAGAGAATTCCCCTGTCGAAAGGTCCTGCGTGCGGCTGAAATAGAATTTGCACATCGCGGCCGGCAATTTCAGCGGCGATTTGTTCCATCTCCGGCAAATGGCGGTGCGTGCCGATTCCATAAGGAAACATATTCTCATTCATATTCGGAAAGTGGAATTTGCTTGACGGGTTTTTGCCCGCACCCGATATGCCGGTTACCGCATTAACGATAATCGAGTCCGTATCGATAAGATTTTCTTTAAGCAGCGGCGCTATCGCCAATAGTGTGCCGGTAGGGAAACAGCCGGGGTTAGCGACCAAATCGGCACCCTTTATCTGCTCGCGGAATAATTCAGGCAGACCATAGACTGCCCTGGCGAGATTAGCAGTATCGGTGTGCTTTTGATAAAACTTTTCATAGACCGCCACATCTTTTATTCGGTAGTCCGCGCTAAAATCGACGACCTTCAGCCCCAGACCAAGCAGTTTCGGCACAAATCCCATCGAGACCTTGTGTGGCAGACAGCAAAGAGCAACATCAGCCAAACCGGCTAATTTCCCGAAATCTAACGGCTCAATCTGCAGATTGCACCGCCCCTTAAACTGCGGGAATACTTCATCCACTGCCCCGCATTCCTCCGGCAGCGCCGTCAGATAGACCAATTTGGCCTGGCTGTGTCCCAGGATAATCTTTATAGATTCTGCGCCGGTATATCCGCTTGCTCCTATTATCGCAACTCGTATCATACTTACTCCTTCCAACAAAAATAGCCGATGAGTTTGTTCTCGACGGCATTATAATTGACCCACCGGCACTTTGCAAATCAAAGCCCGTCAAAGAACTGCCGCCAATTCAACTCTCAAACAAACTCTGTCTTCCCGACCACTCTCACCGCGAGGTTTGCAGGACGACCGTCGTGTAAAAGTACAGCCACACATGAGCCAATAATCAACAGAGTCCCAATAACGGACTTGGCTGAAAGTAGCTCGCCAAACAAAGCCACGCCGGCAAGATAACAAAACACCGGCTCAAGCATAGCCACCATAGCTCCCATCCGGACCGGCAGGTGTTTGTAACTCTGGGTCATCATAAGCTGTCCAATCGTCGCCGTCACTCCGATAAGCACAAGTATCAAACCATCCCGTAAATCAATCCGGCTCGACTGGGCACCTGCAGGAACCACAGCCATCCAAAACCCTATGGCACACTGCGAAAAATAAATCGCGTATGACGAATCCGTCTCGTGGAGCTTGCGTATCGTTACTATGACCAGCCCGCCAATTAGACCGGCACCGACTGCCAGTATTTCATAGACCCCAAAGCTCTCGAAAATCCTTGCGCCGTCATTCCCGCCTCTGACTACGAGGCAGATACCGGCAAATGTTGTCGCTATAAGCAAAGCTGAAACCGCACCTGGTTTTTCCTTAAGCAGTATTATGCTGAAGATGTACGCAAAAATCGGATAGGTCGATACCAGAACCATACCCTTGCTCATCCCCAGATTTACAATCGCAAAGTACGTTATTACGATTCCTGCTCCGCCCAGCAGCCCCCGGACAAATAACAATCGCCGGTTGTGGAATTTTAATTGTATCCCGCCAAAAAACGCCGCTGTACTCAGCAGGCCCATGCCAATAACAAACCGCCACAAACCTATCTTAAAAGCATCGATATGTGTTACAAGTTTCACTAATGAGGCCCCCACACAGAAGAACACACATGCCGTGACCATCAAAGCCGTGCCTTTCACTTTTTCACTCTGACAAAACATACTATAACTCTCCCGCAACTAAAAAAGGCCGCTGGAGCTTTCCAGCGGCCTTCTCATATTCCAAAACATTAATCGTCTAACGTTTCGAGAACTGGTATCTCTTTCTTGCACCCGACTGGCCCGGCTTTTTTCTTTCAACCATTCTGCTATCCCTGGTGAGGTGTCCGCCGTCCCGCAGCGCCTGGAGATAGGTTCCGTCGTAATTCTTTAAGGCCCTGGCGATTCCCAACTGTGACGCACCGGCCTGTCCCGTGGTTCCGCCGCCGTTGACATTAATGAAGACATCGAATGATTTTTCTGCGTTAACCGCCTTCAGCGGCGACAAAACTGTGTTTCTATCCTGCTCTCTTTTGAAGTAATTATCGAGATTTCTTTTGTTGACAAGCAATTTGCCGGCGCCGGTTTTGATTCGGACGCGGGCGACAGAGCTTTTTCGTCTGCCGGTGCCCCAGTAGTAAGTGGCCTTATCAGCTCCGCTTTTTACCGGTTTAGCTGACGGCTGTGGTGCGGTCGCCGGCACCGGGTTGACACCAAGATTATCAGGTTTGGTTTCTGTCATAATTTACTTTCTTTCCGGGTCTCCATTAAAAAAGTTCTATCTTTTCGGGTCTCTGGGCCTGGTGTTCGTGGTCTGGGCCGCGATAAATCTTCAGCCGGGTCAGCATCTTCATACCGAGCTTATTTTTCGGCAGCATCCGCCTTACCGCTAATTCTATCACCTTTTCGGGCTTCTTTGTCATCATTTCTGCGAAGCTGACAAATCTATGACCGCCAGGGTAAAGAGTGTAATAGTCGTACTCTATCTGCTGGGCCTTTTTGCCGGTAACCCTTATTTTCGCGGCATTTACGACAATCACATAATCGCCGCCATCGACGTGCGGCGTATATGTGGGCCTGGTTTTTCCCATAAGCAAGGGAACGATTTTCGCCGCCATTCGGCCCAGAACCAGTCCTTCTGCATCCACAAGCAGCCACTTATGCTCAGCCTGCTCTTTTTTCGCCATAAAACTTTTCATAAACAGACTCTCATTTACCACTGAAAACTACGTATTCTAATGAATATAATCGCTCTGTCAAATCTTTTTGCAGGATTTTTGGCAGGACTAATACCGCCCAAATTACAAAAAGGGGGGCAGAAGACAGGGAACGGAGGACAGAAGATGGACGAAGGACGACAGAACTTGAAAAGGGAAGAAAAGAGGAGAAAAAAAGTCGGAAAATAGAGAAAAATAGGAGTTTTTGAAGGTTTTTTTGAAAAATGGGGTGGTTGGCGGTAGTAAAAAGCGTGATTTTATAGGACTTATGCGTTTTTGGGCTAAAAATGAGGGTAAAAATGAGCGTTTTTTTGCACTTTTTTGCACTTTTTTATCAAAAATGCGCGCGTTTTGAGCAAAAATGTACCAAAATGTACACTTTTTGAACCATTTTTTTGCACTTCTTGACTTTGGGAGGAGATGAGTAACGGGCAAAAGGACATCAGGAAATCAGGGTATCAGGAAGAAGGATATCAGGAAAGCAGGGTATCAGAAAGTAAGGGTTGGAATTCGGTTTTTTACAAATTCTGCTTTCAAAGCAAGCTTTGTCGCAAACTTTCGCCTTCGTCCACCCTCCGTTTGCTATTACGAGGAAGCTGACCTCGAGGGCAGGCAAGGGTCAACTGCGTTGGCTTTATGAGTAAGCCGGCTGAAACAGAGCGGCGGGGTAAATCCGAAATTCTCCCGTAAGGGATGGCTGACGCCATAAACTCTAAATCCGAAACAAATCCAAATAACCGAAATACGAAATTCAAAACAAAGAAGACGCGGATTGACATAGGTACTGACTGACACTGACTGGTTTGACGCGGATTGGTCCGCCAGACGGAGTGGTGGATAAATCTGCCTTGTGCCCCAAAACTAAAGACTCACTGCTTTTTTTAGACGCGGATTAACGCTGATTAACACTGTCTTTTAACCCGCCAAGAGGATGGCGGGCAAGCGCAGGCGGATAAATTGGGGAAAGGTCGCAGAGAAATGCTGGGAAAATTGAATCCGTTAGATAATTTTAACTTATGAGGTGGCGGCTTCGCCTATCTCACGGCGTCAACAGACACAATGGCATTAGTTTTTAGTTTTTTTGCCGCTCCACAGCCCCAACTGGTTTTCTTTTGCCTGCTTCTCTAAATAATCGAACTGTTTCATAAACTGGAACGGCTCATATATATAATTATAAGCATACCCCTCTGCGACGAGTTTAGCGTTGACTAAAGTGCCATCTTCCAAAAAGACATATCTTAGAAGTCTATTGTATTTATCTCTGTTTGACTGCATTGGGTCTGGGATTAAATAGACCGACTGGTTTTCCAGGAGCTGCTTAGTATAACGGGCGGCTTCGGGGCCGAAATAATCATCCTGTGGATTATGAGGACCTACTATCTCAGGGGTATCCATCCCGACCAGCCTTATAGTTTCAATTTTTTCTCCAATATCGACTTTGATTGTGTCGCCGTCAATTACTTCCACAACACGGTAAAGAGCCGGGGCTTCTTTAATAGATGAAGACTTGAGATGTGAAATTTTGATTTGACCCGGGTCATTGAGAACAATCTCCGGCCGCCCCTGATAAGATCTTATCAAGCCGGTGATTTCCACAGTTTCTCCTTCGTATTGTTTTGGATTGGAAAATTTATATGCGTCCGAACCAAAAATTACAGCACCAAACGGAGAGGTTTTGTAATCGGGACGGAAATTCAGAAATATAGTGCCTTTTTGAGAAGTATAAACATGGTCTATTTTGCCTGACACACAAGCATATTCTCCCACGTGATTCGGAGCTTCTGTGTAATCAATGCGTATGGCGGAATGTTGCAATGTCGGGTTTCTATTGCTTTCGCCCTGCGGACTGATTGACGCCGGCCTTTTTGACAGCCAGATTGAGGCGGCGATTAAAAACGCTGCAACGATAATAGTCAGGGGTACTTTGTTTTTCTCGAAAAAATCTTTCATACAATCCCTCTAAAACAAGCGACAATGCAGCATGTCAGACAAACAATTTTAACTACGAAAAGGCATAAGAGCAAAAGCAAAAATGAAAAAGCAAAATGACATATCAAAAATCAAGCATAAATTGTCCACCATTAAGACAAAAACTGTCTTGTAGAGAACGTACTATGTCTGTACAATTATTTTAGGTGACGACATGTTTGATGGTATTGATGAAAACCGAGTTTTAAATATGACCGACCGAGAAAAACGTTGGCTCGATAATATCAAAAAGGCGTTTTATGAGAGCGACGTGGCACTTCAGAGCGGAACTCCTGAAGATCGATGCCTTGAAGAACTTTTTAAGGCTATCGACACTGCTAAAACACTTAGAAAGTGTATGAAAAGTAGGTTTTTGTCCGATAACTGATATATGGACAGAAAAACCTACCCAAGCGATTTGACGGATGAACAGTGGAAATTTATTGAACCTTTGCTTCCACCAGCTAAGCCC
>Ga0315277_10004871_pt1 | contig 17804 bp, 19 predicted proteins | sample YL17G05_15_MG_FD_203695 | JGI IMG/M metagenome (GOLD analysis project Ga0315277, IMG submission 203695) | Sediment microbial communities from Yellowstone Lake, YNP, Wyoming, USA - YL17G05_15 | ecosystem: Environmental > Aquatic > Freshwater > Lake > Sediment | place: USA: Wyoming | collected...
AACTCCCGCAGCGAGCGGGGCGCGTTTGTTTCCGAGCTCCTCGAGTGCCTTTCGTTTTGTTGGTTTCGGTTGCTCGGGGAGGAACCGCTTCCGCCCCCATTATGGCGCCGGTGTCAAGGTGCGCCCGATGAAAGACCCTACACTCGGGCTGCAGGTTGCCGAGTCGGGGTTGACGAATTACCCGGACCAATTCGATTTGCTGGCCGACAGGGCGAAGTGTCTCGTCTCGCTGGGCCGAGTTGATGAAGCGCAGGGGGTGCTTTCTGATCTCGAGAAGCACAAGCCAGCGGAGTTCTATCGCAGTTGGAGGCCGATCGTGTTTTACTGCCAAGCGATCCAAGCGGGTGGCTTAACAAAGGACAATGTGGCCAAGATGCTTGCTCTTTTTGACGTAGCAGTAGAGCGCCAAGCACACGAGATAAAGATATGGGGCGAATATGCCATTTTTTTGGAGAGATTGGGCAGGTCTTCAGATGCGGAAGCGGTGTACAGAAAAGGTGTCACTCACAATCCGTACAGCCAACAGCTTAACTACAGTTTGGGAGACATGCTTCTCAGAGGCGGCCGTGCAAAGGAAGCTGTCGCTCTGTTGGAGAAGGCGCTGGCATGCGATTACCAAGACAGCTACCAACACGACGTCGCTCAGGACGCTGTGCGAACGTCCTTGGCTGAGGCATACGAAGCGTCGGGAGAACTGGAGAAGGCAGCGGCACTCTACAAACTCAACTTGGATCTGGCCAAGACAGGAGAGATCAGGGCGCACGTTCTCGAATACAGCCGCAACAGGTTGATCGCACTCGCCTCCGTCAAGGCGCTGGAGGGTGCTAGTCCGATTGACATCGAAGAGAGCATTGAGAGCCGCCATGTTGCCGAGGGATCGCAGGGATCGAACCCTACCGCTGAGTAATTATTCTCGTTCCGGCAGAGGCGTGCATGGATTGCGGCGCACGCTTACGATCTTGGGCAAGTAATATGAAAGCGATGGCGGGCTGTGGGTCGTTTCTTGGAGGGCAACGCGGATAGCGGCCAGCTTTACGTTCCGGCGCAAGTGGCAGTTCTTGCTGCGGGCGGACGCGTGACGATTCGAGCTTTGACTTGTCCCAAACCCCGGCGGCAAGTTGTCGCCACAGGCAGTCCATGGACAAGACAAACGCCAACCAAAGCGGGAACGGCACGGAAGACACCTCCGCGCCGGAGGTATTGCAACGGCTCATCCACCAAGCCGAGCGCGCTGGGGCAAGCGACATTCATCTCCAGATGCGCGGCAAGGCTGCCGAGATTTGCTTCCGGCTCGATGGCGTGCTCACGCCAAGGTCGGAGTTGCCCGCGAACGTCGCTGAGCGCGTGTTTGGCCGCATCAAGTTCCTCGCCCGGCTCAAGACCTACCAGGATTCGCTGCCGCAGGACGGGCGCATTGACCGGCAGGAAGTCAGCGCGCAAAACGACATCCGCGTGGCCACGTATCCGACCGTCACGGGCGAGAAGATCGTGCTGCGGCTTTTCAACACCGCCGTCGTGAAGGCGCTGCGCGAACTGGAGTTTCCGGCGGACGTCTGCGCGGAACTCAACCGGTTTCTCCGGCAGACGAGCGGCCTGCTGTTGCTCACCGGCCCGGCGGGCAGCGGCAAGACGACGACGATTTACGCCTGTCTCCGCGCGCTGGCTGAACTCGGGGGGCGGCACGTCATCACGGTGGAAGACCCGGTGGAGCAGATCGTGCCGGGCATCATGCAAACGGAGGTGAACGAGGCGCAGGGCCTGGACTTCGCCCGCGCCGCGCGGCATTTGCTGCGGCAGGACCCGCAGGCGCTGGTGATCGGCGAGATTCGCGACGAGGCCACCGCCAACCTCGCCGTCCGCGCCAGCCTTACCGGGCATCTGGTGATCTCGACGTTGCACGCCGGCTCGTGCCGCGGCGTGTTCGAGCGGCTGCTGGTAATGTGCGGCGACCATTCGGCGGTGGCGTCGGCAGTGGAACTGGTGTTGAACCAGCGCTTGATCCGGCGGCTGTGCGGCGAATGCCGAGGCAAAGGCTGCGCGAGGTGTTTGCAAACCGGCTACCAAGGCCGCCTACCGCTGGTGGAATGGCTGCGAATCAGCGAGGCGAGGCGGCGGCGCGTTGTGTTGCGGGAGTTGGAAGGATTCGTGGCCAAACCTTCGCTCGCTGAAAGCGCCCGCACGCTGGTTCAGCAGAGGCTCACGAACGAAGCGGAAGTTGGTCGCGTGCTGGGGACAGAATTCGGGTCCTTGTCATCCTAGCGCAACCAAGGACATCGAAGCAAAAGCGAATTCGCCCGGAATCGGTCTGAAGCGCCGTCGGTTGTGCCGACGCACCGCCGGCGACCGCGTGTGCCGTGTCGCTGCGCCCCCCGAATGCACGCGGCATAACCCCAGGTCGGCTTCCGCATCAAGTCACTACCGGCTCATTGCACACCGGCTGCCAGCGCACGATCAAGTCCCGTTCCTCGCTGCATCGGGTCGCCTGACCTTTCTGGTCAAAGTGCATGTGAATGTGCGTGGCGCCGTTCGCGATGGCGGGCTGCAATTTCTCATGCCCTTCGAGCCGTTGGTGCATGTCCCGGGTTTGACCGATGTAGAGGGGGACCCACTCGCCAGTTTCCGCGCGCCCGGCGTAAATGTAGTTGCCGGGCAGCGGGCGGAACTCCGTGTCCAAGGGGAAGACCTCGTATAGATACACCATGCCCGACTCGCCGATCCAATTCACGCGCGGTGTGGCGGGACTTTCCTGAGCGCGATGACGACTTAACAATTTGCTTATCAAGTTCATCTTGAACGAAACCCCAGCAGACATCAGAGCTGCTGTCAATCCCGAAATCTGGAAACAGCCGAGCCTCTGCCCGACCTGCCGCGGCGGACGTTATCCGCTCTGATCCCCTGAGAACGGGAGCGAACTCATCCCGTCCTGCGGGACTGCCATGGAGGAATTCGCCGCGTGACGATTTTCTGGCAGCCCGGTCAGATTGGGTGTGAGTCGGAACATGTGAACGAGAGGATCAGGCCATGAGCCACGACGAGTTTGCCTTCTTCAACCAGCAACTGGCCGCGATGCTGCGCGATGGCATCCCGCTGGAGGGCGCGTTGCGCAAGTTGTGTCAGGAGATGCGCGGCGGTTCGCTGCGTGACGAACTGCAACGGTTGGAAGCCGACCTGGCCAAAGGCACACCGCTGGCCGACGCCATGGAGGTGCGCCAGCTTCCGGAACTTTACCGGCACATGACGCGGGTCGGCGTGAAGAGTGGCGACCTGCCGGGCGCGCTCACGTTGCTGGCCGACTACTACCAGCGCCAAAACAACCTCTGGACTCGGCTCAAGGGGCTGATGGTCTATCCGCTCATTGTGCTGTTCGCCACCTTTGCCGTTTCAGGGCTGTTCGCGGTGATTTGGAATCACCTGGTCCGGCCAACCTACTTCGGCATCCTGCCGGAATTGATGGAGGGGCAAGGGCTGCCCGCCGCCACCCGCGCCGCGATGCCTTTGCTTCAAAACCTGTGGGTATTCCCGACCTTCTTCGGACTGCTGTTCTTGGTGGCCGTGGCGATGATGGTTATGCCTTCGTTGCGCGAAGCGATGCGCTGGCGGCTGCCGGCGTTCCGGGAAGCGAGCGTGGCGCGGGTGGCCAGTTCGCTGCATCTCTTGCTGAAGGGCGGGGTGCCGCTGCCGGAAGCCATCGCGCTGCTGGCGCGGCTGGAATCGGGCAAAGCGGCGCAAGACTTGGGTCGCTGGGTGCAAAACCTGGCCAGCGGCATGAGCAAGTTTTCGGAAGTTGCGGCCAACAACCTCGTGTTTCCGCCCCTGTTCGTCTGGCTCGCGGCCAACGCGGGCGATGATTTGGCGGGCGGCTTCAAGCGCGCCGCAGAGATTTACGAAGCGCGCGCCGCGTACCGCACCGAGCTGGGACTCTACGCGGCGCTGCCCGTGGCGGTGCTGTTCCTCGGTGCCATTATTCTGTCGGAAGCCTACCTGCTGGTCAGCGGCTTCCTTGTGTTTGTGCAACTGTTGGGAGGCCTCGGCTGACAAGGAGCACCCATGCAACCGCTGTTCGCTGACATGGCTGATTTGGTTTCCAGAGTGCTCACGCTCGGCGGCTCAATGTTGGTTTACGTCTTGTGCTTCGTCACCCCGGTCGCCGCCATCGCCGCGGTGTTGCATCTGGCTCTCTCGCTGCCGTTGCGGCGCCGCGAGCGGGGCCGCATGTTCATTGATCTGCTGGAGACGGCGCTCAGGCAAGGCCGACCGGTGGAGCAAACCCTCGTGGACATTGCCAAGAGCCGCGACCGCACGCCCGGAGTGCGTTTCCACCTGCTGGCGGCGCATCTGGAATCCGGCCTGCGCTTGAGTGAAGCGCTGGCGCGTGTGCCCCGTCTGCTGCCGCCGCCGGTAGCGGCCATGCTGCGCGTCGGCGAGAAGCTCGGCGATCTGCGTCGCGTGTTGCCGGCCTGTCGCGAGTGGTTCCAAGAGCGGCCCATCGGCACGCAAAGCGCCTATCACTATATGATCGTGCTGCTGCTGGTGTTCTCGCCTGTGGCGGTTGGAATTCTGACGATGTTGATGGTCTTTGTCGTCCCGAAGTTCATGGCCATTCTGGAGGGCATGGGTGCGCAACCGCCGGCCCTCACGCTGCTCTTCATTGGCGGCGCACGTTGGCTGCTCCGGCTGCAAATTGTCGTGGCGCTTGCCTTGTTGATTTCGGCCTTCTTCTACCTCGGCGGCCCACGCGTGACGGGCTGGTTGCGCTTTGGCCGCGCGCCTTTCGTGGATTGGCTGGCGTGGCAAGTGCCGTGGAAGCGGAAGCGTATGCAACGAACCTTTTCCGCCACGCTCGCCGTGTTACTGGATGGCGGCGTGCCGGAGGGTGAGGCAGTGGGGTTGGCGGGCGATTGCACAGCCAATGCGATCGCCCGCCGCCGTGCCGGGCAAGTCGCCCAGGCCCTCTGCCGCGGCGTGAAACTTCAGGAGGCCGTTGCGGACTTCGATGGCCACGGCGAATTCCGCTGGCGACTCACGAACGCCTGCCACGCGCGCGACGGCTTCCGGCGTGCCCTGAGCGGCTGGCACGAGACGCTGGAGGCGAAGGCTTTTCAGCAAGAGGAGGCTGCGGCGCACATCGTCACCAGTGGGTTGGTCGTGCTGAACGGCTTGTTCGTGGCGTTGACCGCCGTCGGCGTTTTCGGCGCGCTCATCGCCATCATGGAATCGGCAGGAACATGAAGACGCTTCGCACACTGGAACAAACCCGGCGCTCGCGCGAGCGCGGCTGGTTGATGGCGGACTTGATCGTCGCCATCGCGATTCTCGCGGTCGCGATGCTGCCGCTGGCATTTTCGCTCGCGCAGGAAATGCAGATTCTCCGCTCGAGTTACTGGCGGGGCGCGGCCATGGCGATCGTGGACGGCGAAATGGAAATCCTCGTCGCCGGCGAATGGCAGGCGCTCGCCGACGGCACTTCGGTTTACGTCGCGCGCGGCGTTGCGTCCACGAACCTGCCGACGGGACGGTTTGAACTCACGAAGACTGGCAAGCACCTGCGGCTCGAATGGCAGCCGGAACTTCGCAAAGGCATTGGCGCCGTCGTGCGGGAGGTGACGGTGAAATGAAAGCGCGCCTTCGCCAAAACCGTTCGCGTTGCGCCGGCATCATGCTGCTGGAGTGCCTCGCTTACATCGCAGCGTTCACAGTGGTGGTCGGCCTGGGGTTTGCAGTGTTTTATGTTTGCTGGGATACGTCGCGGGCGCTGCAAGCCCAAGCCGACAACATCACCCGCGCCTTGCGCGCGGGCGAGCGCTGGCGGGCGGACATCCGCGCGGCTACCGGCCCGATTCTCGTGAGTTCCGCACCGGAAGGACAAACGGTTGAAATCCCGCGCGGCGCGAACTCTGTGGCGTATCGGTTTGCGGCGGGCCAGGTTTCGCGCAAGCTCGCTCCGGCGGGTCAATGGTCGGTTCTGCTTCCGAGGGTCAAGGCCTCGCAAATGCAAGCCGACCCGCGCACGCGCGTGACCGCCTGGCGCTGGGATGTCGAGTTGATGCCGGCGCGCACGAAAGTCCGCGTGCCACCGCTGTTCACGTTTGAAGCTGTGCCACCTCCGCCCCAATGAACACAGGCATCCCAACCACCGGCAATTTCCGCCGCTGCCGCAGGCAGCGCGGTTCGGCAGTGCTGATATTTCTGACCCTGCTTTCCATCATGCTCGTGCTGGTGGCGGCCAACGGGCGCACGCTCAATTCTTTGAAGCGCGAGATTCGGTTGATTGAGCAACGCCAGGTGCGGCATTGGCAACTTTCGCAGACGAACGCCACGGGCGCCGTCACGATTCAACCGCAGACCGCCCCCGCCGCGCCATGAGGCCCGCTGCACAGATGGACACGATCCAGGCGGTCAACCGCTCGCTGAGGTGCTTCATCTTCGGGCTCCTGGCCTTCATTCCCGTGCTGGGGTTGCCGATGGGCGTGATCGCATGGATTCACGGCCATGCGGTCCAGCACCGGCGCGGAAACCAGTGGAACCCGGCGCAACCGTACCTCCGTTGGGGCCGCGTGCTGGGTCTGATCGGGGCGTTCACTTCCTCTGTGGTGTTCCTGCTGATTCTGGCGGCGATTCAGAACGGCTCCTTCTGGTCCAACGGCTGTTACGGTCATACCTGAGGCTGAACGCCTCGACGACACGGCGTCGTCAACTCAGCGAATCCATTGCTCGCCGGCCCTCGCGGAGCGCAGTCGTCAAAATGAAGGCGCGGACATTTTCCCTTTTCTTTCCCGCCCTCCGCCGTACTCTGCGCGCGATCAGAGCATGGGACTGAAGCTGTTCAACACACTTTCGCGGTCGGTGCAGGAATTCGTGCCGCTGGACGCCGCCGGCAAGCGCGTGGGCATGTATTGCTGCGGGCCGACGGTTTATGACTTCGCGCACATCGGCAACTGGCGCACGTTCGCCTTTGCCGACCTCGTCCGCCGCTACCTCGAATTCAAGGGCTTTGAGGTCCGGCACGTGATGAATATCACGGACGTCGAGGACAAGATCATCAAGCGCGTCCGCGAAACTGGCCAGTCGCTGCGAGAATTCATCGGCCAATTCGAGACGGCGTTTTTCGACGACCTGAAGGCGTTGAACTGCCAACTGCCACACGTGACGCCGCGCGCCACGGAGCACATCCCGGAGATCATCGCGCTGATTGAGAGGCTGGTTGCGCGCGGCCTCGCCTACAAGGCCAACGATGGCTCGGTCTATTTCAGCATCGAGAAGTACCGTGGGTGCGGTTGCACGTACGGGAGACTCGTGAAACTCAACTTCGACGAGATGCGCGCTGGCGAACGGGTCGCATCCGACGAATACGAAAAGGAATCCATCGCCGACTTCGCCTTGTGGAAGGCACGCGTGCCGGAGGATGGCGCGGTGTTCTGGCCCAGCCCATGGGGCGAAGGCCGGCCCGGCTGGCACGTCGAGTGTTCGGCGATGAGCATGAAGGTGCTCGGGTCCAGCTTCGACCTGCACGTCGGCGGCGAGGATTTGATGTTCCCGCATCACGAGGACGAAATCGCCCAAAGCGAGGGCGCGACCGGCCAGCCGTTCGTCAAACACTGGCTCCACGGCGCGTTCCTGCTCGTCGAGGGCAAGAAGATGAGCAAGTCGCTCGGGAACTTCTTCACGCTGCGCGACCTGACGGCGAAAGGATTTACCGGTCGGGAAATCCGCTACGCGTTGTTGCAGGCTCACTACCGGGAGACGTTCAACTTCACGCTGGACGGTTTGCAGGGCGCGCGTGCGGCGTTGGCGCGGATTGATGAGTGCCTGGCGAAACTGCGCGAGTTTGGAGTTCCGCCTTCAGGCGGCTCGCCGGTAGCATCGCCGGAAAGCAAAGCTCCAAACCTCGTCTCGCAATTCACCGAGGCGCTTGACAACGACCTGAACATCTCCGCCGCTTGGGCCGCCGTGTTCGACTGGGTGCGCGAAATGAACCGGCGCATCGCGGGGAATTCGCTGACGGCGGAGGAAGCAGCAGCCGCACTTGCCGCGTGGGAAACGGTGAGTTCCGTTCTCGGCATCGGCGCAGCGGCGGAAGCCGAAGCACCGCCGGAAGTTGCGGCATTGCTCGAAGCCCGACAGGCTGCGCGAAGAATGAAGGATTTCAAGCGCGCCGATGCGATTCGTGAAGAACTGAAGGCCAAAGGCTGGACCATCGAGGACACCCCGAAAGGGCCAAAGCTAAAGAAGACTTGATCCGCTTGTGAAAGGACTATTCATCACATTCGAGGGCACGGAAGGCTGCGGCAAATCCACGCAGGCTAAGCTGCTGGCCGAGCGGCTGCGCGAGTGGGGCAAGGCCGTGCGCGTGCTGCGCGAACCCGGTGGCACGCCCATCAGCGAGGAAATCCGCCACACGCTCAAGCACAGCAAGGTCAACGACGCGATGACGTGGGAGACGGAGTTACTGCTGATGAACGCCAGCCGCGCCCAGCTTGTGCGCGAAATCATCCGCCTGGCGCTGGCCGCCGGCGAAGTCATCGTGTGCGACCGGTTTTACGATTCGACGACCGCCTATCAAGGCTACGGCCGGCGACTCGATCTCGAGATGGTGCGGCGCGTGATTGACGTGGCGGTGGGCGAGACGCGCCCGGACCTCACGATTTTGCTCACGGTGACGCCGGATGTAAGCGAGGAGCGGCTGCGCTCACGCCAGGCCACGCTGCCTTTTGTCCGTGACCGGCTCGAAGAAGCGGACCGCGCCTTCTTCGAGCGCGTCTCCAAAGGCTACGAGGCCATTGCTGCCGCCGAGCCGCAGCGCATTCGCGTCTTCGACGGTTCGCGCTCGGTCGAGGAAGTGCAGTCAGCCATCTGGAGGGTGATTGCACCGCTCGTGGCGCTCGGTTGACCACCCATTTCGAAAGCCCTCTTGCCGCGCCGCGGCCAAAGCGTATGTTCTTCCAGGCACACGCCAACGAACCATGATCAAGGAAACCATCAGTGCCATCCAGGCGCGGATTCAAGGGGCCGAGTCCTTGAACGACGAACGCCGACGCGAACTCTTCCAGCTCCTGGCCACGCTGGAAAACGAGGTGGACGATCTGTCGCGCACCCACCGCGAGCAGGCGCAGAGCATCGCCGGTTTTGCGCAGCTCTCCGCACACGAAGCCACGCGCGGCACGCCCCATCCCCAGCTTCTCGACCTCTCCTTGCAAGGGCTGCGCTCCTCCGTGGACGGCTTCGAGAATTCGCATCCCAAGCTGGTCCAGATCGTCAACGCGATCAGCAATACGCTGGCGAACCTCGGCATTTGAGCAGGTCGCATGGGAAGTTTGCTTGCGCGGCCTGCCCCGCAGGCTTTTCATCCGGGCATGAAATCCGTTGTTTCCCGTCGTGATTTTCTCCGGCAAGCGTCCGCCACCCTCAGTTTCCCCGCGCTCGGTGGCTTCAATCTCCTGCGGGCAGGCGGCAGCCCGGCAAGCGGAATCCGCATCGGCATCATCGGTTGCAACAACCGGGGCATGGACCACATCGCCAGTTTCCTCGCTGTACCCAACGTCGAGATCGCCTGCATCTGCGACGTGGACAGCCGGGCGGTGGCGAAGGGCATTGCCGCCGTCGCGAAGAAACAAACTCGCGCACCAAAGGGCGTACAGGATTTGCGGCGAGTTCTGGACGACCCGGACGTGGACGCGATTTCCATCGCCATGCCGGACCACTGGCACGCGCCCGCCACGATTCTCGCCTGTGCCGCCGGCAAGCACGTCTATGTCGAGAAACCCGGCAGCCACAACGCGCACGAATCCGGGTTGATGATCGCTGCGGCGCGCAAACACAAGCGGGTCGTGCAGATGGGCAACCAGCGGCGCAGTTGGCCGTGGGTCACCGAGGCGATGGCCGCGCTGCACGCGGGTGAGATCGGGAAAGTATTCCTGGCACGCGGCTGGTACGCGAACCATCGCCCCACGATTGGCCGCGGCAAACCCGCGCCCGTTCCCGACTGGCTGAATTACGATCTCTGGCAGGGACCGGCGCCCGAACGCGCCTTCTGCGACAACGTCATCCACTACAATTGGCACTGGTTCTGGCACTGGGGCACGGGCGAACTGGGCAACAACGGCGTCCACGCGCTGGACCTCGCGCGCTGGGGTTTGGGCGTGGACGCTCCGCAGCGCGTCACTTGCGGCGGCAACCGCTACCACTTCCATGACGATTGGGAAACGCCGGACGTCACTGTGGCCACGTTTGACTTCGGGCATTGCGGTATCGTTTGGGAAGGCCAGAGCTGCGACCCGCACGGGTTTGAAAACTCTTTCTTCGGCGTGAATTTCCACGGCGAACGCGGTGCGATGCTCTTCGGCGGTGACGGTTGCCGCGTGCTCGATCTCAACAACAAATTGGTCCGCGAGATCAAAGGCCCGCGTGACGACGGCGCGCATTTCGCGAACTTCGCCGACGCCATCCGCGCCGGCAAAAAGCTCAATGCTGAAATCGAGGAAGGTCAGAAGGCCACAATGCTGTGTCACCTCGGCAACATCGCCTGGCGAACGGGGCGGACGGTGGATTTCGATCCGGCGAAAGGTGCCATCAAGAACGACCGGAAGGCTGCCGCCCTCTGCCGGCGGGATTATCGCAAGGGCTGGGAGCCGAAGGTTTAGCCCAACCTCCGCCAGCTTGACGACTCACGTTTCACGTTTCACGGAGACGCCGCCTTGTCTTCGCACGGTTCGAGTTTCGCAATCGCCGCCATGATTTCATCGGCGACCTGCTGATAGATCTCCTTCAGCCGCGCCTTCGAGGCCGTTTTCGCCTCGGCGCGGAGTCGCTCGAACCCCTGCGGTTCACCGAACTTCACCATCACGCGCTTCGGTCGCGGCAGGTGGACGCTCTTTCCGCAGGCTTCAAATGTGCCGAACACCCGCACCGGCACGACCACCGCTTCTGACTTGATAACAATGAACCCGATGCCTCCGCGCGCGGGCTGGAGCTTGCCGTCGAGCGTGCGCGTGCCTTCCGGGAAAAGAACGATCGCGTTCCCGGCGTGAAGACGTTCGAGGATCACTCGCAGGCCCGCGGCACTGCCGCCGTCGCGATCCAGCGGCACGACACCCCAATTGCGCAGCAACCAACCCAGCGGTGGAAAGCGGAACAGTGTTTCGCGCGCGAGATAGGCGATCTGTCGCGGAAGGGCGGCGCCCACCAGCGGCGGATCCAGCGCGCTGGCATGATTGGACGCCAGAATCGCTCCTCCGCTCAAGGGCACACGCTCCGGGTTGAACACCCGCCAGCGGAAATAGAAGCGGTACAGCGACCGGAAGAACATCCAGCCCAGCCAGTATATCCAAGTCATCCCTTGCATCGCTCAAGGCCGATCCCGTCAGCCCGCCGCGAGGCGCTCGCGGATTTCCTTGATGATCAGCCCGCTGGTTTCCTGCGAGGTCAGGTTCGAGTTGTTGATGATCCGCGCGCCGAGCGGAATCATGAGCGGCGCCACGGCGCGCTGGCTGTCGCGCTGGTCGCGCGCCGCGAGGTTTTCGTTCACGCCGTCCGCCGCCCGGCGCCGCGCCCGCTCGTCCAATTGCGCGTCGAGGTAGAACTTGAAATCTGTCTCCGGGAAGATGTTCGTGCCGATGTCGCGGCCCTCCATGACGAGGTTGCCGAACTTGACGCACTCACGTTGCCGCCCCTTCATCCACTCGCGCACCTTCGGCACCGCCGCCACGTGTGGCACGGCGGCGCTGGTAGTGTCAGTGCGGATTTCCTTCTCTGGGAAATAGCCGTCCACCAGCAGGCGGACGTGGCCATCCACGCACGTGAGCGCGGTCTTCCAGCGGCGGCAGGCGTTCGTCACGGCGCGGGCGTCATGCACGTCCAGGCCGGACTTCAGGCAATGCCAGGCCAGCGTGCGATACATCGCGCCGGTGTCCACATAGACGTAGCCCAACGCTTTTGCCACCAGCTTAGCGTTGGTGCTTTTGCCGCTGGCGCTCGTGCCGTCAATGGCGATGACAATCGTTTTTCCCACGTCCTCTGGCCCTTGCTCTTGATCTTGACCTTTGTCTCAACCGGCTCAGACCGAGGCGAGACTAAAATCAAGAAGGAGATTAAGATTAAAACTTAGTCAGCAAACAGCTCGCTCACTTCCAATTTCCGCCCTGTCTTGGCGTCCAAAATTGTCGCCTCCAAGCCGCCCGGTGGTGACGCGGCGAGTTTCTGGAAGAAGTTTGGGAATGTCTTCTTCACGCACGCGGGATTTTTGATTTTTATCCCCGGCACTTTCAATCCCAGAATCGCGAAACACATCGCCAAGCGATGGTCGTTGTAAGTCTCGATCTCCGCGCCGTGGAGTCTGGACGCGTAAACCGTCAGCGTATCGCCCTCCTCGACGACTTTTGCGCCGCACTTGGTCAACTCAGTGCGCAACGCGGCGACTCGTTCACATTCCTGAACGCGCAGGCGACCGAGGTCGGTGAATCGAACCGGGGCTGAAGCGAACGGCCCCAGCACAACCGCGGTCATGATGCTGTCGCCCAATTCGGTTTGACGGGACAGCGCGGCGGGCAACGGCAGTTTCAATCGGTTGAGCCGGCCAGTCGTGGCTATCAGGGGCTTCTTCCGGCAGACTAATTTCGGGAAGCTTGTGTCAATCTGCCAATCGGACACTGGCCAATCGTTCACCGAGACGCCACAGAAGGCCCTCGACTCATAGCGCTTGAACACGGTGGAGCCGCCAAGCAAATCCGGCTTTTCCGGGAAGCCAGCCATCTTCAGTCCTAGCACTGGCGCCAGCCACCCCGCAGCCCAAAAATAACTCCCGCTCGACGCGTCCGGCTCGATCTGGAAGAGGCCGCCACGCCTCGGAACGGCTGCGATTAGCTTCGACGTCATCGCCACGTAGGATGACTCCTCAGCGTTCTCGCCCAAGACCTTGATCTGCCAGCCTCCAATTCGTGAACAGAGCAGCAGGGCCGAGGCGAACTGCGAACTCTCCTCGATGCTCACCTTGCAGTTCCGCGTTCCGCGTTCCGCGTTCCGAGTTTGCCCATGGATTACCGCTGGCAACTTGTCGTTCGGCGAATCCACGCGGTGACCCAACTCGCGCAACGCGTTGAACAGCGCCGCCTGTGGTCGCTCGTGCATCCGCGGCACGCCGGATAACCGATATGTCCCCGCCCCCAGGCAAACAAACGCCGCTAAAAACCGCGCCGCCGTGCCCGCGTTGCCGACAAACAGCTCCAGCGGTTGCTCCGGCGTGCCGGCGCTCGGAATCCTTCCGCCCAAGCCTTTCACCGTGATGCGGCGGTTGCAACCCTCGTCCGGGTCCGCCTCGACCTTGATTTCAAACCCCAGCTTCCGCAGCGCCTCGACCATCACCTGCGTGTCTTCGCTCCACAGCGCGCCCTCGAGCGTGATCTCGCCGTCCGCGAGCGCTGCGAGGATGAGCGCGCGGTTCGTGATGCTCTTCGACCCGGGCACGGTGATCTCCGCGCGCACCGGTTTGTCGAGCGGCACGATTTCGATGAGGTCAGGCAGCGGCATTTCCAGCGAGCCAAAGATGAAATCACTCGGGCGACGGCGAAGCGCACCGTGAACACCAAGCGTCCCGCCGTGCTTTGGCGGTTTCAAACAACTGTGCCAGATCCTCCACATCCTTGCGGCGCAGAATCGCCTGGACCCGCTGCAATTCGCGGACGAATTCATCCAGCGCAACACGGAGATGCTTGCGGTTGGCGCGCGCGATGTCCCGCCACATCTCCGGCGAACCGGAAGCGATGCGCGTCGTGTCCCGGAAACCGTTGGCGCAAAGCGCGGCCAGTTCTTCGCGCTGGCCGGGCCGCAAGACATGGCCGGCCAGCGTCGCCGCCACAAGGTGCGGCAAGTGGCTCGACCGGCTCACCAATTGGTCGTGAACTTCCGGCGAAAGCGTCATCACCCGGCAGCCGACGGATTTCCAAAACTGCCCGACCTTCCACAACGCGGATTTGGGCGTGCGCCGCGTTGGGGTGACGACGCAGGCCGCGTTGGCAAACAAGTCCGCCTGCGCCGCCGCCACGCCGGTTTTTTCGGCCCCAGCCATCGGATGGCTGCCAACGAAATGCACCCCGGCCTTCGCGAAGAGTGCCTGCAATTCCCTGACCACGCTGGCTTTCACGCTGCCTACGTCCGTGACTATTGCTCCGCGCTTGAGCGCCGGAAGCATTTGCATCGAAAGAACCCGCATCTGACCGATGGGCGTGCACAACACGACGAGGTCGGCATTCCAAACAGCGGCCAGGAGGTCCGTCGTGGCGTAGTCCACGGCCCCTACATCGGCGCATTCCTTCATGCTTGCGGGCCGGCGCACGTAGCCCGCGACTTCGCGCGCGAGGCGACGGCGTTTGATGGCCAGCCCCAGCGAGCCACCGAGCAAGCCCACGCCCACAAGGGTGATTTTGTTCCAGTGCACGGCGGCAGGATAGAGGATGGAGGATGGAGGATGGAAGATGGAAAGTTGTCTGCGCCAGCGTTGATACGTGGAATCGTTCAATCGCCCAGTCGGCTGGCCGCATTACCGCCCCGCTCAACGGTTTCACTGTCCGGCGGTTCAACGATCACCCCTCACTTCCCGCACCCGTTCCAAGATCACGTCAGCAACGCCCGGGTCCGTGCCGGCAGCTTTTGCATACCACACGCGCTTGCCGTGGCGTTCGGTCGGGTTATGCCACGTGGCCTGGCCTGTGCGCAGGCGTTCTTCCACCAACCGCTTCGGCTCGCCGAGCAAGACGGGGATGTCTTCCGTGCAATGCAGGCCGTCGCTGATGAAGAAGGGCACAACAACGAGGTCGCGCGTCTGGGCCAGCGTGCAGCACTCGCTGATGCCCGGCGTTTCTTCCATGAACACCGCATGGACATCGGCGAACAAGCGCCGGGCGCGGATTAACTCCACCTGCCGCTCGATGGGACGCCGCGAGTTCTCGTTGCGCCCCGTGCCGTGGCCAGCGATGAAGAGGGTTGTCTCCGCGGGTTGTGGCGCGCGGGATTGTGGAAACTCCTTGACGACCTCCCGTGCGCGGGCAAGCAACACGCCGGTCATGCTGTCGTGCGTGCCGATGGGTTTCGTATAGCAGAGGGTGTGGTTTCCAGTTTTCACTGCGCGATTCTTCGAGAAGCCGAGTGCCTGTGGAATCACCTCGTGTGCGAAGTAGCCTTCGCTGATGAAAATTGGAACGATGAAGGCTCGCGGCGTCGTGACTTCCGCCAAAACCCTGCCCACGGCGGGTGCCTGTTTCCAAAACGCCTCGCGCACCGCGGCGAAGATCCCGCGCCGGCGCAATTCGGCGGCGTGTTGAAATACCGGCACGCTTGAATCCTCGTTCCGGGTTGTGCCGTGCCCGAGCAGGATCAAGGTGGCGTCGGAGAAAGCGGTTTTGGTCACCAAGGGTAGTTACCCGATGCGGAGCGGCGTCGCAAGCGGTCGCCCGGTCTTCTTCCGCAGATCACGGGCTCGCGCGTGCAAGAAGGAACTCCTCGCCTCGTAGCGCAAGATTGCATCCTGCTGTATCGCGGATTTGCAATCCGCCAGGGCTGGGCCAAACCCACGCGAGTCGAGATTTCCGCGCCCTGCCGGATGCAATTCGGCGATACAGCAGACTGCAAATCTACGTTGCGCGACTTCTTGCCGTGCGCCCCGGGTCCGGCCTGCAGCGCCTTTCCACTTGCGGCGGAGCGGGCGAGAGGGTTTGCTACCGCACACAGAGAAACGACTTATGAAAACACTCAACGTAGGACTCGTCGGCTGCGGCTTTATGGGCCGCGCCCACTCAAACGCCCACCGCAAAGTGTGGAACTTCTTTGACCTCGAATACCGCCCGGTTCTCAAGGCCATCTGCGACTTCAACGAGGACAAAGCGAAGGCTCACGCTGCGAAGTGGGGCTTCGAATCCGTCGAAACGGATTACAGGAAGCTCGTGGCCCGAAAAGACATTGACCTGATAGACATCTGCCTGCCGAACAACCTGCACGCGGAGGTCGCCATCGCCGCGGCCAAAGCGGGCAAGATGATCATTTGTGAAAAGCCGCTGGCCCGCGCCGGCCAGGAGGCTCTTCCGATGGTCAAGGCCGTCGAGAAGGCCGGCGTGCCGAATTTTGTCTCGTTCAACTACCGCCGCATCCCGGCGGTCACGCTTGCCAAAAGGTTGATTGACGAAGGGCGGCTGGGGAAGATTTTCCACTACCGCGCCAAGTTCCTCCAAGACTGGACCATTTCCAAGGATGTGCCCCAGGGTGGTGACGCCCTCTGGCGTCTGGACGTCAAAGCCGCCGGCAGCGGCGTGACGGGTGATCTGCTCGCCCACTGCATTGACACCGCACTCTGGCTCAATGGGCGCATCGAGAAAGTCACCGCGATGACCGAAACCTTTGTGAAGGAGCGCAAGCACCAACTCACCGGCAAGGTGGAGAAGGTGGGCATTGACGACGCGTGTGCGTTCCTTGCCCGCTTCGCGAACGGTTCGCTGGCCACCTTCGAGTCCACGCGCTATGCCCGTGGCCACAAGGCGCTCTACACGTTTGAGATTAACGGCGAGAAAGCCTCCATCGCCTGGGACTTGCACGATTTGCATCGGCTGGCCTACTTCGACCACGGCGACGAGAGCAAGCTGCGCGGCTGGCGCTCAATCCACGTCACCGACCACGGCGGCGAGCATCCGTACATGGACAAATGGTGGGTGCCGGGCCTGAACATCGGCTTCGAGCATTCGTTCGTGCACCAACTGGCTGACTTCCTCGACGGCGTCGCGAAAGGCAAGCCCGCCAGCCCGACCTTCCGGGAGGCGCTGGAAACGCAGCACGTGTGCGACGCGGTATTGAAGTCTGCGAAGACTCTCAAGTGGGAGAAAGTTGCGAAGTAGCCGAACATGGGCAACTTTCTGCCGCGTTGAACCAAACATGAATACGACTGCAACATTGACGGGCCTCGTCACGCTGCTCAGCACGCTGGCGGTGCTGGCGGGGCCGGTGGACACAAGCAAACTTCCGGCACCCTCGGCGCGGAAGGACGTGACCTACGCGAAAGACATCAAGCCGCTCCTCGACAAGACCTGCATCAAATGCCACGGCACGGAGAAGCAAAAGGGCAAGCTGCGTCTGGATAGCTTGGCGGGCATTCTGAAGGGCGGCGAGGACGGCAAGGTGGTCAAGCCCGCCGACAGTGCCGGGAGCATCCTGGTCCAGAACGTGGCGCGCCTGGGCGACAAGGACAACTGGATGCCGCCGGAAGACAAAGGCGGCCCGCTGACCGCCGAGCAAATCGGTCTGATTCGCGCGTGGATTGACCAGGGCGCGAAGTAAACCTTTCTCAACAGCGAGAAGCGCGCGGGCCTGGTGGCTCGCGCGCTTTCGCTTTTCAACTTGAACCCGACAGTGGCACGAGCGGCTGCCGCTTGAGCTCCCGCAGGCGCTGCTGCTGGCGCAACGACTCAAGCTGCTCCGTATTGCCCGTTTCCGGCAGGCTGGCGCGATGCAGCAGCGCGGCGAGCTGGCGGTCAAGGAACTGGTTGCGCAACCTCAAGGCCACGTCGGACAGTTGCTGCGCCGGATTGGGAATCTCACGGTCTTCCGCCACGGCCTCGGTGATGAGGTTCTGCATCTCGGACGATTCGCAGGCATCCAGGAACGCGGCGAGCGAAGTCCAGGTTTCCTCGGCGAGCGCACTCAATCGTCGGGAGACGATTTCGCGGACGGTTGCGTGTTGGATCCAAGCCGGGTCCAGGTGCATCGCCGTCCAGCCCGCCAGTTCCTCGTGCAGAAACAGCACTTTCAGCAGCCAGAATTCGTGCGCGGACGGC
>Ga0315277_10004873_pt1 | contig 17800 bp, 16 predicted proteins | sample YL17G05_15_MG_FD_203695 | JGI IMG/M metagenome (GOLD analysis project Ga0315277, IMG submission 203695) | Sediment microbial communities from Yellowstone Lake, YNP, Wyoming, USA - YL17G05_15 | ecosystem: Environmental > Aquatic > Freshwater > Lake > Sediment | place: USA: Wyoming | collected...
CCGTGCCAAGTTTTTTCTGACCGTGCACAGGGTTCATCATACTCGATGCACAAACTTCGGTCATTCCATAGAGTTCGATGAGCTTATTCTTACCCACGACGCGTTCGAGCTCTTCTTGCGATTCCTTCGGGAACGGCGCGGCACCCGAGATCATGTATTCGACGGTAGAATGGTCAAGTGCCCGGAACTTGGAACTTTTCAAGAGCATCTGGAAGAGCGTGGGCACGTTGAGGAGCACGTTAGGATGGTACTTCTTGATGACCTTGCACATGGCATCCACGTTACGTGGGTCTGGAATCAAGGGCAAGCTCCAGCCAAGGAACATGCAATTCTCGAGGAAAAACAAGCCACCCATGTGAAAAAAAGGAAAACCAGAAACGGCCAAGCCGCCACCCGGTTCCCACTTGAGCCAGTTATGGACGATGAGCAGGTCCGCCATCAAGTTCCGGTGGGTGATGATGGCACCCTTGCTCGGTCCCGTGGTGCCGCCCGTGTACATTATGTAGGCAGTGTCATCGGGCGTGATGTCGACATTGGGAAGCTTGGTCGATGCCAGTTTCACCATTTCCATGAAATCGATGATTTTTTTACCCGGCAGGGGTGAGACCTCGCCAAAGGGAATCCTCTTGAGGGCTTTGCCCAGGATTTGCTTGATCTTGGGCAAGAAACTCGCGATGTTGCTCGTAACAACGACCGAGACGCTCGGAACCTTGTCGGCAATTTTCGAGAATCGTTTTTCGATGACCACGTCGAGTGTGACCAGGCATATCCGTTTCTTGCCGTCAACGCCGAGGTCGTTCAACTGGTATTGCATTTGATCTTCCGTGAGCAGCGGCGACAAGCCAGAAACGATGCACCCAGCTTTCAGCGTGCCAATATAGGCAATCACGAATTGCGGCGTGTTCGGCAAGTTGAGGGCGACGATGTCCCCTTTCTGGAACCCGTTCTCGATGAGCATATTGGCAAATTGGTTCGAATATGCCTCGAGCTCGTTAAAGGTGACCTCGATGCCGAGGAATTCGAATGCCATCTTGGTCGGAAATTGCTCGAATGAGCGCCGGATTGCTCTTGTATATGTTGTTTCCCACGTGCTCGCGGGAAGATCGTTAACGCCCTCGTCCCAGTTCTTTTTCCAGATTTTTTGACTGTATATTGACATTTTCGAAGTCGACCTTCAAGTTATAGACCGTGTGATGCCGGATACAGAGAACCACTTAAAAAGGAATATCCCCGTTTTTCCGGATCAATAATCGGATAGGCTTTTCGAGCAAACCTTGCATTTTTCGAGAAAATCTAGCCGATGTTGATAGAAATTTAGCGATATGTATTTATAAAACCAGCAGAAGAGTTGAACACCATAGAGGCGACTTGCATGGCATTTGAAAAACGTCAATGGTTTGCATTACTCATTCTGATACTAGGAGGAATCGGTACCGGACTCCTTCTCGGGGGAGATTTTGCTGGTCTTTATCATTATGGCCCTTACCCAGGGTATGGATATGCCTGTTTAACCTGCGTGTACAATTCCTCACTGAGCTTGACTGCTATAATTATTGGGGCCACACTCTTGGCTTTGCAGGCAATCTTCGCGTTAAACGAGCTCATACCAAATCGTTTTATCAAACCGAACCTTGCCTCGTTGATCATGATATTGGGAATTGCAGCCGCGGGCATCATCGTTGCCGGCGGGGTGAGTTTTGCAGTCGAATACGAGGCATACGAATGGTGGTTCGAGGGAGGTTTCTACGTAGGACTCGTTGCCAGCATCGTGAACGTGGTTCTATCTATTCTCTTGATACAAGCCACGAGGAAGTAAGATTCCGCCTGAGCTTCTGCTTCTTGTTTTTTTCTCCACTCCACAAAGAAAAAAACCTGAGCCGCGACGGCATCGCGATCATCAGCGGGTTTCCTCTAACGACCCGCCGGGCAATGCCTTGGCTCCTTGTCCAAGGTTGTCCACCCGTATAGTTAGAGTATCTAATTTAGAATCACTCAATCAGTTTTCTTGCAAAAAAACTATCGAATAATAAACATCATGAAAAAAAGGTAAAAATGATTAAAATGTGAAGAAGATCAGCCAAAAGATACCAAAGATCGCTAGACTTCCTATGACGATAAAGAGGACCAAGAAAAAGATCTCCTTTCCAGCACTGTCCATTGGTGCGAGTGATGGAATTTCTGTCGCGTTTTCTGGTCTCGCCGTGGGTTTTATCCTGGACTTTGAAAGGGAAATCATCATGATAACAGCAACAACGGCGCAGAAAATTGTGCCACCGAGGGCGCATCCCGCTGCATACACGCTCATATAATCTAGAATCACGGGTGTTAAATTCGCGATCCATAATGCACCTGCAAAAAATGATATCGTGACAATGAGCTTGATGTATAGTTTCTGGTTCATAAAAAGCCAGAACGCCTTGAGCGTCGTGCCGCACGTCGGGCATTTTTGCGGCTTGCTAAAATCGGCCTTAGTCAAGCCCTTGGGGTTGATCTGCCTCGGTCCAATTGTCTTGTTGCACTTGTCGCACCAGTAGTAAAGCGTTGGCAACCCCTTGATGGCTCCCGTCGGTTCAGCCAAAGCCGGCGTGGTCGAGGGTTTCATGCCTTCGACTTGCTGTGCAGGTTGCTTTTCAACTGCTCGGGTGACACCCGTTGCCGGTGCCTTGCCGATATTGGGGAAAGCAAGCATCTGCACGCCCCACGCGACGAGTCCCGCATCAAAGATGATGGACACGACCATCAGGGCAGTTCCCAAGGTATATCCGGTCGGGATGTAGAAAACCAACTTCAACGCATCGGCAGCAAGAAGGACGAGCACGAAGAGTTTCGATAACGAAGTCAGCCTTTTCGATAACAACAGAAACACGAGCATCAAGACCAACGGAATGCCAAAGAGCAACCGGCTCACGAGATAGTACGGGATCGGGTGAAGCAAGCCAAACAGACCGGGAATCATTACCCCGAATTGCTTTGCTACCACGTTGACGATGCCCGTGACATTATCGATCACCCGGAAGGCCATCACCGCAATGAACAGCAGTCGGAACAATTTCACATTTTTTTCAAGACCATAAGCAATGCCCCTGAAAACCGTGTTGAAGAGCACGGCAGTGACGATGTAGATTATATAGAACGTTAAATCATTCACGAAATTTGAAGGCGCGTTTCGGCCGATGGCGATGACGATGATATCGAAGATCCCGGTCGCCATGCCGAGTATGCACGTTTTTTTCGTGATGCTTCTTGATTCGGATTGCTTGGTTTCACTCACGAGTTATCACCAGTAGAGGAAGCAAGTTACAAACAACTTAATTGAACATTATACATGAATCCTTATTCGATCCTAAAAAGATTCATTTATTCTTGTTTTTTCTCGATCACCGCTGTGGACTCGTCCTCGGAGAAAAAGAGCAAGAAGGGAGGGTTTTTTATTCCGTATTCATGTATGTACGAATATTTCACGTGCAATCTCAGAACTTGAACGCTTCTTGCCACATTTTGTACCCCATCTTGAAAAGGTGGAGCTTCGATTTATTCACCTTGTTGTCGAGATCGACGCCGGGTGACGGCTTGGCCATAACGTCGTGGTAGCGGGCATAATATTCATCCGCCGCTGGAGCCCCGTCTACCAGCGTTAAAATAGCCTTCTCAGTGAAGAAAAGCAAAAGATCCGGTTTCTCGGCAGGGGCTCGCGTGAGCATCTCGACTGACCCGTTTTCCTTTTTCCGAAGATAATATTCCAATTCAGGCGCGTCATTGTCAAGAGCCTTTTCGTGGATTATATATTTCCAGCAAGCTCCAGGGTTCAAATGCCGCATCAAGTCGGGGGTGTTTGGAAAGAATTGCTGCAAGCGAAAGAGCAATACATTTGCTTCCATGTTGTTTACCTTGTATGGTTATTTGATCTTGTCCAGGTTTGTCACCGTGCCGTCATACACGTATTTCTGGTGGACGAGCTCCTGCACATAATATCTCGCGCCAGGAGGATAGGCTGAATCCTTGATGCCACCGAGCATAACAGAAATATCGGTCATCATGGGACGCGCGTTGATATATAAATTGGCGACGTCCAATCCCTCCTTGAACGCTTTGATGTTTTCTTCATTGGACGTGTAGACCACAGCACGCATGCCATAATTACTCAAGTTGGCAAGTCTGATCGCATCGTTGAGGTCCTCGGCTTTCGTGATGCTACGCACGGGGCCGAATGCTTCTTCTCGGAACAAGAAGGGCGCTTTAGGGAGATCGTTAACCTTTTCCGATGGAATTTCCACGAGTGTCGGGTAATAAAACAAGCCATAATCGTGTCCCGTGTCGATTTCTTTCGCCCCGGCAAGGATCTTACAACCATGTTCCTTGGCATCGGCGACCATGACTTGCATCATCATGAGAATCTTGCGGCTACCAAGCGGGCCGATATCCACGTCGGGATCCATAGGATCGCCGACCTTGAGCTTTGCCATCTCCTTTTGGAGGCATTCGATGTATTGATCGTAGATGTCCTTGTGAACGATGATGCGTTTCATGGAGAAGCATTGCTGACCGCCGTTGGTATAGCTCGCCTTCGCGTTCCACTCAGCCACCTTTTCCAGGTTCACGTCGTTCATGACGATGCCGGCATCGTTCCCCGCGCATTCGAAGACGAAATGTTTGAACGGCATCGTGTACATGTTCACGCCCATTGACTTGTCGACCGATTTCTTGAGATATTTTGCATACTGGACGATGATATCCTTGGCAGTATGGGAGGAGGATATCGACAAGATTACTTTTAAAATATTATTCTGGATGAACTCGTCGATGACCCAATCTCCTGGGGCAATGCACAAGTCAAACGCGTCGATCGCGGGTATGCCCATTTCCCTCATCATCTTGAATGTATCAATCATGGTGAGAGGACACGCTGTCGACGGCTTCACTATGGCAGGATTGCCAACCAGGTAGTTGGCGCCCATCATGTAAAGGGGCAACGAGATCGGCGTGTTTCTTGGCGAGATGCAAGCAGCCATTCCTTGCGGGATATAAACGATGCGGGAAAATTGCTCCCCGTCCATGTTTTGAAGGGGACGGTCATCGACGAACTGGTGATACCACTCGGCAAACTTGAAACCGTTGGAAACGATGGACAGCTCCCACTCTGAATACTTGATGGGAAGGCCGCCCTCGGCGACGATTAATTTCTTCACGTCGTTCTTCTTGAATCGAAGCTTGGTCGCCACTTTACCTAAAACTTGTGCACGCTCCTCGAAGCTCATTTTTTTCAGCGCGGGGGCTTGCTCGTTGCATTTTTTTATCTTTAACCGCAACGATTCAGCCGTGTCGACCGCTATTGAACCGAGCACTTCACCAGTGTACTTATTTTTTACTTGGATGCTGCCAGTAGCGTTTTCTTCGCCCATTGAGTTTCACGATTAGACTTGATCTTCATCTTCTAAGATTCCTGCGGTCTCTGCAAATTTCCCGTATCCCATCTTGATGAGCGTCTTGGTGCGCTTGTTGAGTACAAAGTCGATCCAGCCCTCGATCTCGTCCGGCTCGTTATAAAACTTGCCAAACTGCTGGGCATATTCAGATTTCGTGGGGCATCGCGTGAGCTTCTCGACGGCTTTCACGGAAAGGGCAAGCTCAAGATCGGCATTGTCAGCGCGGCCGATATTCATGCTGATGCCGATTTCGGAGCGGGAAACATTGAAGGCCTCGACTGGCTCGCATTTATTTTCCATATCCGTGATCGTGTTATAGATCGTGAAGTCCATAATGGATCCTTGCACGAGGTCCGAAAAGATCTCCGGATACTTCGCCAGGTACTCCATGTATTTCGCGCCGATCGACGGCTCCACGCCGGAAGGCCCACACGCGCCGATATGGCTCTTGAGCGTTTCTGGTGACGTCTCGAGCAAGATCTCTGAGATATCAGCGACACGTAGCTTCGATGCAAGGCCATCGAGGCCGTCCCGCAAGTTTTTCTCGCAAAACGGGCACGCAGATATCAAAATTTCCACTTGCTTGCTCGCTGCTTCCGCGTTCCGGCTCGCGGCGATCTGTTTTGCAAGATCCGGGTTGGAGGATTTCACGCCGCCTCCCGATCCGCAACAGTGACTATAATTGCGGCTGGTGTCGAGCTCGATGAACGTCGCGTTCCCGATGTTCTTGAGAAGGCTCCGCGGCGCCTCGTACACGCCGGCGTGGCGGCCAAGGTGGCAGGGATCGTGGTAGCTGATCCTCGCGTGCCGCTTGAACTTGAACTGCGATGGATGCGTTTTCAAGTATTCGTCGAGAAACTCGGTGATGTGGAGGAATCGCACGTTGACATCGCTAGGTAGGGTGAAATCCTTTTTAAACGTGCGATAGCAGCCAGCGCACGTGAATACGATGGTCTTGGCGCCCGACGCCCTGAACGCGTCGATGTTTCGCTTCGTGTTGGCATCGAATTCCTTGACATAACCGCAACGTTTCAAGATGGAGCCGCAGCATCCTTCATCATCGAGCAAGGCATACGGAATGCCGAGCTTTTCGAGCAGTGCCACGGCATTCAATGCAATCTGCGGCTCCCGGAACGACGCCGTGCATCCCAGGAACAAGAGTGTGTCTGCGTGTTTGGTATAATTCTTACCCTTGAAAAAATCCATGCGTTTAGTTGCGGGCTCGCCGTACGGATTGTTATTTTTCAGGATGCTCGCGACGATGTCCTTATGCTTGTCCATGGTAATACCATTCTCGACGAGGTCATGCCGCAATGCTTCCATCATCGACGGAGTGTCAATCCCTCCGTCGACGGCGAGGCACGTCTCCTTGCAGCTGCCACATGTCGTGCAGGAATATGCCCAGTCCAATATATCCTTGGTGACTTTCAATTTCCCGCTAAGTATGTTCTTGAGAACGAGGATGCGGCCCCGGGCAGAGAATGCCTCGAAACCGAGCACGGTCTTGACCGGGCACGGCTTGTCCACGTGCCGCTTCGCGGTCGTTGCTTGCGTGCCTGCAGAAGCACAATCACCACATTTGCCACACGTGTCTATGAAATGCTCGAACTTCTGCAACTCTTGCATTTTTACGGGCATGATGATTCCATATTCCATTGTGTCGTGAATAAATTTATTTACACCATAAATGTTTGCGGGTGAATGAGGTTATCCGGATCCAATGCTTGCTTTACCTTCCGCATGACGTCAAGGAACGTCTCGTTCGCAACCGGCAAGGCATACGGTTCCCACAATTTGCCGGTCCAATACGGGACGCCGTTCGCTTCGATCTCGTATTCCTTCAGTTCTTTCCATGCGGTTTCGAGAATTGGCTTTTTTGCCTTGTCTTTCAAGAACAAGGTTATCCATCCCGAGGTGAAACAGTGATCCACGCCGAGAGCGGATAGGATCCAGTTAATGTTATGCTTCTTGAGCTCGTGCTTTTTCGCGATCTCGTGAAACCGGTCTATCAAGGCGGGCAAGGTCGAAATGGGCCGAATATGGCAGGTGTTATACCAAAAACCTTCCTCGAACAGCGATTGCACGAGATTGAACATGTTTAGCCAATGGGCTTTCGACAAGAACGTGCCAATGGGCTTTCCACCGTACTTCCGTGCAATTTTTTCACAGAGATCTTTCTTGATATCGGCGATTTTCTCGTCGGCTTCCTCGATGATGATGCCGAAAATGCAATTGACATCAGGGAATGTGGAACGATACGACGATGCGAGGAGCTCGATCGAGTTCACGTCGCCCAGCATGACGATTTCCTCGGCGAGGTGATTTTTTTGAATCTCGTGGAAGGCTTTAACGCCCGATTGCGCGTCCGGGAAGCCCATATCAAAATACGAGACGCCTTTCGCGAGGGGGAATATTTTCAAGGTGGCAGCGACCTTCAATCCCAAGCTACCATGATCTCCCAGGAAGATCCCCGTGATGTCGTTAAACGTGCAATACCTGGCGAAAGCAGATTTGATCCCGGGATTCGCATCCTTCCACGCGCTGCCCGTGCGGACAGTATCCCCGTTCGCAAGGACCACCTCGATGTTCGTCACGTTGTCACACGCGCCGCCGTGCGCCGACGCTCCGCAACCGATGCTGTTGGCGCTCAAGCTCCCCCCGACCGTGCCAGCATTGCCGCCATACGGGCCACGGAAACCAAGCTTGAACCCTTTTTCCTTGAGCTCGTGGATGAGCCTGGACCACGTGATGCCAGATTGCACGCGAACGGTCATGGCGTCATCATCGATACTCAAAATCTTATCCATACGAGTGAAATCGATCATGATCGCATTGTCCACGCGTGGAATGGGAGCACCGCAAATGGAGCTTCGTCCTCCAACGGGCACGATAGGAGTCTTGTTTTTTGCTGCACATTTCATTATAAGGGAAACTTCCTCCGCATTTTCAGGTCGTGCAACGAGTGCCGGCGATTTACCATCGAACGGGCTGGCATCCTCTGAATAGGAGCATAGCACGAGGGGATCGACCGAGACATTCCCATTTCCGACGATGCTTGCGATGTGCGCCTTGATCGCAACGATATCTTCAACCTGGTTCATGAATATCAACGGGAAACAAGGATAACACAGCGATAGTACGATGTCGCGCTATCGTTCCAAAAGTTGCTAGTTTTAAAAAAGGCTTTCCGAGCTCTCTCCCGGAAATGCCTCGCGCGAAAAGGGTTTTATGTCCTGGATTTAAGTGTCATCGCACACATGCTCCTTAAGTTGATCGAGATGACACCGAGGAAAGACAGAAAAATCGTACTCATCACGGGCTGCAGCAGCGGGTTCGGCTTTTTAACCGCGAAATTGTTAGCGAGCAAAGGATACAAGGTATATGCCACCATGCGGGACGTTGATGGCCGTAACAAGCAGAAACGAGAGGAACTGGAGGCAAGTGTGGCCGACAAATCCACGCTCAAGGTGCTCGACTGCAATGTCCTGGACGAGGCATCGATCAAGGCCGCGGTGACCAAAATCATCGAGATCGAAAGCTGCATCGACGTGCTCATCAACAACGCCGGCTACGCGTTGTATGGCCCCATCGAATTTGGCAAGGACGACGACATCCGCAAGGAGTTCGAGACCGATGTCCTCGGCTACCTGCGGATGATCAAGGCTGTTCTCCCACACATGCGGAAACAGCGGAGCGGGCTCGTCATCAACGTGGGTTCCATGATGTCATATTTCGGGGTTCCCCAATGCGGCTATTACTCGGCAGCGAAGTTCGCCGTGAGGGGCCTTTCCGAGGCACTGCTCGGGGAAGGCTATCTTTTCAACATCAAGGTCTCGGTCATCACGCCAATTGGCTTCAGCACGGATTTCTTGCACCGCTCGCTCCAAGTCGTAACCGAGCCCGAAAAATCCGGCGAATACAAGGTTCCCTTCAAGGATATCATCGACCACATCGATAACTTTGGCACGAAATCGGGCGATCCCGCCAGCGTCGCGAAAAAAATCGCATGGATCCTCGGCAAGAAAAACCCGCCGTTCCTCGTGCCCGTGGGAAAGTTCGCGCGCGCGGGAAGCTTCCTCATCAAGATGCTTCCCAATCCGATGACATTCCAGAGGATCACTGCCAAATTGTACGATTTCAAGGAGCAATTCAAGAAGGTTGAATAAAACGACATTTGCAAATGATGCCGCGAGATGCCGTGGTGCATTCATCGTTGCAAGTGGACAATCATGAATCCAACCCCAAGCGACAAAGGCTGGGACCTGGCCATCATCGACGAGAAACACAACGATTGTGTCCGCACACGGGTGTTTGTCATTGATAAAAAGGCGCGATCGAAACGCATTCTCGTCGAAACCAAGGATGCATACGAGCACATCGATGCGTGCATGAACCCGACGGGAACCCGCATCATCGTGCTCAAGGCAATCGATATTCCTGAAAACGATGAGCGGAACGAGTACATCGAGATTTATGACCCGTCGAACGTCAAGCTTGTCCTGTCCATGAGCAATTGGCCTGTCAACAACGTCGTGTTCAGCCCCGATGGCAATTTCATGTATCTCCAAGCAAAACTGGAAACCGGCACGCCAATCGAGGTCGTGCTCAACACGATCACCGGTGAGAAAGTGGAAGGTGCATCCCGCCAGCACGCGGGCAAGGCATTCGTGAACATCGCCGACTTGCTCAAGCAGCGGAAACGCACCACTCATACCGTTGTTTGACCGGTTACTTCGACGTCAATCGGCTTTCCACGATTGTTGTATACCTTGTAATTTTTTTCATTATACGGGTAATAGGCGATGACGTTGATCTTGTATTGGATGAACACTTTCAAGTCTTGCTCGCTCGGGGCCCCATTGCCTGACGGATGGGAATGAAAGCTGCCCTCGATCGCAGCATCGTACGGCAGCCGGTCAGGCATGAAGTACGCCGCAACTTTCCCGCCTTTCGCACCCTGGGGTAGCACGACGTCCGCGAGGATGCCGCGTCCATCTCGCTTGAGCAGGAAAAACGATTCATTCGGGTGACCCCGGCGTGCCGCGTCCAGCAAGCCTTCTAGCATGGCCCGGTCGAGAACAGGAGCACCTGGCGCGTTATTCGAACCAAGGATGGCCGTGATCTTGGCTTTCAATTCTTGGAGCACTTCGGCCCACGTTGGATGGTTGTCCTCATCCCAGAGCACCAGGGCCGGGAGCATGTCAACGACTTGCGGAAGGCGCGTGCGGACCTCCTTGGGAAAAATCTTGAACGATGGATAATCCTTGAAATCAAACTCGACGAAGACCTCGCTGGTGATTTTCAAGGTGCCCTTGGTCATCGATTTCTTGGCCCATTCGACGCCTTCGACTTTGCTGGCCAGGTCGTGCTGCCAGCCCACATTACCGGGTTGAGACATGGAGGGATCCCGCGCAAGGAGGGAGTTAAATGTTGGCACGACTAGCCTAAGCGGGCTTCGTGATGGATGAAAACAATTTCCGCGTCTTCCGTGCCATTGTTTACAGGCACGGAAGAGACGCTGTTGACGAGAAACGAATAGCCAAAAGATTCGATGGTTTCCCGGGGCATAAACGCCCGGCGCTTGAACAACTTGGCCAGTGCAGACTTGAAAAACCGCGATCGCACGGGAAACGAAGGCGTAAGCGGGATCAGTTCAACGTAACTTCGGGCACGTTTCAATGTGACCAGCTCTGCAAGGTTTTTTTGGCATCCGATCTTGGATTGAACATTGCAACCCAGAGCTATATAAAGATATCGTTACCGGGAGAATCTTTTACCTTGTTCCTCGAAACCGGGCAATACGGAGATATGAAATATATGTGGCGCCGACACTTCTATCAAATTTCAAAAAAAAAGGGCAATTATTGGAAAAAATCGATATCCAAGGAATTTATTACGCGATTTATCAAATCAAGGTGTACAGCTTCTTGTACATCTCCTTGTTGTTTTCATATAGCTTGCGATACAGCTTGAAGTATTCCTCGTATTTCTTGGAATCCTCGACGTGAGGGGGCGTGATCTCGTCGACCTTGAGCCATTTCTTGATTTCCTTGTAATCAAAGATCTTGTTACCGACGCCGGCCAGCAGTACGTCGCCCAGCGGGGCACCATAGCTCATGGACACGTGGCGCATCTTGTACCCGGTTACGTCCGCAAATATTTGCCGCCAAAGTGGGCTCTTGGCACCCCCGCCGATGAGCGTCATCTCGTCGTTGAGGACCGCACCGATTTTTTTCGCCGTCTCGAGGTTATCCTTCAATGAATATGCCACGCCTTCAAGAAATGCCCGGTACACGTGGCCGGTCATATGATACAGCGAGAGGCCGATGATCGTGCCGCGGGCAAATGGATCCCAGATGGGCGTGCGCTCCCCGTTCCAGTATGGCAAGACGACAAGACCCATTGAGCCAACGGGCACCTTTGAAGCCAGCTCGTCAAGATCCTTGAAATCCTTGTCCTTCGCCCAGTTGTCCTTGTACCAGCTGAGGATACCCGCCGCGGTCGCTGCACCGCCGAACGTGTAGATCTTATTCTTGTCATCAGCCACGTAGGGATAATTGATCAACAAGGGAGATAATTTCATGTTCGACCTGTCTTGAACGATGTTGTGACACATGCTGGTACCGATGGTCGCGGTGTGCTCGCCGACCTCGAACGTGCCAACACTTAATGCTTCGACCGGGGCATCGATGCCACCGGCGCTCACGGGCGTTCCTTTAGGGAGACCACAGCTCATCGCGCCCTTGGCATCGATCTCGCCAACCACATCCGCGGAGCGAACCACGTCCGGCGGGAAGATGTGCAAGGGAATCTGGAGGTCTTTCAGCAAATCCTGAGCAAACCCGTTCTTCTTGATGTCCCAGATCCCGCCGTAATTGCCGGCGCTCGAAAAATCGAGGGATATCTTGCCGGTGAGGCGATAGATGGCAAAAGCGTTGGGCGTGAGCAAGTATTTTATCTTCGCCCATCGTTTCGGCTCGTTGTTCTTGATCCAGAGCATTTTCGTCCAGCCCCAGTAGGGATGGATGCAATTGCCCGTCACGTCGGCGATTTTTTTCTCCAGTCCCTTTTCCCTCGCCCAATCGCATTCCTTGATGGCACGGGTGTCGAGCCAGGGGATGCACGGCCGTATCTCGTCGATCTCTTCGTCGACAGGAACGCCGGAACCGCCGTAAAGGCCGGAGATGCATAGTCCCTTCACGTCGCCCGGGGCGATCTTTCCCTTCGCGATGACATTTTTTATCGTGTCGCAAACTGCCTTGAAGGGCTTGTCTATGGGGAACTCTGCCCAGCCCGGCTTGGGCGTTACGATGTCATATGCAATATTATCCTCGGCGATGACCCTTCCCTCGACCGTGCAAGCGATTGACTTCGTCGAGAGAGTCCCGATGTCGGTGCCGATGAGAACGTCTGAAGATGGCATAATTTCCACTTTTTACTACTTTTTGTTGATTACGTGACTAAGATCCGACAAAGATCCATTTATGGATTCTCGTCTATCGGAAAAAAAGGGAGATAAATGCTGTCACTTGACGACCCGGCTAAACACGAACTGGAATTTCGTGCTCTTGGCATCCAGCGCGATCTCGTGCTCCTCGCCTGGCTTGACCGCATCGAATGGGACGAAGAAGACCATGCTGGCACCCACGGGCAAAGTCTGGCCATTGAGTTCCTTGAGATTCTTGGCATCATACCTCTTTCCGTTTACCGTCACGGCGAGACGATTGATGATATCGGCAGGGATCGGCTTGCCATCGACCTTTACCGAGAGGAATTCGGAAAGGTTCTCTGGCAAGTCCTTCGCGGCGATCGGGGAGATGACGTTCACCATCGTGAGTTCGATCCCGCCCTTGACCTTTTTCAAGCAGTCAGCAGAAAACATCCTTTTGAGGATGTACTTTGGGATATAGGACATGTTGTTTCACACTTGGTATCTATTTAGTAAGATGAAACGTCCCGCATCAGATAATGGTTTAACTTTTTATTACTTTTATTTTAATGAAATTATTAGAATTTGATCATACGAAGTTTTTTTGAAAATGAAATTACCCAAGATCGATGCCTTCCGCGACAATATCAAGGTTCAAATGAAGCCTGGTGCTGCCCCGCCGCAAGCACAAGTCGATGCCGAAACGTTGAAAAAGCGGCAAGAAGTTATCAAGAAGATCCAGGACAAGATCGCCGAGATCGAGAAATGTTTGAACACGGCCGATTACAAGAAGGCATACAAGATCGCCGCGGGTGAAATATTGAAATACACGCCGCAATCCATCCAGGGCAACGATCTCCTGGAGCGGATGGCATCGATGGCCGAAACCGCGTTGGAATATATGCATACTCTCGCGCCCGAGAGCGATGACGCATTTCTCGATTTCCTGGGCGGTGAAATGGAGGATTACAAGGATGTCCCGCTTTTCAAGAGCATCGAGCGCATGCTCGCCGACCGCCTCAAGAGAAAAATAGCAAGGTTCAAGAAAGAGGGCAGGGATGCATGGATCGCCCCGTGGATCGAGACATGGAAACCCGTGGTCGTGATCGTGGACGAGCAAAAGGCCCTCAACAAGTTCCTCGCGGGTGAGGACGCGAACTTGAAGTGGAAATTCAAGATCCCCGTGCAATATAGCCCGGGGGAAAAGCAGCGGCTGCTCGAAAAACGCAAGAAGATCAACGACGCGCTCACGTCGAAGGCCGCCGAGCTTGAAAAAGAGAAGCCGCGAGTGCCTGCGCCGTCCCAGCCCTTCGTTGAACCCGTTCCCGTTCTACCGGTCGAGCCCGTGGAGTTCACCAAGTCTGCTTCCTCATCGGGCATGTTCTCGAAAAAGAAAGCAACCACGAACGAGCCGGCGAAGCAAGAGCAGAAAGAGCAGAAGAAGCACAAGCCGCATCCAAAGAAATCGGAACCCAAGGCTCTATCAAAGGAAGATGACCACATTTCCTCATCAGAAGTCAAGGAGTACTTGTTCAAGCTCAAACACGAGCAAAACGTGAACGAGGTCCATTTTGTCAAGATCAAGAACGACTTGAACGCAATCTCGCTGAACAAGGAGAAGAAGCTGTTCAAGATCCTCGAAGCGCTCGGCGAGAAAGGGATTGTCATTCGCAAGCAAGGGAGTTACTACGCTATCTTGTTTTAACATCACGGGAGGACGGGATTCCCCATGGTAACGTACACGGTGAAGCAATACAAGGGCATCGTGAACAAGCTCAAGTACATCGACAGCTGGTTCTGGTGCCGGTATACCATCAACCCGTATAACGGTTGCGAGCATGACTGCATCTATTGCGATGGTCGCAGCCGGAAATACAACATGCACGACGATTTCGAGGACACGATCTACGTGAAACAGGGCGCTGCGGCGATGCTCGACGATCGGATACGCCGGAGCCGGTCCATGCTTCCCGACGTGACGACCATGGGAGGCGTGTGCGACGCGTATCAGGCTGGGGAGAAGGATTATAAAGTCACGCTGGAAATCCTGGAAGTCTTGCTCAAGCACGGGTTTCCCGTGTACCTGCTCACGAAATCGGATCTCATCACGCGGGACATAGACGTGATATCCGCCATCAATCAAACGGCCTGGGCAGCGGTGAGCTTCACGATCACGACCACCGACCCGGCTGTGGCCCGCGTCCTCGAACCTCGTGCATCGACGCCTAGCAAGCGCCTCGCGGCGTTGAAAGCATTCAAGGACGCCCACCCCGAGATCCAGGCCGGCATCGCCTACATGCCCATCGTGCCGTTTCTCGAGGATTCCGACGAGAGCATCGACCAGGTGCTCGGGAGCGTGAAGGACGCGGGCGGGACGTTTGTCCTGTTCGCGCCGGGCATGTCGTTGCGGGAGGGCCAGCAGGAGTATTTCCTCGCGAGGCTGAAGGCAGCATATCCCCGGGAACATGATCTCCTCGTGCAACAATTCATCAACGACGAATCATTCCGGAAACAATATATCACCGAAATGAACAAGAAATTGCTCGCCGCGTGCAACAAGCTCGGCCTCGATCATCGGATGCAGCGGTACATCCCGAATGATTACCGGAAAATCAATTACATGATCGCCGAGTACTTGCTGAACAAGAGTTATGACTTGCAAATCACGGGCGGCGCGTGGAAGTCGTCGTTCTGGACGGGACAAAACATCCAGAACTTGAAAGAGTCGATCGTGGATATGAATGCTCGTGGCGAGCTGCACTCCATTCGTGGCATGACGAAGGCGATGGAGGCCGAGATCACGCCCTTTTTCCCGAAACGTTCGAGCCTGGATCAATTCTTGGATGCGTGATAAGTTATAAACGATTGCCGACCTACTTACCACTCATAGGAATGAAGGTTTTCGATATTAGATACCCTATATACGACACAGAAAATAAGAGAACTTGAAAATGGAGTGAGTAATGGGCGTGGCCATTCTAAAATTCCATTCTACGAACCATAGCTGCCCCGAAGTTGATTTCAAAACCGCTCTCCTTGCCGGGCTCGCGCCGGATAAAGGACTTTACACGGCGAACGAGTATCCACGATTCGACCGCGACGAATTGCTCGGGATGGCATCGATGGAATATCCCGATCTCGCGCTGGCCGTTCTATCGAAGCTCGTTGGCGATCAATTCCCACCCGCGAAATTGAAGGACATATGCAAGGACGCGTACAATTTCCCGGTTCCCGTGGTGAAACTGGCCGACAACGAGAACTTGTTCATGCTGCACCTCGACAAGGGCCCGACTGCATCCTTCAAGGATTTCGCGGCGAGGGCAATGGCAAGGCTCATGGCCCTTCTCGTGGCGCAAGAAAAACGGGACATGCTCATCTTGACCGCGACATCTGGCGACACGGGGGGCGCCGTTGCATCGGCTTTCTATGGCGTGAAAAACATCAAGGTATGCGTGCTGTTCCCGGCAGACGAGGTGTCGGAACGCCAGCGGAAGCAGATGACCACGCTTGGCAAGAACGTGCAAGCCATCGCCATCGAAGGAAAATTCGACGATTGCCAAGCCCTGGTCAAGAAAGCATTTTCCGACCCGGATCTTGCGAGCCTCAACCTTTCATCGGCAAACTCGATCAACGTCGGTCGCTTGCTACCCCAGAGCGTGTATTATTTCTGGGCATATTACCGTGTTTGCGAGGAAAGCATCGGCAAGGGCACTCTCGACCCGGTCGTCTTCTCCGTCCCTTCTGGCAATTTCGGTAACCTCATGGGCGGGTTGATCGCCAAGCAGCTCGGGTTACCCGTGAGCAAGTTCATCGCTGCGGTCAACGAGAACGACGAGGTCCCCAAGTTCCTGGAGACATCGACGTATGCCAAGATCGAGCCCTCGATCAAGTGCCTGAGCAATGCTATGAACGTCGGGCACCCGTCGAACCTCGCCAGGATCGTGGATCTATACGGGGGAACCATGGACCACGAAGGCAACGTGTTGAAGCTCCCGGACATGAACCGCTTGCGTGACGACATCTTTTCGACCAGCATATCCGACGAGGAAACGCGGTTCATCATTGAAACCGTTCATCACAAGTACAATTACGTCCTGGAAGCGCACGGCGCTGTTGGCTGGGGAGGGCTCAAACGGTTCCTCGACTTTTATGACGTGGCGACGCCGTGCATCTCGATCGAGACCGCGGACCCGGCGAAATTCCCCGAGCTAATCCAGGAAATCCTCGGCATCGACCCGCCACTCCCGCCATCGCTCAAGAAAATGCAAGAAAAGGAAGAATCCTACCCGAAGCAGAAAAAGGACTACCTGGCGTTCAAGGACTACTTGATCGAAAATTATGCAACCTAAAAAGCCTTGATTTTTCGATTTTCCCGGAATTCGCCGAATATATATTACATGTCGTCGATGATCTCGTAAACCATTTTTTCTATGACAGGTTTTTTCGTGCTGCGCTTGTCATAGTACCATCCCACGATTTCTTTCTCGGTGATGATGACCATCACGCCAACGGACAAGTAATTCAGGATCTTCAAGTCGATCTCATGCAAGTCCGGCGTTCCAGACGGGTGCGTGTGAAATTCCCAGACGATATCATAGCCTTGCTCGTCCTTCAACTTTCGCGTGGTCTTGATCTTGTTTTTCTTGAGCTTCATCCAGGAATGCGGCCGTTCGTGCCCCTCGTTCGCGGACATCGTTTCGTTGACCTCGAAATTGGTCACGACTGCAAAACTTTCCTTGCGCTCCGCATACATTTGTCCCCACACGATTGCCGGGGCTTTTTCCTTGCATATCGATGTCAATTTCTCAAAAACCGTCTTTGGAATCATATATCTGAAATGAGGCATTTTTTTCCCCGGAGAGTGAGAACTATCTTTGATAATGAAAGAGAATACTAAAAGTTTATATTTAAGCAAAGGAAAAAGCCCCGAATCAAAATGTGATCCAAT